>ULME01026894.1_pt1 | contig 38561 bp, 19 predicted proteins | sample 1951591 | NCBI WGS metagenome assembly ULME01 (sample SAMEA4835544, study PRJEB28245) | human gut metagenome | biome: gut microbiome; material: fecal sample | place: Denmark | collected 2008
AAAAAAACAAACATAGTGTATAAGGATAAGTCCGCTTCTTACTCTTCACTTATAGAGGTGTGTGAGAACACGGATAATCCTTCACTTCCATATGTATTCTCCGATAATGTTGTTTTCTGAATTTACCAATTCAAGGATACTTTGGAACACAGATAATACAAAAGCTTTCATTTCATGTGGTGGAGGCTGCTTCATTCCTATATTGCTTTTTAGGAATGGAAAAGACTTGAAGTCTGAAAGATTTAATCCTGAAAGCATAAGAAAGGCATTGACTTCCAAAGATGAAGTCCTGTTATTGTTTGCATCCCTTTCCTATTACGATAAAGAATTGACTAAACTAAAGGATGGTACTACTTACAAGTTGAATAAGACTTGGGAGGACTTGGGACTTCAGGATTTGTATGAAGAATATTTAAAATCTAAGTAAAGATTATAATTTTAACTAATAAACAATTATTTTATGGCTGGAAAATTAGGTAAGTTTCAGATGGTAAGCTTCCAACATTGGAAGGGTTTGACTAAAGAAAACCACCTAGGCTCTATCTATCAGTTAGCTCCTCAGAGAGCTACAAACCTAATGGTACAACTGCTAGCCTTCCATAGAGGAAAGACACTTGATTCATTCTTGAATCAGTTCCCTGTAAAGGAGTTTGAGGATGACAGTGAATATTACTGGGACGTTATCGGTTCTTCAAGAAGGAATATTCCTTTGGTAGAGGCAAGAAAAGAGGATGGAACAAAGGTTGAAGATGATGGTAGCATGATTGGAGAGGGTACTTCTCCCTTCTATCTTGTTTTCCCTGAGGACTGGTTTGCAGATGGTGAGTACATTGTGGGTAATCTAAATGAACTGTACCAATTCAGAATTTTAGGAGACCCTAGAATGGAAGGTACCAATGCAGTTTATAAGGTAGAACTTGCTGGAGGTAATACAGCAGGAGTTCCTGCTGAAAGGCTACTTGCAGGAGAGAAATTCTCTATTGAAGCTGCATTTGTAGAAAAGGAACTATCAAGAAAAGTTGGTGATGTAAGATACACAAGCCCTGTTTCTATGAGAAATGAGTGGTCTGTAGTGAGAATCCAACACAAGGTTCCGGGTTCAATGCTGAACAAGAAGTTGGCTGTAGGTATTCCTATTATCAAGGAGACTGATGGTAGATATACCAAGTCAGTAGCTAAAATGTGGATGCACAATGTAGACTTTGAGGTAGAACAGCAATTCTCTGAGTACAAGAATAATGCTCTTGCATTTGGTAGAAGCAACAGAAACTCCAATGGTGAATATATGAACATTGGTAAGTCTGGTGGTGTAATCAAGACTGGTGCTGGTCTGTTTGAGCAGATGGAAGTTGCTAATACTATGTACTACAATGTATTCAGCTTGAAGCTTCTTGAGGATGCCCTATATGAGCTTTCTGCTTCTAAATTGGACTTTGGTGATAGATACTTCCTAATCAAGACTGGTGAAAGAGGTGCTATTCAATTCCACAAGGAAGTGTTGAAGACAGTATCAGGTTGGACACAGTTTGTTCTTGATAACAACTCTATTGGTGTTGTTCAGAAGACTCAGTCTCAGTTGCATCAAAATGCTCTAAGTGCTGGTTTCCAATTTGTAGAGTATAGAGCACCTAATGGTGTAAGGGTTAAGATTGATGTAGACCCATTCTATGATGACCCTGTTAGAAATAAGATACAACACCCACAGGGTGGTGTTGCCTTCTCTTACAGATATGATATTATGTACATTGGTACTATGGACCAACCTAATATCTTCAAGTGTAAGATTAAGGGTGATAATGAATACAGAGGCTATCAGTGGGGATTAAGAAATCCATTTACAGGACAGATAGGCAATCCTTACATGTCATTTGATGAGGATGCTGCTGTAATACACAGAATGGCTACTCTTGGTATCTGTGTTCTTGACCCAACAAGAACTATGTCATTGATTCCTGCTATTTTGCAAGGATAAACTATAAAGGGGAGTAGGGGTAACTCCTGCTTCCCTTAATTTATTTTTATTTCTATTAAATAAGGAGAAGATATGTCAAAGGAAAAGGAAGAAGTAGATTATGGTACACTTGGTTTTGAAGTAGATGATACAGCACTGCCATTGAGGGAAGTGCCAAAAGAAGAGGAAAAACCTGCAAGGAGAAAACCAAAAGCCTCACAGGAAGTGAGAAATATAGAAGAGGATGGTGATGAGCAGTTGATAAGCTGTTTAAGAAATGAGAGAGTAATTGTCAGATTCATTCCCAAACTGGGAGGAATATGGGGAACTAACCCTAAACATCTTCTTGCTGGAGGTATGGCAGAAGGGTCTGTTAGAGTATTTGTAGTACCTAGGCTGTCATCAGGCATGTATGTCAATGTACTTACAGACAAAGAGAAGGCATTCTTGGAAGATGTAATGGGCTTGGAATACAATGCTCTAAGTATCTATAAGAAGGTAGATAACTTCTGGAATGATTCTAATGAGAGTGGGATAAATAAGGTAAGACTGACAAAGCAGGATAATTACCTTAACCTGTCCAATCCGGAAGATTATATAAGATATAAAATACTCTTGGCTAACAAGGACTTTGTTGCACCATCATTGCAGGCTTTGCAAGATAGACCTAAGGCTTCATATCAGTTTGTCATCATCTCTGAGAATGATGAGACAAAGACTGCTCAGGATAATATGAGCACTACAATGAAGTGCTATAAGGAGTTTGGAAAGATTGAGAGTGATGTGGATACTTTGAGAGTTATCATAGAGACTGTTGATGGAAGACCTACATCTCAAAATGCTAAACTAGAGTTCTTGCAGACTAAGGCTAATGAGCTTATTCAATCCAATAACAAGCTCTTCCTGAAGGTTATCACTGACCCAATGTTACCTACTAAGGTATTCATCAAGAAGAGTATAGAAGCAGGATTGATTTCAAATAGAGGAGGTTTCCTATACTTGAGAAGTGACAATACTCCACTATGTGAGGCTAATGAGGAACCTACATTGAATACAGCAGCCAAGTACCTGAACTCTCCAAAGCATCAGGAAATCAAGTTTTCCTTGGAGGCCAAGTTAAAATAAAGAAGAATATAAGATTATGACACTACAGGAGTTTTCAGATGAATTTGACGTTCTCTACAATAATATATCCAGTAACCAAGCTCCGGGCCTTAATGAGTATGAAAAGTCTGTGTTTCTCACAAAAGCTCAGAATGAGATAGTAAAGAACTACTTTACTTCTACCCAAGGAGGTAACAAGTACCAGCAAGGGTTTGATGATTCTGCCAAAAGACAAATAGATTTCTCTACTCTTCTAGTGCAAGAAGCCTGTCCCTTGATAAAGGTGGATTCCAAGAGGGGAACTGATATTTTGGAGGGTGTCACAATCCCCGGAAATATCTATGGCAGTGCTCCTGAAGCTGTATTATTCAATGCCCCTAGCTTTATTGACAAAATACTGTTAGTGGTATCAGAAAGGATAATCATTAAGGATACAGATAATAATGTAGATAAGTATTATCAGGTAGTGCCTATAAAATTAGATAGTTTGCTTAATAACCTGAGCAAGCCCTATGGAAGACCTTTAAAGAGGCAAGTGTGGAGAGTTATAGAGACTTTTGGAGACCCTAAAGGGTCTGAAGACCAGACTGTAATTCCCACAAAGTACAATGGATTCAGGTTTATATTGCATGATGCAGATGAGAAATTCCTAGGAGAATCTGGAGGTGAAAGTCCAGGGAATACCAAGGCCATTTACTTTATCACATACCTAATCAAGCCTAAGCCAATAGTATTGGAGGACTTGGTTGGTGTATCAGTAGATGGAGAATCACAGCAATCTCCATGTGTCTTGAATAGTGAACTACATCCTGAAATTCTTCAAAGGGCAGTAGAGTTAGCTAAATCTGCTTATATGGGAGATTTGAAAAGTAGTGTTGAACTGGGACAAAGAAGTGAATAATGACAACTGAGGAATTTTCTAATGAATTTGATGTTCTATTGAACAGTTACTCTTCAGGTGGAATTGAGTTCAACGAGTATGAGAAATCAATCTTTCTTACAAAAGCCCAAGAAGACCTGTTAGTGGAATTATACAATGGTAAGAACCCATTCAGGGAATCATTTGAAGAGACTGAGGAAATAAGGAGATACCTGAGCAACTTGGTGAAGACTTATACCACTACTGAAAAAATAGCAGACATTACTGGAATATCTGATAAGTCTGTATTCTTCAAGTTACCTAGTGACTTGTGGTTTATAGTTTATGAATCAGTTGAACTGAGGGATGATAAGCTAGGCTGTAAGGATGGTAACCAAGTACTTGTGGTACCCACTACCTTGGATGATTACTACAATACATATAACAATCCATTCAGGGGTCCGGGATACAGGAGAGTCCTGAGACTTGATATTGATAATGGGATTGCAGAAATAGTATCAAAGTATAATATAAGCAGGTACTTAGTCAGGTACCTATCTAAACCCAACCCAATTATATTGGTAGCATTGCCTGCCCATCTAAACATAAATGGAGAAAGCAAGATAACAGAGTGTGATTTACATCCTGCATTGCATAGGGTAATACTTGATAGGGCAGTAGGACTTGCAATAGCAAGCAAGGGTTTGGATACAAACAGAACAAAATAAACTATTGTGTAATTTAATATTAAATTAAAATGGCAACATTTAGTACAAATCAGGTAAGGCAATTTTATGTAGCAACTGCATTTAAGGCTCCCCATGTAATTGAGTCTGACACTGCTGGTGCTATTGCAGTATCAAATGATACTGAAAAGAAACACCTGTATTTTGAATATAAGGGAGCTGATAACAGAATGAGAAGTGACCTTATAGATATAGAAAACATTCTCTATGCAAAGGCAACTAGTGCTGATAGCATGGCTTACAAGATGAAGTCAGCTACCATAGCATTGGATTCAAGTGTTAATGGTGGTGCTCCAGTTGCAGGTCAGGATTATATCCTAAGAATTGCATTTAAACAGTATGTGGGCATGTCTGATGAGGACCAATACTTCAAATATGGCATGGTTCATGCTTATTCTGGCATGACTGCTGATGTGTTCTACAAGACTCTTGCTCAATCTATTGCTAAGAACTTTAGCAGGGAAATAGTTCCCTTGATTAAGATTGAGGTACATAGTGCTGCAACCAAGAGCAAGGGAGGATTTGATGCAAATGGTTATATGACAGTAACTCCTTCTACTAAGGATAATGGCAAGAGTGATAGTACTAACCCATACTATGATGGTACTTCAGCAATTGTAGCTAACATTGACAGCATCAGAATTACTGAGGTAGAACAGCCTTGGAGATTAGGTGTTATGTCTCAGACACCAGTATATTTCACTGTACAGCCAGTTGAAATAATTGTAGATGGAGATGAGAGAATTTGGGGCACTGTAGAGATGGGTACCAATGGTACAATAGGTAATGGTAAGGTTATTGCAGACTTAGAGTACTTCTGTATGGGTGAAAGAGGAGACATCTACAGAGGCATTGGCTGGCCTAACAACATTCCTACCACTTATCTGATAGACCCAAGCAAGACATATAATGTGCTTGATATACACTATGCCTATGTAGGCAGCAATGAGTCAGTACAAAAGTCTGAAAAGACAATAACTATTGCTTGCGCAGATAAAGCAGTTCTCAATCAGATAATCGGTGCAGTGAAAACTGCTACAGGACTTACTATTGCAGACATCTCCTAAAAGCGAGATACAAATAAGGAGACTTTTATAGTCTCCTTTTTTTATTTACCTAATTTGTGTAATATGATAAGATTTGCTACATTAAAAGTCTCAGGAGAATGCAGGCAGTTGGTAATTGATGCTTCTATAGAAGCATACTCCTTCTATGATGATGTCTATATTGACTCAGTAGTCATAGATACTCAGGATACCTTCATGACCTCTGGGCCATCATCAAGCAGTGTATATACAAAAAGCATTGATGGTAATTCCAAGCATGTGACATTAATCCTAGACAAGACAGATTTCAATGCAGCAGTAGATTTTGGTAAGGACTTATTCTTTGTCTATATTACTGTCAAAGGTACAATGGCACCTGATACTCCATGTGGATATGACAGATATTATGATTTAGGAATAGCTGTTAATATGCATAACCTTTATAAGTCACTGATGGGTGGCATCAGACAGGTAGAGGAGACTTGCAATATTCCCAAGCAGCTTATAGACAAATACCTTCAACTGAAGGCTTTTACTACTTCCTTAAAGACAGGGAACTATACTTTGGCAATAAAGTATTGGAACAAGTTCTTTAGGAACTGTGTGATAACAGATGATACAAGTACTAAATGTGAGTGCTCATTATGGATAACTTAAGTAATGTATTGGAAAGGGCATTAGCTACATACTTCAATGTACTTTCAAGTACAGGATATGTGTGTTATAATGATGTCAATAAGTTACTGCTTTTGTCCTTGATAGAAGAGCTTACTAGTGGCCCAATGTCTGCCTTTATAGATGATAAGGACTACAATAGCATGAATAATGCCCTATATTGTATATTTGGTACTTCATGCCTAATACCATATCCTCCTACTGAGGAAAGCTCTGCTGTGTATGGTGAAGAGGAATCTATCAGAATATCTGAGGATGACATGATAAGATTCACACAAGATAACAAACCTAGAACTTCTGCTATATAAGTTATATATTTGCTTACTGCAAAAGATTCAATTAAAACTATTGCAATATTGATTATAAATATCTATATTTGCAATAGTTTTTTATTTATTAATAAGCATGTATATATAGTTATGACATACAGAGAATTAGTTTATTTATGTCTGGATGAGGTAAAGAGCATATCAGATGACTCTACTTTCAATGAGAATCATATTATACTTTTGGCAGATAAGTATAGGGCATTCCTTATAAAGCAAAGATATTCTGATGTCAAGAAGCATATACCTGAAAGCAACTATCAGACTATATGTCTGGATTTGACCAAATCAGTATCTCCTTCTGATTCATGTGGCAGAGCCTATCTTATGAGTAAGGAAGAGGTACCTAATATATTAAGTGTCAGTAATACCAGAGTATATCCTATTGATTTCTATCAGGATAGTATAACCTTCATAAGCAGGGATAGGATGAGATATGTAGGATATGACAAATATCTACAGAACATAATATATTGCTCTCTTGCTCCGGATAACCACTTGTATTTAATCTCTATGAATCCCCAATTCCTTTACCTCTCCAAGATAAAGGTAACTGCTATATTTGAAGATGCCAGCATAGCCTCTGAATTGGAATGTGGAGACAATAAGGAGTGTGATGTGCTTGATAGGAAATTTCCTATTGAGGAGAGCCTTGTTACTCCTCTTGTAAGTCTTATAGTAGGAGAGGTACTGGGTGCTAAATACAGACCTGATGATAATAAGAACAATGCTAAGGATGATTCATCTGATGTTTCAATAAAGCAGTAACCTATGAGTGATTGTCAGGAAGAGTATAAGAAATGGAAGGAGTTTAGGACATCAGTGTGCCACTTGAATGAACATAGAACACATAAGGTATCAGGTTCCTTGGGTGTATATGATGCCTATAAGTATATAAGGAAAAACAAGTGGTTTGACATAGGCAGGCCATTGACTGAGCATGAGTTTTACAGCATTATAAGAAGAGTCAACAACTATCTGGCTGAAGAGCTGCTTAAAGGACATGATATTAGTCTTCCTCATAGGATGGGAAGACTGGAGCTGAGAAAATATGATGCCAAAATCTACCTTAAAGATAATAAGGTTGTCACCAATTTGCCAATAGATTGGGATAAGACATTAAGGTTATGGTATGAAGACAAGAAATCTTATGATAATAGGACTTTAGTTAGAATGGAGGAGAAAGAGGTATTTAAAATCCATTATAATAGAAGTAAGGCAGACTATAATAACCAAACCTTTTATGAGTTCAATCCCAATAGAGAATTAAGGAAAGAATTGAAGAAGAGGATAAAAGATGGCAAGATTGATGCCTTCAAGTGTTAAACTAAAGGATTGTAGAAATTTAATTGAGATGGATAAATGATTAATAATATTCAATATACTAACATCAGACAGATACTGGATAGACTGAAAAGACATCCTCTATTGCAGAACCTTACACTTGAACAAGTGGTATCCCACCTAGTTACATTTATTGGGATATTTGGAATGCCAGAGTTATATTTAAATAAGGAGAGTGTACTGCATATAGAAGAGTTTAGGGCCATATTGCCCTGTGACCTTGTATCCATAAATCAGGTGAAGGAGTGTAAGACTGGGATATGTTTAAGGAGCATGACAGATAATTTCATGCCTAGAGAACATCGTGATAAGTATGAAGGACATAAAAGACCACAAGAGTTTGCCTTTAAGACACAAGGCAGAGTAATATATACTTCCTTCAAGTCAGGAGATATAATAGTCTCATATAAGTCTGTTCCAATAGATGAGGATGGGTTTCCATTGCTCATAGACAATCCTGTGTTTATGAGAACACTTGAGCTATATATTAAGATGGAAGAGTTCACTACTTTGTTTGATATGGGAAAGATTTCTCCTGCTGTATTACAGAACACCCAACAACAATATGCTTGGTCAGCAGGACAATTACAGAGTGAATTTACTATACCATCACAATCTGAAATGGAATCAATAAGCAGAATGTGGAATACTCTTATTCAAAGGACAAGTGAGTTTGATAATGGATTCTCTTCTCTTGGCAATAAAGAGTATATAAAATTGCAATAGTATGATAAAGAAATCTACATGGCAGATAAAGGGTATGCAGAGGGACTTGTCTGTAAGCAAATTCTCTTCTGAGTATGCTTATGAGAACAAGAATATAAGGATAATGTCTACCGATGATAATACCCTACTCAGCATAGTAAATGAGAAGGGTACTAAAGAGGTATCAAACATAGAAGGTATAGACTCTATAAAGGGATTGCCTATAGGACAAGCTACAATTAATGGTTATCTAGTACTGTTCACTACAGACCAAGACAATGGAAAAGATTACATATATAAGATATGGTTTGACAAGGACAGCTTGCATGGAGTAATATTATATGATAGTAACAAAGGCAATCTTAACTTTAATCCTCTCTATCCTATAGAGACATTGTCATTCTATGAAGATGATAACGTACAGAAAGTATATTGGACTGATGGATTAAACCAGCCCAGAGTTATCAATATTACTTCTATAGAAGATTACACACCCAATTCTTTTGACTTTGTTATGAGTTTGAATCCCGGTTCAACTGTTAACATAACCAATATAGAAAAAGGGTATAGTGGGATATTCCCGTCAGGGGTAATACAATATTGTGTTACAGTCTATACCAAGAATGCTCAGGAGTCCAATATACTGGCTATATCTCCTCTATATTACATAACAAAGTATGATAATGGAGGTAGTCCTGAGGATTCTTTATCTGTGAGTTTTAATGTAACAGTGTCTGTTAAAGATGTTGTATGTGATTATGTCAGATTATATTCAATACTGAGAACTACACAAGATTCAACTCCCATTGTCAAAAGAGTTCAAGATATAAAGTTATCTTCCTCTACTCAAACAATCAGTTTTACAGATACTGGTAATATTGGAGAGAGTGTTGACCCTACTGAATTATTATACTTGGGAGGAGAAGACATATCTTGTGGTACAATGTGCCAAAAGGACAATACATTATTCTTAGGAAATATCAATGTTAATAGAATTGAGCCTGATAGCTCTATTAGAGAGTACTTCAGAGGATTAAATGTAAACCTCAATACAGTTACCACAATTGATTTGGGAACACCTTCTGGATATTATCAACATGAGTTTCAGTTGAATAACAACTCTAGCGCTATTAAGATATTTAAATATTTGGAGTGGTACAGATTTGGCATACAGTTTAAGCATAAGTCAGGCAGGTGGTCTTCTCCAGTATTCATAAAAGACGCTCAGATTACCAGAACACCCGGTACTAATGACTTATATGGTAGTTTTGGTGTTTCAAATCTGGTATTCTATAAGTGCATACCTGAGGTATCATTCAATGATGATACCATAATTGGTAAACTAAAGGATTTAGGATATATTGGATTCAGACCTATAATAGTATATCCCTCTATAGGGGATAGAGAAGTAATATGCCAAGGAGTTTTATGTCCCACTGTTTATAATGTTGGTGACAGATTCAGTAATTCCCCATTTGTACAGTCTTCTTGGTTCTCAAGACCCAACATTCCCTTTGATGTGATGAGGTCAGAGTCTGGGGATGCAGGCTTGCCAGATGTGTCACCTATATTTGACGTTCCTGAAAAGGCATTATATAGTGACCAAACCTTGTCAAGATATGGTATAATAAATAATGATAAGCAGTTTTATTCTCCTAATGAGTCGGTTAATATAAATATTTCCTTGATTGATACAGGTACTTGGGCTGAGTGTAGGCATAGTAGTCCTATACCGGGAAACACTCATAGGAATGCGGAGATACAGAATATATCCTACCCTCCTGCCACTCCACGCCTTGCAGGAGGAAACCATTTGCTGACAGATTTTAGTGAATATGTGGAGAAGCATAAACATGAGTTTTTTGTAGACCAATCAATAGTTACTCTTCATTCCCCAGATATTGAATTTAACAGTGAAGTTGAGAATTATGATATTTCCAAGTGTAAGCTGAGGATAATAGGTGCAACTTTGGTAACCGCCAGTGTAGGGGATATTGACATTGTAACTTCTACCACAGGAACTACCCTAGTTGGCGCAGGTAATGAGAAGTTCCCACCAACAGGGTTTTGCAAAGAGTCTTGTGGTAGTGTCAACATATCCCCTTGGGCATTCAGAAGCCAATTGGCTAATATCAACTGGATAGATAATATTCAAAGAGACTTTGGTGATGTTATGCCCTCACAATATAGAAGGATGCAGGTAGGCTTTGCCACATATCCTTGGCATAGGAGTGGAGGTCTTGATGGTACAGGCTGGGCAGATGAGAATGGATATAGACCTGCCAAGTTACAGTATAAGAGGCTATCCAATTTGAAATTCTCTGCCACTAACCTGTACCTTAGCAGTACTAGTACATGGAATTCAGGGGAACTTGCAGATGCACAGATTTTTAATTCAAACGAGGTTACTCCACTCAAATTGAAGGCTCAGGAGCATTCTGGAAAAGGTACTTTAGTGTACTATGGAAATGTGGATAAGATTACTTCAAATACTGAATATTCAGGTAGTGATTATTACCGGATTGTAACATCTTCCACCTATAATCGGAATGATACCTCATATACTAACCACGACATATATGTTGGTGACTTTACACCTACCATACCTTTCACTGATAACTCAATAAATAAGGCATATGACCCTGTACACATAAAGTACAAGTCTACCCCTCATGCTGTTATTGTACTTGAAGACAGGCGCAACTTGGGTAAGTACTCATATAAGGTTTTGCCTACTATCATAGATGGTAATGATTATGGAGAGCCTACATCTAGTAGTTGGCCTGTAAACCATGTTGCAATAACTCATGATGGTGCCCCTAACTTCTGGGATACTTTGGAAGTATACAACTCTGTGTCTCAGGATGTTATAGGAGACTTTGTAGGTACTGGTCCTAATAAGACAGTTAAAAGTATCCAATATGGCTGGTGGTGGTTAGCAGAATTATACAGAAGTGATGTCACTAATAGGTTTGGAGGAGAGTCTGATGATGCTATACAGAGTAATCAATGGTTACCATGTGGAGAAACTACCTATTTCTATGATGATGACTCCAGCCATACTTATTTTGTAAAGTACTTGGAAGGAGACACATACTTCCAAAGATATGACCATTTAAAGACTTATCCATTTACTTTGGAAGATGAAAACTCGGTGACTGAGATAATGTCATTTATGTGTGAGACAAGGGTAAATCTAGATGGCAGGTATGACAATAATAGAGACAATACTTCTAATCTATATATAACCCCTGAGAACTTTAACAAGCTAAATCAAGTATACAATCAAAAGGATAACTTCTTTACCTATAAGGTAAGTACTGATGATACTTCAGTATTGAACAAATTTCCTAATGTGGTTACTTGGACTAAGACTAAAACTGCTGGAGAACTTATTGATACTTGGACCAATATCACTCTTGCATCCACTCTTGATTTTGATGGTGATAAGGGTAGTATAACAGCTCTGAGAATGCATAATAATAATATCCTTGCTTTTCAAGATAAAGGCATTAGTCAGATATTGTATAATGAGAATGTGCAGATTTCTCCCACTAATGGAGTGCCTATTGAAATTGCCAACAGTGGAAAAGTTACTGGTAAGAGGTACTTATCTGATAGTATAGGATGTTCTAATAAGTGGTCTATATGCAGGACACCTAATGGTATCTATTTTATAGATGATATTACCAAAGGTATCTTCCTACTCAACAACCAGTTGGATAACATCTCTGATAGGCTTGGATTCCATTCATGGATTAACAGTAGGTCAACTGGAATAAATGTATGGAATCCTAAAGACTTTAGTGGATTTGTAACATACTATGATAAGGTAAATGGAGATGTATTCTTCATAAGCAAGGATGAGTGCTTGGCATTTTCAGAACCATTAGGCCAGTTCTCTTCATTCTACAGCTATGAGAATGTGCCATATTTCTCCAATATACTAGACAGGGGACTGTGGGTAAAGGATGGGAAGCTATGGCTGCACAATGAAGGTGATTATAATACCTTCTTTAACAGTTACCAGCCTTTCTATACTACTGTCATATCCAATCCTGATATGACCCAGGATAAGATATTCAATACTCTTGAGTTCAGGGCAGACAGTTGGAACAGTGAAGGTAAGCTATTGGATACAACCTATGATACTCTCAGTGTTTGGAATGAATACCAAAGTGGTGAATCCAAGCTTACCCATGTACTTGGAAGACCTTCAAGTCTCAAGAAGAAGTTCAGGATATGGAGGGCTAATATACCAAGGGATAAATCAAACAATAAAGACAGGATGAGAAATCCTTGGTTATATCTTAAGCTATCTATGGAATCTGAAAATACAAATAAGACCATATTGCATGATATGGTGGTGCACTACTTTGAATAACTTGATGGAGATAGCCTAAAGGGAAGGTAAGTAATAAACTTATCTTCCCTTTACTTTTTAAATAATATTCTTGTATAATTCTGATACTTTACTTATCTTTGCAAATAAATTATTATAACATGGTTAATAGAAAAGTTATAAGGAAACACAATAGTCCTGTTACTACTGGTATCATTAATAGATATGATGATGGTGGTAGTATATGGGACATTAGCAAGCTTTTTACCAAAGAAAACTTAGGTAAACTAGGTCTTGGATTATTAGGCCCTGCTGGTAATGCAGCAAATGGTTTAATAAGTAATGGACTAAGTTCAGGAGCAGGCAATGCAGTCAATAAAGTAGGAAGTACTGTGGGTTCTGCCATTAGCACAGTCAACCCTTTATTAGGAGGCATTGTATCTGCTGGTACTGGGTTGATAGGTGGTATAACCAATGCATTATTCGGTTCAAAGATTAATGAGGAAAATGTCAATAATGTCAGAAACTCCAATAATGCCCTGAGTACAGTTAAAGTTGATAGCAGTAGCAATGACTCTATACTTAATCAATGGTCTAATCAGGACTTTGGAGCAGACTTCTCCCAATCAGATATTGGGAAAGATGGATTGTTCAGTGACAAGGCAAAAGATTTATATAATGAGTTGAAGAAGGAACAGGAGATAGCCAGAGGCAGAGCACTGCTAAGTTATGATAATGCAATAGAAAGTGCTGATAAGATGAATAATTTAAGAGCTATGTCCAATTACATGGCAAAGGGAGGTAAGATTCATATCAAGCCTGAGAACAGAGGCAAGTTTACTGCCCTTAAAAAGAGGACTGGAAAGTCAGCATCTTGGTTCAAGGAGCATGGTACTCCTGCACAAAAGAAGATGGCTACCTTTGCCTTGAATGCTAGAAAGTGGAAACATGATGATGGAGGATGGATAGATGAAGAGTTTACTTTGCCTTACAGTGCCTATATAGCAGACAGGGTAAATAACATGGGACTTAATAACTCTCAAAAGGCTGCTGTATACAGTTCAATATATGGGGAATCAAGGTTCAATCCCTATGCCTATAATCCCAGAGGTGGTGGAAAGGGAGCACATGGAATCATGCAATGGAGAGGTGCCAGAATACCTGAAAGCTCTTATCTGCCTAGCCAAATGGACTACTTGGAAAATACACTTAATAGTGTAGATAGGATGAATTGGTTGAGTAAGAGAAGTCTGAACAATTTCAAGAAATCCAATACTCCTGAGGCTTCCTCTTCTGCATTTGAAAGAGGATATGTCAGGGGAGAGGAGTTCTCTAGAACCTCTAAAAGAAAGAAGGCAAGGTCTGTATATGACAAGATGCACACTCCCAGTCTGTCTGACTTATCAGATTATAATATGAGAACTATTACCAAACCTAATATACAAATACCTTTTAATCCATTTGGAGATGGTGGCCTCATGGGTACTCATGGAGCAGATTTTACCAATGGTGTCACTGTTATAAATAATGGAGGATACCATGAAGAGAATCCACATGAAGGAGTACAGATTGGGGTTGATTATAATGGAATACCTAATCTTGTGGAAGAAGGAGAGGTGATTTATAATGATTATGTATTTAGTAACAGGATTAAAGTACCTGATTCAGTGAAGCAGAGGTATAAATTGAAGGGTGGCAAAGGTCTGACATTTGCAGATGCTGCCAAAAAGATTCAAAAGGAATCTGAGGAAAGGCCCAATGACCCAATAAGCAAGAGGGGGCTGGAAGATGGCCTCATAAAGTTAATGCAGGAGCAAGAGGCTCTTAGAGGACAGGGGCAATATGGACTTGAAGGAGTACAATATGCAGAAGGAGGTCTTATGCCTGATGATTACACATATACTCCGGTGTTTGGTTCTTGGAAATCAGGAGAGATGCCAGAGGTTACAGCTACAGCAAAGAGACCCAGCATGATTAAATATGTGGATTATGACATACCTTCTACCATAGAGCCTATAGATATTGATGGGCTTTATGCAGGATTTAGTGGCTTGTCCCCTATGGAAATATCAGGTATTGGTAAAGTAGGATATGACATACCTTCTAATGTGGAAGGTACAACTCCTGCTAAAGTTAGGGTACCCAAAAGAAAGGGTAATACAGATAGAAGAGGATTTGATGCTACTTGGCTAAGATATGCACCTGTAGTAGGTTCTGCAATAGGATTGGGTCAAAGTATATTCAGCAGGCCTGATTATACAGGACCTGATGCAATCATGGAGGCTGCAAACAAAGTAGGTAATTATGTTCCTGTAAGCTATAAGCCAATAGGGAATTATCTGCAATATAAACCACTTGACAGGAACTTTTATATAAATAAGCTTGGTGCACAGGCTGGTGCAACAAGAAGAGCTATTATGAACTCTTCAAGTCCTTCAAGGAATGCCGCACTACTTGCAGCAGACTATAATGCACAAGGCAAGTTGGGAGACTTGGCAAGACAGGCTGAGGAGTATAACTTGGCACAGAGACAGATGGTAGAGCAGTTTAATAGAGGAACCAATCAAGCAAACTCTGAGATGGGGCTTAAAGCTGCAATGGCTAATCAGGAGGCTGCACTAAAGGCAGGAAGTACAAGGCTAAATGGTATTACACAAGCTATGGCAATGAGAGATGCAATAGATGCAAGAAGAGGTGCAAGTATGAGTGCTAACCTGACTAATCTGTTTGACTCATTGGGTAATATAGGAATAGATGCTTATAACAGGTCTGACAGGGATATGCTAATCAACTCAGGGGTATTTGGTACTCTAAGCCAGAAACCTAAGGAATGGAGTAAAGAAGAGTGGGAGGATTACAAGATGTCTGTAGCAGGAGGCAAGTATTCTAAAGGAGGAAAATTAAAGAAGAGAAGAGGAGGTCTCACTTACTAATATGGCAAATTATAGTTTGGTTGTAAATAGCAAGTTCCAGCCTTTCTCTTTTGACAGGTACTTGCAACCATATCAAATATATGGTCAGAATTATAAGGAAATTGAGGAACAATATACTGACTTGTCTACAAAGGCTGGTATATGGGATGGCTTAGCCAATGAGCAGACTGACCCATATACCTATAAGATGTACAAGACCTATGCAAATGATTTGGAGAATCAAGCCAGTCAGCTTGCAAGTGAAGGACTTAATGCTGTAAGTAGGAAGAATATGCTTAACATGAGAGCAAGGTACAGTAAGGAAATTATTCCTATTGAGCAAGCATATAAGGCAAGGACAGAAGAGGCAGCAGAACAATATAAGGGAAGAGCTGCTGGTATGGTATATGAAGGAGATGCTTCTACAGCATCATTAGACAGATACCTGAATAATCCCTCTATAAGATTCAATCAGGCTAATAGCCAAGAGGGATTCAAGAGGGTAGCTACTACTGCTTCTGCATTATCCAAAGGATTAAGAGACTACAGAAATGGCAAGAGGCTTGACCCTTATGTCAAGACTTGGCTACAAGAACACGGATATAAGGATACTGATGTAGCAAAGGCCATCAATGACATTCAAAGACTGATTAACGGAGACACTGATGTGGATACTAATGGAGTCCTTAATTCTATCCTTCAAGATGAGCTTAATGTTTCCGGAGTAGGCAAGTGGTCAGACAAAGCTGCTGTTATGGACTATTTCAGTAGAGTAGCTCCAGCATTATATCAGGCAGTTGGTCAGACCCAAGTATCTCCTTATGAGGATTATGGAGCCAAGTTATCAGCACAGGAAGCTATGCAGAAGAGATTAAAAGCTTTAGACAATCCCACTCCGACATTGAATTATAAGCCTAGGACATTCTCACACTTGGAAGCTAATGGTGCCTTATATGGCATGAAGCAGACAAGAGACAAATTGAATGTGCAAGGTAAGGGATTAAAGGCATCTTACTTTGGTAAGAGAGGAAATTATAATCCTTTGGAAGTATATGAGGAATATAAGAAGATGACAGGAGCTACAAGACCGGGTATAGGAACTGAGTTGTATCAGGCTCAATATGGTGTGGTTAAGCCTTGGTCTGAAGTGGAAAATGATGCTATGTCTGCCCTCAAGAAGAAGTATGGAAATGATATAAAGGTTATATCAGATGAGGATTACAATGCTTTGAAGACCATGGGTTATACTAACAAGTCTTCTCTTGAGGATTTCAAGAATATGGATAACATAATAGATGCCTCTGCCAAGTCCTATACTGAATATTTCATGAATGGAGACCCTGAGTATCTGTCAAAAGTATTAACCCATAACATCAGTAACCAAGAAAACTGGGAGAAGCCATTTGCAGAAAATGCGACTATCTTGGATAAGAACTTTAACAAGACTTCCAAGAAGTTCAATCCTGAAGATTATGGAACTGAGGACAATCCTATAGTGGATTTCAGTCATAGTACCAAGCACAGGAACAAGGTGATAGTATCTTATAAGGATGGGTCAAAGGTTGCATTTAATCCTGACCTTATCTCAGGGGAAATGGGTAACCTGTTCAGGCTATATGACAGAAGGATTAAAGAGTTGATGTCTGAAGGATTTACTGAGAAAGAGGCAGAGGATTATGGAGAAATGTTTATTATGGAAGGTATAAGTTCTATGGGATTGAGTGGATATAATCAGTCTTTGACAAAGACCAGTTCTAAAGTTGGGGGATAAGTAAATATGGAGTATCAAGATATAACAAAGACAGGTCCTGTAGGTCTTAAAGGACTCAAGGGACTTAATAGAATCCCTGAAATGGGAGAGTTTGAATTAAGTGTATTGGGAGGTACAAGGGCATTACAACAGTCCTTGGCACCTTCCACTTCTGAGGATGTAGGCATGGAGCTGGCTGACAAAGGATATGGACAAAGCATCTATGATGAAGACATAAACTTCGTCAGTCAGGCTGATGACCTGAATGAAGTCAGAGCCATAGAGCAGCCTTGGTATGCCCAGTTAGGGGCAGGTCTTGCCAAAGGAGCTGTGTTGACAGGTACTACCTTTCTTGATGGTACTGTAGGATTGGTGCTTGGTGCAGGCACTGCAATAAATGAGGGGAGATGGTCTGGTCTGTGGGATAATGATTTTTCCAAGGCTATGCAATCAGTCAATGAATGGTCTGAAGAGGCACTACCTAATTACTATACAAGAGATGAGCAGGAGGAGCCTTGGTATGAGAACATCTTTACTGCAAACTTCATAGGTGACAAGTTCATCAAGAATCTAGGATTCAGTGTAGGTGCCTTCTATAGCGGTAATATAACTGCTGCTGGATTGAAAGCCTCCAAACTGCCTCAATTAATAGGAGCCATTAAGAACTCATCAAAGGCTCCAGCAATAGTCAATTCTGCCGTAGGAGCCACTATCTCCTCAGTAAATGAGGGAAGAATAGAGGCCCTGAATAATAGTAAGGATTGGTTTGAGTTGCAAAAGGCACAGCTTGATGACAGGTATAATCAAAGGATGCAGGCTATAGGGGATGCTTATGGTGGTACTGAAATGTATAACCAGCTTGTATCTGCTGAAAGCCAAGCACATAATGAGGCACTGGAGAAGCTGAGTGAGGACAGGTTAAAGATGGGTAATGCGGATTTGCTTATGAATATACCTGTCCTGTTGGCTTCCAATATAACTCAGTTTGGCAAACTGTATGCCAATGGATTCAAGACTGCAAGAAAGACTACCAATATAATGGGAAAAGCAGGGGAATATACTGCTGGTACTACAAGGTTGGGAACTGTTGCTGCCATAACAAGAGGTGCCCTGTCAGAAGGTGCTGAGGAGATGGCACAGAGTATAGCAAGCAGGACAGCAGGTAATTACTATTCAACTGATGTAAACAACTTCTACAAGTCAAAGACTGACCCTGAAGCTTCACAAGAAACATTGGATTGGGTTAAGGCATTTGCCCAAGGAGTAAATGAGACTGTCAATGAGGGGTCTTCTTGGGAAGAGTTCTTTATTGGTGCCCTTACAGGTGCATTGGGTATGCCTAGATTCGGAAGCATGAGGAATAAGCAGGGAGGTATCCAATCTCCTATTACCATTGAGGGTGGGGCTATAAATGAGTGGAGAGATTACAATGAGAGGATGGCAAGGGAAGAGAGAATTGCCAACTACATGAATGACAGAGTAAATTCTCCTGAGTTTAAGAACTACTATCAAGGCCTTATCAGGCATAATAAGTATCAAAATGATATGAATAGAGCTGCTGAGCAGGGTGATGAGTTCAACTTCAAAAATGCAGAGCATGCCCAGTTGGTATCTGATATTGCCATGTTTGATAATGCAGGAAGGATGGAAGACCTTAACACACTTATTGATGCTGCATTTGATACATCAGATGAGAATCTTGCCTCTATTGTAGAGAATACCACAACTACCCTTGAAGATGGTTCTAAGGTTGGTCCATTTGTAGATAAGAATGGAAACCCCATGTATGCTACTCCAGAAGGCAAACAGGAGATGATAGAGAAACTACAGCAGAATCATGATGAAATGACCAAGACTATCAGTGATTATCTGAAGATAAGAGATGACGTTGATATTAGGACAGGTCAGCAATTATCAGATGACCAACTTGAGGAACTGACTTGGATGAAGTCCCAAATTGGTAATTGGGCTGAAAGGGCTACAGCTATGTCTGGAGAGGTAAAGTCAGCTATTGGTAATGTGATAGGCAATCTAAATTCATTCCTTAGATTCAATCAGCAAGTAAGGAGCAGTGAGGGTCAGTCTCATAAAGGATTATCTGAAGGGTATCAACAGGCAGACAATAATATAAGAGCCATTGAGAAAGCTATAAATACTCTTAGCTTTGTAAAAGGTCAGGAGGATAATGTCTTGCCTAGAACATTGATAGACTATCCTAAGTTTACCAAGGGATTAATCAATGAGATTAATGAGGTTGATGATACTGTGCTTAGTGGGGATGAGAAAGAAGACATTATAACCAAGATTAATGATATTGTCAAGTTAGGAAATGCCTCAGAGGTATATAACAACAAACTTAATGAGTACCTCAGGAATCCTCAGAAGCAGATAGAAGACCATATAAAGGCAGGTGAACAAGCTGCACAACAAGAAGCTGAGAAGAAATCAAATGACCTGAAAGCTTCTTTGAGTTCTGCACAGAATCTACAAGAGTTCAGAGCTATCTTGGATGACCAAGATGATATAGTAAACAGGAATAACACCCTGAAAGACTTGGAAGATGAAGGTAACGAGATGGCCAAGAACTATAGAGAAACCTCACAATATAATAATGAGGTCAGTAGGATTATACAATCCTCAGATGAAGAGCCACAAGTAAAGCAAGATGCTATTAAACTCCTTCAAGACCAATTCAATAACTCTGAGAATCTTGAACAGATGGCCAATCCCAACTCCATATTCATTAATAACGATAATGCTTTTGATGAAGATTCTGAAGGAGATATTGAGTTGTCTACAACAAGATTCCAAGAAGCTCAATATGCCCTGCAAAAGGCAATGTCCCAGGTAAATGATGATAATAGATTCAAGGATAGGTTCTCTCCTGAATATAGGAAACCTGTAGAAAAAAGAGAAGGTACCACAAGAGGAGATAATAGAAGAGACACTACTGGAGACAGTGGGACTCCTACTGTCCCTGTAGTGACAAGTAGTGAGGACTTGCCTGTAACAGAAGTACCTGTTGGCAATGTAACTCCTGAAATGGTTAATGAGGAGAATAAGAAAGCCAATGAAAGGGTGGAAGCTCCACAGAGGCCAAGTAGGGACAGAGTCAACCAGTTCTATAGACCTGCCATACCTGAGTTACATATAGAAGCAAGCAAGGAAGGTGACTTTAGGCCATTTGATGTTGTAGTAGGTGAAAGGGAAAAGGGAGTGGACTTCTCTGGTATCTATGGTTATCTTAGAGACCAGGATACATTCAGATATTTAAATGAAGGTAACTTGAAGGTAGGTGATGAACTTGGATTTATGATTGACCCAGACTTCAATGACAAAACCATCTTCATTATAGATAGGAAGAATAACCAAGTAGTTGGCAGCTTGGATGAGTCTGATTACAGTGTTTCAAGATATGAGGGACTGAAGGGACTTGAAGAGAGGATAAAAGATGAGTTTGCTAACAGAGAAAATAAGGCTGGTAAATTCATTGCCACACCTGTTACAAGAGTATCCAAGATGATGGTAGGCAGAATTCCTTATGGTAGTACAGAAAGAAGTCTTAAAGACATCCCTAATGTATCATCAGAAGACAGAAGACCTGTTTTTGGAATCATCAAGAATGGAGTTTTGACAACTAATGGCAAAGTTAATGACAGTCTTGTTATCAAGCCAGTAGATATGGGCCAAAAGGAAGGCAGACTATATCTACTTGTTCCTAATGGGGCTGGAAAGTATTCACCTGCTGCTGTAAGGGTTAAGCACTTCAATAATGAGGAGTTCAATTTAAATGACCCTTCAGTAAGCTCTACTCCAGTTGGAGAGGATATAAAAAATGCGATTAACAACCTGTCTATGGCTACATCACAAGGTGATGTGTCTGCTGCAATGCAGGACTTGGCACAAGACCTGTATATGCAGGATATAATGGTTACTTGGTTTAGTAGCAAGTCAGGTGATGGTATTGTAATTAGTAAGAAGGTCAAAAGGCCAGATGGTACTTATGAGAAAGTTATCATAGATGGTAAGGAGCAAATCAAGGAAGATAAGTATGATATATACTTCTCTACAGGGAGTAAGACTGCTATCATTTCAGGAGTAGAATGGGATATAACAGCAGCAGAGGAACAAGGTGATACAAGTGCTTTCAATGCTCCTAAAGACCCTGATGATATATACAATGAAATACTTGGGCACCTTATTAAATTCAACCTTCCTTTACAAGTCAGTACAAAGAGGATTAATGAGGGTGCATACAATAACAGGCTTATCAATTCTGACATTCTTACCTCAAATATTACTGAAGCTTCAGTAAGAAGCACTTGGTTTACAACTGATTACTTTGATGATGAAGGTAATCTCCATCAGGCTGTAAGTCCAGCCTCAGTAGCTCCTCAGCCTAAGAGGAAGATTGAGACTCCTGTAGGTGGTACTGAGGGTGCTATTTCAGGTACAAGAATAGTATCTGCATTTACAAACAAGCCTTACTTTGTAGATTTGAAGACAAATACTATCAGGGATGAGCAAGGTAGGAATGTAAAAGTTACTGATAGCAATAGGGTACTGTTTGATTTAGCTTGGGCACAAGATAACTTCGGGAGTTTCACAGACTCATCAATAATGGTAGACAATAAGGTTCTTACACCTAATGGTCAGGTTCTTGACAGGACTTCACAGAAGTATATCACAGGACAAGAGGCACAAGATGTGAAGGATACTATTGCAGGAAAGAAGAAGGAGAGAGAGGACAAGGTTGCCAAGTCCAAGAAGATTATCAGTGAGATATATGAGAATCAAAGAAGGATTGACAAGACAAGGACTGATGGCGAGTTCTATTATGTGCTTGAAGATGACGGCGAGTATCACCAATATAGTAGAGTACACAGTAGATTGGGTTCTAATTGGACAGAGTCCTCTAAGCAAACAGAGGCTTTAACTCAGGTGAGAGCCAAGTTATCACAGTTGGTTGATGTTCCAGCACAATATGACAATTACTTGAAATTCCTTGAGAATAAGTACAAGATTAGCCTTGATGGTTACCAAGGAAAGGCTGATGCCAAGAGTAGGGACACTATTGTGAACATAGTAAGGGACAAGATGTCTGGTACCAACTCACAAAGGGCATTGGATGCTGGCTCAGCAGTAGATAGTATTATCAGGCAATATTTCACTATAAGAGATGTGTCAAGGATAGTCAAGCCATCTAATATGTCAGAAAATGCCTTCATGGATTTGATTACTACTCTTAATAGGGTCAAATCAAATATGGAGCATATGGGAGAAAGGTTTCTTGCTGATAATATTATATTGTATCAGAAATATCCTGATGGTACAAGAGTTGCAGGAGAAGTTGATATTCTATCAGTTGATAAGGATGGTAACTTTAGAATCTATGATGTGAAGTCAAGCAGATACAGCTTCTATGACTTTACTGACAGATATGGACACAAGGTAAATTACTTTACCACCCCATCTGCCACTCAAAGAATGAGTGCAAAGGATTACTATACCTTACAGTTGTCTGCATACAAGAACCTGTTTGAATCCCAGTATGGAACCCCGATTACCAAACTGGCTATAATGCCATTTGTGCTGAGCTATGATAGGGAGAATGTATCAGCAGTACAAAGTGAGAAAGGCATTCCTGTTGAGTATAATCCTGCTGTAAATGTACCTTTGGTTAGTTCTGTTGAAGTAAATAAGGTTGCTGAAACTCCTGCTACTCCAGCACAGAACCAGCAAGTACTGCCTATCTTTGAAACTTCATTGGAAACTCAGAATCCTGTAGATAGGATACTGCCTGAAAACTCTTTGGGAAAAGATTCTATTGTGGGTTATTATGAGAAGGATGGGAAATTATATAAAGGATATATCAAGAAGGCTGGTGAGGTAGAAGGTATTCCTATATACATTACAAAGGAAAGAGACAGGGGATTTGGCAGAGAGGGTGAAATGAATGAGTCATCTTCTTACTTTGTGGTATTACCAAATGGTAAGCTTGTGGATACCAGAACACTTAGTAAATCAGATGAGGAAGCATTTAATGTTATAATGAAAGCTTTAAGTGCCAAGCCACAAAAGGTTAAGGATATGTCTAATGAAAAGACTATGCTATTCAATCCTGATGAGGTTCCTACTGTTAATACAGCTCCTATTACCAATATAGTAACTCCTGCTACTGTTAACCAAAGCAATACTCAAACAGGTGCTGCTTACACTGCACAAAAGGAGCAGGCAATCAATAACCATGATGAGGAGTTTGAGGATGAGTTTACTTTAAGAAGAGTAGACTCCACAGAAGCTACTGCATGGAATCAGGAAAAAGAACTTGATTGGATTGCAAAGACATTGCCTCAATTAAGTGAAAGTGATAGGGTACATATAGTAAAGGGTCTTATTAAAGTAGGAAGGCAAGGAGCATTGGCTTGGGGTCAATTTGATAAAGGTGTTGTCACTTTATCTGATATAGCTGCTGAAGGTACTGCATACCATGAAGCATTCCATGCTGTGTTTAATCTCCTTCTAGACAATAATGAGAGAACAGTATTATTGAATGAGTATAGAGGAAAGCATCCTAATATGGGTAACCTTGAGCTGGAAGAAGAACTGGCTGAGGATTTCAGAACATTTGTGATGCAAGGAGGAAAGGATACCAGAAGCTTAGGAAGAAAGATAATAGACTTCTTTAAGTCATTATTCATCAAGACTAGATACTGGAAAGACTTCAGGCCATCTTCTATCTACTACTTCAGGGCTATTAATGAAGGGAAATATGCTAATAAAGAGGAAAAGATTAAATCTCTTGATGAATCCAGACTTAGACAAGAGGAGTATACTCCGGAAATGCTGGATATACTAAAAAATTCAAGGGATGAGCAGGGCAATTTATTGGCACCTAATAAGAAACCCTCAAACCTTACTGAAAGGCAATATGCCCATGTAAGAACCAAAGCATTTAAAGAATGGTTTGGGGACTGGGAAAATAATCCCGAGGAAGCTAGTAAGGTGGTTGATGAAAACGGTGAACCTCTGGTAGTATATCATGGTACCAACAGCCAATGGACTACATATGACCCAAATCTGTTTGGTTCTGCTACAGATGAAGGATATTATGGTAAGGGGTTATACTTGTCTTCTGTAAAGAACAAGGCTATGCAATATGGTAATATTATGGAGCTGTTTGTCAATATGAGGAACCCATTCATTGTAGGTATGGATAGTACTTTAGACATGAATGAGTCCACTAGAAGAGGTGAAATAGCAAACATGTTCAATAGAGAAAATGCTCCTGATGAACTGAAGCAATATGACGGTGTTCTATACAGTGGTGCAGAAGGTAAATTTGAGGAAATAGTAGTTCCTGCTGCCAACCAAGTAAAATCAGCTACCAATAATGTTGGCACTTACAGTAGAACCAATGATGATACTAGGTATAGGAAGCTTCCTAAAGGAACATTGACCACATTTGATATGATGGATGACACTATTAAAGAAAACTTATTGAAGAAGGGCTGGACTAAGGAGAAGTTTGATTCAATTTCCCAAGAAGAAAGAGACCAAGCCATCAAGTGTATAGCCTTCTAGTCAATAGGATGAAATTTTTTATTAGGGCAGGGTTAATCACCTTGCCCTATTTTATTAGGTAAAAAAAAAATTAAAAAAAAATAGGAGGAGGAGTAGAACTTAATCTACTCACTCCCCCTACTTCCATCATTAACAATTCACTTAGATTTACTGGCATTATTAGGATTAAATAACCACCAAAATATACCAGCACAAATTACTGTTGCAGCTAATTCACTCATAATTTATATCTCCATTTATAGCCATAGGATTTACCATTAGGGTATATCCTTAGCTGATTATTAATTGCTTTCTTTATCTTCTCCCAATCTTTATTTAAGGTCTGAGACAGTTCCTTGGCTGCTTGAGTAGTAGAATTATACTCTGCTATAAATTTCCCATCTAAGCTATATTGTAGAACAGGTTTATTAAGCCAGCTATTTGATTGTCCTCTTTTATTAATAGACTGTCTCTCTTTAACAGTTCCATATCCAACATTGTATTTTCTTGTACACCATTCAAGATTAGACACAATATTATTGTTCTTAATTTCATCCTTATGATTAATCTCTTTATAATCATTAGGATTGGGAATGAAGTGTATTGCTACTAATCTGTGTACAGAATGCCATTTAGCAATATGATTGCTACTTTTTAAGTTTACTAACTCATAGCCATCATCATTAATCATAGGCTTTAGGACCCTATCTTCTAGACTACATCCCTTCCCACTTCTTCCAAGAGACTTAACCCTACCTAAGTTTGATACTTGGTACAAACCTTCATATCCTTGAATATCTTTCCAAATTTCTTCCATATTAAATGTTCTATTGTTCACTGCAAAGATACAAATAAATCCACTAATATGCAAGTGGATAAATAAATTATTTATAGTGAATAAAAAAAGAGGAGAGAAATCTCCTCTTTTAATTATTGCTTGAAATAAGGTATAGCCAATTCAGGGTCTATACCTCTTGTAATAGTACTTCTCATAGGAACTAATGGACTTTTCATTAAGAGCCTATAAGCCTTAGTCTTATCCTTAAACTGTCCTGACTGTATAAGAGCATCCTCACCTGCAAACACTTCATAGTTCATTGGGTTAATCAACCCAACTAAATCTAAAGTAGATTGAATTGTCTGGACGGCTGCTGCTGGGGATTTCATAATTTTCAATCCTTCATCAACCATAGGCTTTCCTGGGATTAAAACACCAGTTTCTGTCTTTAGTCTTCTAAGTTGATATTCTACTATCTTAGTAAGCCAAGGTCTGTTATCCTTATCATCCCAATCAATCATTCCAAGTACTGCCACTATCGCTAAATAATGGGCAACCTCAGTAACTGCTCTTTTAATATTAGCCTTTTCAGTTTTTGATAATTTGTTCCAATCTGATACTATATCAAATTGGGACTTTCTAAGTTCCTGTGCCAACTGCCATAGAAACCTGCCTGTAGTTATGTAGTAACCTTCAGTCCAAGTTTGTAAGTCCATATTGTAAGAAGCTGATTTGAACCTTCTGTTAAGTGAGGGTTTCACCCACTTCCTAAACATTATTGCCATTCTACCTATAGCCAGCCTTTGTACTGCATTTCTGTCAGCTTTATTATAGATACCATGCATTCTTTGGTTTATGGCAGCAGACTTTCTACTGAAAGCTATAATATCATCCTTTGTGAATGCAGAGCCATCTTCCTTAGTATAACCTTGCTTTAATTGAAGTTTAGCACCTAACTTCTTATTATTCTTATCAATAGGGACTACTTCCATAGCATCCCATAAAGATACTATTTTGCCATCAGGAGCCTTCATTTTATAAGCATCTGCAAGTGCCAATGAGGTTCTATTCTGTATCCAATGTTCTCCAGCATTATTCATAAGGAATAATGCAGATGTACCAAACATTCTGCTAAACCATGTCTTCCTGTCAAAGTTTACTTCCTTGACATCAGTTTCATATTCCTGCATAACATTGAATAGTTCATCCCACAAGGCAAGCTTGCTTGTTTTCACCCTATTGCCAATCTCTGCAAGGAATTCAGGCAATGCCTGACCATAGTTCCTGTCAGCCCTAAGGGTATTGGATTCATTGAAGAACTCTCCGGAGAAAGACTCAATCCTCATCATCACTCCACCAGTAGCCACATTGGAGATACCAGATAAGACGTTAATTGCTAATGTGTTAAGAGAAGTCACCCTATTAACGAAATTAGCTACCTTCCCTTTATCAATCTTGGTATTGCCAAATGTTCCCTCATCTGCCATATACCTGCCATATACTTGCATCTCAAAGAAATCATTTAATCTCTGCACGAATCTTGTCTCATCTCCTGACTTAGTCAATACTGATTCTACCTTTCTTCCTACAGATTTGAACTTCTCTGCAAGAGGTTTACCTCCTCTTACTTGTACTATTTCCCTTTCCCTTAGCATATCCCTGCCAAGTTCAAGAACATCAATTACCTTACCCATCTCATTGAAATCATTTGCCATGGCAGCATAGGCTGTAAGGGTAGATGTCACATCAGTAGACAGGTCATTGGGGCTTTCTCCCTTCTTCATCTTGGTATAATAGATGGGAAGTACCTGCACTTCTCTGCCTTCAAAGTCTTTCACAGTAGCCCTATCACCAAACTCGGTATCATCTGTTCTTCTGATGAACTCATCCTTTATACTTTCCCATATTTGTTTTGCTCCGGACTTTACACCATCAGAAGACTTTACCCTTTCAAGTAAATCTTTTCTAATCTTAACTGCATTGGTTAAGGTAGTATACTTGTCAGGAAGGTATGAATCTAGCTTGGCCTTTATATCCATAACCTTATTATAGTACTCTTTCTGAGCAGGATTCAGGTTTTGATAAGCCTTATTGCCATAAATGGATACCTTAGGTTGTTTCTTTCCATCAACAATCTCCATATTGGCATCAAACCAAGCCTGTCTTTCCCTCCTGTACTTTTCTGCATAATCACCAACAGGATTATGCCCATACTTCTCATTAAGAGCCTTGAACATTTCCCTAACTTTCTCTTTGAATAAGCCTTGGTTAATCTCAGATATATAGTTACCTGTCAGATTACCTTTGCTGTCCCTTTCAAACATCCAGTCAGTATTCTTTATACCAGCTTGTTCCAGCTTAATAGCAGCAGCCTGTAACTCCTTCATGACATTAATAGTCTCAAGCCTTGCATTTTCCTTACTCTTCTTGACAGCTTGGTCCATTACCTTCAACATGTAGTCTGATGAGTCTGCCATAGAATCAAGCCACCTGTCAAAGAATGATATATCATTGTCAGCCACCTTGACCAAGTCCTCGGCGGTCATGGTTTTACCCTTAAACTTACCAAAGGGGACAGTAATGCTTTCCCCTACAAAGGGCTTGATAAAATCAACAAAGAGAGGCATTGATACATTATTATATTTGACAAACAGGTCACCAAGCAATGTACTTGTATTGTCAAGTGCTACCCTTACTCTTTGACCATATCTGTTGTCTTCATATTTTTCCTCATCAACAAGGGATTTTCTTATGTCATCAGTAATGTGTTTGTAACTATATAAGTAGTTCCTCACATCCCTTAACACCCTAGCCCTCTCATTTACATCAGTGGCAGGAGTATTCTGTAACATAGTAAGCCTGTTATTCACTTTAGATAACTCTTCAAGTGCATTCTCTAGGAATGTATAAATGCCTTCTATCTCATTATTATCAGCCAATTCAATATCCAACCTATCAATAAGGAGCCTTTGGTTGGCACTAAACTGACTATTGGGGTTTCTTTTTTCGTAAATCTTCAGTCTCTTTAGCTCATTGCCAATGATTTCCTGAAGTAGTTTCTTATCTCTAGTTATCCTCTCTGAGGTATTATAGAATACTCCACTTGATTTGATATTGTCAACATTGATAGTCTCATCCAAGCTTCCATCAAGTATCTGCCTTGCTAAAGAGCCGAAATTCTTGTCAGCCTCCTTCATGGCTCTCTGGATAGGACTTGCACTGAGCTTCTGAAAGAAACCCTTAACTGCTTGGATTACTCTTTGCAGGAGATTTTTATAGGGCTTTGATGGAATATCTTCACCTTGTAGCAAATGCTTTGCAAGCAATTTACCCGCAGCTTCTTTTGCCAGCTTAAACTCATCACCATGATATAGTGTATTATAAGTATCGTAGTCCTCACCCATGATTTCTCCTGTCAGCCCATTAGAGGATATATTATTGACTAGCCTTGTCACAAGAGGATTATCCCCCATGGCCTCAATGGCAAAGTGTGCAAACTCTTCAGGAAGAGCCTTCTCACCTTGGATACCATTAGCAAGCCTAATCATTTCAATAAGACCATCTGCTGCATTCCTTGCAACATCAAAGTCAGCCACACCATGAATACCCATTCTCTTTTCAAGGTCAGTCAAAGCACCTATCCCTATACCATGGGATTCAAGAATACTTCTCAACCTATTATTAAGGTTTTCATTGTATTCCATCTTATCTGCATCAATGGAATTGAATCTGTTCTTTCTTTCCACCTTTATCCCTATAAAGGTTCTTGGAGATTCATAGTCCTTAATCTTGATGACTCTGGCTACATAATCATCCCTAAACTCAGAGTTTTGATTAAAATATATGGCTCTCTGTTTTAAGTCTTTGTAGTTCTTATCATTGTCTATCCATAGAGCAGGTCTGTCCATTCCTCTCTTGTAATACCCAATCTCCTTGTTAAGTACTTCAAGTACTTTAGACTCAGGAATAACCTCACTAATATTAGTTTGCTTTAATAAACTTCTCAGTGTAGGCTCATTGTTTTCATCCAATGTTAATTTTGGCATAAAGTTCCTTACAAAATAGTCAGACTTTGTAATTTCATATATGTACCTAGCCTGTTCTCTATCATTGGAAGTGAAGGACAGCAAGTCCTTGAATAACTTGCTGCCCACTTTTTGACCATTTTTATTTTTTACTGTTGGAATAATTGCGCAATCTCTTGCCATACTTTTGTAAACTTTATATAATATGGATTATTAACAGATAGTATTCCCCTCTGCATCTCTATATTCTGTATTAGGTTCAATGGACATTATGTCATCCACTCTAGGAGCAGAGGTATCAAGAGGAGTGCCATATACTTGTTGGAAAGCATCCACATCTACTTGAGGAATATCTTGATAATCAGGCATGGAATCATAATCCACTTCCACATTCCCATCATCAAATCTTGATAATGTATCTGCATAAGGGTCATAATCCTTCCTGTTCTTGTCAATTATAGTTTCCATCTCTTCTGCATCCTTACCATACTCATATTCAATGAAACTGTTCCTGAAACCTAATGGCTCAATCCTTTCATAGGTTGCTACATTGGCCTGCTCAGTACCTAATGAGAGTAACTTGTAATAGACATACCCTCCTCTGATTCTCTTGCCTATATACTTGAAGAAGTCATAGACTGGGCCATCAGGGGTATCTATCCTTTTCTTGATGACTTTCTTATCACCAAAGGTAGCATCACCATCAATCACAAATGTAACCACATCCTTGATTTCATTATCCTCTCCTATGAACTGAACAGAGGCTGTGTCAGGAACTTCAGGAACCAACTTCCTATTATCCAAGTGGTTATAGACATATTGGTCTACAAATTGACTGTAATCATCATTGGATAATGTAAGACTTCTTAGTGTACTTATATACTCCGGTATGATGTTTCTCACTGCCACAGGAGCCAAGTGGATGAAGGTATTTGGGCCAAATGCAAAGCCATTCCTGTAATAACTGTACCTAAACAGGTTAAGAGCAAGTCTCTGGGCTTCAGGATTAGACATATATAGGAGAGATGTCCAATCCCTCATATATCTTTCCCTTAAAGTAGGACTTAATTGACCTACATTCTTGAACACTACAGTGTCCACAGGATTAGTGTCATTTGCCCTTATCACCCTGAGTCTCTTAATAAATTCGAGGTCAGCTATATCCTCATTGTCTGTTACTACCTTCTTAAAGTAAGCAGGGAAGTTATTGATGAAATCTTTTCTCTTTTCAGAAGAAGAAACAATAATATCACCTACTTCAGAGTCAGGGTTTACAACCAGCTCAGAACCAAAGAATCCATTCTTTGACATTATATAGGCAAGCAAGTCATTGTAGACACTATTCATAGTCTTTACATTTAACCTGCCAGTCTTTGTCAAGTCTCTAAGGCTATCAATTACAGCCCTGAATGATTCAGTATATTGAGGGAAATAAGAACCTAACATTCTCTCTGATGTCTGCAAGCCAAGGGTATAGAAAGCCTGTAAGAATGGAAGAGGAGCTGATAATAATCTTTCTCTAAGAGTGTCAGTATCCGGATTATCTGCAAGCAAATCATCATATATGACATTGGCATTCTTCAATGGGAACTTATCATTATTCTCTATTTGGTCTAACAGGTCTTTCACTTTCTGCATCTTCAACTCTGTATCTGCAATAGTAGGACCAGCAGCACCTCCTTGGGTATCAGACCTTGTAGCCTGTACTAACTGTCCCAAAGCACCAGCAGAGTTCATAATTCTCTTGAACAAATATCCAACTGCAACTTGTTTCTGATAGAACTCTATCTTCCTAAAGTCAGAAGTCTGAGACCTATCAGTAACAGCTTCCTTGGCAAGCATTATATTGTCTGCAAGCTCTTCAATGTAGAAGCTGTTGTTCTTATAGTTATCATAAGTCAAGTCACTATTGAGAGCGGCCCTTTCCTTGTACTTGTCAAGTACCTCATCAATAATAGTATCTTTGCCTTTACCCTCTCTGCTCTCTCTAAAGTAGGTTTGAGTGATTTCTTGGACAATAGGCTGCATCATAAGCAAACCTATTTCAATAGGATTGTAACCTAACCTTGAAAGAAGCATAGAAGCATCAGCAGTAAATGTATTCTGATTAAGTGCTGCAAGCACAGGGTCTTTCACATTATCCACAGAAGCAGCTAGGAAGCCAGCATTGTTCTTTGAGATAAATTCCTTATCCCTATTCATGACATCATGCAAAGATGTAAGTCTCTTTCCATTCAGTGTAAATGAACCATTTTCCTCATCTAGAGATAGCTGGGTGTGCTGCATCAGGGCATGGTTGGCATTATGGTTGGCATATATACCAATCAGCTTTGCACCAGTCATATTCTGTTGATGTAACATTACCTGAGTTCTTGGAGATAATGGGTCCATCTTAGTTTTAGTCTTTTCCGCCAGCTTATCAAGAGTGTCAAGGTCTAAGTCAAACAAGTATGAAGCAATGGACTTAGGATAAGATTTACCATCCTTTTGAACAGTCTTATCAAGTTTTACTCCTATTGCTTGCAAAGCGGTACTCAAATCACTCTCATAGGAATCATTTAGGATAGTCATTATCCTTGCAGACCTCTTTTGATAATCAAAACCACCGGGGTTAAGAATCTTGGAGGCTGTATCTGCATTGGTGAGAACCCCATACATCATATCTATCAACAAGTTATTTCTTGCTTCAAGATTATTCTCCTGTGTAGATTTGCTGAAATCATACTTGGCCTTTCTTATCTTAGTCTCTACCAAACTTCCCTTTATGCTATTGTAATAGTCAAACAGGTGCATCTCAGGAGTATCCTCAGAGAATGATATATTGCCATTCCTAATCTGGTCAATAGTCATTTTGACATTGTCTATGCCCCACTTCCTGAATCCCTGATTCTGCATAACCAAATCAGTAAACTTTTTCCAATTCACTTCCTTGGATATATTGAACTCAGGCAACATGATATACATCTTATCCACATCAAAGTCAGAACCTGACAGAGTAGTAATCTCAGCAGGAAGCATGATTGCAGAACCATTCTGTTGAGGCAGGAATCCCTTGATATACAGAGGAGCCATACTATACTTATCCTCTGTTGGAACTCTATATCCAATCAACTTTCTCAAATCCTCAGGAAGTTTAGTTACATCAAGCTGGTGAGTATTTGGGTCCATGAGAGGTTCATAGAACTCTCTACTATATGCAGGCATATAGCACTCAAGATACATGATAGACAACTTACCTTCCTTTTGGGCATTCTTGACAAATTCTTCATAGCTTTCTCTTGTAGCATTAGGATACTTCTTTTTGTAAAGTTCGTAATTCAAAGGATTGCCATTCTTGTCTTTGAATACAATACTCAGTTGGTCAGTTAAGCCATAATCAGATACCTGAATTAAAGCTCCACCTCTAATCTTCTGTTTAGTGATTCTACTCTTGATTACACTATTAAGAAGTGTCTGTACCCTTTGAGATTGTACAGGGTCAAAGAGAGGTATATTGAAGTTATTGTTCTCATCAAGAGTACAAGCCCTCATCATATCCATACCATATCTTTGATTACCTCTTATCTCTTCAAGTAAGATTTCTTCTACCTTCTTTGGGTCTTTGAATATCTTATCTACATCAGCAAATGCTTGAAGAATATTCTCAGTATTGATGGCATTATACAGGTCAAGCCACTCTTTCTTAGTCATCTTCTTACCATTAACCTCAATGATTGTGTCATCAGAGATGTCAGCAGTAATTAGCTTTCTAATCTGAGTACCTACCAACTGAACAGCATCAATAGCATGTTCAGGAGTTGCAGTCTGAATACCATAATCCTCATAAGATATCTTATGTACTACATTAGGATTCTCATTACCAAATCCGATACCTGTAGTATCCTTTAGTCTTTGGGTGACTTCGTCCTCTGTACTTACATCATTCAAATCTATGACACCCTGTTTCCCAACCTTAGTGGTGGATTCAAACTGTACCACATCAATCTGATTATCCTCCATAAACCTATTTATGGCTTTTAGCTTGCTTGACCTTCCTAATGGGCCAGCTACCAACTCATGCATTGCAAGTAACAGGAACTCTGAGTTCTTATGTTGCACAGGGGTTTTGATTCCAGTATGCCCTTCAACACCACTGTTATTGTTGACTTGTGTATAGACATAAGGCTTCTTGGTCTGCCAAATGATATTGAAGTCCTTTATATTCCAATCTCCATTCTTGAAATTGTTATATGTCTGTTCCATATCATCTGTCCACTGTCCTGACATTCCTAGAATAGCTCTATAAGAACTCAGGCTTCTATAAGCTTGGGCATCTGCTACATTCACATTTCTGAACTTGCTAATGATATTATCCCTGTCTGTCTTGGTCATCTCATTCTTTCTGACCCTTTCATCAAGCACAGTTCTAATATCTTCAAGTACAGAAGACACTATTTCATCATCCTTCAAGTAAATAGTTCTTTCCCAATCTCTGCCAATTCTCTCACCTTTATAAGTAGCTTTAGTATTCAGTCTGAGGGCAGGAGCATGAACCTCCTTATATCTCTTCTGAAAGTCCTCAAGGTTCTTGTAGAAAGCAAGGTCAGTGGTAGTAAGTTGGATAATCTGTGAAGTAGCTAACTTACTATTCCAATAATACTCTCTGAGAGCATCTTTAGCATTGTTCTTTACAAATAGGCTCCTTGAGATTGATTGGGCATCTTTCAATTCCATCTCACCTCTTGTAGCCTTATCTATGAGTAAATTACTAATCTGCCCCATCAAGTTGTTTGCTTCTCTGGTACCAAAAGCACTATTATTGTTATAGGCTCTAAGTAAGAGTTCCATATTGGTGTTCCATAGAGAACCCAAAGCATCTTTAGCTTTGATAAGTGCTCTTGCAGTTATGCTGTTTTGCTTGGACTGTCCTTCAAAAGGCAAGTACTTGTATTTGCCATTAGGAAGCTCATCAAGTAGACCTACTGCCATCCAATCCCTGTAGGTTTGTTCAAAACCATCTTCCATCATGTCATTAAGTGTTTCTCTTAGAAACAGTCTAAGTTCAGCACCTGTGCCTTCATTTCTAAGCCTGTTAAGTCTGTCAATGAAGGTTTCCCCATTGTCATATTTGATATTATTAAGAGTAGGCAGGAACTTAAATTCTGCACCTCCAAGACTTTTTATAGAGCCATCTTTCTTCCTGACAATATCATAGTTTGCTATAGGCTCAACACTTCTATCACCTCTCTGATATGCCTCATCCCTCTCTCTGACCAGCATAATTCTGTCATATTCCTGATTAACCAAGTCTACTAACTTGTCAAGGATAACATCATCATAGGACCTCTTCTTGCCATTCTCATCCAATACATCTCCTGTGGTGTACTTTCTGAATTTGATAAACTCGGCAGAGGGACTATCTGAGAGGATAGGTACATGGTACCAAGCATACTTTATGCTAGATTTGGCAGAATCAGGGTCACCCCAATATTCCACTAGAAGTGCTAAAGTATAATCTAGGTCATCCCAGTTGGTATAATCTACCTTATCAGAGTTCAATACCACCTTATGACTGAGTCCTTTTCTTAGCTCCTCTGATTCTTCAATCTGCCTTAGCCAGTCATTTCTCCAGTGCCCATCCTTGTAAAACCATTCATAGTCCTTGAACTCTGTCTGCATAAACTGTTCAAATCTCTTTTTGTCATTCATGACATTCTTGAGGTTCTTAATCAGCTTACCTAAATAATTGGGGGTAACATGGGAATAATAGGATTTGTCATTCTCCCTTACACTACTTTCTATGGCATCTTCAGTTACTTCTGCCATCATACTTGCAATTGTATTATAGGCAGAACCAAAGGTATTGATAAGGTCTCCTCTCTTAACTGCTCCATTCTCATCCACCTTATCCTGCACTTTACCTCCAGCAACTCCACTAAATATAATGTTTAACTGAGGTAATAGAAGCGTGATAGGGTCAGTAAATGTAATCCCCGTAGCAGTCTTTATATTAGTCAATGAAGTCTTTAATACAGAGGGGTTAGCATCAATACCTAACATGTGAAGCAACTTCATTATGGTATTCCACACATCCTCTCTTTCCAAGAGTTGAAGTCTGGACTCTGTATCAAGGTTCTGAAACATATTATTTAATGTCTCAGTCCATTGTAATCCTTTGGCTGCATTATCCCTATTTATTTCTCCATTCTTTTCGTATATGCTATCATCATCAAGCTGTACTCCATTCTCATAATTATCCCTCCAAGCATCAAGAAGGTAATACACACCTTCAGGCTTATTAATGGCAATAGTCTCCATCTTGAGTGTACCATCAGGCATTATCCTCTTCTTCTGAATCCAATAAGGCATATAATCCTTCCTGAAGTCCTGATAGAATTGAGAGAACAAAGTCTCATCACCTTGAATAAGCTTGGTAACCTGCTTTACCCAAGGCTTGATTTTTTGTAAATCCTCCATGAGAGGAATCATATCATCAGAGTTAATCATATCCTTTAACTTGTCAATGAAGGTAGCATGGACATAGTCTGCATCAAGGTATCTTGTGAAACCCAAATCATCCTTTTCATATTTACCTCTATAGTCAAGTTTAGGTACTTGTCTGATTACTTTTCTTACAGCCTGTGACAGTGACTCATGAGAACTTACTTGTCTGAAATTGGTCATCCAACCATCTTTATAAGCCTCTTCTTGTCTCCAATCTTCTGCCTCATTATCCACTTCGCTATTACCTTCTGGGTCATCATTATTGAGGTTTGCATCAGCAGGTGCAATATAATTGGGGTCTATTCTAATACCCTCTGTCATTACAAGCAATGTACTTGCTTCCTCAGCAAGAGCCTTATAGACATAAGGGTCATCAACTATCTTCTTATATTCCTGATTCTTGTAGGCAGCTTTCTTCTTAGCAGCTTCCAGCTTCTGCTCATCAGAGAACTTATCAGCACCTTTCATGGAGTTGATTGCATTAAGTTCCTGCTGGGTTCTGCCTTCTTCAGTATCTTGCACATAAGAATTGAAGATATTGGCTACTCTCTTAAATATACCAGCAGGTGTATATTTCCTTATGGCAGAGAGTCTGTCCAAGCTATTAAGCTCAGCCTGCAATCCCTCTTTCTCTACACCACTTACATTATCAATTCTTCTCTTCAAAGAATCAGTCATCTCCTGTAGGGCACTATCAACTTCATTACTGAAGAGTCTTGCAATAAGTGCTACTCTATCCCTTCTTGTTGCTGGGTCAAAGAGTAAGTCCACCTTTTGCTGCTCCTCAATAGAAGTAATCCTTGGAGTGTCAAAAGAACTACCAAGTGCTTCATCAAGCTGTTCAACAGCTTCTCCACTTCTAAGCTCTTTAATGAAATCATTAAGTTCACTTCCTGATGGAATATCCTCAATAGACTTACTATTCTTTTCCTGCCACATACCAACCAGATTGAGTACTGATTGTTCTGTCTCATTAGGAAACTTTTTAGCTAATTCCTTAATTCTTGGTGTTATAGTTAAACAACTCATATAATTAAAAGTATTATTTTGTGCAAAGGTAAGAAATTTAATTTTAATATGCAATGTGCTGCATAGAAAGCTAAGGAGGAATAAGTGATTGACTTACTCCTCCTTGCAAAGTTACTCAACTGTATATTTTACTCCATTGTAGATAAGTTGAGATATGGTGTTAATGTTTACCAACCTCTCTCCTGTATCCTTTTCAGTCTTCTCAATGTCCATATCCATACACCTGTATTTGCCATCTCTTGAGACAAACTGAATCTTGAAGCCCCTCAATACCCTGTCCTCTCCTTCAGTATAATCCTTTATAGGATTGCTTTGAACAAACTCAAGAGCTTCTTTATAGGCAGTGGCCATAGACTTCTTCTGTCTCTTTGCCTTATCAATCATACTAGTGGCTTCCATTCTCTGAGCTTCCTTCTCAGATTCAAACTGCTTTTTAGTCTTGGCCTTATCTTGTTTCTTGAAGACTACAGTGAATACTTCAGAGGACTTGATGGGATTAACAGCAAACAGCTTAGGCACAAGTTCAGTGACATATTCCTTTACTGACCTTATGCAGCCTGCCATAGACCCAGTGGTATCAAATGCAATGGCCATATCAAGCATTCCATCATTACTAGTTTTACTCTTTGCCTCACTTATATTCTTAGGCTTAGTTAGATTTGTCCTCATTGTTTAAATAAGTTCAGATATGTTTTCCATAAACTTCTCAGTTTCCTCCTTACAAGCATTGATGGTTTCAATGTCATGTTGTAGGGACTCTATCTGAGCACTTTTGCTTTTAACATTCTCTTCCATCTCTGCATGGAGGGTGCTTGCATTCTCATGTGCAGCTTTGAATACAGCCTTGATAGATGCCAGCCTGCCATTGAACAGAGTGGGATTAATCACTTTCTTCTTTCCTAGTAAACTCATTCTTTTTTTTT
>ULME01002009.1_pt1 | contig 34955 bp, 22 predicted proteins | sample 1951591 | NCBI WGS metagenome assembly ULME01 (sample SAMEA4835544, study PRJEB28245) | human gut metagenome | biome: gut microbiome; material: fecal sample | place: Denmark | collected 2008
GCGCTGGGAGCATACGCAGCCAGTGCCATTACCGCCATTACCGTGCAGAATACGCTCGGAGTAACAGGCATTCACCCCGTTCCCCCAGCCTACGTGAAAGGACAAATAGAAGCCGTTATGGACGATATTCGCCCGAAAGCTGTGAAAATCGGGATGATTAACGACGCGGAAATCGTAAAGGTAATAGCTGAATCTATCCTCAAATATCATCCTGAATACGTGGTGTTCGACCCGGTTATGGTGTCGACCAGCGGATGCAAGCTGATGGAAGACAAAGCTATCGAAGCCATCACTACCCGGCTTATACCTCTGGCCAGCCTCATCACTCCCAATCTGAGTGAAGCGGAAATCCTGGCCGGACAAAAAATCTGCACCGTAGAAGACATGAAGCAGCAGGCAAAAGAAATGCTGAAATTAGGATGTAAAGGAGTGCTCATCAAGGGAGGCCACCTGGACGGAGGACTGATGTGCGATGTGCTGCAAACGGCTACGGAAGAAGCCCCGCACTTGTTTACAGCCCCGAAAGTAGACAGCCGGAATACACACGGCACGGGATGTACCTTGTCTTCTGCCATCGCCACATTTCTGGCATTGGGAGAACCCATGTCAGTAGCTGTAGAGAAAGCCAAACAATATGTATACAAAGGTATTGAATCTGGAAAAGACGTTTACATCGGAGGCGGACACGGCCCGTTGAACCACTTCCACTCCCCCGTCGCCATGCACATTTTCGACAAAAATGAGTAATATCTCAAAAGAATCATTACCTTTGCAGACAATAACTTATAAACAAGAAAGATAATCATTATGAAAGCATTTGTATTTCCTGGACAAGGAGCACAATTCGTAGGTATGGGAAAAGACTTGTACGAAAACTCTCCGCTCGCTAAAGAATTATTCGAGAAAGCCAATGATATTTTAGGTTACCGCATTACAGACATCATGTTCGAAGGTACTGACGAAGACTTGCGTCAGACTAAGGTGACACAGCCTGCCGTATTCCTGCACTCTGTAATCTCCGCATTGTGCATGGGCGACGCTTTCCAGCCGGAAATGACTGCCGGACACTCTTTGGGTGAATTTTCTGCCTTGGTAGCTGCCGGTGCTTTGTCATTCGAAGACGGATTGAAACTGGTGTATGCACGTGCCATGGCTATGCAGAAAGCATGCGAAGCTCAGCCGTCTACTATGGCTGCCATCATCGCATTGCCTGATGAGAAAGTAGAAGAAATCTGTGCTTCAGTTGCCGCTGAAGGAGAAGTTTGTGTGGCAGCCAACTACAACTGCCCGGGACAGATTGTGATTTCTGGTAGCATCGAAGGTATCAACAAGGCTTGCGAACTGATGAAAGCAGCAGGTGCCAAACGTGCCCTCCCGCTGAAAGTAGGTGGCGCGTTCCACTCTCCGCTGATGGACCCTGCTAAAGTGGAACTGGAAGCTGCTATCAACGCTACAGTATTCCACACACCGAAATGCCCGATTTATCAGAACGTGGATGCACTTCCACACACTGATCCGGCTGAAATCAAGAAGAACCTGGTGGCACAGCTTACCGCTTCTGTACGCTGGACACAGACTGTACAGCAGATGATTGCTGACGGAGCTGATGACTTCACAGAATGTGGTCCGGGTGCAGTATTGCAGGGATTGATCAAGAAAATCAACAAAGACGCCAATGCGCATGGAATAGCATAATCAGGCCATGAGTCTGACAAGGGCACGAATTATACAAAGCAGACGGATTCTCTTTCTAATCCGTGCGAAAGTATAATTCGTGCTTTTTTCGTTTTTAAAATTATTCAAACATTATGGAAACAACAGAAAAGATTATCATATACCAAGTTTTTACCCGCTTGTTTGGTAACCAGAACAAGACCTGCCGCCCGAATGGCAGCCTTGAAGAAAACGGATGTGGAAAGATGAATGATTTTACCAAACAGGCCTTACACGAAATAAAAAAATTAGGCGCTACACACATCTGGTACACCGGACTGATTGCGCACGCTTCGCAAACGGATTATACCGCATACGGTATTCCCAAGAACCATCCTTCCATTGTGAAAGGGAAAGCAGGCTCTCCGTATGCCATCCGCGATTATTATGACATCGACCCGGACTTGGCAGAGCATGTAGACAAGCGTATGGAGGAATTCGAGCATTTGGTTACACGCAGCCATGAATGCGGCCTGAAGGTCATCATGGATTTCGTTCCGAACCATGTGGCACGGCAGTATCACTCTCTGGCCAAACCGGCTGGTGTAAAGGATTTGGGTGAGAACGATGACTGCTCTCAGGATTTCAATCCACAAAACAATTTCTACTATATACCGGGACAGAAGCTGGCAGGCGAAATCGACCTTTATGACCCGGAACAAGGGAATTACGAGGAAATGCCGGCCAAGGCTACCGGAAACGACCGCTTTGACGCATGGCCCAACCGGAACGACTGGTATGAAACCATCAAGTTAAATTATGGAGTGGACTACCTGCATCACACCGGAGGACATTTCGACCCGATTCCGGACACCTGGAAGAAAATGGAAGACATACTGAGCTACTGGGCCGGAAAAGGTATCGACGGTTTCCGTTGCGACATGGCCGAAATGGTGCCTTGCGAATTCTGGGGATGGGTCATTCCTCGCATCAAGGCTGCATTCCCGCAGATTATCTTTATTGCCGAGGTATACAACCCGAATGAATACCGTAACTATATTTACAACGGACATTTCGATTACTTGTATGATAAGGTAGGACTGTATGACACGCTGAGAAACATTACTTGCGGATATGGTTCAGCCACCGGAATCACCCACTGCTGGCAAAGCGTGGACGATATTCAGGACCACATGCTGAATTTCCTGGAAAACCACGATGAGCAGCGCATTGCATCCGACTTCTTTGCTGGTAATCCATTCAAGGCTGTTCCTGCCTTCATCGTATCTTCCTGCCTGCGAAGCAATCCAGTCATGGTTTATTTCGGACAGGAATTGGGTGAAAAGGGAATGGACTGCGAGGGTTTCAGCGGGCAAGACGGACGAACCACCATCTTCGACTACTGGAACGTGGACAGCATTTACCGCTGGAGCAACCGCGGACGCTGGAATACGCATCTGCTCAGTGCAAAAGAAAAGGAACTGCGTAAAACTTACGAAACCATCCTGCATATCTGCCAGAAAGAACAGGCCATCAGCAAAGGTGAATTCTTCGACCTGATGTATGTGAACCTGAACGGATGGCAGATGAATGAACACAAGCAATATGCTTTCTTGCGTAAATACGGTCAGGAAGTACTCTTCATTATGGTAAACTTCAGCGACACGGCAAGTCAGGTAGCAGTTAACGTGCCGGCTCATGCATTTGAATACCTCAAAATGACTCCATCTGCCCAATGCAATGCCAAGGACCTGCTTACCGGAAAGACAGAAAAAATCTGCTTCACGCCCGAATGTCCCACTTGCACGGAACTGCCTGCATACGGTGGAAAGATTTTTAAACTAAAAGTAAAATAAACAGCCGAAACAGGACCGATAGCTTTCAAACGTAAATAGTTTTAATTTATTTTGTTTGGAAACTTGAAACAAAAAGGTATCTTTGCATAAATAGCACAACTTTGTGCAAACTATAAATACAATTATATGGAAAAAAGTTTTCTGGCCTTCATTGAGGACAGTATCAAAAAGAACTGGGACCTGGATGCCCTGACAGACTACAAAGGTGCCACTCTGCAATATAAGGATGTAGCACGTAAAATAGAAAAACTGCATATTCTGCTGGAGGAAAGCGGCATCAAGCCGGGCGATAAGGTGGCCTTGTGCGGACGCAACAGTTCGCACTGGGGAGTAGCTTTTCTGGCTATCCTGACATACGGTGCGGTAGCAGTTCCTATTCTTCATGAATTCAAGGCAGACAATGTACATAATATCGTCAATCATTCCGATGCCCGTCTTCTCTTTGTGGGAGATGTGGTATGGGAAGCATTGAACGAGGCTGAAATGCCAAACCTGGAAGGTATCATTCTGATGACCGACTTTACCTTGCTAGTATGCCGCAGCAAGCAGTTGGAATATGCCCGTGAACACTTGAACGAAATGTTTGGAAAGAAATTTCCACGCAATTTCCGGAAAGAGCATGTCAGCTACCGAAGAGATACTCCGGAAGAACTGGCACTTATCAACTATACCTCCGGAACGACCAGCTTCTCCAAGGGGGTAATGCTCCCTTACCGCAGCTTATGGTCGAATACACAGTTCGCATTTGAGGTGTTGACCCTGCAACCTGGCAATAAGGTGATTTCCATCTTGCCTATGGCACACATGTACGGACTGGCATTTGAATTTATCTATGAATTCTGTGCAGGTTGCCATGTGTACTTCCTCACCCGTATGCCAAGCCCTAAGATTATTTTCCAGGCGTTCTCGGAAGTGAAGCCCCACATTGTGATTTCGGTTCCACTTATCATTGAGAAGATTATCAAAAAGAACGTATTGCCTAAGCTAGAAACACTGAAAATGAAACTTCTGCTGAAGGTTCCTCTGATTAACGATAAGATTAAGGAAGCTGTACGTGAACACATGGTGCAGGCTTTCGGTGGAAATTTCTATGAAGTCATTATTGGAGGAGCAGCTTTCAATCAGGACGTAGAAAGACTACTCAGAAGTCTGGATTTCCCGTATACGGTAGGATATGGAATGACCGAATGCGGACCGATTATCTGCTACGAGGACTGGTTGCGCTACAAACCGGGGTCTTGCGGTAAAGCCGCACCACGTATGGAAATAAAGATAGACAGTCCGGATCCTCAGAATATTGTAGGAGAGATTCTTACCCGAGGAGAAAACGTGATGTTAGGATATTACAAGAATCCGGAAGCAACGGCACAGGCTATCGATGCGGAAGGCTGGTTGCACACAGGCGACTTGGGAGTAATGGATGAAGAAGGAAACGTGACCATCAAAGGCCGAAGTAAAAATATGCTGTTAGGACCTTCTGGACAAAATATCTACCCGGAAGAAATCGAAGAAAAGATAAGCAACCTGCCGTATGTATGCGAAAACATTGTGATTCAGCAAAGCGACCATAAACTGGCTGCGCTTATCTATCCGGACTTTGAGGAAGCCTACAAACAAGGATTGACAGATGCCGATATTGAAAGAATCATGGAAGAAAACCGTGTAGCAGTGAATGCGGAACTTCCTGCTTATTCTCAGATTACGCGCATCAAGATTTACCCGGAAGAATTTGAAAAGACACCTAAGAAAAGCATCAAGCGTTTCTTATACCAAGAAGTCAAGTAGCATCATGAAACGAACATTTATATCCGCGTTCCTGTTAGGAGGTATCCTGGCAGGAACGCACTTATCTGCACAGGAAACGAAACCGGCCTCAGCCCTGAAAAAAGGTCCGAATGTTTCACTGAACATCACCAATAAAAAGAAATTTCCGCCAAGGACATACGTAAACCTCGGCTTATTTAGCAATTATTCTTGTTTGAACGGACTTGGTATCAACGCGATTTCCAGCCTTCAGCATTATAATTCGTATGGCATGCAGATTTCCGGATTTACCAATGTGTCCGGACTGAAATCTACGGGGGTACAAATCTCCGGTATTGCCAATGTGACGGGTAAAAGAGCCTGCGGGTTTATCCTTTCCGGATTGACAAACGTCACAGGTACTTCTGCTTACGGTTTATCCATTGCTGGTTTGGGAAACATCTCCGGAGGAGACATTAAAGGTGTTGGCATTGCCGGTTTGGTGAATGTCAGCGAAGATACCAGAGGACTTGCTATCTCTGGCTTGGCCAACGTAAACAAGGATATTCAGGCCGGACTCATTATTGGAGGATTGATGAACGTTTCCGGAAATTCTTCCAGAGGTGTACAACTGACTTCTCTATTAAACGTAAGTGGAAAGTCTAACCAAGGATGGCAATTAGCCGGACTTGGTAATGTGAGTGTAGAAAACAAAGGAGTACAAACTGCCTTGCTCAATTACAGCGTCACTAACAGAGGGGTACAATTAGGAGTAGGAAATGTCAATACTAAAAACAGCTCCAAAGGTTATCAGATCGGTATTGTCAATGTCAGTACGGACAGTACGGCCCATCAGATTGGCTGTATCAACCTGAAACCACAAACCCGTGTGCAAATGCTTGTATCCGGAGGTAACGCCAATAAAGCCAGCCTGTCTATCCGGTTCAAGAACAAATATACTTATACGCAAATCGGTACAGGTGCATACTATCTGGGCGTAGACAACAAGCTTTCTGTCACAGGATTCTATCGTGCAGGCGTATATCACAGCCTGACTGACAAATTAGACCTCAGTGCCGACCTTGGATATTATCACATAGAATCATTAGAAAACAAGCACCACGGTTATCCGGCCCGTTTATATGCTATCGAGCCACGAATAAGTCTGGAATATAGCTTGACAAAGAAATTCGGCCTGTTCCTTGCCGGTGGATACGGATGGACCCGAACATATAAAGGCAATCAGGCTTTCGATAAGAAAATGGTGATTGAAGCAGGAATGGTTTTGTTCTAAACAAAACCATTCCTTTTTTATATGTAACAAAAGATTTTACTTATCCATTCAGACTTGCAGAACGCACACGGCTCAGGGTTTCCGGTGTCATTTGCAGCAAAGAAGCGATATAGACCAAAGGAGCACGCTTCAGGATTTCGGGATGCAACTGAAGCAATTTATTATAACGTTCATGCGCCGGCTCAAAACGCAACGTATCAGCCTTTACCTGAGATTCAATTAAGGAAGCTTCAAATAGCTTGCGATACCACACTCCTATCTCTGCATCTTTTAAAGCCAACTCTTCTATTTTTTCTTTAGGAATGTCCCATGCAATGGTAGGCTCCAAGGTTTCAATCATCAGACGGGTAGGTTCTTCTTTCAAATAGCTTTCCAGACAAATAACAACCCCTCCTTCATACGCAATATGTTCGGTCAGATCCTTGTCGTATTTAAAATAAAACTGACGAGTCAGTCCTTTTTCCAAATAAAACATAGAACGGCAAACGTCTCCTTCATCTAAAATACGCTCGCCTTTCTTGAATTTCCGGCAAACCAATATGTCAGCCAATTCATGAATCTGTTCCCGGCTTAACATACATTTCATTCCGGAAACCATTAGCTTGGCTACTTCTATATTTGTCATCATATTATTCATTTCTAATTATTTGACCTTAATACGATCGAAACCTTCACCAAATACACCAATAACCGCACTCTGGGAGACGAATGCCTTAGGGTCAATGTCTTTAATCAAACGGAAAATGGTGTTGGATTCTCTTTTCTTTGCCAAGACAAACATCATTTTCACTCCATTATGCGTATAACAGCCTACACCGTCAATAAAAGTAACTCCACGATGCAAATCTTTATTGATACGCGCACCTATTTCTTCATATTTACTGGAGATAATAAAGAACTGAACAGACTGACGGGCACTGTTTACCACCTGGTCCAATACAAAACTGGAAATAAAGAGCACCACATATCCATAGACGACTTTCTCCCAGTTATGCAACACTAGGTAACTTGAAGAAATGATAATCACGTCACAAATCAGGATGACCCTTCCCAGCGTGATGTCACGATACTTATTGATAATGGCTGCAATAATATCGGTACCTCCTGTACTTCCGTTGGCAGAGAATGCGACTCCGATACCAGCTCCACAGAAAGAAGCTCCCAGCACACACGACATGAAAGGCTGGTCATGAATCAACTCTCCGGTAACAAAATTCTGGATAACACTTAATATAAACGTCAACGTAAAGACGGCAAATATGGTCTTCAGGCAGAACTTCAATCCTAAGATCTTCAACGCAAGAAGAAGTAGTAGAAAATTTATAATCAGATAGGTATACTGCACTGGAAATCCGGTTCCCCAGTAAATGATAGATGCAATACCCGGTACCGCTCCTGAAGGAATATCACTCGGCAACAGAAATACGGTCCACCCGATGCCATACATAATCATACCCAACGCAATCATTAAATAATCCCTGGTCTCTCTTAAAATTTTCTGCTTTCTTGTAGCAGGCAAAGCTGGATTCATTTTCGTATCGATTTTCTAAAAAAATTTCAGATGCAAAAGTAAGAAAAATTCCATACAATTGACTTATATCAATTTCAAAAAATAAGAAAAATAAAGCGGGGACAATCTTTCAAAAATGACATGATTTTCGTACTTTTGCCGCCAAATAGAAGAATAAATGGCATTAGTCAACGAACACCTGCTCAAATTACCGGAAAACTACTTGTTTACCGATATAGTGAAAAGAGTTAATTCTTTTAAAGTGACACATCCCCAGGCCCGCATTATTCATTTGGGAATCGGCGACGTGACCCTCCCCATCCCCAAAGCATGTGTAGAGGCTATGCAAAAAGCAGCCGGTGAATTAGGGAATTCTAACACATTCAGAGGATACGGACCTGAGCAAGGATACGACTTCCTGATAGAAGCCATTTTGAAGCATGATTACGCCGCCCACGGCATTTATTTCGATGCCAATGAGATTTTCATCAGCGACGGTTCCAAATCGGATACGGGCAATATCGGCGATATACTGCGCCACGACAACAGTATCGGAGTGACAGACCCTATCTACCCGGCTTACATTGATTCAAACGTTTCATGCGGAAGAGCCGGTACATTGGAAAAAGACGGCAAATGGAGTAATGTGGTATACATGCCCTGCCGCATAGAGAACAACTTTATCCCGGAAATTCCCAAGCAACGCATCGACATTATTTATTTGTGCTACCCCAACAATCCTACCGGGGCTGTATTAAGTAAAAGCGAACTCAAAAAGTGGGTCAACTATGCCATAGAGAACGATGCACTGATTATTTTCGATGCTGCCTACGAACGATACATACAAGACCCGGACATTCCTCATTCCATTTATGAAATAAAAGGGGCCAAGAAGGTGGCCATCGAGTTCCGCAGTTTCTCAAAAACCGCAGGTTTCACCGGTGTGCGATGTGGTTATATGGTAATCCCTAAAGAAGTGACAGCCGCCACTTTGGAAGGCAAACGGATTCCGCTGAACAAATTATGGCTCAGAAGACAGTCCACCAAGTTCAATGGTGTATCTTACATCACCCAGCGAGGAGCGGAAGCGATATATACCCCCGAAGGAAAAGAACAGGTGAAGGCCATGGTACAATATTACATGGACAATGCACGAATCATGAAAAAGATGCTCTCGAAGACAGGCATACAATTTTTTGGAGGAGAAAACGCTCCGTATCTATGGATAAAAGCACCGGATAACCAGACTTCCTGGAAGTTCTTCGACAAACTTCTGTACGAGGCACAAGTAGTAAGCACGCCCGGAGTTGGTTTCGGCCCAAGCGGCGAAGGCTATGTACGTCTGACCTCTTTCGGAGAACGCCATCAGTGCGAAGAAGGCATCCAGCGAATTTGCCAGTGTCTGTAAACAAAACAACTTATAAATATAGAAATCAAATAACTTAAAATAAGAAATAAGGTATTATGTCAAAATTAAGATTCAGAGTAGTAGAAAAGGCATTTCACAAAAAACCGGTAGAAGTGGCCTCGCCAGCAACACGCCCCAGTGAATACTTTGCGAAATATGTATTCAACCGCGAAAAAATGTTCAAGTATCTGCCGAGCAACGTATATGCCAAACTCATTGATGTGATTGACAACGGTGCCACCCTCGACCGCAGCATCGCCAATGCCGTAGCCGACGGAATGAAAAAATGGGCGATCGAATTAGGGGTGACCCACTATACACACTGGTTCCAGCCGCTGACAGAAGGTACAGCCGAAAAGCATGATGCGTTTGTGGAACACGATGGAAAGGGTGGCATGCTGGAAGAGTTTTCAGGAAAATTGCTTGTTCAGCAGGAATCAGACGGTTCTTCATTCCCCAATGGAGGTATCCGTAATACATTCGAAGCCCGCGGATACAGTGCATGGGACCCGTCTTCACCGGTCTTCGTGGTAGACGACACCTTGTGCATCCCGACCGTATTCATTGCTTATACCGGAGAATCACTCGACTACAAGGCTCCGTTGCTGAAAGCACTGCGTGCCGTAAACAAGGCTGCTCTGGATGTGATGCATTACTTTGACCCTTCTGTAAAGAAAATCATCTCCTACCTGGGATGGGAACAAGAATACTTCCTGGTTGACGAAGGCTTGTATGCTGCCCGTCCGGACTTGCTGCTGACTGGCCGTACCCTGATGGGACACGAAGCTTCCAAGAACCAACAGCTGGAAGACCACTACTTCGGAGCCATACCAAGCCGTGTAGCTGCCTTTATGAAAGATTTGGAAATCCAGTCACTGGAATTAGGTATCCCGGTCAAGACACGCCACAACGAGGTAGCTCCCAATCAGTTTGAGCTTGCTCCGATTTACGAAGAATGTAACCTGGCAGTAGACCACAACATGCTGGTTATGTCACTGATGAGAAAAGTGGCACGTAACCATGGTTTCCGTGTACTGCTCCACGAAAAACCGTTCAAAGGTGTCAACGGTTCAGGTAAGCACAACAACTGGTCACTTGGAACCAGCACCGGTACTTTATTGATGGCTCCGGGAAAGACTTCTGAAGAAAACCTGCGTTTCATCACCTTCGTAGTAAATACCCTGATGGCCGTTTACCGTCACAACGGACTGCTGAAAGCTTCTATCATGAGTGCCACCAATACACACCGTTTGGGTGGTCATGAAGCTCCTCCTGCCATCATTTCTTCTTTCCTGGGAACACAGCTCAGCAAGGTACTCGACCACTTGGAAGAAAGTACCAACGACGACCTGGTGTCTTTGGGAGGCAAACAGGGAATGAAACTGGATATTCCTCAGATTCCGGAACTGCTGATTGACAATACAGACCGTAACCGTACTTCTCCTTTCGCGTTTACAGGAAACCGCTTTGAATTCCGTGCTCCGGGTTCAGAAGCTAACTGTGCCAGCGCCATGATTGCCCTGAATACAGCGGTAGCCGAACAGCTCATTGAGTTCAAGAAAGAAGTAGACGAACTGATAGAACAAGGAGAACCTAAGATTTCTGCTATCATCCAGGTGGTTCGCAAATGCATCAAGGAATGCAAGCCTATCCGCTTCGACGGCAACGGCTACAGCGATGAGTGGAAGGTAGAAGCCGCACGACGCGGTTTGGATTGCGAAACCAGCTGCCCGGTTATTTTCGATAACTACCTGAAACCGGAGAGCATCCGCATGTTCGAATCAACCGGTGTCATGACCCGCAAAGAGCTGGAAGCCCGTAACGAGGTGAAATGGGATATGTACACCAAGAAAATCCAGATTGAAGCCCGCGTATTGGGTGACCTGGTAATGAATCACGTGGTTCCGGTAGCCATTGAATACCAGACAAAACTGATAGACAATGCATACAAGATGAAATCATTGTTCTCAGAAGAAGAAGCTCAGACTTTGTCAGCTGAAAACCTGGCTATCATCAAGGAAATTTCAGAACATACTTCCTTCATCAAGAAGCATGTGGATGAAATGGTAGAAGCCCGTAAGGTGGCTAACCGCATTACCAGCGAACGTGAAAAAGCCATTGCTTATCACGATACAGTAGCTCCGATGCTGGAACAAATCCGTTACCACATCGACAAGCTGGAACTGATTGTCGACGATCAGATGTGGACACTCCCGAAATATCGCGAACTGTTGTTCGTTCGATAATTCCGGCATACAAGTCCTACCATTATTTTATTATCCCCGAAAGACTTTTATTGGCCAAATTGGTCCTGAAAGCCTTTCGGGGATTTCTTTTCTGCATACTTTTTCTAACATTTTGTCTGACACGAAAGAATTATTTTCCACAAAGTATATATCTTTGCAGCATGGAATGGCTAATTAATTTATTTGTGGAACAATCCGCTCTTCAGGCGGTCATCATACTGTCGTTGATTACGGCAATCGGATTAGGATTAGGGAAAATTCATATCTGCGGCATCTCCCTTGGAGTCACATTTGTTTTCTTCACCGGAATTCTGGCCGGGCATTTAGGGCTCGCCATCGATCCGCAAATGCTCAGCTATGCAGAAAGCTTCGGATTGGTTCTCTTTGTCTATTCATTAGGACTGCAGGTCGGTCCGGGATTTTTCAGCTCATTTCAGCGAGGCGGATACCGTCTGAACCTGTTAGGATTAGGAGTCATCTTCCTCGGTACAATAATGGCCGTAGTGCTGAGCATGACCACCCCCATCAGCCTGCCCGACATGGTAGGTATTCTTTGCGGAGCCACTACCAATACTCCTGCCTTGGGTGCCGCACAGCAGACACTGAAACAGTTAGGTGAGCCCACCAGCGGAGCTGCCCTCAGTTGTGCTGTGACCTATCCGCTCGGAGTGGTGGGAGTTATTTTTGCCATCGTTGTTATCAGAAAGTTCTTCGTACGCCCGTCTGACATGCAGGAGCATGAACACGACGACTCCAACCACACGTACATTGCTACTTTTCAGATACACAATCCTGCCATCTTCAACAAAAGCATACAAGATATTGCTCAGGTGGGCTATCCCAAATTCGTCATCTCACGACTCTGGCGTGAAGGTACCGTGAGCATTCCGACTTCTGAAAAGATACTGAAAGAGAATGACCGTATTCTGGTAATCACAACCGAAAAAGATGCGCCCACACTGACCATTCTGTTCGGTGAACAGGAAAAACGGGACTGGAACAAAGAAGACATCGACTGGAATGCCATCGACAGCAAACTGATTTCCAAGCACATTATCGTCACCCGACCGGAAATCAACGGAAAGAAACTGGGTTCACTCCGTCTGCGCAACACGTATGGCATCAATATCAGTCGTGTGCTGCGAAGCGGTGTGCAACTGCTGGCCACTCCGGGACTGGTACTGCAATTAGGTGACCGTCTGACGGTAGTAGGTGAAGCAGCAGCCATTCAGAATGTAGAAAAAGTACTAGGGAATACCGTAAAAACGCTTAAAGACCCTAACTTAGCCTCTATTTTTATCGGCATCATACTGGGACTCATCGTAGGGTCCATTCCTATCGCCATTCCAGGCATCAGTTCCCCCGTCAAATTAGGACTGGCTGGCGGACCGATAGTAATCGGTATCCTGATTGGAGCCTACGGGCCTCGTCTGCATCTGGTAACCTATACCACGCGCAGTGCCAATCTGATGCTTAGAGGTATCGGCTTGTCTCTTTACTTGGCTTGTCTTGGACTGGATGCCGGTGCGCATTTCTTTGAAACCGTCATGCGTCCGGAAGGAGCCTTGTGGGTAGGCATCGGATTCCTGATAACCTTTATTCCTGTTGTTATCATGGCTTTGGTATCCCTTCGTCTGTGCAAAATGGACTTCGGCAATACATGCGGTATGCTCTGCGGAAGTATGGCCAACCCGATGGCACTGAACTATGCCAACGACATCATTCCAGGAGATGAACCTTCGGTAAGCTACGCGACGGTCTACCCTCTCGGAATGTTTACCCGCGTCATCATCGCACAATTACTGCTCATGTTATTTTTATAGCAACTTTTAAATCACTCAATATCATGAAAACCTACAAACAAATTACCCCGGAAATGATACAGAAGGACATCCGCTACCTGGAACTCCTTTCACACGATTTTCCTAACCTGGCTGCAGCCAGCACGGAAATCATCAACCTGGAGGCCATTCTGAACCTTCCGAAAGGAACGGAACATTTTCTGGCCGACCTGCACGGGGAATACGAAGCTTTCCAGCATGTGCTCCGCAATGCTTCCGGAGCTATCAAACGGAAGGTTAACGAGATTTTCGGCAACAACCTCCGCGAAATGGAGAAAAAGGAACTCTGCACGCTGATATATTATCCGGAACAGAAGTTACAACTGGTAAAGGAAGTGGAAAAAGACCTCGTAGACTGGTATGTCATCACCCTGAACCAGCTGGTAAAAGTCTGCCAGAATGTATCATCCAAATATACACGTTCAAAGGTACGCAAGGCGCTGCCTGAAGAATTCTCCTACATCATTCAGGAATTGCTTCATGAAAGTCCCATGGACCCCAACAAGCAGGCTTACATCAATGTCATCATCCGTACCATTATTGAGACACGCCGTGCCGACGACTTCATCATTGCACTGTGTAACCTGATACAACGACTGACCATCGACTCACTGCATATCTTAGGAGATATTTTCGACCGTGGTCCTGGTCCTCACATCATCATGGACACACTTTGCAACTACCATAACTTCGACATCCAATGGGGTAATCACGACATCCTCTGGATGGGAGCCGCTTCAGGAAATGACTGTTGTATTGCCAACGTACTGCGTCTGGCCATGCGCTACGGTAACCTTCCGGCATTGGAAGACGGATACGGCATCAACCTGCTTCCGCTGGCTACCTTCGCTATGGAAGCCTATGCCAACGACCCATGCGAATACTTTGCTCCTAAGATTGCGCCCGAAAGCAGTTCATACAATGACAAGACCTTGCGGCTCATCTCGCAGATGCACAAGGCCATCACCATTATCCAGTTCAAGCTGGAAGCTGCTGCCATCCGGCGTCATCCGGAATTCGACATGGAAAGCCGTCTGCTGTTGCACCACATCGATTTCAAGCGGAAAGTATTCCAGCTTGACGGAAAAGATTACGAAATGCGCGACTGTCTATTCCCGACCATCGACCCGGAAAACCCATACCAGTTGACAGAGGAAGAAGAAGAAATCGTACAGAAACTGCACAAATCTTTCACGGGAAGCGAAAAGTTGCGCAAGCACATGAAATGCATTTTCCGTTACGGATGCATGTACAATGTATGCAACTCGAACCTGCTCTTCCACGCTTCTATGCCGATGAATGCCGACGGAACGCTTAAGGAAGTAGACATTCTCGGAAAGAAATACAAAGGAGAAGCCCTGCTCAAGCGCGTAGGTCAGCTTATCCGTACAGCTTATTTTGCAGAAGAAGATAACCCGGAAAAAGCATTTGCCAGAGACTTCATCTGGTACCTGTGGTGCGGAAAGAACTCTCCTGCCTTCGATAAGAGTAAGATGGCTACCTTCGAGCGTTATTTCCTGACCGACAAGGAAACTCATAAAGAAGTGAAAGGCTATTATTACACCTTGCGCGACCGTGAAGATATCTGCGACATGATTCTGGATGAATTCGGAGTGGAAGGAGAACACCGCCACATCATCAACGGACATGTACCGGTAAAAGCAGTCAAAGGAGAGAAACCGATTAAGGCCAACGGTAAACTGATGGTTATCGATGGTGGATTCTCCAAGGCTTACCAACCGGAAACGGGTATTGCAGGCTACACATTGGTGTACCACTCACGCGGTTTCCAGCTTGTACAGCACGAACCCTTCACTTCTACCCAAAAAGCCATCGAAGAAGGACAAGACATTAAGTCGACCACCCAAATCGTAGAATTGAGCAGTCAGCGCATGATGGTGAAAGATACCGACAAAGGCCGCGAACTGATGGTACAAATTGAAGATTTGAAGAAACTGCTGGTAGCTTACCAGAACGGCATTATCAAGGAAAGGGGCATTTAAATTTTCGTCTTATTCAATCAAAAAACAAAAGAGACTATTTCATTTTTCCGAGAAATAGTCTCTTTTGTTATTATACAAAATAAAAAATGGTTGGCGTCCACACAATCACTTGCTCACACGCCAACCGAAATCTAACTAACTTTTGTTTACTATTATTTGGATCCGATATAATAGCCTAAATGAGTGGGTTGATTATAACCTATATTCTGCATTGCCTGACTCATATCATAAGTATGATCTGTCATAAGATGTGAGAAACGATGCTCTGTCGGATAATTCGTAGAGAAAATATAAATCGCAGAATGGTCTGAAGAGCCCATTATTACTTCCTCACGCCAGTCGCCCAAGAAATCACCGTAATAACAAGGATTATATTTTGTACTATGATTACCTTCATTGCTTCCATATCCAGTTGCGAAATTCACAAGACGGTTCTTATTCGTTCTCGGATTAGCTTTATAGCTTACAATCAAAGCACGGTCAAACAACTCACGAGTCAATTCTCCAGTCCACCAAATAGCGGCATTATACATCACACCACCACCAATACCCTTAGGCATATCAGGACTTATAGGTACATCTGTAGGACCTCCACAATTGTACATTCCAGAATTCATCGAAGACCAAAATTCCATATTAGGACTATCAGGATCTACGTCTGCTACAATACAACGCCCTACATCACCATGCATTCCAGCCCCATGAGCAGAAATCAAAGAACCATCACGTGCATCAATCACCTGACATCCATATCCTAATCCTTGTACAGAATATGTATTTTCTTCTTCAAAGGAAGCCACAATTTGCAAGCCATCACGATCTTTGATAAACTTACCTACATGTAAGCAGTCTCCATGTCCATTTCCAGTGCACCAAAGTTCATTTCCATTGTCATCAATTGCAGCCTGTCCATAAAGAATTTCATCTTTTCCATCATTATCTAAGTCTGCTACACGAAAAGCATGAGAACACATTGCCAACCATTTTTCATCATGATCCTTGGTATCAAATTTCCAACGATTTTCTAGTTCCGATCCTTTTAGGTCAAAGGCCCAAACCTGCCAGTTCTTGTACACACCACGAGTCACAATCAGACTAGGATTACTTGTTCTAGCACCAGTTGCTGGATCTGGAATCCCATCTAAATAAGCAGCACCAATAAAGAAACGGTCCATACGATTTCCATAATCATCCCCCCAATAATCCATCCAATACTCTGCACGTTCTACTTTAGAACCTTCACCTCCACGAGGAATATTATCTGTACGTGCTATTTCACGTCCATCATACCCACGACAAATTGAGATGTATTCAGGACCTTCAAAAATCAAGCCACAAGTAGTAGGAAGTTTTGCACCTGAAGCCCATCCGGCACCATTTAAATCACGGATACGATAATCATGTACTTTTCCATCTTCACCTGTAATCATTTTTCCATCTGCAAACTGAGTACCTTCGGCAGAGCGGAAAGCGATTTCACACAGTCCATCACCATCAAAATCATACAATATATAAGAAGTATAATGAGAACCCGAACGAATATTGATACCCATGTCTATGCGCCAAAGGAACGTTCCGTCCAGTTTGTAAGCCTCCAACAAAGTGGTACCCGCATACCATCCTCCCTGATTCGCTCCGTCGTAAGGCTCACGCTTGATGACAATTTCCATTTCTCCGTCACCGTCCAGCTCGCCCACCTGAACGTCATCGGCCGTATAACCGTTTTCAGGCAACTCTATGGTAGAAGGATTCATGTTCAAGGCAATCTTATGATAGTAAGTCTTGGCCATATCCGGAGTGAAGTCATATTCACATACCGTTTCCGTACTTCCACACAAGGTTACCCGATAGTGATTGGTCTTGGTCACATCCACGTTCTCATCCAGAAAACAAGTAGAATTAATGATGGCTCCTTCATTCAATTTCACTTCCTGTCCACCGTCTACCGATTTATAAAGATCAAAGATTATGCCTTTCGGGTCAGTAGGCAGCATTCTCCAGCTTACCAGTGCTCCGTGAATGCCTGTGTTAGAGTTTACATCCGCATCAGGAGTCGGATCATAGCTTACCCACATGGCACGTCCTTCCTTCACCACTTCGGAAGGCAATGCCGGAAGTTCTTCTCCCGCACCCGGTTCTTCTCCAGGCTGCGGAACTGGTGTTTCTTCATCCGAACATGCTGACAACGCAAAAAGGCAGGCAGCACCCAAGAAACTTGTAAATAGTCTTTTCATGATATATAATGCATTTTTAATATTTATACTTTTCCGGAATCCGGGACTTACCAGCCCGGATTCTGAGTTAAATTAGGATTCTTCATTCTCTCAGACTGAGGTATCGGGAAGAGATACATCTTATCGTCCCACTGACGCGTGTTCACCACTGTAGCATAAGAATAAGCGGCATTATCTCCGGTTTTTGAGATTTGCAATCCTTCTATGTTCACAAAATATTTGTCGGCTTCCTTCCAGCGGCGCACATCCCAGAAACGATGTCCTTCGAAAGCAAGCTCCACCATACGTTCTTTTTTATAGGCTTCCCAAAATTCCTCATCCGACATATTCAACGGGAAAGCAGGCATTTCGACTCCTTCACGTTCACGGGTCATACTTGCTGCCTCACGAGCAGACATGGTAAACTCGCTATCCGTAGCATCCGCACTACCCAAATAACGGAACACGGCCTCAGCATAATTCAAATAGAATTCGCCCAAACGATAAGTTATCCATGTGTGATAAGCCGACTTGTTGGTACTGTTGGAGCGAAGGTCAATATCTCCCTGACAATATTTTTTCAGGTAATATCCGGTGGGAGTACCTCCATTCAGAGGCTGTCCGTTTGCCCCTCCCTGATAAGTGTAAATCGTACCTTCATTCCATGTCGGCCATCCGGTTTCCTCATTCACACAGATAGTCATTCTCAAACGCGGGTCACGGTTATCGTATGGTTTTGCCGGGTCAAACACACGGCTGCCATCCGCAGTCCACGCTCCATTGACCAGGCGCACGTCATAACCGTCGGTAGTCTCATACGCATCCACCAGATTTTGTGTCGGACAGTTCCCTCCATTTCCACCTTCAATTCCTGCAGGATAGTTATAAGACTCCATGGTGCTAGACTCACGATTCGCACGACAGCCAAAAATCAATTCGTCCGTAGCGTTCTTATAGTTGTTCTTATCCCACAAAGACGCATAGTCACTAACCAACTTCATGCCCCGTTCATTCACGCAATAATCCAGCAGTTCCTTATTCGCAGTAGCCGCACGATGCCACAATTCCGGGTCATTTTCCGGATTGAACAACGGACTTGCCGCATAAAGAGCCGCACGCGCTTTCAAAGCCAACACGGTAGCCTTGTTCACACGTCCGGTTTCAGGCGATTCGCTGGGCAATACGACATCGGCCGGAAGATTCGCATAATCTTCAATTATCAAGTCTTTTATTTCATCACATTCTGAGATGATATAGTTGAATATATCCTTCGCTGGCGTACGGCTCAACGAATTGCTTTCTTCAGCAGTCAGAAAATGATCTGTAAACGGCACGTCACCATACTGGCGTACCAGATTAAAATAGAAATAAGCACGAAGAAAACGCACTTCATACTGATAGTTATTATACCGGAACATCTGAGGTTTATAATCCGCGTTTTGTTCCAATTCCGGAAATGTCAGTCCCACATACTTATCCAGGAACAGATTACAATTTGAAATTCCAGAATAACAAGTGCTCCATGTACCGCTTTGCGCATTTGTCGGACTCCATGAGCCATTATAGAATGTTTCAATAGAGTTTCCGGTATAGGCGTACTGTGATTCATCCGTGGCCGAGCCCAGCACCGCTCCGGCATAACTGCCGAAATCGGTATCCAAATCCAGATAAATCGTCGTAACCAATCCTCCCACATTGCTAAAATTCAGCTTCACAAATTCTTCGTCATAATTATTATATTCATGGTAGTTCATCTGGTCTGAGCACGAAGCCAATGCTCCCATACACAACATACCATAGACAATTCTTCTAAGTTTCATTCTTTGTTTCTTTTAAGATTAAAAACCTACTTTCAAACCGACAATCAGACTCTTGTTCAAAGGATTCGTAGCTCCATAAGATTCCGGGTCCAACACATCAATCTTATCAAAGCACAGCAAATCAACTCCCCGCACATACAATCTTGCGTCTCCGATGAATTTTGTTTTCTGCAACCAAGACTTAGGGAAATTATAATACACCTCGATGTTGCGAAGTTTCAGGAACGAACGGTCAGCCAACCACACGGTATTGGTCTGATAGTTATTCGTATTGCTTTGCGTGCTCAAGCGCGGATATCTTGCGTTCAGATTATCCTCAGTCCAACGATTCTCGTAATAATGAGTGGAAAGCGTAGTGGTACTCAACAAAGGCCAGAACATACTCTTTGTGTTCAGGATTGCAGAATAACGGCCTGTTCCCTGGAACTGAGCGTCAAATCCAAGTCCTTTCCATTCCGCTCCCAAATGGAACGTATAATAAATTTCCGGAGCGACTGTGCTATAACCGATAGCCGTCACGTCATTGCTGTCGATTATTTTATCTCCATTCACATCACGATACTTAATATCTCCCGGATAGACCGTTCCGAAGCTTTGAGGCAGACTGTTGGCTATATCATCTGCGTCTTTAAAGAAACCTACAGCTTCCAGACCATAAACCTGGTTCAACGAGTGGCCGGTCTGTACAAGATTATCGTACATTCTAGGTTCCTCCAGTTGCTCCTTAATCTCATTCCGGTTCCAGTTGAAGCTACCTCCAGCATTCAGCACCACATCTCCCACACGCTTCGTGTAATCAAGGCTGAACTCGCCGCCCCAACTGTCTACCACACCGGCGTTCTCATACGGAGGAGTCTGTCCCAAGACAGCCGTGTACTTACCTTCGGAAGAAACCCAGATGTTGTTTCTACGCTGATAATATGCGTCTACCGAAAGATTCAACCCTTTAAACAACGTGGCGTCTACACCGACATTGTATTTATATCCTTTCTCATGCGTATAATTCGTACTTGCCAAACGGCCGAGTTCTGTCGTACCGAATGAAGAATCATACGCACTATTGAACATATAGCGCGTACCTGTTGTGGTATAAATCTGGTCCCAGTAATCATACACATCACTGGCCGGCAGATAATCCGCATTGATAATGCCGAATGAAGCACGAAGTTTCAAGAAATCAATCCATGACACATTGTTCATAAAATTTTCTTCCGAAAGCACCCATGCCGCCGACACTGTAGGAGAAAACGCCCATTTATGACCGGGAGCAAGCAGACTGGAGCCGGAGCCTACCAACGCCAAGTCAAGGAAATAACGCTTGTCATATCCATAATGAGTAAACCATGACACATTCTGGCGATAAATGGTTGTATTCAAGCCGTATGAATCACGGTACTCATATTCCCACTTCAATTGAGAATACACATCGTGTGTATCCGCAAAGTTCCGGTTATAGCTAAATCCACCAGAGAAGTTGAACTGGCGTGTCCAGTTATTTATGCTTCCGTCTTTTCCCATTTCTGTAGGCTCACCTCCAGTTGTATGCGTATACAAAGGTCCTGTCAAATCAGTATAAGTCACCGTATATCCGCCATAAGTATAAGCCTGGCTATGGTCTTCCCATATAGAAGAATAGTTATCATAAGCCAATCTGAAATTGAATCCCAAACCTTCTGTAACAGCCGACAAGTCTTGTTCCAAGGTCAGGTCCGCAAACAAGCTTCTCGTATGACCTTTTGAATATGCCGCTCCCTGAGATTGAGCCACCGGATTCTGGGTTCCCAACCAAGTGGTATTGTTTCCTCCCCATAAGCCGTCCTCATCCTTTACAGGAAAAGCGGCTGCCGGCAGGGTATAAATCATATCCCACAGATTGGCAGAAGCACCCGGACGGAGAGATTCCGACAATGTACCCAAAATATTCACTTTCAGTTTTGTAGTACTGCTTACATCAATATCCATATTGGTACGCAGATTGGCACGCGAATACTTGTTCTGGGTAGAATAGCCTTCGTTCATATTGCCTTCTTTCACGAAACCTCTGTCTGTCACCAGGTCAAGCATAGAATAGTAACGGAACTTAGAACCACCTCCGCGAAATTCAATCGTATACTTGTTGGAAATGCCCGAATTCTTGAAAGTCTCATCAAGCCAGTTTACATTCGGATACAAATAAGGGAAGTCTCCATTACGGAAATACTCCACTTCCTTATCCGCATAACGGGGAGACAAACCTTCATACCTGCGTGCCTCATTATAAGCCTGCGCATAAGTGGCCGCATCCACAAACTCCGGCTTCCGGTCCATGAAATTATTTACATGGTCATAAGTAAACTTGATTTCTTTGGAATTATACTTACCGCGTTTGGTCGTAATCAGGATAGCCCCATTAATTCCTTTATACCCATACAAAGCTACAGCGGCCGCATCTTTCAAAACGGATACAGATTCCACTTCCTCCGGGCTAAGCAGGCTCATGTCTCTTTCCAGACCATCAACCAATATCAACGGATTGCTGCTGGAAAGACTCTGAAGTCCTCTGATATAAAAAGTAGGTTCCACATCCGCATAATTTCCCGAATTCTGCAAGACCATCATACCCATTCCCTGCCCTAACAGAGAATTAGACATGTTTTTAGCACTACGCTTATCAAAGTCTTCATTATAAATGGTAGAAACGGCTGCCGTAGACTCGGCACGGGTAAAAACACGTCCGGCGCCCACGTCGACAGACTGCCCCGCGTAATTCAGTACGACCTTCACCAGCGACTTTCCGTCCGCCTTTACCGTAGTCGTACCTTTATCTACTGACACAATATTCAATTGCTGTCCGGCAGAAGCTTCTATGGAAAATTTTCCATCCTTATCTGTCTCAACTCTTGTTTCCGGCATCCCTTTCACCATGACAGAAGCACCATAAACCGGATGCCCCCACTTGTCGACAACCATACCTCTGATATTGTTGTCTGCATCTTGAGCACCTGCAGGAATAGCCAAACAGGCAAGGCATGCCCACATCAGATTCTTATATTTTTTCATAAAGCTATTATCAAAAATCTATTACTTATACTTTTATAAATTACCAGCCAGGATTCTGAACCAGTCCGTATCCCTTGTTTATTTCCGTTTGAGGGAACGGTGACAAATACCATTTGGTGTCAAAACCATAATCCCACCAGTAACGACGGATATTGTGCAACGTAAATCTTTCATAGTCAAAATGAACGGGCTGGGGAGCTCCTTGATTCTGGTCACCTTCAAACCATTTCGTCTCTATACGGTTTCCTTTCTCATCCAGACGGTAAATCAACAGTCCGTGCAGCTCTTTTTCAAACCGGTCCGCACGTTTATACCGAATCAAATCAAAGAAACGTGCGTCTTCCATACCAAGCTCACACACACGCTCACGCAGCAATTCTTCCAACAAGTTTTCCTTGTTTGAAGTCAGGTTCTTTTCCGGATTACAATCTTCCAGCTTGCCAAGGCCTACACGTTCGCGCACCTTATTTATCCAGGTCAACGCACCCGCATTGTCCCCTTTTGCCTGAAGCAATGCTTCCGCATAAGTGAGATAAATATCCGACAGACGCAAAGTCACCCACTGGCAATACTGACGCTGATATTCCGTACCGATATAATACTTCATATTGTCATAGCCAGTAGCAAAACGCATGGTCTCATCCCGTGAGTTGTTTCCGGCATCATAACCGCCTACCCACAGTTCGTATGGCTGTCCGGACATCAACCCGGCATTGTCCGACCAGTCCAGCATCTTGGGCAATCCGTTCACTATCACTGTCTCATACAAACGAGGGTCACGGGTCAATTCCAGGTTATTGTCGGCCAAAGTACCTTTCGCGAACATTTCATCCAGCTTGCCTTCTGCCTCTGTTTCCTCCCAATTGAACGGTTTACCGTCGGCCCACGGGAACATTTCCACATATTCTTGTGTAGGCGTATAAGAGTTACGTCCCAAATCGCTCCAATTATGCCAGAAATAAGTACTGGAATTAAAAGCGTCTCCCATCTGAACCCTGACAGAATGAATGACTTCCTTACTTCCTTGATAAAGGTACCCCATACGGTAGGCATAACGGTAACCGGCCGGTGTGTTATTGACAGACTGGTTCAATTCATAATAACCATTTGCCTGCAATGCGTTCATGAAGTCTTCGCAAGCCTTCAGGCAGTTTTCCCACAATTCCTGACGATATCCTCCATACCATACCAGATGCTGTTGCTCAGCTTCAGATGCCCCTCCAGCATAACCCTGATTGTCATTGAACAAAGGAGAAGCGGCAAACTGCCAGATTTTACACTTCAACGCCATAGCACCTGCCTTGGTCCAGCGTCCGGTATAGGTGGAACTTCCGTCGGCACCGGGACCGTATGCCCAGGGCAAAGCCCCGGAATCAATGGCCTCATCCAACATCTTAATCATGTAGTTCACTGTTTCTTCTACCGTGGCACGCGGACATTCGTAGCTGGACTCATTTCCTTCAAAAGAGGCATAAAGCAAAGGAAGCCCCCCGTAATGACGGAACATGTCAAAGTAACGCACGGCTATCAAGCATTTGGCCTCCGCAATCATACGCGCCTTTTCATTGGCATCCAGATTGGGCACATCGTCGATGTGTTCCATCAGCAGCCAGCACCAGCGCACTACTTCCCACACCTTTTCATCGTTATAACAGAACTTATCCTGACGGCGGCTGTAATTGGCCGTATGGATACCGCTGTAATACTGCGAATAAAGCTGCGCGTCACGCCAGTGCAACTGCCAGCAGTCTGTCAAAGCCTCTACCTTACCGCAATACGGGCTGCTGGACACCGGCAAGGAAGTATCATCCTTATAAGGCAATCCATAATACTGACGACCATAAATTGAATTCAGAAACTGCTGGGTATAGACCGCGCTGCTGAATACCGTATCCACTGTGGCGGTACCACCCGGAGCCTTATCCAGGAATGAATTTCCGAATTTCATATCGTCCACACATGACGTGGCAATCAGATTAGCCGCCACACATGCGCCGAACAAAAGTTTATATCCTAATTTCATATTTTCTATCTTTAATTGTTTAGAATCCAAGTTTCAAACTCAATGTATATGTCTTAGACAATGGATAAGAAGGCGCATTGGAGGCCCTGGTTTCCGGATCGCCCCACAAATACGGGGTCAGTGTCCACAAGTTATAGCCGCTAAAAGCCAACTGGAACGTGTTCAATCCCAGTTTCTTCATCACCGGAAGATTAAAATTATAAGCCACCTGCAAGGTCTTCAAACGCAAGTACTTGGAGTCCTGTTCATACAATGTGGAAGTAGCGTAGTTATTGTCACGGTTCACAAATGTGGCACGAGGATACTTGGAACTTTGCGACGGGTTGTCTTCCGTCCATGTGTTGTCCAGATGGTAAGCCAGCAAACCTCCCTGAGAAGCGTCGGCCGATGAGAAGAAAGGCTGGCGGAACACATCGGAAATCATACGGCTCACGTTCCATGCGCCCGTCCACTGCGTGCTCACTTCCCAGTTCTTCCAACTGAAACCCAAGGTCAGACCGGCCATGTATTCCGGGTCGTCCGTATAACCATAGTCATAACTCATATCATTGGTATCAATCTTACGGTCACCGTTCAAGTCCACATAGACGGCATCTCCGTTGCGCAAGGTCTGAATCTGTTCCGGATACGGACGGTTGAACGTCTGCTCATACAGTTCGGGAGTCTGCTCATCGTAGTAACGGAAGAACACATACTGCGAACGTGCGCCGATACGATGTCCTTTGGTGTACTGATAATCATAGCTTTGAGGCGCCTGCTTGTCTTCCAGAATCTCATTCTGGTTATAAGAGAGGTTAAAAGTAGCCCAATAACGGAAGTTATCGCCAATCTTGTCGTTCCAGTTCAAGGACAGTTCCCATCCCCAGCTCTCCACTTCTCCCAGGTTGGCGTAAGGCACGGTGAAGCCCAGCAGCCCCGGAGCCGTTCCGTCAATCAGCAGAATGTCTTTACGGTGCTCACGGTAATAGTCCACCGAAGTACGGAGACGGTCGTCAAAGAAATTCATGTCGACACCATAGTTTTGTTTCAAGGCTGTTTCCCAACCCACATCGGCATTGTTCTTGGCGGTTTCTCTTGCTCCCAGACTGACTGTACTGTTTTCAATACCAAAGCTGTATCCGTATCCGCCGTTACGGTTAGGCAGACGGCCGTTATTCACTTCATACGGGTCGGCCAGGTAAAGGAAACGGAGGTTCAGGTCGCTCGGCTTGTCGTTACCTACCAGACCCAGACTGGCACGCAGTTTCAGGAATGTCATCCACGGCTTCAGCGGCTGGAACCATTTTTCCTCACTCATAATCCATCCCACAGAACCTGCCGGGAAGGTACCGAAGCGGCGTTCCGGCGCAAAGTTCTCGGAACCGTTGTAACCGATGTTGAACTCGGCCATGTAACGGTTTTTCCAGTCGTAGGTCACACGTCCTACCAGACCTACATACCCACGGGGAATGTCACGGTATTGAGAGCTACTGCTGCCAAAGTAATACTGCTTGGACTGGTTGTACAACAGCAAGGCCGTCACATTATGGTCGCCGAAAGAACGGGCATAGTTCAAGCTGGCCTCCATGTACCAGTCACGCGACTTGCCGGTGCTGTAAGAATAACTTACATCCGTATTCTCGCCTGCCTTACGGTAAGCCAGACTTCCGTCTTCCTGCAACACGGGAGTATAAGTGGCTACGGCACCACCCGTACCGGTCTTTGTCACTACGAAACCACTGTTGTAAGAACCTTTCAACTTGACAGAAAGTCCCTTCGTAATGAAATCCAGTTTCTGGTCGAGCATCAGGTCGGCCGTCAGTTTGTTATTGCTGACCCTATCAAAACCGGCACCATAGTATGCCATACCATTACCTCCGGTAAAAGGAAGTCTTTCGTCACTGTAATCGGTAGCTGTGGTAATAAACTTTCCGTCTACAATACCCGGACTGGAGAACGGAGTGGCATAGTACATGTTCTTAATCATACCGGATGTTCCCTGGCTGGTATGAGGCTTGCTGTTATTATCTACATTACCTGCCACGTTGAACGACAAAAGTGTCGACTTGGTGACGTTAATATCAAAGTTCGCACGATAGTTGAAACGCTTGTAAGAATAACTTACATCATACGGCAGATTGAAACTGTTGAACAGACCGTCCTGCGTATAAGCTCCGGCCGAAATGAAATAACGCACCTTGTCCGTACCGCCCGACACACTCATGTTATGCTGGCTCTGCAACGCCGCGCTTTTCATGATGTAATCAGCCCAACGGGTATCCGGGAAACGTATAGGGTCGGAATGGGTACGGAATTTCTCCACAATCGTTGGCGAGAAAACCTCGTCTTGTCCGTCATTCTTCATCAACTGGTTATAGAAAGTGGCATACTGATACGAATTGGCCTGTTCCACCATCTTTGTCGGCTGAAGGATACTGGCAGAAGTAGAGAACGAAATTTTCGGCTTTCCTTCCTTACCGCGCTTGGTAGTAATCAAGATGACACCATTCGCACCACGGATACCGAACACCGCCGTGGCGGAAGCGTCCTTCAACACGGTCACGCTCTCGATTTCGTTCGGGTCAATGTCCGTCATGCTTCGTTCCACTCCGTCCACCTGAATCAGCGGAGAAGAATCACCGAAAGTAGCTTTACCACGCACCAGAATGTCGGCCGCATCCGCACCCGGCTCACCGGAATACTGCACCGTGGTCAAACCGGTCATCTGACCACCCAGCACATTGGTGACCGAACTTACCGGCGTACGCATCAGTTCTTCCGAACCGACACTGGAGATAGCTCCAGTCACACTTACCTTTTTCTGCACACCGTAAGCTACCACCTGCACTTCGCCCAGCATGGTAGAATTGTCGGACAATGTTACTTTCATGTCAGCTTTTGCCGGAACGGTTACCGAATTATAACCGATGAACGAGATAGTCAGTTTCTGCCCCGGTTTGGCATTAATCATAAACACTCCATCAATATCTGTAATAGTACCGGTTGTGGTACCTTCAATGATGACATTCGCACCGATAATGGGTTCACCATTGCTGTCGACGACCGTTCCCTTGATATTGCCCTGCTGCTGAGTGGCCTCTACAGCCGCATATGCCTTTTCTCCTAAAAGCGGAGAGACAGCCACAGCCGAAAGAAGCATCGCCATGGGGAGAGCGGTACTTTTTATATAATTCTTTTTCTTATTCATATTGCCGTTTTAATTTTTGATTTTAAAAAGCTAACATCATGCGGAAACGTCCAGCAAGGCTTCCTTTATTTGAAGCTTGAGTATATCTACCACCATCGATACCATGAGTCCATTGAGTAACCCAGTTTCTTTGTGTACTAGTCCAATAATGATTCTTCTGTGTTCCACTTGATACTGAAACAAGTTCCTCTCCACTCACTTTTGAAACACTCTTATTTATCACCGATGAACTTTTAGCAACCTCATTCCAACATACTACAGAAGGAATATACCATGGAGTAGCAGAATTAGGAACCGTAACTTCATTTCTATAATTCATTAAATAAGTATAAGCATTATTACATGAGTTTTGTGGCCCCTTTCCTTCATAACACATTGTCATAACCAAAGTATTATTGTAACCTAAAAATGCAGGAAACATTAATTCTGGTTCATTTTTTAACGCACCATTTGCTTCCGTATTACAAGGAACAAATAATCCATTCCATTCCTCATCTGAAGCTAACCAATCACAATAAGCAGGACTACGAGTACTACTAGTAGAATTGAAGGCTCCCCCCGTCCATTTACCATCTCTTGCATCTTTCAAAGAAAGAACTAAGCCATGCACACAATTAGGATAGTCACGATAAAGTGCATCATTAGTTTCGGTATAATTATCTGGATGAGTGACATGCGGCTGAGGATTACCTACATAACATACAACACCAATTGCATTGTCTGGAACTGTTGCAGCATCTACACTTACCAAATTACCATCCGCACAGAAGTAATCACCAATCTGTAACGTATAATCTATCTTGTTAAGGTCAGTAATAGTATACATCTTAGCCTTACCACTAGCCAGACTTCCTGCAGCACTAAATGACATTTCTTTGGCTCCCTGATAAGTACCAGAAATAGAATACTCATCTTCAGGCTTTACCAAAGCCATATAAGTACCACTAGCAGCATCGTAATAAGGAGTGGTTTTCACGTCATTTATAAGAAGTTCTTTCGGCGCTACGTTCAGGCTATAATCGTCAAGACCTCCGTTCGTGAAATCATAGACTAGATTAGGCATTTTCAACACGGCTAAAGCCATACGATGTTGCATTGAAAAGGTTACCTTACCTTGCAAACGACCATCTTCTGCCTTACTTGCACTTGTCATTAAATCACTCTTTGTATACTTTGAACTTCCCTGATCAGCTGCAATTTCCCAATTACCAACAAATTCCGCAAACGGATCTTCTGCAGCAGGATCAAACGCCACATTCTCCTGATATGGATAATAAGCATAAAATGTGATATTTTTGAAACGCTCACTATCATACTCTATAGGGTTTCCATCCAAATCCCATACCCCCTTTTCATTAAGAGTAAATTTGCGATTGGAAATTCCATCTACTAGTTGACCATTTTCTACGCCATACATTCCAATAGCGTCCCCTTTTGCGAAAGTTGTTTTAAAATTTTCGTCTATGGCACGTCCATCCGATATCCCTTGAAAACCCATATCAGAAACACTAATCTGAAAAGTCTGTGCTGTAGAACCATTTCCCAAGCTTTCTTCCTTCGTGCAGCTTGTAAAAGCGAGCAGACCAGCCAAAGCACATATTGAAAGATTATTATAAATTTTCATCTCTTATTCATTTAAATATATGAACCTATAATTATTTCACCACTGGGACAATATCTTCATTTTCCATTTCACCCCATTCAGATCCATTCACATATGCTTCAGTACCTAAAGCTTTCGCATCAGGAGTTTCTTCTTTATTTACTTCTGTCCAAGGGTTAATATCAGTACCTGAAATTTCCAAAACTGTAGGATCAGCTGTCATATAGTCATTGGCAGTCAACGTATAATTATAAGAATATCCTGATTTCAATTCAGGCCAATCAGTAGTAGGCAACTCCAAGTAATAATAAATCCGTCGACCATCTGCTGTAGACATAGCAGCTTCAATCTCCAATCCTTCTGCACTTATCGTTTGAGGCAATAAATAAGCCGTAAAAGTATAATCATTATCAGCTGTCAGCATTTGTCTCAAATCCCCCAATGCTGCATCTTCAGTTACAGCTGCGACACCAGTCGTAGTATCGAATGTACCTTTCAGCTTCATTCCAACCAAATAACATTCAATGCTAGTCAAGGTTACAGGATTGCCATCAGGATCTGTTCCAGGAACAAACTTTAAGTTCACCCGGCTCATCACATGGTTAAAATTCAAATGCACATTGGGTTCAGCCTTAGTAGCTTTAGTTGCTGCATATAAATAATCATATTTAACACGTTCTTCTGCATTAGCCTGATTATCGCTAGTAATCTCTACATTCTGAACAGGAGGAGTCGTTCCTTCTTCCCCCATACAAGGATAATAAGCTGTTACATCATATTCTTCATTCCCCAATAACCAAATCTCATCAAATGCATTAATAGAGGTAAAAGAATTATCACTTGCATTGTAACGATAAAATACATTGCGCTGTGTAGGACCACAAGAAATACTCACTTCATCACCATCATCCCAAGTCACGCCTGTAACACGAGATACATCTTGAGCATTCTGTTCATTAATTGATGCGCTAAAGGTAACTTTCGCACCTTCCTCACCAGCAAATTTCACTTGGGCGTCCTGTTTACACCCTGTCAATAGGAAAGCGGCAAACATTGCCATGAAACTAATGTTTTTCATACATACATTTTTAATAAAATTGTTAATTACATTTTTTGTTTATATACACTTCTTCTACAATTTCGTCTATATTTAAGGTTTTTATTTTTGATTTGCATTGCAATATTATAGATTAATAAAATATATGTATAATTAGAATTGTACAAATACATGGAAATTTGTACAGATGCTCCCCCTCATATACACACAAACGGCTTTTAGCCATAACCCAAAGGGATATATCCAACCGCAAAAGCTTTTTTTACACCTTTCCCATTTCATTGAGAAAAAGCCGCGCCGCATACCGGTTTATCGACCGAAAACAGGAAAGCCTTCTCTATAGACCCAGACAGTTACATGCGTTTTTAATTCATAAAAAGATAAGTTCCGGACTGTTTCTCCCGATATACTTTTCCCATTTTTCCAACCAGAAAAATCATCTCTAAAAAAACGCAAGTGCGTTTAGATTCAAACGCAAGGACGTTTGGATTCAAACGCAAGGACGTTTTACCTTAAACGCACTTGCGTTTTTTATCCCTCTTTCCGTACTTCTTGAAGAAATTATTCTACATTTTTTCTGCAAAACGCTTGCATATTCAAAAATAATGCGTACCTTTGCACCCGTGATTGAGAAACACCTCAACACAAAGCCAGGATGGCCCGTTCGTCTATCGGTTAGGACGCAAGATTTTCATTCTTGAAAGGGGGGTTCGATTCCCCCACGGGCTACTGAAAAAGAATAACGCACACGGTATTCCGGTGCAAGAGGATGGCCCGTTCGTCTATCGGTTAGGACGCAAGATTTTCATTCTTGAAAGGGGGGTTCGATTCCCCCACGGGCTACGAAAAAAGGTCTGAACTTTTGTTCAGACCTTTTCTTTTATACTATATTCTGATTCTATCAGAAGATTACTCCCAGACGGAAACCGGCATGGTTCTGCCCCTCAATGTCGCAAGTCAATGTCTGCGTCTTGTTCGTAGCATAACTGTAGTAACCGGCTACATGGAATCCCCATTTCTTTCCTGTCGGGTAAATTTTCAACCCAATTTCCGGAGAAACATAGAATCCCCATGATTTGTCGTACACACCTCCACTACCAAAGTAAGTGGTATTACGGGCAAACATAGCACCTGCCTTCACTCCGATGTAAGGCTTTACATAACGGTTGGTAGAGAGATTATATGACCCCATCACGCCAAACGGTACTTGAAATGCCGAACGCTGTTGGTCGGTAGTCAGTGACTCTGTAGGCGACAATGACAAGGTCTGACGTCCCACATACTTATGATTGGTATGGAAAGAAGCAAAGACTCCAGCTTCCCAACGAGGCGTAAACTGATAGCCCAACTCAAAATTCATTCCCCATCCGCTCAACTTATCTGCAAAATCAGTGGAAAAAGGCGCATTCATCTGCCAGTCCACCTTCAAAGTAGTCTTGCTGATATCGTATTGCGAAAATCCTTTTACAGCCACTCCCAGACACATAAAGGCCAGCAGTGCCATCTTTTTCAATACATTTATCTTCATTTCAAATTCCTCCTCTAATTAATTAACCGATTTGATATAAGGTGACTGCTCGAAAGCCTGTACCACCGAGTTCTGCAACATCATCTGATTAAACTGTCCGCTGTACTGGAATCCTGATGCGCTGGCATACCACACCACCGGAAGATTTTTCTGTGTGCCATCCTCATCGGCAGTCAGGTCGACCATCTCCATCACCAAGGTATTGGTATTATAAGAATAGGACACAGGATACGGATAATACCATCCGGACCAGGGACCCCAGAAACCATAATCCCACCAGCCGCCCCAGTAGCCACCGGTAATGACCTGAGTTGTCTGAGCCACGTAGGAAAGCTGCAAGCCCACATTGGCTTCTTCCTTCTTTTCCGGATCAAGGATACGAGTGTATCCGCGTGCATCCATTTCTGCGGCAACCTTATTAATAATCGCCTTTGCATTTTCATCCTTCCAGTAGGTAGCCCGATGACCACCTGCCTCTAAAATACTGTCAGGCAAGAAATACGTTTTATAACCACCAAAGTCGGCATCCTTGTCATAATCGGTGTAGACCACCAGATCCGCGTCCAGCTGATTCATGTCAGGGTCTTTCTCACAAGCCGACAACCCCAACAACAGACACGCAAAAAACAACATCTTTCTCATAATTCATCTTGTTTTATTAAATTGAACGTCCTTTAAATACTGAGCTCTTGAAAGCCGGAAGTATCACCCCATTCAGGGTCAGACGATTGGAATTAAAATTCGGAGTAATGGTAACCGTGGCATTATTTGTTCCCTTCGGCATGCTGATGTCTAGACGGGCCGAAATACCAGTGCCCATCACATTCATAGATAAATACAGCGTACCCCTCTTGTCAGTCCTCATCTCATAAGAAGAAACCTTTCCGTCTACCGTTACACCTCCCAGTCCGTTAGGACCTGCCGCCGGAATATTGAAAGCCACCTGCACCACTGCATCTTCTCCGTCTACAGACACAAAGTTGGTATTCGATGTAACGTAAGCCGTCTGCCCATACTTGAACACCACCTGGTCCGCTTCAAGGGTAAATTTCTTTGCATTGATAGCTTCCACTGCTTCTGCATGCTGGATACTGTCTATTTTCTCTTGAAGAGCTTTCTTCTCTTCCTTGGTCAACTCAACTTCTTGAGCCTGAATATGTCCGACCATCAAGGCCAGTGCGCATATCAGAATTGATACCATCTTTTTCATAAATCTATGTCTTTAATTGATTACATACTATAAACAACGAATTCAGCGTTTTGCTGCATAATTCCTGTTTAAAAAAGTATAATGTATTTCCCCGTTTTCAAATAAAATTGTTATCTTTAGAATATATAAAGAAAAAAAATCTATTCATAACCTTTAAAAAACCGTACCATGACACACATCAGCGAAATAACCTTATTGATTGCCGTCATTGCACTGGCCCTCTGGCCGGTCGTATTGTTCGCCCTGCGCTTCTTGCGCGAGCGTCAGAAACGGTTGGAATACATTGAAAGAATGACAAAAGACGAGCTGGATGAAGTCACGACAAAAGACCTCGTTATCAGCGTACTGAAGAAAATAGGCTGCCAGCCTAAGGTGAATGAAGAAAATCACATCACCTTTAAATATCAGGGAGATGATTTCTATATTGCAGCAGAAGAAGAAAACCGATTTATCATGATCTGGAATCCGTGGTGGGGTTCCATCAATGCCGACAACGAAGCGCTTCCTTATTTGAAAGAGATTATCAATTTGGCCAATGTGAACTCACTGGTCACCACCGTCTATATGGCGGACGAGGATGAGAAAACCATCGGACTACACTCCCGTTGCCACACGTTCTTCTCTCCCAGAGAAGGAGAACTGGAAGAACACATGAAAATGCTGCTGGACTATTTCTTTGACATGCACAATGTGATAAAGGACAACATGAACCAGTTAGGCCAGGCAGCCATCAACGAGGAAGAGAAAAAAGAACGCGTAAAAGTAAAAGGTTTCTCCGCCTATAAGGACAACACCATACCTATTGAGGCGAAGAAGGAGGAAGAGAAGAAGGAGTAGGTTCTTCGTCGTGCTTCCGCATACTGAATTCACAACCGCAATACTGCTGGTTATAGAAATTATATTCCTTGATAATGGCTATACGACGCTCACTCAAGCCCCCCTTGCGCCAGTTCTGTTCCCACCAGGTTACGTCGGGATAAGCAGCTACAGCCCAATGTCCTGCTTCATTAATCTGCTCCAGGCTTTTCCAGCGAGAGGAAGCTAACGTGGTCGTGATGACTGAGAAACCGTGCTCATGCGCATAACGGGCCGTATCGGCCAGACGCATTTTAAAGCATTTCAGGCAACGCCCTCCGCGCTCCGGTTCGTTTTCAAGTCCGGCCACCGTACAACGCCAGGATGCATGGTCATAATCTGCATCCACAATATCCAAGCCCAACGACTGGGCATAGCGGGTACACTCGTCCTTACGGATATTGTATTCCTCCAACGGGTAGATATTCGGATTACAATAATAGATAGTAGGGCGTATGCCATGATTCAACAGACATTCGATAATGGCCGATGAACACGGTGCGCAACAGGTGTGCAACAAGACTTTGTCGGCTCCACCCGGTACTTCCAATTCAAATTTCTTCTTTTTCATCCTTTCACTCACTTTTATTCACACGAATCAGACGCTCCCTCCGCATAAGAAGCAAACAAGGGTTGCAACAACTCCGGTATATCTATCCCCTGCTCGCGTATTCCCTTCAGACAGTTATGCGCTTCTTTTGTCAGAGAGAAATACATTTGCCGCTTGTCTTTCTCACCCAAAGCACGCACTAACAGATTCCGCTCCTCCACCGCACGAATTACCTTGGAGGCATGCGAGGGAGTCAGTCCCGTACGCTCTACAATCGTACTGGCTGCTACCCGCTCCTTGCCAATAGCACATAACA
>ULME01031712.1_pt1 | contig 31715 bp, 33 predicted proteins | sample 1951591 | NCBI WGS metagenome assembly ULME01 (sample SAMEA4835544, study PRJEB28245) | human gut metagenome | biome: gut microbiome; material: fecal sample | place: Denmark | collected 2008
AATTACCTGTCCGTCTTTTACAACGTAATCCCTGTCGCGGTGCATAATGGCTTTGGCTTTTAAAGCACACATCAAATGGTGCGAAAAATCAACGCCGTGTTCAGCGTCATAAAGGTTGGCGATGCCGAGCATTTTTTCTGCCTTGGCAATACCAGTTTCGGTAGGCGCAACGGTTTTTAATTTTTCGTCTACCGTATAGTCCTCGTTTTCGTTCATGTTGGCAACTACATGCGCCAGCACGCGGTACAAATCGGTAGATTTTTCGCCCGGGCCGGAAATAATCAGCGGTGTACGCGCTTCGTCGATTAAAATACTGTCAACTTCGTCGACAATGCAGAAATTAAGTTCGCGCTGCACCATCTGGTTTTCGTCAACTACCATGTTGTCGCGCAGATAGTCGAAACCAAATTCGTTGTTGGTACCGTAAGTAATATCGGCAGCATAAGCAGCCTTGCGGTCGGGGTAATCCATATCATGCACAATAAGGCCTACGGAAAGTCCGAGCGCTCTGTAAATGCGGCCCATGTCCTCGCTGTCGCGGCGGGCAAGGTAATCGTTAACGGTAACAACATGTACGCCTTTGCCTGTAAGGGCGTTTAAATAAGCAGGCAGGGTTGCAACAAGGGTTTTGCCTTCGCCTGTACGCATTTCGGCAATTTTGCCGCGATGCAGAACAACGCCGCCTATAAGCTGTACATCAAAATGGCGCATGCCGGTAATGCGGCGCGAAGTTTCGCGCACAACGGCAAATGCTTCAGGCAGGATATCATCAAGCGTTTCGCCTTTGGCAAGGCGCAGTTTAAACTCGCCGGTTTTGGCGGCAAGATTTGCTGAACTCAGCGCCTGCATCTCCGGCTCCAGTGCATTGATTTTATCGACAATGACCTGAATATTTTTTAATTCTTTGGCATTCGGGTCACCGAAAATCTTTTTTAATATGCTTTCGAGCAACACACTCACTCCTTAAAATTCCCTGTTTTATAAACACTATACTAATATAAAATTTTACCAAAAACCGCGCAAAAAGTCAAAAGCCCGGGCCTTTTGTCCCGGGCTTTTTTGTGAAATCAATGTAAAGATTATTTTAATTCAGGCTGCAGCAAACCATAGTTGCCGTCTTTGCGGCGGTATACAACATTTACTCCGCCATAATCGGGGTCAAAGTATACAAAGAAGTCATGGTCAAGCAGGTTCATCTGCAAAATTGCTTCTTCAGCCGTCATCGGGTTCATCGAGAACTTCTTGTTCTTGATAATCTTGAATTCTTCTTCCGGAGCCGCTTCTACTTCGGGAGCAGGTACGGGCTCTACAAAGTTGCTGTATTTACGTTTGGCAAGACGTGTTTTATATTTATGTACCTGGCGTTCAATTTTTTCTACTACCAAGTCAATAGACGAATACATATCTTTGGTAGATTCCTGGGCTCTGATTAAAATTCCGCTGGCCGGAACGGTAATTTCCACAATGTGGTTGCCTTTTTCAACTTTAAGTACTGCACTGATATCGCCAACGGTTTTAAACTGCCTCGTGATTTTCGTAATTTTCTTTTCAACATACTCTTTGAGCGCCGGTGTTACAACAATGTTCTTTCCTCTTACGTTTACGTTCATAAATTATCCCTCCTTAATCCCGAGGTCCGGGATAACAAACTCTTTAGTTTGTTATTATTTGTATTCGCCATAATAATTAAAACTCCTGCAAAAAATTACAAAAACTCGTGCAAAAAAGTCTTTTTTCCGCACGAGTTTACAATCTGCTACTATTGTAACAGTTTCAATTATAAAATTTTGGAAAGGAAACTGCGGGTACGTTCTTCTTTGGCATGTAAAAAAATGTCGTCAGGTTTACCCTGTTCCAGAATTTTACCGCCGTCAACAAACAGCACCCTGTCGCCAACTTCACGCGCAAAGCCCATTTCGTGGGTAACAACTACCATGGTCATGCCTTCGTTGGCAAGGCGTTTCATAACGTCCAGTACTTCTTTAATCATTTCCGGGTCAAGCGCAGATGTCGGTTCATCAAACAAAAGTGCTTTCGGCTTCATGGCAAGCGCACGCGCAATAGCAACACGCTGCTGCTGCCCGCCGCTAAGCTGGTCCGGATAAGAATCAGCCTTATCGGAAAGGCCAACCTTGCCTAAAAGCTCCATGGCCGTTGCTTCCGCAGTTTTACGGTCAATGCCGCGCACTTTCATCGGCGCAAGCACAAGGTTTTCAAGCACCGTCATGTGCGGGAACAGGTTAAAACGCTGGAACACCATGCCTACTTCCTTGCGCACTTCGTTAATGTTGGCTTCGCCGTCCAGCTTAATGCCGTCAACAACAATCGTGCCTTCGGTTGGTTCTTCAAGGTAGTTCATGCAGCGTAAAAGCGTACTTTTACCGCTGCCGGACGGGCCGATAATTACCACCACTTCCTTTTCGGCAATGGTAAGGTCAATACCCTTTAAAACGTCAAGGCTGCCGTAGCTTTTTTTTAGGCCTGTAATTTTAATCATTTCTGTACTCATTTTGTTTCAAACCTCCGCTCCATCAGCCCTACCAGGCGCGCAACCGTAAAGGTCATAATAAGGTAAATTACGGCAACTGCCAGCCAGATTTCAAAAGAAGCATAGGTACGCGCAATAATCAGCTGTCCGCGTCTTGTCAGTTCTTCAAAACCAATAACGGAAACCAGCGAAGAATCCTTCAGCATGGCAATAAATTCGTTGCCCAGCGGCGGAATAATGCGCTTAAAGGCCTGCGGCATAATTACATAACGCATGGTCTGGTACCAGGTCATACCCAGAGAACGCCCTGCTTCCATCTGCCCCTTATCGATAGACTGGATGCCGGCGCGGAAAATTTCGGCTATGTATGCACCGCTGTTAATGGAGCAGGCGCAGATAGCCGCAAAAAACGGGTCAATGCGCTGGCCGATAATGGTAGGCAGCGCAAAATATACCAGAAAGATTTGTACCAAAAGCGGCGTGCCGCGGATAAAATCTACATAAAAGTTAGCTGCATAACGCACCGGTTTAATGCTGGCAAGCCTTGCAACGCCGATAATCATACCTATTAATAAGCCAAAGCCTACGCTCATGGCGGTTATTTCAAGAGTAATTCCGGCACCGGCCAGCAAAAGCGGTATCGCATCTTCAATAAGTTTAAAATTCAGTTCCATTAGGCTTGTCTTTCCTTCCAGTCAGCCTGCGCTTTAATAAATAAAATACGGGGCACACCTTCGTTGCCGTTGATGTTCCCCGCATTCAGGCGCAATGCTTATTTTTTCACTTCACCGAACCAGGTTTTGTAAATCTTGTCATATTCGCCGTCTTTTTTCAGTTCTGCCAAAGCTTTGTTAATGTCTTCAAGCAGTTTGGTGTTGTCTTTTTTAACGGCAATGCCATATTGTTCTGCTTCCATTACGTCACCAACAGTTTTGGCAACTTCGCTGCCGCCCTGTGCCAGATAATAACCGATAACCGGGCTGTCGTTGATAACAGCGTCAACGCCGCCGTTGGTCAGTTCCATTGCAGACTCGGTATTGGTATTGAAAAGGGTTACTTTGGCATCTTTAACGCTGTTTGCTTTGTCAGCGCCGGTAGTGCCAATCTGTGCGGCAATGCGTTTGCCGGTAAGGTCATCAATGCTCTTGATGTCGTTGTTGTCTTTTTTAACCATTACAATCAAGCCGGAAGTATAGTAAGGGTCGCTCATGCCTACAGCCTGTTTTCTTTCATCGGTAATGCTCATGCCAGCAATGGCAACGTCAATATTACCGGTGTTCAGTGCAGGAATCAATGCATCAAAACCCATATTGGCAATTTCAACTTTATAGCCAAGTTTTTTGCCGATAGCGCGGATTAAATCCATATCGAAACCTGCCAGTTCGTCGCTGCCTTCCTTCTGGAATTCAAACGGAGCAAAGGTCGGTTCAGTTGCTACGCGCAAAACTTTCTCCGGCTGAGCCTTAGCTTCATCCTTGCTGCCGCCGCAGCCTGCAACTGCCAGTGCCACAAGCATTAAAGCAGCCATTAAAAACACCAAATACTTTTTCATAAACATAACCTCCAACAGCATAAATTTACAAACTTTTATCTGTTAAAATATTATAGCTCTAAAATACAGGTTAAGCAACAAAAACTTTCAAAAAACCTGCATAAAAAAACATTATTTAGCTTCGCCGAACCATTTATTGTAAATTTTATCAAATTCACCATTCTGCTTCAGCTCATTAAGCGCCTTGTTAATATCGGCAGCCAGTTTGTCGTTGCCTTTTTTAACGGCAATGCCGTAATCTTCGGCATTCAAAACTTCGCCGACAGTTTTTGCGTATTCACTGCCGCCCTGTGCCAAAAAGTACTTCAGCACCGGAGCATCGTTAATAACAGCGTCAGCCGCGCCGTTTTTCATTTCCAGCACAGCGCTGCCGTTATCGTTAAACGCAGTTACCTTGGCGCCTTCAACCTTTTCTGCGCGGAATGCGCCGGTTGTGCCAATCTGCACGGCAATACGCTTGCCTTTTAAATCGTCAATGCTCTTGATATCGTTGTTGTCTTTCGGCACCATTACCAAAAGGCCGGATTTATAATACGGGTCAGAAAAAATTACCTGCTGCTTGCGTTCTTCGGTAATGCTCATGCCTGCCAGCGCAACATCAATGTTATCTGCCTGCAAAGCAGGAATTAAAGCGTCAAAGCCCATTGCGCTGATTTCCACTTTATAGCCGAGCTGTTTGCCGATAGCACGGATTAAATCCATGTCAAAACCGGTAAGTTCCTCACTGCCTTCCGCCTGCATTTCAAACGGCGCAAAAGAAGGTTCAGTACCGACACGCAGTAATTTTTCACCGCCCGCCTGTTTCTCATCATTGCCGCCGCAGCCGGCTGTAACAAGCGCCATTGCCAGCATGGCTGCCATTAATAATGCCAAAAACTTTTTCATCAGGTTATCTCCCTCCAATATTCTGCCAACCGGCAGGTTAGTTATAATAATGTATATTATAAAACTAAAAGCCCTTCTGCACAAGCAAAAATATGCAAAAAAGGCTAATTTTTATAAAATAAAGCAACTCAGCTGACCTGGTCTTCGCCCCCACACCCGCCTGCTGGGAGGTTCGCTCCTAAGCAACGTGCTCCCCACTACTGCTCCTCTCGCTTTTCGCGGCAGGACTTACTTCTAAGCTGCGCCGTGCTCACAGTAATTTTTACTGCTTACGTGGATCGTTTTGCCCGCAACTGGCATCGACTTTCAACCACAGACCTGAGCTGCATTTTAATTATAGCGGCTAATAGATTTTTTGCAATACCTGCGGCTAAAAAATTTATAAAATGCTCTTTGATATTTTGCCGCGTTGTAGTATACTATTATGTGCAAGATTTGATTGGACGGATTTTTAACAGGATGGTTGTTTTATGATTGCTTTACCCCAGACACTGGATTTTCCACGCGAAAATAACATACGTGAAATATGCAACTCGCTTTTAACGCTGCTGCAAAAAAAGGATACGGGTTTATACATGCACAGTCAGCAGGTTGCCAACTATGCGGCGTGCATTGCGGCCAAGCTCGGCCTGCCCGCCGCAGAAATCGCTTCCATTAAAAGCGCCGCACTGCTGCACGACATCGGGCATCTTTCCGTACCTAACACGATTTTAAAAAAATCGCCCTATTTAAGCACACGCGAAATGGCTACCTATAAACGCCACTGCCAGGCAGGTGCCAGCATGCTCGAAAATATTCCGGAATTTGCGCATATTATCGACATTATTTACAGCCACCACGAAAAATGGGACGGCACAGGTTACCCCAAGCGTTTAAAAGGCGTAAACATACCGCTGGGAGCGCGTATAATCGCCGTAGCCAATTATTACGACCGAATTGTAAACCCATGCACTCATTACTGGCAAAAAACGCCTATGGAAGCCATTAAGGAAATGAACGACAAAGCCGGCACAGACTTTGACCCTAACGTTGTCCGTGCGTTTTTGGAATCAATAATACCGAGCAAAATACGGTAAAAACAAATTAATACACAAAAGCTCTTGCTTCTTAAATTGTAGAAACAAGAGCTTTTTATTTTATCTGTTCTTATACATCTTTTCGTAATACTTTTTGTATTCGCCACTAATGATTTCCTGCCACCAGTCTTTGTTTGCCAAATACCATTCAATAGTTTTGGCTATGCCGTCCTCAAACTTTGTCTGCGGTAGCCAGCCAAGTTCATTGTGTATTTTGGTTGGGTCAATAGCATAACGCCTGTCGTGCCCCGGGCGGTCTTTCACAAAAGTAATTAAATCTTCGCTTTTGCCAAGCGCCTTTAAAATAATTTTTACTACATCCAAATTGCTCTTTTCGTTATGCCCGCCAATGTTATAAACTTCGCCCTCACGCCCCTGACGGATAATTAAATCTATAGCACTGCAATGGTCTTCCACATACAGCCAATCGCGCACATTAGCGCCGTCACCGTATACCGGCAGCGCTTTATCATGCAGGGCATTAATAATCATCAACGGAATAAGCTTTTCCGGGAAGTGATACGGTCCGTAATTATTGCTGCAGCGGGATATCGACACCGGCAAACCATAAGTACGGTAATATGCCAGAACCAGCAAATCCGCACTGGCTTTGGAAGCAGAATACGGGCTGGAAGTATGCAAGGGCGTTGTTTCTGTAAAAAACAAATCAGGCCTGTTGAGCGGCAAATCTCCGTAAACCTCGTCCGTGCTTACCTGATGATAACGCTTGATTCCATACTTACGGCAGGCATCCATCAGCACGCCCGTGCCAATAACATTGGTTTTTAAAAACAGCTCCGGCTCTAAAATACTGCGGTCAACATGGCTCTCCGCTGCAAAGTTTACCACAACATCTGGCTTTTCTGCCTCAAACAAGCTGTAAACAAAATCACGGTCAGCAATGTCTCCCTTCACAAACTTAAAGTTTGGCTGCTGTATTGCGCTCTTTAAACTGCTTAAATTGCCCGCATACGTCAGCTTATCCAGACAAATAAATTCATCTTCCGGATGTTGCTTAAGCTCATAATATATAAAATTACTGCCAATAAATCCGGCCCCACCGGTAATAACAAGTTTCATAATAGTATCATCCTTTTTATAAATTAAACTATATTATTATTTTTTGCATTTTAAAATAATACTACAAATCTTATCAACGTCTCCAAGAATTAAATCAGCGTACAATGGCAATGTCAATACTCTTTTGCTAATATGCATAGCGACGGGTGTATCTTTAACATCATATTTCCCATGGAAACATTCAAATGTATTAGTAAGCGGATAAAAATATTTACGAGCTATTATATCGTTTCGCTGTAAATTTAAAAAGACTTCATTACGGCTACTACCAAATACTTTCTCATCAAATAATACAGGGAAATACGAATAATTTTGTTGCACATCTTTCTGCGCAGGATTCAACTGTAAACCTTCAACATCACCTAAAATCTCTCTATACCTGTCTACAACTACTTTACGTTTAGCAATTTCTTCATCAATATGTTTTAAATTACACAAACCCATTGCTGCACAAAATTCATTCATTTTAGCATTAGCACCAACTGCATCAACCTTTTCAGGTCCTCTAATACCGAAATTTTTAAGTCTGTATAAGTCTAGACCAAAATCTTTATCTTTAAAGCAGGCAGCACCGCCTTCAATAGTATTAAAAACCTTAGTCGCGTGGAAGCTAAAGCAGGATACATCACCAAAACAGCCAGCGCCTTTACCTTTATACTTCACGCCAAAGGCATGTGCAGCATCGTAAATTACCTTTAATTCATATTTTTGTGCAATCTTTTCAATAGTTTCAACATCACAGATATTACCATAAACATGCACCGGCATAATAGCGCAAGTCTTATCTGTAATAAGAGCTTCTATTTTATTAACATCAATAGTAAAATCTACCGGATTTATATCACAAAAAACTGGTTTTAACCCATTACGTACAATAGCATGAGTAGTAGAAGCAAAAGTAAATGGTGTTGTAATTACCTCGCCTTGTAAATTTAATGCTTGCAGCGAAAGTTCTAATGCCATATGACCATTAGTTAGAAGTTCTATATTTTCTACACCAAGATATTCTTTTAACTCTGCCTGTAACTTTTGGTGCTTCACCCCCATATTAGTAAGCCAATGGCTTTGCCAAATATCTTTTATTTCTTCTGTATATTCTTCAAACGGCGGCATTGAAGAACGTGTTACGTTGATTGTCATATAATAATACCTCTATTACTTCAAAATTAACAATCTGATACAATCATTTCACAAAAATCTAAATTTCCTATATCTATAACCATTGCTTCCCATGTTAGGCCACTGCCAAATGCTGATAAGCAATATTTATGTTTCTCCGATTTTAAAATATCGGCAATATTATACGTTGCACAAACCGGTATACACGCACCGGAAGAATTACCAAATTCTTCAACTACATTCATTGGTACTTTTTCATACGGTACACCTATTTTTTCAGCAAGTTTTTTTAGCATAAACTTATTCGGCTGATGGAACAGATAATACTCAATTTCATCTTTGCCTACTCCTGCATACTCAAGCACTTCATCAATCATCGGCGGGACCTTAGTTTGTACAAAAGTGAATACATCTGAACCTTTCATGGTTAAATTATCAAGAGAACGCAAATTACCGTCATTATCCTTATCAACAAGTTTAGCCGTCTCTGAACTTGACAACATACGAGACCCACCGGCAGGAATAGTTAAAGCATCCCCCATACTGCCATTATTACGAATTATAGTATATATATTATTTACATCTTCACAACTCTCTAATACAGCAATACCCGCCGCATCGCCAATAAGCGGATAACTATTCCTGTCTTGCTTTGATACCTTTTTACTTAAAACGTCAGCAGACATAACAATAACTTTCTTATCTTTAATGTGTTCAAGCAACATGAACCCCTGTGTAAGAGCCATCAAAAAACCTACACAGCCTTGGCTGATGTCAACACAATATACATCTTCTGATAAATTTAACTTACCATGAATAATACTGCTAACTGGTGGTATAAAATGGTCAGGATACGAACAAGCAACAACCATACCTCCAATTTCTTCTTTTTTAAGCCAGCCTTTTTGCAAAATATATTCTAAACCGGCCAGGCATAAATCAGACGTTGCCGTAGTATCTTTAACAATAGCATGCTGCTTGTAGCCCATAACCTTTTGCAAGCGCAAAGTTTGTTTAGGCGGAAAGGTATAATTATTAATTTCGTCTTCAAACTTTACGGTTGTTGCCGGCAAAACGCTTAACAATCCGCTAATTTTTTTGTTGCGGAAAATAGTTTTCATTCTATTTTGCCCCCATTTTTCTTAACAACTTCAGCGATTGCTTCTACACTACAAAAATTTTCCGGCAAAATATCGAGCGCGTCGATTAAAACACTATAATTTTCTTCTAAAGCGCTTACCAAAGCCACAATATCAAAACTATCCAGATACCCATCAGCAATAAAATCACTGCTTTGGGTAAAATCAAATTCCGGTCTTATTTCACTTAAAATGCTTATAATTTTTTCCATTGTTATGCCTCCTGATTATTTATAAATAAATACATAGTCAGATAATCCGTCTTTAATAAAACCAACATCTTTATGTAAGTTTTGACTGCTTATATTATTATGTTCAACCCAACTCGTATATATTTTTTTATTTTGATAATTACTGAGTGCGTAATGTACTATTTCTTTTCCCACACCATGCCCTCTAAAATTTTTATCAACTGCAATTTGATATACATAAAAACTTTCATTAGCAAATTTTTCAAAACAAAATGCTGCTATTATTTTATTGTTTTCTTTCATACAGAAAACCAAAGTATTTTCAATTAAGTTCTTTAATTTTTCTTCCGTAGGCAAGTGCGATACATAAGGATCAAAAGTATCGTTTAAAAGTTTAACTATTTCACCGATGTTACCTATTTGCGCTGGCAGCATATTATCAGTCTGTTTAAAATTTTCCAATCCGTTAAGCTTAGCTGCTCGCCAGCGGTTCATTTTGGTATAAAGCTTTATACCGTTATTTTCAAAAGTACTTTTTAATTCTTCTAAAAAAACTTCTTTGCCAAGGCAATCTATTATATAAGGTTTAGCAAAATTGCCTAAATCCAACAGTTCCTTTAGGCTTCCTGCTGTTTGCAGCGATAACAGATTAAAATATACCCTATTGACACCGTTATCATTATCAAAAATTACGGCAGCATTTTGATTATATAAAAATCCTGTTTCTTCTTTTTGTGATAGTGCTTTTAATTCTTCATAGTTTAAAAAATTATTAGTCAGGCATTTTGGGTTTTGTTTTTTTAGCTGAGTTATTTTTTCTACGTATGAAGGTAAATCAAACAAATTTAACCACTTTCCTTTTGTATTTTTCTTGCATTCAGCAGCTTTATCAGGCAGTTTTCTTTGCTTATAGTGATAATTCTATTTTCTTCATCTATACTGATGGTTTCTGCTGTGCCATCAGCTGCACAAAATTTATACCTATCCCAGGTATAAATATCTTCATCATATTTTAATTTAGGCTCGCCTAACATTTTTAAGGGTCCATAATCCATCGCTTGTAAAAAAGCCATAGTTTTATGTAAAGTCCAGTTTAAATTTAAATAACCGTCATTAGGCTTTTCCCATGAATAATGGAACTTAAACGATTCATTTACCGGCTGTTCAAAATTAGTTACTTCGCCCTTTTCATATATATCAGCAATTATATCAGTAAAGGTTTGGTATGCCAGCTTTGTTTGCAGTGATAATAAAGCAAGCGCAGAAAGTCCATGGGGGGGAACTCAATGTCTTTTTGAAGAATTATCTTGCCTTTATCAACTTTAGGCACTACTATATGCCAGGTGATGCCTGTTTTCTTTTCTTCTTCAAAGATAGCCCAGGCTTCGGCAAAACGTCCCGGATGTTTAGGCAGCAGCGAGTTATGATAATTTATTATTAAATGCTTATCAATTAAATCTTTGGTAAAAATATAAACATTATTGATACTGAAGATAATTTTTGATTTTAGGTTGTTAACAATTTCAGTTATATTTTCATCAACAGGGTGATAATAAACTGCTGGCAGTTCACTTACCTGCTTTTCTAAAACAGATACCGCATTTTGCTTCTTTTCAAAAACATAAATATTGCCTCTTATTTTTCCCTTAAATACCTTATACAGTTTGCAGCTATAGTTCCCGAACCAAAGACTATAACATTATCTTCAATAGTTATATCTACTTTCATAGCAGCGCCTCATTTATTCACTTCTTCTTTTAGTTTCAACCTATCAATTTTACCATTAGTATTTCTCGGCAAAAGTTCCATGCGAATGTATTTTGTCGGTATCATATAATTAGGCAATGCTTTACCTATTTTTTTCCTAAAGTCAGCAATGCTTTGCTCGTTTTTGGCTTCATAAAAGAACACTATTTCTTTTTTACCAAAATCGTATACCGCGCATCCGTTGTTTACTAATTTAAGTGTGTTCACTATAACATGTTCAATCTCTGTCAGTTCTATTCTGTACCCAGAGTGTTTTATAAGACTGTCTTTCCTACCTTTAAAAAGGATTTCATTGCGCTCATTTAAACAAACTATATCACCGGTTCTATAAATCGTTTCAGGATATGATTTATTTAATGGATTTTGCACGAAAGCAGCTGCCGTTTTTTCAGGATTATTATAATAGCCCATTGCAAGTGATGTGCCTCTTACGCATAATTCTCCTTCAACATTAGGCTCTGTTACTAAATGATTATTTTCATCCAATATTAAAATATCAGTATTTCTGCACGGATAACCAATTGGTAACGGTTCATTGTCAGGAATATCCCTATTCACAATAAAATATGTGCAGTCTAAGGTTATTTCTATCGGCCCATACAGATTTACAAATACTGTTTCCGGCAAACAAGAATGCCAATAATTAAACTGCTTTGTGGGGAATACTTCACCGGCAAACCAAACCATTTTCAATTCAGGCAACGGCATTCTGCTTAATAAATCCATATTGGCAATATTTACCATTATTGTTGGCACCCAAAAAATAAAACTTACTTTTTCTTTTTGCATAAGCTGCAAAATTTTGACAGGGAAAGCGGCAAATGTATCAGGTATAACTACTATGGTACTTGATTTTGCCATTAACATGCAAAATTCAAAACTATAAATATCAAAAATTGCCGGCGAAAGGCTGCCAATAATTTCATCTTCTGTCCATTTGGTTGCCGTTAACGCCCATTCTGTAAAGTCAATAAAGCTTTTATGATTAAGCACAACGCTTTTCGGCGTGCCGGTTGAGCCGGAAGTGTTTATCAAGCACAATGGGTCTGTATCAATTACCTGCTCCAAATGTTTTAATAACGCTTCATGCGCAGGTGTTTCTTTTACAAGGTTATCAATTAATAAAATTTGTTCTGCCGGGTAAACTGTTTTTAAAACATCCAGGTATTTTTCATCAGTAATAATATAAATAGGCTGCACCAGTTTAATAATATTGCCTATACGCTGCATAGGCGTTTTAACGTCAAGGTTCATATAAGCATTGCCACTGTATATAATGCCAATATCAGCTGTAATACATTCAACTGATTTAGGTAAAAATACAGCTACCGGCTGCTTAATCTGCCCTTGGCTTTTTTGTAAAATGGCAGTGCCCACAGCCCACGCGTTATGCGCCAATTCTTGTAATGTAACGCGACGCTCGCCATCAACAACGGCAACCTTTTCGTTATGTTTTTCTACTGTTACTTCAAAATACTCTAAGATGTTTTTAATCATTGAGAATCCCCCATTAACAATGTGTTACTCTTTCCCCATTTTTACCAAAAGTGTATTCATGCGTTAAATCCGCTTCTGTAAATGGCTCTACAAAACTATTTATATTACTGGTAATCCTATTATAAATAGCATTGTATGCATCAACTTCAGAAATAACCGTAATTTCAGAATTTCCTAATTTAGCAGTTTGCAGCTTGCCCTCTGCAATTAGTTCCTTCTTCATTTGCTGATAGTTTTTTAATTTTACTCCACCGCACTGTGTATGAATATAATGAATATCATCGTACTCATTACCACTATAATCAATTATTTTACCGTTGAAGGCTTTATCAAAGCGATATGGCACATCAAGCATTTTTTCTACATAGTGGACATAAGTAAAATATTCAGTAAAATCAGCACCAAAAAACAAAAACTTAGCATTGCCGCAATTATGCAATCTATTAAATACACTATCTTTGCCTAACGAATGGTTACCGACATTGCCTTCAACAATGTTCTCCTGCTTTCCAATCGCAATCATCGAAAGCAATGGGTCAAGCGAACGTCTTACACCTTCTTTTTTTCTGATATGTTCAATCAAAGCACCCATACTTGTTTTGCTGTTGCGCACGTCATAATTCTCGTTATTGCAAAAGCTGTAAGTAAAAGACGGAAAGATTAACGTTCCAACATTCAAAGATAATAAACTCTCATAAAGTGCGTCTAAATACTGTTTACGTTTTAAAGCTGCATTGGGTATTCCGAAAGCAACATCTGTATGTACAAATAAAATATCACATTTATCAGCGCCAACAGTTTTTAAACAATCTGTTATATCGCCAATTGTATACCATTGATCATCAATATCTTTAAAAACCGGTATATTGCTCACAACATGCCTCCATCCGCATAAATACAGCGGCCGTTAATTACTTTTGAACTGTCGCTGATTAAAAAAGCAATAATTTCAGCTATATCCTGCGCTTCTTCTATGCCATATAAAAAAGATTCCGCTGTTTTATTCATAGCTTCAGCATTATCAAATTTCTGCATAGCTTCATGCATCATCGGCGTATTAACAAAGCCTGGCACAACAGCATTTACTTTAAAGGTACGGTTTTTGTATTCCAAAGCCATAACAGGTACGGCAGCTTCAAGCGCAGCTTTAGATGTTATATAAGCCAATTCATACGGGCGCGGCTTTTTAACAAGTATTGCCGATGTTGTAACGATGCTACTATTATTTTCACTGTGCGTTTTTTTAGCAAATTCTCTTACTAAATCTACAAATGAAAAATAATTGACATCAAAAATTTTTTGCAGTGTTTCCTTGGTTAACACTTTAATAGGCATTACACAGGAAACCCCAGCACAATGCACTAAGCCATTGAACTTAATGTTATTTTGCTTTGAATACGCAAAAATATTTTTTACATCATCCGGCTGCGTTAAATCAGCTTTAATCTTCAAATGCCTATTGCCCAACAGTTGTGCATAAGTTTCATTAAGGCGTTCTTCGTTGCGACCGGTTATTACAACGCAAGCCCCTAATTGGGTTAAATATATGGCGGTTTGCTGCCCTATACCGCTGGAAGCGCCGGTTACTAAAACCGTTTTTCCTTTTAAATCAAGCATTTTTACTTCTCCATTAATGCCATCAAGTCTGCAACTGTTTTTTGTTCTCTTACTACTGGGCCCTTTACAATTTTATTAAACTCATCATCTATCATTGCAATAAAAGAAATTATGGCTACACTATCCCAATCCTCTAAATCTCTTAAAACAGTATCTTCTTTTAAAGTCCCTTCGTCTAAATCTAATATTTCTTCAATTATCTTAATTTTTTGTTCATTAGTCATTACTTTACACTCCTTTAATTTTTAAATATATTTTGCAGGTACTCCAAATACAGTACTATTATCTTTGACCTTTTTTAATACTAGACTTGCTGCACCTATTTTAGTATTATTACCAATTCTACTTCCAGGCAAACATCTTGACCCTGATCCCCAATAACTATGATGCCCTATAATTGTATTACCATTTATTCCAACATGTCCCATCACACTGGAATAAGCACCTATTTTACATCCATGACTTATTCCGGAGTAAGTGTTTATCATAACAAAATCATCAATTATTGCATCGCCTGTCACAATGCTAAAAGCCCCAAGAAAAATACCGGAACCAAGTTTAGCATGTTTAGATACAACAGAAGTATTATGAATTAAATTAATAAATTCTCCTCCTTTATCTAAAATAATATTTGCTACTTTTTCTTTTATAATTGGATCTGCTATAGCAAGAAAAAATATGTCATTTTCGCATATTTGATACTCTATGCAATTACCAAAAACATTTGCCGGTAAACTTTTATATTTTTCATAATCACAAGGAATATTACCTTCGATAAATCCTTTTATTATATATTCACTACCATAACCAAGTGAATTTTGGGCGTGCTCATAAACTTCTAACGCAAAACCACCAGTACCAATTATTATTAAATTTTTCAACTCTAACACCTCTTTAAAATTTTTTGTTTCAATAATACAACAAGATATTCAAAACTATCTAGATTAAAAATTTTAGAAATAATAACATAAATTAAAATTCCTACTCCCACCTGTATCATTAATTTAAAATAAATATAATCAACAAATTTATCACTAAAATATACTGCTAAAGCCATTACCGAAGCACATAAGAAACTCGGTAAAATATCTCTAATTTGTTCTGAATAGGTATACTTAAGTAAATATCCATTTGGATAAGCATTAATAAACGTGCTAATAACACCAATAAAAATCCCACTCAAAGCAACAGCCATTACTCCGTATTGAATTGAAATTAATAAAACTGTGATGCTTATAACTTTTTTAATTATTTCAAGTTTTAAAAATATATCGCTACGACCCATAGCATTTATAGCCTGCAAATTCGCTGTGTGTATAGGCCATAAACCGTAAGTTATGCAAGCAATTTGCAAGTATGGTACAGCTGGAAGCCATTTATTAGTTAAAACTAAACTTATAATATTATCTGCACAAACAGCCATCCCTAACATCACAGGCCACATAATATATGAACTTATTTGTATAGCCTTGCGGGTATGCGCTTTCACTCTTTCTGGCTTGTCTTGTTCGGATGCTAAAGCCGGAAATAACACACTGCTGATAGATGAATTTATGTTATTTACGATTACCATTGGAAATTTTTGACCAGTGTCAAAAAACGCTAAATCAGTGGGCGTATAAAATTTACCAATTAATAAGCTATTTAATGATTGATAACCATTATCAAGTAAGCTCGAAAATAGTAACTTCCAGCCATAATTAAATAAACTTCTTAAACGCTGAAATGAAAACATTAGTTGCGGACGCCAGCTTATTACACTAAACAAAACAAGAGTATTAATGATAGCATTGCTTAAATATTGACCGACAAGCGACCAAACTCCATAACCATTATATGCCATTATTATACCAACAACAGCCGATACAGCAGTTCCACTTAACGTACTATAAAAGAACTTTTTAAACTGCATATTACGTGATACATATGCCTGCTGAACAGAATTTATGGCTGCAACAGGTATGCGAAGCGCAAGCACCCGTAGAGTTGGTTGTAAAATCGGTATATTATAAAAACTTGTAATATAAGGCGCTGCTAAATAAATCACTGCATACACAAACACAGAAAAGATAAAGTTAAAATAAAACACCGAAGAAAAATCTAAATTATCAGCGCCCTTTTTATATATAAGCGCACTACCAAAACCAGCATTAACAAAAACATCTGCAAAAGTTATGAATATCAATAATATCGCTATTGCACCATAATCACTTGGAGTAAGCAGTCGCGCTAAAATTATAGAAAGAATAAATGTTATTGCTTGCGCACCTATACGCTCAGCAAATTTCCATAATAATCCTGAAATTGTCTTTGATTTTAAAGTATTCGGTTCCATAAATATATCAATTAAAATTTTTTATGATCCTTAAAACTTTTTTAAATATGCGTAATGACATAAATTTTATAAAATAAATTTTATATCTACTGTTCATGAATTCTTGAATCCAAGTGGTCATTTTATAGTCAATTATTCTATTTCTCAAATGATGTTGTGCTACATATAAATATTTTGTTTCAATTACTTTCTTTGCTTCTTCATTTTTAACATTATTAAAAGCATAATTCATTAATGTTTTTAAAAAAATTAAGTCTTTTTTCGGCATTTCTCTATCAAATTTAGATGTCGCAGAGAACGAAGTGCCTTCATCATTTATATATCTATACGCACTCCATTTTTCTTGTATTACTTTTATTTTACCATGACACGCTAATAAAAAATTTAACTTTTGATCACCAGGGTAATTCATTTTAAGTTTTATATCTTCAAAAATATGAGTTTTATAAAAATTACGATATAAAATAGTTGTAGTTTGACCCATTAAAATAAAATTTAGAAAATCAGTTAAAGTATATTCGTCTTTTTTACATTCCGGATATATAAAATCCGTTCTTGGTCTACCAAACTTATCTACAACTAGAGTATTATGAGCAATTGCTATATATTCTGGATGTGTCTCTAAAAAATCTACTTGTTTTTGTAACTTTAAATCATAGATCCAATAATCATCTCCTTCAAGATTTATTATATATTTGCCTTTAGCTCTTTCTATTAAATCATAAAAATTACCTATCATACCTAAATTCTTTTTTCTATAAAAAATATGAAAATTTTGAGGTAAATATTTTTCCATATTTTTTAAAACATCAGAAGTTTTATCCGTCGATGCATCTTCACCAATTAAAACTTCATAATTAAAATTTACTTTTTGTTTTAGAATACTGTTGATAGCTTGCTCAATAAACTTTTCATGGTTATATGTGGGAAAAACTACTGATACTAAAAGTTCATTATTATTCATAAAATCAACCTCATCTAAAATAGTATAAATTTGTACCATGCCAACCCATTAGCATATATACTCCTAGCCAATAATAAAATAACATAACAATAATAAGGATATTCTTTAAAAATTTACATGAATCTTTAATAGAAACAGCTAATAGTATAATTAGAAAATAGTCTAGAAACATTGTAATTCTATAAGCGTAAATAGTATTAAATGCAAAAAAGCCAAATAAATAAATACAACTACTAGTAAAAGCAACTATTAATGAAAACCTTAATATGTTATTTTCATTATGCCTTTTAAGTAACATATATGGAATTATTACAAATAACACCTTAAAACAAAGCTCAAGTATCAAGCCTTTTCCTATACTTTGTATAAAATAAAATTGATTTCCAATCGTTGTTTGCATAACAATAATATTTATATAATTTTTCAAATAATCAGGAAAATCAAAATTGTTTAATAAGAAAACAAAAAATTCTTTATAAAAAATATACACCCCAAGAGTAATTAAAAATATCGGTAATAAATAACTTTGTAGGCTTGCAAGTTGAAGATTATTATAAAAATACAAAATTATTAATAATATTAATCCAACAATAGCAACTTTATGAAATAGACAAGCTAACAAAGCTAAACAAATAAACTTTATTTTTTTACGATCATATAAATAAATAAATGCCAAAAATAAGAATGCACAAGCAATGCTTTGCCTTAAAATGTTGAAAGACATATTATAAAAAAGAAACAGATACACGCTAACTGCTACTGTAAAATTAATTTTATCTCGTAATTTATAAATGCCAAATAATACTAACCCATAAGTTAATAACTGAGCACAAGATAAAAATAAAACAGGTGTATCACTAAATCGTGAAGTAATATAAAGTAGCAATAAATAACCAAATTCACGACCAGGCAATACTCTTAGTAATTCATTAAAACTTTTATTTTCAGATAAATAGAAATCATCTAAGATGTAAACATGCATATCTGTTCCTACAAAATCGCCTCTTAAGCCAGCTATTAATGTCGGTAACAGAACTGCAAAAGCTAGTAAACACCTTCTGATTATCACCTCTCGGCCATCCAAATTATTATACTTAAGATTTATAATATAACACATAAGAACTGTTGTTAAAAATACTAGAAGATATAAAAATACAGAATACAATAAGTCCATTTATGTTTACTCGCTTTTCATCAGTAAAATATTGTAATATAAATATTCACTTGATATCAACACTATACTCAATAATACGCCTATAAAAAAAGTAATAATCATATTTCTTATAAACTTAGATTCTACTTGATAAGAATGTTCTTTATTTTTATTTAATATTTCTGCTTGCGGTGGATTAATACAAGTTTCAAGTTTATTTATGGTTTCAGTCAGAATTTGTAAATTTTCATTATTTAAATCACCTATTGCACTAATGTTTTGTAACTCATATTTAATATCTTCCAACTCATCAATATCTAAAAATTCTTTTTGAATCGCTGAATTAATTTGAAGTAAAGCTTTTTCGTCATAAATATTACCTAAATTATTTAATTTCTTGTAATCTTGTCCTTGAAAAACAATTTTCAATGTCTTATCTTTTACTATAAAATTTACTTCTTTTAACCCTTCAAATTGTCCAACATCACTTTTTAAATTATAGATACAATTATTAATGATATTCAAATTAACAGACTCAGGAATTTTTATAATTGTTACATATTCATATAAAGGTCTTATAAAAAACAAATTATAAATTAACCCAAAAAGCATTACTATAAGAAGAATAAAACAAATTTTCAACTTTTTAATCTGAAAATACTTAAGAAAGTTTATAAAATCTATTTCTTCAAAAATTCTACAAACCATATTAATTAAACACTCCAAAACTTAAACTTTTAAAAAACAAAATAATGCATCATTCCATTTTCTGAAATTATCAAATCCAACTATATTTAATTTTTTCTTACTTAACCTACTATTCATAGGTCTTTTCGCCCTTGTTGGATATTCTGCCGCTGTAATATGGTTTACCTTTACATCTAATTTAGTAATTCTAAAAATTTCTTCAGCAAATTCTGCCCAAGTACATACGCCTTCATTAGTCGCATGATAAATCCCATATCTATCTGATTTTATCATTTTGACTAATAACGAAGCTAAATCTGCAGTGTACGTAGGGCTTCCGTATTGGTCAGCTACAACATTTAATTCTTTACGCTCTTTGCCAAGTTTTAGCATTGTCTTTACAAAGTTATTGCCATGCTCACCAAACACCCAGGAAATTCGAACAATAAAATATTTATCTAATATTTTTTGTACTGCCTGTTCACCTAAAAGTTTAGTTTTTCCATAAACATTTATTGGGTTTGGCTTATCATCTACTTCGTAAAAGCCTTCTTTAGTACCGTCAAAAACATAATCTGTACTAATATAAAGCATTTTGGCATTTATTTTCTTACAAATTTCTGCTATATTTTCCGTTGCGGATGCGTTAACCAAATAACACAACCCCTGTTCATCTTCTGCTTTATCTACAGCAGTATAAGCAGCGCAATGAATTACTACATCTGGCATATAATTTTTAATAAAATTTTCCGTAACTTCAAAATCAACAATGTCAAAATCTTGGCGCGATGCACCGTAACATTCTATATTTTGTTTTTGCAGTTCTTTTACAACATCGTAGCCAAGCTGACCATTAGCACCAGTTACTAAAACTTTCATAATTCACCACTATTAATTGAAATTTTTCTTTCCCATATTTTTAAATAAAAAATCTTTAGCTCCAATTAAAGCCCATTTTAATTTTCTAAATTTATCTTCTTCAAAAAATATGATGTCAAAAATCAATCTAACGTTAGCTTTCAAATAATTTTTTGCAAAAAATTTTTCATTCATAGCATGATACTTTTTATATACATAAAACCTATTACGCATAATGTAATATTTTCTAACGTAATTATGATTCATGCATTTCAAAGTTCTGTAAACAAAAAATCTTTCAATCGTATTACCTAATCTGTGTTTTAAATAAACGCCACTACTATAAATATAAACTTTGTAGTCTTTTTTTATTCCCCTATAACAAAAATCATAATCTACTTCATCAATAAAAAGATTTTCATCGAAACCCCCAATATTAATGGCATTTTTAACTGAGATTATATTACCACTTGTAATCACGCCCATAGTTTCTTGGTATGATACATCAGAGCATTTCAGTAAGGTATTGTAATCTAATATTTTAGGACCTACACCTAAAGTTTTATCCCAATCAAAACTTTGTATAGCTTTTTTGTACTTATCCATAATTCCTATATCAAAATAGCTATCTTGGTCCATTGTTAGCAAATGAGTATACACTTTTGAACAAAGACTCAAAACTTTGTTAAGGGAATAGGAAATTCCCATATTTTCTGAATGTTTTATTATCTCTACATTATCATATTTGTTTTTTAACTCGTTGGTTATAAATTCTCCATTTTGATTATCTATAACATAAAGTTTATCTAAATATCTAATATAACTTTCAATATTTCGTATTACATCTTTGTTGGGATTATATAAAATTACACAACCAGCTAATTTAATATCCATTTAAAACACCTAAAACAATTCTTTACAATCTTTCAAAAATGGATTCTTTTTATCTTTTTCAGATAATATCGGGTTTTCTACTCCCCACTCTACACAAATTTCCGGGTCGTTCCAGCGGATTCCAGCATCTGCTTCCGGCGCGTAGTAATTATCTGCTTTATACAAAAACTCCACATCATTAGTTAAAGTTACAAAACCATGCCCAAAACCGCGAGGAATTAAAAGCTGCTTTTTATTTTTTTCGCTCAATTCTACGCCAACCCATTGTTTAAAAGTAGGGCTGCTTTGGCGCAAATCAACAGCAACATCAAGCACTGCACCTTTTACGCAGCGCACAAGCTTTGCTTGTGCTTTATCACCTTTCTGAAAGTGAATGCCTCGCAAAGTCCCTTTAACCGTACTTTTAGAATGATTGTCCTGCACAAAATCGTAATAAAGCCCGGCTTCTTCCATTTTCTTTTTATTCCAGCTTTCCATAAAAAAGCCGCGGTTATCACCAAATACATCTGGTTCTATTATTACTACGCCGTCAAGTTTTGTTTTTGTTATTTCCATAATTATATGCCTCTAAAGTTTAGTATTTTATCTTTCCGTCTGCTACTTTTTTTAGGTACTGCCCGTAAGGCGCTTTACCATATTTTTCTGCGCTTTCCAAAAGCTGCTCTTTAGTTATCCACCCGTTGTTATAGGCAATTTCTTCCAGCACGGCAATGGGTATACCGGTTCTTGTTTCTACTGCTTTTACAAATTCCGCAGCTTCGTTTAAGCTATCAACCGTGCCGGTATCAAGCCATGCATAACCGCGTCCCAGCGTAATTACGTTTAACTTGTCGTTTTGCAGATAAATTTTGTTTAAATCGGTAATTTCCAATTCTCCGCGGGCAGATGGTTTAAGTGTTTTGGCATATTTGCAGACATTGTTATCATAAAAATATAAGCCAGTTACTGCATAGTTGCTTTTAGGCTGCGCAGGCTTTTCTTCAATAGATACAGCTTTGCCGTCAGCGTCAAATTCAACAACACCAAAGCGTTCCGGGTCATCTACATAATAACCAAATACAGTTGCGCCATTTTTATTAGCAGCAGCCTGTTTTAAATGTTTGCTTAATCCTGCACCGTAAAAAATGTTATCACCCAAAATTAAAGCGCAGCTATCATTAGTAACAAATTCTTCACCTAAAATAAAAGCTTGTGCCAAACCGTCCGGCGAAGGTTGCACTTTATAGCTTAATTTAAGCCCATATCTTTCGCCCGCGCCCAATAATTTTTCAAAGTTTGGCAAATCGTGCGGCGTAGAAATTATTAAAATTTCTCTAATACCAGCAAGCATAAGCGTCGATAACGGGTAGTAAATCATTGGTTTATTGTATATCGGTAATAACTGTTTACTTGTCACCATCGTCAGCGGATAAAGACGTGTACCACTCCCGCCTGCTAAAATTATGCCTTTCATAATAAATTCTCCTAACACAATTACTTATAAATTAGTTATGCATTTTTACTTTATTTGTTATTTCATATGATTCAAGTTCATCTATTAAAATCTTTAAAGAATCTATTTGATTATTCTTTAAAAATTTTTCTTTCTCTTTATTCGTTTTATACGTTACGTCAGTTGACCCATCTTCTAAATGCTTTATTTCCAATTTAGGGCAATATATATTTTCTAAACTATTAATTTCTAAACTTAAAAACAATAATTCTTCTTCCCTAAACATAAATGTTTTTGGATTAAACCCATTTAAATATTCAAAAAATATTGGTGTAAAAATAAGGCAACATCCATGTAAGATTATATTTTTATGCTCGTTTAAAGGGTTTAGTTGGTTAGATATTTTACTTTTAACCAATTTGTAAAAAGAAACAATTAAATCACTTTGCTTCAGGCATTGTTTAATTTTATAAGTAAACCCATGCCATCCTTTCCCAGTAATACTATTTAACAAGCTGATGTAAAAATCTCTTGATTGAAGGTTTCCTATTAGCGGTTGTATGGAGTTGTCCTTTAAATAAACTTTTGGTGCTATAACAGCTGCATTACTTTTGTTGTAACAATCTTCTAGCTTACTAAAAAAGTTATTATCAATTAATAATGTATCATTATTTAAACAGCAAATATATTTAGGCGTAAAGCGCTCTCTCGCCAAATCAATGCCGAAATTATTGCCTTTAGCAAATCCAATATTTTTATCCAATATTGTTACTAAAACTTTTTTATCAGTAATGTAATAATCAGATAGTTTTTTACCAGAATTATTTGTAGAGTTATTGTCTACAACAACAATATGGTAATTTTCAGTATCAATTTTATTTTTTATTGAATTAACACAATCTACAACTTCTTCAAACAAGTTGTAGTTAAGTATCACAAATACAATATTATCAGCATTCATTTCTAATCTCTTTCAAATAAATCCCTTGTATACACTTTGTTTTTTACATCTTGAAGCATCTCATCATATCTGTTAGCTATTATTACTTGGCTCACTCTTTTAAATTTCTCAAAATCATTTACCACTTTATTGCCAAAGAATGTTTCACCATCCTGCAATGTCGGTTCATAGATTATAAGTTCTATTCCCTGTGCTTTTAAGCGTTTCATTACTCCCTGTATACTGCTTTGACGAAAATTATCACTGTTTGCTTTCATGGTTAAGCGATATACGCCTACCGTTATCTGCTCTCCAATACCGTCCCCTTTAAAACCAGCTTTTTTCAGTATCTGGCTTGCTATAAAGTTCTTTCTTGTCCTGTTTGCTTCCACTATTGCACCTATTAAGTTTTCAGGTACGTCTTTATAGTTTGCTAATAGTTGTTTTGTATCTTTGGGCAGGCAATAACCACCATATCCAAAAGAAGGATTATTGTAAAAATCTCCTATTCTTGGGTCATAACCAATACCTTTAATAATTTCTGCTGTATTAAGGTTACGCATTTCGGCATAGGTATCAAGTTCATTAAAATAGCTTACCCTAAGTGCTAAATATGTATTGGCAAAAAGTTTTATTGCTTCTGCTTCTGTAAGCCCTGCAAATAACACCGGTACTTTCTTTTTTATTGCCCCTTCTTTTAAAAGATTAGCGAAAGTTTCTGCTTTTTGTCGCAGTAGCTCATTACCTTCTGGTACGCCTACAACTATACGGCTTGGGTAAAGGTTGTCATACAGAGCTTTACCTTCGCGTAAAAATTCCGGGCTAAATAAAATATTATCTGTTTTATATTTTGCACGTATTTCTTTTGTGTAACCAACAGGCACTGTGCTTTTTATTACCATTACTGCATTAGGGTTAACTTTTAAAACTATTTCAATGACACTTTCAACAGAAGACGTATCGAAATAATTTTTTTCCGGATCATAATTAGTAGGTGTTGCAATAATAACAAATTCCGCTTTGCTGTATGCTTCTTCTGCGTCTGTAGTTGCTGTTAAATTAAGTTGCTGATTTGTCAAATATTCTTCTATTTCTTTATCTACAATAGGGGATATTTTGTTATTAATCTGTTCTACTTTTTCTTTTACGATATCTACTGCTGTTACTTCATTATGCTGCGCAAGTAATACGCTTAAACTTAACCCTACATATCCTGTTCCTGCTACTGCTATTTGCATTGATTTCTCCTTCTTTTTGTTATTAGATCTTGCTTAATTTTTTTTAGCAATCCACAAATACCTACTATCGCAAAATATTGCTTTATCTTAAATAATTTGTATAAAAAACGTAACAATTTAATATTATTCAATAAATTATTACTAACAACACAACGATATTGTAAATAACCTAAAAAAGTTAAAGTATATAATCTTTCATATTCACTTATTTTTAATTCCTTGAAGCCTTCTTTTTTAAAAAATCGGATTAATTCTTTAAATTGTTTTTCGCTTTTAAGTGAATTAATATTATAGAAAATTACTTCAACTGCCATTTTTAAATAACTTTTATATACGACACAATATAAATCTTTTTCTTCAAGATAATTTTTTAGCGCGACTAATGCTTTATAAAAATCTAACGGTGTTTTATCATTTCCTGATTGCAGATTTTTAGTAAGACCAACACGGTAATTAACTAAAACTTTATCTAATAAAATTATTTTTTCTGCAGAAACCAACGTTGCACTTGTAAAATATAAATCATTACTTCTTTTAACATTTTGAAATTGAAAACTATGTTTATTTAAAAATTCTCTGTTGTAAAGCTTATTCCATGGGGCTATTAAAAATAAATTTAATATTTTATCAGGTAAATCTTTATAATTGAATGACTTCTGCTGATATTCTTTCAAACTACCTATCTTGTCATTTAACGGACTTCTTTCTCCTGTAATGTTATCAAAAGCAATTGCTCTAAAAACAACAATATCAGCATTAAATTTTTCCGCGCGTTCAACAGATTTTTCAACTAAATCTTTTTCAAAATAATCATCGCTATCTAAAAAAATAACATATTTACCCGTTGCTATACTTAAACCTAAATTTCTTGCAACAGCAGCGCCTTGATTTTCTTGACAAAAAATTTTTATACGTGAATTTTTCAAAGCAAATTCTTGTAAAATCTTTAATGTATTATCAGTACTGCCATCATCAACTAAAATAATTTCCAAATTTTTATATGCTTGATTAATAACAGAATCTAAACATCTTTTTAAATATTTTTCAACATTATATACTGGAATTATAACCGAAATTTTAAGATTATTTTCCATATCAAACAAACGCTCCGCTCAAGTATATTTTCTTATTCCATTAATCACATAAAAATACATGTAATATATGCTTTTCAGTACTGAAAGATTCTGACTTTTTCTATATACATTCCAATTCCAAATTGCACTTTGCAGCTTATTACTGCTTATTGATTTTTTACCAACTTTATATGTTCCTAAAGTTTTATTCAGCCCCAAAGCCACAATCGAATATTGTTTTAAAATATTTAGCCAACAAATATAATCCTCATGTTTAGCTTTTGGGAAATAGATATCTTTAATCATTTTCCTATCTAAGCAAACTGTTAAACAACTTCCCGTTCTATTGCCTTTTAATAAATTGTTATAATCCAATTGTTTAGGTACTGATATTATTTTTTCTTTGTTGGTAGATAAATCTAAAAGTTTATAATCATGATAAGAAAAATAAACATCATTTTGCTTCATAAAATTAATTTGCTTTTCTAATTTTTCTTTTTCCCATACATCATCAGCATCTAAAAATGCTATATATCTTCCTTTAGCATTTTGTATTGCCGTATTTCGTGCATTTGCTACACCTTGATTTTTTAATAAAGTTATTAATTTAATTCTTTTATCTTTCTGCCGATATTCTTTTATGATTATATTTGTATTATCACTGGAAGCATCATCAACGATTACCATTTCCCACTTCGTATATGTTTGATTAATGACGCTTGTAATAGTATCTTTAATATATTTTTCTGCATTATATGCCGGAGTTATTATCGATACTAAATCATCAACCAATTTTTCCAATTTAATACGCACCTTTTCTTAGTAATACTACTTTAAATGTTTTAAACAGCAGCGTTATATCAAGCCATACGCTCCAGTTTCTTGTGTACCAGCTATCTAAAAGCACACGTTCTACGTAGTCTATATCGCTTCTGCCGCTGACTTGCCACATGCCGGTTATACCCGGTTTTACCATCAGGTAGTCATTAATGTATTCTCCATACCTTACCATCTCATCCCTTATTATCGGACGCGGGCCTACAAGACTCATTTCTCCTTTTAGTACGTTGAATATCTGCGGCAGTTCGTCTAAGCTTGTCTTTCTAAGGAATGCCCCGCTTTTGGTTATACGCGGATCATTTTTTAATTTAAAATCTTTCTCCCATTCTGCTTTTGCTTCCGGGTCTGTTTTTAACAGCTGTTCTAATTTTTCTTTGGCATCTACGCACATACTGCGGAATTTGTAGCAGTTAAATTCTTTGCCATTTTTCCCTATTCTGCGGTGTTTAAAGATTACAGGTCCAGGTGAGTCTTTGTATATCCATAAGGCGATAATAATTAATATCGGCGATATTACTATAGTACCTGTTATGGTCAGCATATAGTCAAAGATTGTTTTTACCCATCTATTAATAGGACGCGCAAGATTATTCTTTAAGCGCAGCAGCATTAGCTTTTCGTTAAACAGGCTTTCTGCTTCTATACCGCCCATTGGTACGCCTATCAGGTTTGGTATTACCCCCATGCTTTTTACTAAGGGCTGTACTTTGTAGATTAGCTTTGTTAGTTTGCCTTGTTCTAAACCGGGAGCTGCTATAAAAACGTGATTAATATTATATTTTGTTATTACTTGTTCTGCGTCGCTGAATTTACCGAGTACAGGATAGTTTTCTAATATTCCTTTTTCTACTTTGTTATCTTCAAGTAACCCTATTATTTTATAGCCCATACCGGCGTCGTTTTTAATTCCTTGTACAAGTAGCTCTGCTGTTTTGCCTGCTCCGATGATGAGTACGGGTATTTGTAAGAGCTGGTATTTTTCAAGTATCTTTTTTACAATATAGCGGAAGATGACAAGCAGAATAAAGCTCAATATCCAAAATACTGCGATGAACATTCTTGATGTTGAGCCTGCTATGCGCGCTATATAGAGTAATATGATGATGCTTGTAACAGCGTAGCAGCTGGTGATAAAGAGTTTTTGGATTATCTGCCAAAACTGAGCTCGGCGGTTATAGAGCTGTTCTATATTTAAGAAGATTAAATATAGTAGTGGAAATACTATCCAAAAGTTGAGCCAGGAAATATGCAGGTTGCTGTTACCGGTATAGAAGTTACGGAAGTTAAAGGCAAGTTCTTCTGCACATACTATAGCGATATAGTCAACACAAATTAATATAAACGGTAAAATAATATTGGTATACTTATTTATTTTTTGCAGATTTTCTGCCACGTTTTCTCACCCTGAGTTTAATTTTTATTTAAAACTTATTTATAACTTTATTTTACAATCAATTATTATGTATTATATCACTTTTAAAATAAAATTTCTACTATTGAACTTTAACTTAACTCCGTTTTTACGCAAAAAAAGACTGCCTGCAAGCGCGTTTGCACTTACAAACAGTCTTTTAAAACCTGTAATTTAAATTTTAGTATTATTTAATTTTTAAGGGTACAGTTTATTTCTCGCCCGTGCTGCCGAAACCGCCGCTTCGGGTTGCGTCGGCGCTGTCGCCATCTGCCGTAAGGTATTTGTAAAAAATGCCCTGTGCCACGCGCTCGCCTTTGACAAGGGTTACGTCGCTGTCCGTCGTGTTATACAGCCCCAGCATAATGTGCCCTTCGTTGTCCTCGTTGTTGTAATAGTCGGCGTCGATAATACCCACGTTGTTTACCAGCGCCAGCCCTTTTTTAACCGCCATGCTGCTGCGGATATGCACACCCAAAAACTCGTCGTCCTGCATGTAGGCTTTTACGCCTGTCGGCACCATTTGCAGCGTATGCGCCTTAATGGTAACGTCCTGCGGCAGGCAGATATCGTAACCGGCTGCCATTTTTGTTTTGCGTTCCGGCATAGGGAAATCAACTTCTTTAAAAGAAGCAATTTTTTCAAAACCACGTAATTTCATAGTACACCTCATTATAAAAAATCCCGCCGAAAATAATTCAGCGGGATTTAGTTTTTACTTAAATTATTTGCTTAAGCCGCCTGCCAGCACTGCTTTGCGGGACAGGTTAATGCGGCCTTTCTGGTCGATTTCCGTAACTTTTACAACGATTTCGTCGCCTACGGAAACAACGTCTTCAACTTTATTTACGCGTTCGGTAGAAAGCTGGGAAATATGAACCAAACCTTCTTTGCCCGGCAGAATTTCAACAAAAGCACCAAATGCCATCAGGCGGGTAACTTTGCCGGTGTAAACTTTGCCGACTTCTGCTTCTGCGGTAATGCCGTTAATCATATCAATAGCTTTTGCAGCTTCTTCGCTGTTAACTGCGGCAATATATACGCGGCCGTCTTCTTCGATATCAATTTTGGCGCCGGTTTCTTCAACAATCTTTTTAATGGTTTTGCCGCCGGGGCCAATAATTTTGCTGATTTTTTCGGGGTCAACATGGATGGTGGTAATTTTCGGAGCGTATTTGGACAGTTCTTTGCGCGGTTCAGAGATGCAGTCAAGCATAATGCCCATGATGTGTTCACGGCCGCGTTTAGCCTGTGCCAGAGCCTGTTTGAAAATTTCCTTGTTGATACCGTCAATCTTAATATCCATCTGGATGGCGGTAATGCCGTTTTTAGTACCGGCAACTTTAAAGTCCATATCGCCGAGAGCATCTTCCAAGCCCTGGATATCGGTAAGGATGGTGAAATAATCGCCGTCTTTTACAAGGCCCATTGCTACGCCGGCAACCGGTGCTTTAATAGGCACGCCTGCGTCCATAAGGGAAAGTGTGCTTGCGCAAACACTGCCCATGGAGGAAGAACCGTTGGATTCCAGAGTCTCGGAAACCAGGCGGATTGCATACGGGAATTCTTCTTCGGAAGGAATTACCGGCAAAAGTGCGCGTTCTGCCAGTGCGCCATGGCCGATTTCGCGGCGGCCCGGGCTGCGCAGCGGTTTTGTTTCGCCAACGCTGTACGGCGGGAAGTTATAGTGATGGATATAACGTTTGGTAAGCTCTACGCCAAGTCCGTCCAAAGTCTGTGCTTCGCTGAGCGGAGCCAGTGCCAGTACGTTCAAAATCTGGGTCTGTCCGCGGGTAAACAGTGCGCTGCCGTGCGGGCGGGCAAGTAAGCCTACTTCGCAGGTTACAGGGCGTACTTCGTCAAGCGCACGTCCGTCCGGGCGGATTTTATCCACGGAAATGGTGCGGCGTACAATCTTTTTAACGAGTTTTTGGGTAATATAAGCAACGTCTTTGGCATTGTCAGGATATTTTTCCATAAATGCGTCGGCGATTTCAGCTTTAATACGGGCAACGTTTTCTTCGCGTTCCAGCTTGTTGGCGTCCATCAGGGCTGCTTTCAGCTGTTCAGCGCCGTAAGCTTCAATTTCTGCGGCAAGTTCGGCAGGAGGTTCGTAAACAGGCACTTCCATTTTGGGTTTGCCAACTTCTGCCATAATTTTTTCCTGCCATTCAACCAGCTTTTTAATTTCTTCGTGGCCAAACCAGATAGCGTCCAGCATTTCGTCTTCGCTGATTTCCTTGGCGCCTGCTTCAACCATCAAAATAGCGTCTTTGGTGCCTGCAACGGCAAGGTTCAGGCGGCTTACTTTAGCCTGTTCAATGGTCGGGTTAATAATGTATTGGCCGTCAATCATGCCTACGCGCACACCGGCGATAGGGCCTTCAAACGGAATATCGGAAATGGAAAGCGCGCAGGAAGCGCCAATCATTGCCGGAATATCCGGTGCGTTGTCCGGGTCTACGGAAACGGCGGTTGCAACAATCTGCACGTCGTTATGGTAACCTTCCGGGAACATCGGGCGGATAGGGCGGTCGATAAGGCGGCTGGTTAAAATTGCGGTTTCAGCCGGGCGTCCTTCACGTTTAATAAAGCCGCCGGGGATTTTACCCACAGCGTACATTTTTTCTTCAAAATCAACAGTCAAAGGGAAAAAGTCTACACCTTCACGCGGTGTTTTGGTACCGGTAGCAGCAACTACTACCGCAGTGTCGCCATAGCGCACCAATACTGCGCCGTTGGCCTGCTTGGCAATTTTGCCGATTTCCATCGTCAGCGTTCTGCCGCCAAGCTCAATGCTGTAACTATGCATTTTTTGTCCTCCTAATTTTCTCTCATTTTTGGTTTACCTGCCATATATTCTACAACATTTTTTATTTTCCTTCACTATTTTTTACAAAATTTTTTAATTTTTTTGCTTTTTTATGCAGCAAAAAGCCCCTGCCCGTTTTTACGGCAGAGGCTTTGGCAAAACTATTCTATTTTTTCAAACATATTGGCGCCCATACCGCACAGAGGGCATTTATAATCCTCCGGTAAAGCTTCGCCTTCATATATATAGCCGCAAACCTTGCAGCGCCATTTATGCGTGCCTGCTTCCTGCTGCTGTGCTGCTTCTTCTGCCGCAGGCTGTTTTTCCGCGCCGGGCGCGATATATACGCCGCCCAAATCCGCACTGCGGTCAAAATATACGGTATGCAGCATCTGTTCCGCCAGTTCGCTCAGCGGCTTGCCGTAAAAATCTGCGTACAAGGCTTTAATTTCCGGGTTTTCGTGGCTTAAACGCAGCTTCATGCTGCTGTCGCGCTTGTAAAGCCCTTCAATGCGTGCCGCACGCAGAACATCGCCTTTATATTCCTTGTCTTTGGGCTGTCCGCCGCCGCCGATGCAGCCGCCCGGGCAGGCCATTACTTCTACAAAGTGGTAATCTGCTTCGCCTGCTTTAATTTTTTCAATCAGTTTGCGGGCGTTGGCGGGAC
>ULME01000030.1_pt1 | contig 31001 bp, 25 predicted proteins | sample 1951591 | NCBI WGS metagenome assembly ULME01 (sample SAMEA4835544, study PRJEB28245) | human gut metagenome | biome: gut microbiome; material: fecal sample | place: Denmark | collected 2008
GATCTCATTCCAGGATCCGATTTATGCCTATTGGTTGAAGACTGAATATTTCGCAAAATGATTTATAATTAAAAAACTTTATGATTAATATGCCAAATGACATAACCTTAAAATCTGTTCGTAATTTACTTGGAATGAAGTTCTTTATACCAAGTTACCAACGTGGTTATCGCTGGACCGAACAACAAGTAAAAGACCTGTTGAATGACATAAAGGAATTTATTGACAATGGAACAAATAATATATACTGCATTCAGCCATTGGTAGTTAAAAAACGAGACCAAGATATACTCTCGAAAATTAAGAAGGCTAATAGTATAGATGAGGTAAAGCAATTTCTATTAGGTTCTTGGGAGGTTATTGATGGCCAGCAAAGATTGACAACAATCAAAATCATTTTAACCGTTTTGCAAGAAAAATCTTATGAACTAGAATATGAAACACGTACAGAGTCAAAAGATTTTCTAAATGATATTTCCATAAAAAATAATGCCGAAGCTGAAAGCAATATTGATTTTTACCACATGCACAAAGCTTATGTCACAATTAGCAATTGGTTCAATGGGAAGGATGAAAGTTTAAAAACGATGTTTCTTGAAACAATAAAATCAAAAGTTCAATTTATCTGGTATGAGACCAAAGAAGCGCATCCTATCGAAGTCTTTACTCGTCTAAATATTGGCAAGATTGCATTGACCGATTCGGAACTTATCAAGGCATTGTTCTTGAATGCGTCGAATTTCAAAAATCAAGACCAAGACTCTGTCAGATTACAACAAATTGAAATCGCGAACGAATGGGATGAGATTGAATACACATTGCAGAACGACGAATTTTGGCTGTTTATTCAAAATGAGCTTAAATACTCCAAACCTACGAGAATTGATTATATCTTTGATTTGATAAGAAAACAAGATGCGTTAGAATTAAAAGAATTATTAACCGAAAATACCAAGATATCCAATATAAATCTCGATGAGAAGGAATTAAAAAAAATAGTGAATGAAAAATATAGCGAAGAAATTGGCATTGACGAGCACACTATTTTCCGTTACTTCTATCTTTATTTTAATCTGAACAAGCATAAAATAGATTCAGAGTGGCTTAGACAAACTTGGCTAATTATCAAACGTTATTTCCTGATCTTCAAAGAGTGGTTTAATGATTTGGAATTATATCATTATGTTGGTTTCTTAGTAGAAAGAGGCGAAAAGATTGAATCTTTGATAAAAAAATACGATGGAGAAAAAGAGTCGTTTGTAAATTATGTAAAGATAAGAATCAAAGACAATCTAAAAAGTTGCAATAATTTACAACAGGAATATGAAAAAGGTAAGCCCAAAACCGCATGTTATCCGATTTTACTTCTTTATAATCTCCAAACAGTTATTGCTCAAAACAAGAAGTTGGAAGAAAATAAATATGGCATGTCTATATTCTATAAATTCCCTTTTCATTTAATGAAGAAAGAAAGTTGGGATATGGAGCATATTGACTCTGATACCACTAACCCCTTAATCAAGTTCAGTGACCAAAAGGAATGGCTAACTGATTGTTTGAAAGAAATTAGTGATGATAATATAAAAAGAGAGATTCTTCAATTTATTAAGGCAAAAGATCAACCGGAGGACTTTGATAATTTGGCATTCAAAATTGATCAATATATAAATAAGGGCTGTGAAAGATTACAAGAACCTAAAAAAGAAGGTGACATCAATCAGAAAAATTTGATTTGGAATTATTGCTTGCTTGATTCCAGCACAAATAGAAGTTATGGTAATGCGATTTTTCCCGCAAAAAGGCGAAGGATTATTCAAAAGGATAAGGGGGAAAATGGAGTTTCATTCATACCTCCATGTACAAAGAATGTTTTCTTAAAATACTATAATCAACAGACAAATGTTTTGCGTTGCTGGGAAAGACAAGATGCCAAAGCATATCTTATGGATATAAATAATGTTTTGTCTATCGCTGATTTTATAGAAGACCAGAAAGAAAAGATTGATAAACTATAACAGAAGGATTGAGACTATGGGATATAATAAATATACGTTCTGGCAACTTATTTCGGAAAAGAGAATAGTTATTCCGATTATCCAACGCGATTATGCACAGGGTCGTGAAGGTAAAGAATATGTACGAAAGGGTTTTTTAGAACAGTTGGGTAATGCTATTTTTAAAAACGGGTCAATAGAACTTGATTTTGTCTATGGCACAGAAAATGATAAGACTATGTATCCGCTTGATGGTCAGCAACGTTTGACTACTCTTTGGCTATTGCATTGGTATGTAGCTTATCATGCAGGAAAAACAAATCTGGCTTCATTTACAGAAGATGAAAAGAAGAAACTTAAAAATCAATCTGGAAAATTAGAAAATTTTGAAGCATCGAAACAAGAAATAGTCAAGACAATTAGTACACTAAAAAATTTCTCGTACGAAACACGAACGTCTTCACGAGAGTTTTGTGAAAAACTGTGTGAATTGGAATACAAAAAAACTGACAATATCGTAAAACACATAATGAGTCAAACATGGTTTTTCTCTATATGGAAACAAGACCCAACCATTCAGGCTATGCTCAGAATGTTGAGTGGTACTAGTAATACAAATAGTCAGGATAGAGAATTAGTTGATGGCATTGAAAAACTGTTTGAAAACAATAAAGACTTCCCCGCGTATTGGAAATATTTGACGGAAAATAATCAAATCACTTTCAATTTTTTACCTTTGAATTCTAATGAAATTCCAATTTCAGATGATTTGTACATAAAAATGAATGCTCGTGGTAAGGCCTTAACAAGTTTTGAAAATTTCAAGGCAGATTTAATTGGTTGGATGAAAGACAGTTCTAATCCAGAGAGAGAGGTATTCAATCAACTAGTTGACTGCGATGGCCGAAAAATGCCTTATACTTTAGCATTTTCGAGCGATATTGACAATAAATGGACTGACATTTTCTGGGAAAACGGTAAAGGCTTGGGAAGAGTAGATGAAATCTATTTTGCTTTCTTTAATCGCTATTTTTATAATCTCGTTATCACGAAAGATGGTTTTAAAGATGACAATGCGTCTCAAGATGTTTATTATGCCTATTTCAGTGATTTAAAAAACCCAAAGGATAACGACAAAAAAATTGCTTATACCTCGTTTAATTTTTATAGGCATTTTTTAAACTCAGAAATAATCAATGATATATACACAATTCTGAATAACTTTTACAGTAGCTTTAGAAAATGTAAGAATATACACGACATATTAGGTTGTAGCTGGAATAAGGACTTTCATTTTATTCCAAAATTTTGCAAAGATGGTGAGGAATGGAAGACTATAGATGACAATTCTGGCAACAGGATATATGAGGTAACAACCCTCAATCAGATGGAGAGAGTCGTTTTCTATGCAATATGCAAATATTTTAAATCAGGTACAACTAATGAAGATGGCACTTCATTAAAAAATTGGATGCGTTTTATCTGGAACTTAGTTTCTGATTATGATGGAAATGATACTCCTGCAATAAGAAGTATTGGCGCAATGCAAGCAGCAATTAACATTATTAATAAGATTCATAACCCTCTAGATATTTATAACGAACTGAAAAATCAGAAAGAAGAACCCTCAAAATCAGAAATTAATAATCGTTTTAATGAAGAAATCGCCAAAGCAAAACAGATTCTTATAAAACAAGCGGATGCAAATGCGATAGGACCTGATGAGACACAGATTATCGAAGCTGAGAATTATGCCTTTTTTAGGGGTGCCATTCGTTTTTTGTTTACTGATGAAAACGGGACTATGGATGATTGGAGCAATTTTTCAAAAAAATGGGAGAACGCTAACAAGTATTTTAATGTGAATGGATTAACAGAATATGGGCAAAATGATGCTATTGCTAACCGTATTATATTATCATATTGTAGCGACTGGGAAAAACAAATTCAATCATATCCACATAATGACAAATTTATATTCAGTTATTCTATTGCCACATGGCGTAACAACATTTTAATGAGAACCAATATTTACGCAAGGCCTATCCATAATTTACTTATGGGTAAATCTATATGTGATTCAACATTTCTTGTAAACAATGATAATTGGCGTAATATTGCGTTTAATAGAATTGTTAATACTAATTTAATTGCAAAAATTAATACTGGTTATTATGGCAATCGTGACAAGTATTACATTCGTTTGATTTATGATGGACTATCGCTATATCCGAGTAGCACAGGTATCATCTTGACACTAAACAATAGAGATAAATTTTTAAGTGAACTTATTGAAAAAAAGAAGGTAAAAATAACAGAAGGGAAGTTATTAGACACGCAGCCAGTTAAAATGTTCTATGGTTGGCATATTGATTTTGTATATAAAGAATACACATTTAGATGGCAACATTGGAATAGGATTGATATGTACGAAACAGACAAGCGATTGGAAGATTATCAAGAATACAAAGATAAATGTATTATTTATGGAGAACAAATACAGGATTCAAATGATTTAGTCACTAAACTAGAGCGGTGTATAAAAAATTATAATGATATTAAAAATAAATAGAAAAACCCAAGGAAGTTATATGTTACTTGTTGTGTAGGATATATAACTGCCTAAAATTTCGGCTCTGATTCCCATTCGGTTTCAGAGCTATTTTTGTACCTTTTCTCATCAAAAATGGTATTATCCACAAGTCTTTGTATAGCAATTTTGATATTCAAGAAATTACACTTACTTTTCAAAATGTAGGTATAAGCCGAGAATGAAGCTAAAAATCATTAACTTACACATTCTCAGATACTTGCCAACTTGCTGGCTGTACATTTTAGAGCGCCATACTATTGATAATCAAAGATGTACACATATTGCATCGAATAATAGGATAAATGCTGATTTTAATCAATGACATCAATGATAATATTTATATTGATCTGAGCTATTCTTGATTAAAAATAAGCTATAATTTGCCAAATCTCTAAAATTTAATGTGATTTGGCAAATTATATTGATTTTTTGTGCTTGTTTATGTAAAAAACAAAATTCTATAGTTATGGTAATTGTCCGAATTTGCCCTGCTTTTGTATCTTCTGGAACGTTATTATCATTGATAATAAAATTTGCCCATATTGTATCAACAAATAATTTCACTATTTTCATACAAAAACTAAAAACACGGTAAAAAGTCAGGACAAAATTTTTTTGTAATCTGGAGAAGAAGACTTTAATGGATGTTAAAGAAATGACTTGCTGAGTGTCCTTGTTTTAACTTATGTTTGCTTTTGTGCGGCTAAAGAGAGTGTGAGGATGATGTTTTTGGGGCATGGAAGGGCTTGTTTTGCGTTGCAATAGCACTGCTTTTTAGGCGTAAACCTATGGGTTTTGCAACGAAAGTGGCAGAGTAATATATTTTAACACTGCGGCTTTTGCTTTCAAAATGGTTTAAATGTCTGTATGCCAATGCTTTAGTGTGAGTGCTCGTTTTTTGACGTTTTTCAGACAAAATCGCGGAGACGTGAGGAGCATGGGCATTCTGAAGGCGTCAAACGGTATGGATTTTGTCTGAAATATTTACAAAATGCGCCGGCGCCACGGTGTGTGGTGTGCCGTACGATCTTCATGATGCCAATACGCAGTTACTGTCAGAATAAGTATCGTCAGTTGGCTTAGTCTGCTTATACAGCTGATTACTTTTGGCCTTAATAATAGGAAAATGTGAAATTTATAGGCCTTTTAGATGCGGAAAGTGTGAAATTTATGGCTGTATATTGTATGGAAAATGTGAAAATAATGAGGTAATATGGTACGGAAAGTGTGAAAAATTTGGGTTTTTATAATGCGGAAAATGTGAAATTTACTATATTTGCAGATGTATCAAGACGTTTGAGACTATGGAAAAACTGCTGAAAAGAAAGATTGACAAATATCTGACTGACTGGAAAAACAGACCAGACAGGAAGCCTCTTATCATAAAGGGTGCCAGGCAGATAGGCAAGACGCGCTCAGTAGAGTGGTTTGCCGGTCAGAATTATGCAAGCGTGATAGAGATAAACTTTATCGAGCAGAAAAAATACCGTGAGATATTCAACGACGGATTTGAGGTGGACGCCATACTGAAGAATATATCACTGCTGAATCCTGAATTGAAGTTTATTCCCGGCAATACCATATTTTTCTTCGACGAGCTTCAGGCGTGCCCCAACTGCGCCACATCGCTGAAGTTTTTTAAGCTCGACGGCCGTTTCGACGTAATCTGCTCAGGTTCGCTCATGGGGATAAGCTACAATGAGATAGAATCTAACAGCGTGGGATATAAAGAGGACTACGAGATGCATTCGATGGACTTTGAGGAATTTTTGTGGGCGAAGGGCTATAACGACGAGTTCACGGCCGACCTGCTAAGTCACATGCTTGATGTAAGGCCGCTGTCTGAACTGCAGATGGACACACTGATGAGCCTGTTCCGCGACTATGTCATAATCGGAGGCATGCCCGAAGTGGTCAGCACGTATGTTAGGAACAAGAATTTCAGCGGCACGCTCGACATTCAGCGCCAGCTGCTGAAAGACTATGAGGAGGACATAACAAAATATGTTGAAGGCTTGGACAAGGCAAAGGTGAAGGCGGTGTATAACCATATCTCGACCTTCCTGGCAAAGGAGAACAAGCGGTTTCAGATAACCAAGATAGCCAGAAACGCGCGCAACAGAGACTATATGGGATGCGTTGAATGGCTCGCCGATGCCGGAGTGGTGAACGTGTGCTACTGTCTTAATCAGCCCGAGCTGCCGCTGAAAGGCAACTACGACCCAAAGATGTACAAGATATACTTTAAGGACACAGGACTGCTGATAGCCTCGCTCGACGAGGAGGCACAGGAAGACCTGAGGGCAAACAAGAATCTCGGCACGTACAGAGGGGCAATATACGAGAATATCGTAGGCGACATGCTCGTAAAGCAGGGCTATCGGCTGTTTTACTATCACAGCGACAGGCCGGCTCTTGAGATGGACTTCTTTATAAGGGACGCCGATTCGCTCATACCGGTGGAGGTGAAGGCCAACGACGGGGCTACGGCTTCGCTGAACAGACTGCTGAATGACGACAAATATAATGACGTGAAATATGGCATCAAACTGGGCTACAGGAACATCGGATTCAACGGCAAATTCTATACATTTCCATATTTTCTGACTTTCCTGCTGCGAAGATTCGTGGCTGAGAGCAAACGTAACTGTTAGTGGAATTAGTAAAGCCGTATGGCGGCATGAGGCTTTATGGTGTGTAGAGCCTGTTTCTGTCGTGCCATATATTATAATGAAAGGTGGCGCCGGGCATGTAAACGGGCAGTCTGTGGTGCCGCATTAATCGTTTAACAGGTAAAAACATATCCGCATGAGCGACATTTCATTTACATGCAAATATCATTCGCCGCTGGGAGAGATAACCCTGGCATGCCGCGACGACAGGCTTACGGGGCTGTGGTTTGACGGACAGAAGCACTACGGCCGCACGCTGACCGGTAGGACCGAAGAGGCAGACGTGCCCGTGTTGAGGCTTGCGGCGAGGTGGCTCGACGAATATTTCAGCGGCCATGAGCCGCAGTTTGTGCCGCCGCTGAGCCTTATGGGCACGCCGTTCAGCCGCCTCGTGTGGCGCAGGCTGATGGACATTCCATGCGGAACTACGCTGACATACAAGGAACTGACGCTGCGCATGGCTGCCTGCGGCGAGTGTGGCGCTGGAGCTGTGAGGGCCGTGGCGGCAGCGATAGGGCGCAATCCCGTGTCGCTCATAGTGCCCTGCCACCGCGTCATCGGTTCGGGCGGCAGCCTGACGGGATATGCCGGGGGCGTATGGCGCAAGGAGTGGCTGCTGCAGGCGGAGCGCTCTATGGCAGAAGGCAGACTTGTGTAGTGAGGCTGTTGCGGTTCGGCCGGACAGAGGCTTCATGTGGGGCGCATTGTGGGGTGTGTTGTTATATGCGTCGGGATTGTTATGAGGCAAAAATTCTGGCTGAACAATAACGTCGGATTTGGGCTGGGCTGACCGCTTGTCTTACGGGCGGTGGCGCAGCCCGTAAGGCTGTCAACGAAAAAGGCCGCCGTGACCCTTGCGGGCAGGCAGCCTCAGTTTAAAATAACATTATAAAATAAATTGTGATATGTTGTCGTCATGCCTTGTGGCATGCGTCCGGGTACACACTTTGGAACGGCATCGGCAGACTTAGAAGTTTACGCCGAAGTTGAGCGACAGACATCCGTTGTGCGACGTGTCGAACGTGTCGTGACAGATGTTAGACAGACCGATGTCGTATGTTATGTCGAAGTAGAACAGGTCGTAAGCCACGCCGCATCCTACGCGCAGACCTCCGTCAAAGCGCTGGAAAGCATCGTCGGAGAACGAGCTGAAGGCCTTGCGCTCGTCATAGTTCTTCATCTTGCCGCCCACGCCGCATGCCAGATATCCGCCGAACTGCGGCTGCACGGAGAAGTGGTCGGTGACGCTGTAAATGTATTTCAGCACTATTGGCACCTCTATGTAGTTGAGGTCGTAGGTCATCTTCTTCTTCTCGCCCATGTCGTTTATTATGTCCTTCTTTCCGCCCTTCTCGGTGTAGAAGAGTCCCGGCTCAAGGTAGAGCGGGATGTCGGCCGACAGCGGAATGCCCACCACTGCTCCTACGGTCAGGCCTGTCTGCGAGTCGCTGCCGTCGAGCGTTGGGTCGTCAGAGTTGACCGTTGAGAACGCCGGACCTATGCGGAAACCGTAATACATGTTGCCCGTGCCCAGTCCGCTGTCGTGGCGTCCGTAAGAATATTCCAGTCTTCCGGTGCTCTCGTTGTAGTAGCGGCTGTGGCAATAATTCTGTGCCGATGCCGGCAGTGAGAGTGCTGTTGCTGCCAGTGCGGCTATGGCAAATCTCTTAATTGTTTTCGTGCTCATAAGTTTCTGAATATTGTTTACTTGGTGCAAAGAAACTAAAAAATGGCGAGATGTCAAAAGGAAAAGGCCTAAATTGCGTAGGGAAACCCCTAATATGCGCCCTGACGGCGCTGTCATGTATGCTTTTTGCGGCTGTATTTGCCGGCACGCGCAGCCGAAATAACCATTGGGCGGTTATTATTTTTATTTTTCATGACATTTATGGCTTTATTATTAATTTATTTATAAATTTGCAGAAAAATTTAAAAAACCATGGAAACATTACTTCCTTACGCACTGTTGTGCCTCACGTCAATCTTCACGCTTGCCAATCCTCTCGGCACGATGCCCGTGTTTCTTACCATGACCCAGGGCATGAGCGAGGAGCAGCGCCAGTCTATCGTTAAGCGCGCCACCATCACGGCGCTCATCATCATCATCGTGTTCACCTTTGCCGGCCAGTTTATCTTCATGTTCTTCGGCATATCCACCAACGGCTTCCGCATAGCCGGCGGCGTGATAATCTTCAAGATAGGCTACGACATGCTGCAGGCACGCTACACACACGTGAAGCTCAACTCTGACGAGATAAAGACCTATGCCAACGACATCTCGATAACGCCGCTGGGCATACCTATGCTCTGCGGTCCGGGCGCCATAGCCAACACCATCGTGCTGATGAGCGACGCCCATACAATAACGATGAAGAGCATACTGATAGGCTCGATAGTGTTTATCTACGTGCTTACATACTTCATCCTGCGCGCCTCCACGCGCCTTGTGAGCGTGCTCGGCGAGACGGGCAACAACGTCATGATGCGCCTTATGGGCCTTCTGCTTATGGTCATCGCCGTTGAATGTTTCGTCGGCGGAATGAAGCCTATACTTATAGATATAATAAGTCAGGGCGCGGCAGGTGCCTGACGTGATATCATATAATGCGGTATGACGCGTTGAATGCGGCAGTCGGGACAGGTGTCCGGGCTGCCGCATTTATTGTCTCAAAACGCTTCTTAGGCAGCATATAGCTCAGCCTGTTCGGCTTATTCCAGCCTTCGTCGTCCGTCTTTTGTCGGCTTCTTCTTGGCATATCAGCCGCGCCTGCGGAACGTCAAATGAAAATTCCGTTCAGTATTAAAGCAAGAATACCGGCCGGATTATAATAACAGATAGGGGTTAAAATACAGTCTGTATTCTGAATATAAGATATTGTGTTTGCGGTTTCATGTATGGCAGGGTGCCGCCGGATGTTTTCTTTGGCATGGTGTGTTATGCCCTTAAAAATGTCATATGGCATGACGCCGGCAAAGAGCATAGGGACGGCTGAGGGCACGCTGGGGCTGAATGGATAGAAACAATGTGGCGGCTGACAGATCTTTTGCCTTGAAATTGTCTGCAAATTGTATTGTCATGACGACTAATTTTAACTTTAAGGGCTGATTTTATAAAAGATTATTACATTTTTACAAAATATCTTTTGTTTTTATAAAATTTTGCTTATATTTGCTTTCGGAATGCTATAGCTTTTAAGAAACAACATGTATAACCTCTAAATCAAACGCATTATGAACAGAAATTTTATCTCCCTTATCATCGCTGTATTGTTTTCTTCGGCATCATTTGCCCAGCAGTATGAATATAAGCTGACCGGAATAACATCGAAGCATACTAACGACTATTACAAATACTTCTACGACGATGCCAACGGCCGTGTAGACAGTGCGGTGCAGTATCGCGAACTGGCAGGCTTTATTTACGACTATACGCTGAAATATGTTTATGACGAAAACGGAAACGAGGTGCTCGAGAAGGGATACCAGAAGTTCTCGGGCGACGACTTCTATACATATTCTACGCAGGTGAGATACACTTACGACGAGAACGGACGCATCTTAAGCCGTGCCAACTATAACCTTAACCGCAAGAAGGGCGAGTTTGAACTTGGCGGTGTCTATGAGTATGTCTACGAAGGCGATAAGCTCGTTAAGCGCAACACCTACGTTGACGAGGCGCTGACGGAGAAATTCGAGGAGGTGATCTATACTTATGACGACAAGGGACGTCTGGACGAGGAGAATGTCTATTCGTCGTTCTTCGGCGATGAGATGACATTCTCGAGCGGCACGAAGTATATTTATGACGACAAGGACCGTATGGTTGAGAAGATAAGCACCATTGGCGACTTCTTCACCGGCGCGAAGATGCCAGCCGGAGGCGAGGTGTGCACGTATGACGAAGCCGGAAACATTGTGGAATGGATGACATACAGCGAAGTGAAGGAGCAGCCGTCGAGCCGTGATGAATACACGCACGACCTGTCGCTCGAGACTGTCAACACGCTTTATCCCGTGGAGAACGAGTGGGACGGAACGGTTTATCTCAACTCGAAGAACGCCATACTCTCAAACATCGTTTATCAGACGGACAGAAACACGGGCGAGATGGCTGTGTATGACGAGCTTGTGATGGAATATGCTCCTGTGGCGTCTACCGGAATCAACGTGATACGTCCGGCTGTGAAGGACATGGTGCAGGCTGTTTATGCCGACGGCAGAGTGCGCCTGACGGGCGTGGCTGAAAACGAGCCGGTAAGGGTGTACAGCCAGACGGGCGTGCTGATGGACATGAAGAAATATAACTCGCAGGAGGGTATAAGCATCAGCAGCATGCCGGCAGGTGCATACATCATATCTACAAGGCAGGGCTCTGTAAAGGTGTGGAACAGATAGGATTATATTAGCAAGATAGAAAATGCAACGTCCGCAGATTCTGCCTGATGCAGACATCTGCGGACGTTGTTTTATTTCGGCCGGCTTCAGGGCCGTATGTGTTCTGTGTTATGCCGCCGCTTATTGCGGTGCCGTGGCATTATTGCTGTTGCTTTGCTGATTTGATGTGCTCCTGCGCGAAGTGCCACACCACGATGCCTGCCGTTACCGACACGTTGAGCGAGTGCTTTGTGCCGAATTGCGGTATCTCAAGGCATCCGTCGCTGGCGTCAACCACCTCCTGGCGCACGCCCTTCACCTCGTTGCCCAGCACGACGGCATAGCGTTGGCCGGCGTCGGGCACAAACTCGTTGAGCATGGTGCTGCCTTCACACTGCTCCACGGCCATCACCTTGCATCCCATGGCGTGCAGCTCGCTTACGGCTTCGGCAGCCGTCTTGAAGTAGCGCCACTCAACGCTGTCCTCAGCTCCGAGCGCCGTCTTGTGTATCTCTACGTGCGGCGGACATGCCGTGATGCCGCAGAGCCACACAGCCTCTACGCGGAATGCGTCGCACGAGCGGAACACCGAGCCTACGTTATACAGGCTCCTCACATCGTCGAGCACCACGATGAGCGGCATCTTCTCAGAACTCTTGAACTCGTCTACCGTCAGACGGTTCATCTCCGTAACCTTTAACTTGCGCATCGATTCAAATTGAGAATTGATAATTGAGAATTGAAAATTATGATTTGACCAAGAAGGCGGAAATTATGAATTGTCAATTCAAATGAATTTTTCACTTTTCACTTTTAGTTTTTAACTTTGAACGCCAGCGCATACATTCTGATCTGCTTGACCATTGCCAGCAGACCGTTTGAGCGGGTGGGCGAGAGATGGTCTTTCAGACCGATGCGGTCGATGAAATAGAGGTCTGTGTCGAGAATCTCCTGCGGTGTGTGTCCGCTCAGCACGCGTATCAGCAGGGCGATGATGCCCTTCACGATGAGTGCGTCGCTCTCAGCCGTGAAATAAATCTTGCCGTCCTCATAGTCAGCCTGCAGCCACACGCGGCTCTGACAGCCGTCAATCAGGTTACTCTCCGTCTTATACTTGTCGTCGAGCGGCTTCTGTTCGTTGCCCAGGTCAATGAGCAACTGATATTTGTCCATCCAGTCGGTGAAGTCAGAAAACTCCTCAATCACCTCGTCCTGTGCTTCATTTATTGTCATAATATCCTTTGTTTTTAATATGTTTATTTAATTCGTATGTCAAGGAGAAACCAATAGCTTCCGTTTCTATTCCGTCGTCATAAGCAGCTTTGTCATATTTGCTCTTACGCAACAAGTCATTTGACTTTAACTCCTACGAAGAAAAGCATTTGTCTTTTTTCGCTATGCTCAAGGAACTTCTCCTTAACTACCTAACTCCTTAACTCCCAAGAAGAAAAACATTTGCCTTTAACTCCTTTAGCTACTCTAACTCCTTTAACTCCTAAATTTAATACTTCGGCTCCACCTTAACCAGCTTAAACAGCTTGTCGCTCGGTCTCACCTTGTCAGGCACGCGGAACGATACTCGGGTGCCCTTTTGGGCTGTCTCAACGGCATGAGTGTCGTCGTGAATCTCCTCGACGGTTACATACATCACGCCCGTGGTAGGACCCGTTATAAGCATCTTGTCGCCTACAGAGAATTCGCACGCCTCGCACGTAAACTCTGCCACGCCGAGCTTAGAGAAATACTTGACGCCCTTGCCCACGTAAACCTTGCGCTCCGTGGCGTTAGAACCATAGTTCTTGTTCCATTCGCCAAGGCGCTGTCCCTGGTAGTAGCCGTCCCAGAAGCCGCGGTTGAACACCGTTGCCAGGCGCTCGTCCCACTCGTCCTTCTTCTCCTCGGTGAATGTGCCGTCAAGCACGCTCTGTATGGCCTCCTTGTAGCATTTCACCACGGTGTAGACATACTCAGCGCCGCGCGCACGGCCCTCAATCTTGAACACTCTTACGCCGGCCTTCATCATGCGGTCGATGAAGCGCACCGTCTTCAAGTCTTTCGGGCTCATTATATATTTGTTGTCAATCTCCAGCTCCGTGCCTGTCTCCTTGTCTGTCACGATGTACGAGCGGCGGCACAGCTGCATGCACTCTCCGCGGTTTGCCGAGCGCGACGCGTTGTCAAGACTCAGATAGCACTTGCCGCTGATGGCCATGCACAGCGCGCCGTGGCAGAACATCTCTATGCGGATCTTCTTGCCCGACGGTCCGCAGATGTTCATCTGCTCCGCCTGCTCATGTATCTTTGCCACCTGCTCCATGTTCAGCTCACGCGCCAGCACCACAACGTCGGCAAACTGAGAGTAGAACTTCAGCGCCTCGATGTTGCTTATGTTAAGCTGTGTAGACAGGTGCACCTCCTGGCCCACCTTCTGGCAGTAGGTCATCACGGCAACGTCGCTCGCTATCACGGCCGATATGCCGGCCTCCTTGGCAGCGTCGATAATCTGGTGCATCAGCTCTATGTCGTCGTCATAGATGATGGTGTTCACCGTCAGATAAGTCTTCACGCCCCTTTCGCCGCACGTAGCTGCAATCTCGCGCAGGTCGTCAATGGTGAACGTGCTTGCCGAGTGAGCCCTCATGTTCAGCTTCTCGATGCCGAAATAAATCGAGTCGGCACCTGCCTGCAGTGCTGCCTGCAGGCTCTCGCGGCTGCCCACGGGCGCCATTATCTCATAGTCGGAAATGTTAGTGTCCATAACTTATTGTGAAATCTTGTTGTCAATACCCATTTGTCAAAGCCTTTCGGCCATTATAAAAAATGCCCGCCGTTAAAGGACGACGAGCCAGCCTCAATGTTTTCACAACGGAATAATCCTTATTGTGATTTGCTTAAAATTCTGTCTGCAAAGATACTAATAAAATGCTAACACTCAAACAGTTTTTCATATTTTTATCATATTTGTCCAAGAGCCTGTTTAACCTTTATCGGTCGTAAGCCGGTATATGGTTTGTTTCTGCATGCAGATTGATGTTTCATTCCATCTTTTTTAGATATTGCTGTCTTGCCGTCTGCTATTTGGCAGGCATAACGGGCTATGTCTAGAAAATAGCGGACGGCAAGATATTCAATATAAAACGGCAATAGAGCTATCTTAGCTTCATTCCTATAAAAATAAGAATTTCTCTCCCGATTATAAAAAACTTAATATTTAGTCAGGCATTAAATCAGATTATCTGTTTGTCAACGTGTAATGTATAGCAAACTATCTTTCCGTCGGCTTTTTTGACGGTATATTCAACTTCTCCATTAAGGTTTAGCCCCTTTCGTTGTTCTTCCCATGTTATTTCTTTTACCGGACGGTTGTTTATGGCTATGATTATATCTCCAATTTCAATACCGGCCTTTTCTGCTATTCCGCCTTTGTATAATCCGTTCACTATCCATCCTTCATAAATATCCGTGCGGTCAAAAGTTGCCATATGGGTTACAGATGATAGCATATACACTCCTTTATTCTTGTTGCGTTTCACCCACACTGAAGAGTTTTCCGGATCTAAGACAATATCGTATAACGACCATATTTTATTTCCAATCAGACCTAAATATGGCTTGCCAAATGACAAAGCGCCTTTTTCATTAACAGAATAATCTATTACGATGTCTTTAAGTGTATCTGTCATACAGAATTGTGCGGCTCTTATAATATACTGGTCAGAGCCGCCGCCAATGCCGCCGGCTTGTGTCCTGAAGTATGCTTTCGGTATGTCATCAATATTCAGAGAAGATGCTGCCTCGTTAGTAAGACAGATAGATGATCCACATCCTAAATCCATTCTGAACCATCCTTCCAATGTGTTCTTCTCGTCAATCTGAAGTTTGGCCTTTACATCAATACGGTTTTTCTCAAATCGTGCGTCAAGTTTTATATAGTTATCAAGCAAATCATCTTTAAACGGTTTTTTAAGCTGTTTTATGTATCCTTCGCTAAAATTGATTTCCAGAGGAGATGTCAGTAGGTGAGTGTTGCCTAACAAGCCGTCGGTATGTCTGCCGAGAATGTCACGCAGCTTAATTATAGGAGTAATCTTGTTTTGATATTCCATATCGCCGCAGTGAATCTTGACGGGCTCGATGAATATCTCTACGCTTTGAGGTCCGCTGTTGCCTGCTCCCCCGATTTTGGCCCTGCCTTTTCTGCCGAAAGCATTTTGAAGATTATTTACTTTCAGATAATCTTGGTCTAAGTATAGAAAATCAGCCCCGGTGTCATAAATTAGGGTAACAGGTATGGTGTCATTAAGCGTACACTGAAAATACAGATGCCTGTCAAAGATAAATGGTATTGCCCCTTCAGGAATGGCCGCAATGCCTTTTAATGAGAAGAAAAACAGGAAGAGAGAAACAAAATAAAGATATCTTTTCATAGGCTTAAATATTTAAATTGTATTGATCTGAGATAAGCTGTCTCTATTATGTGCCGACGTGGCGTCTTTCCGTTTTAGGCAGCCGGCATGGTCAGTTTGCAGGCAGGCTTATTATGTTTCCGTTGAAGTTCTCCTTCACTCCCACTGCGGTCTCGGCCTGTTCCACCATCTGGTTAAGCTCCTTGTTGGGCTTCACCAATGCCGCCATGCTCAGGAAAGTTCTGTAGTAGGCCTTCTCCATGTCGTGCTTGCCCACAAGTCCGTATGCCTGCGCCGTGTTGAATATCGTGGCCATGCTGTTGCGGTTAAGTTTAAGCGCCTCACGCCATGCGTATATTGCCGACCAGTATTTGCCCTGCTTGTAGTAGCCCTCGCCCAATGCGCGCTTTACTACAAACAGCACCGTATGGTCCGGCTGCATCAGTTCGGTTGATTTTTCCAGATAGTCAATGCCCTCGGCCACGCTGTCCATGTCAACACATACAATGCCGAGCCGGTAAAGGCATCCCGCATTTTGCATCTTGCTTTTTTCGGCTGCCTTGGTGAGCCATCTGCGTGCCATAGGGTTCTTGCCCGTCTGCATGTAGGCCATGCCGAGCGAGTAGACCGTGTTGTAGGTAGAGTCGCCCAGTTCAAGCAGCCTGTTATATGCATTTATTGCCTTGTCGTAGTCGCGCAGCAGAAAGTTGGCGTCGGCATATTCGCGCAGCACGGGCAGACACGCAGAGTCTGTCTGCATATATCTGGCCGTAATGTCATAAGCCTTCTGTGGCGACGATATATTGTCGTCGCTGTTGTATATGCGTGCCATGTATGCCGTCACGATGCCGTCCATTGGGCACCTGCTCAGCAATCTGTTGCCCCATTCAATTTGTTTTGCCGTGTTGTCCATGTATCTGTAGCAGTCAAACAGGCGGCGCATCGTCTCCTGGCTCAGACTGTCTGTGCCTTTCTTTGTCATACCTTCTAGCATTGCCGCGCATTTGCGGTATTCGCCACGCATAAACAGGCAGTGCGCCATTTTTTCCTTTATCGCGTCTGAGCTGTCTGTCTGCAGCGCCTCGCCGTAATATCTCATGGCGTTGAACGTGTCGTTTATCCTCATGCAACTGTCGCCCAGCGCTTCTGTTGTGTTATTGTCGGCTCTGGCTGAGGCTGCCGTCAGGGCCATTAGCAATAGTATAAGACTGATGATTTTCATGGCAATAAAATTTTTATTTTAGCGATATATTCTTTTCTTTATGCAGAAGGCAAATTTCTGTTCATGTTATGCAAATATAGCGAAAATATAAGAATGTAGTACAGAATATATTATTTTTAACTAAGTTATTTAGTTTGTCCTTTCATTTTCCTTTGTCTTCCGTGTATTTTTCTTTGTGACGACATACGGTTAAGGTTATTATTCAAGCGCTAAACGTGGTGTTGCTTTTTGTGTCGATATGCCCGCATGTTGATATTATTCTTTAGAAAGTTTGGATTATTCGATAAATCAAGAAATTGAAGTAAGATAACATGAAAAAACTTTCATGACTTGCACAATCGCCATTGCAGACATACATTCTTTGTTTAATCAGAATCAGTCTCTTGCATGTTTTCTTAGAAATCCTTACCGTCTATATCTATAATCAGCACACCTTCCTCTTCCAGCATGTTTTTATTAACACCCAATTCATCCCAAATTTTATCATATTTCTTTATCCATTCGTCGCATTTTACGGCCTTTTTACCCCATGTTGGGTCATTTTTAAAGTTAAGGAATATAAGTTTAACATCATTATAGTCTGTTTTCTTGTTCTTACGCAGTTCTTTCATCTTTTTCAAAAACGCCAGTCTGTTTGAAATCTGATAGTATTTGTGCAGCCACAATTTATTTTCTTTGTTTGAGTTATAATGTTTTTTAATGCATAACAGACTTTCTCTTTTCATGCCGTAATTTTTGTTCTGATCCTGATTAGAGCCGTCAGGCTCACGGTTTCCGGGGCATATTTCATCCAAGTGCGATTTAGCTTCTATAAGATATAGATTATTATTTTTGTCTTTTGCTATACCATCCCATTGCGGTTGTCTTGTCGGCCAAAAATCTTTGAAATCTTCGCTAGATAATCCAAGTTCGCCACACATCTTTTCTCCGTTCAGTTGAAGTTCTTTAAAATTATCCTCCTTAATCGGGCATATCCAGTTGAGCTTAATACCAAGCACCTTATCCAACAAATCTTTATGTTCTTCAACCAATAATTGAATCATGCCTTTACTTCCTTTGGGATAATCGTTTCTATTCATAACTTACGTGATTTTGGGATAAAATAACATATATAAGAATTGGCAGTTTCGCAAGTATTTTGTATCTTTATGATTGAAAATAAGATAGTTACAAATAGTACGAGCGATGATAACCAAATACAAAGTTACTGAATTATTCTGTATTGTCGATGAATCTGAGTATCGAATTTTCAATAAATCAGCATATTCCATCACCATGTGATGACGGTATAAGGCACAGAAACCATAAAGGTAGCATGTTGTTTCTTTGATAATAAGTCGGAGTCATCAATTGTAATAAAGGAGAATACTCTATGATTTGAACTTTTTTAATATTTCTTATTTCGAACTTGTTTATAATATTTTACTTTGGCTATTTTCATTAAGTTGAAAAATTTTTTGTTACATCTTTATTTTTGCATTTTCAATTAAATATTATAGATAAAAAAACAACAGCCCAAAAGATTTTGTAAAGGCACTAATAAAATGATAATATTTGAAAATTTTTATATAGTTATTTTATTTTCTAAATTCGAAAAAATCCTGAATTTTTACTATGGAATATGTATTTTATATGAAAGTAGTAAAATTACTTGCCATAGTTTGATTATAATTGGATTTGCTGCAAGGTTTTTCCAATTAATTTCTTTAAATTTGCAATTAAAAATTGGTGTTATGGAGTTTAATGTAAGTTTTTTAAAACATATATCGAGTATAATTGCACCTTCTGGTTATGAAAAAGAAGTTATTGACGTATGGTGCAAAGAAATATCGCAATATGTAGATGAAATAAATCTTACAAATATAGGTAATGCTGTAGCAGTAAAGTATGGCTGTGGGGATAAACGAAAAAAAATAATGATAACAGCTCATGCTGATGAAATAGGAATTATAGTGACATATATTGATAACAATGGTTATTTGTATTTTGATGAAATTGGTGGAATAGATACCAATATTCTTCCTGGTAGAACCGTTTTGATTAAAGGTGTCGATAATAATATTGTTAGGGGTTGTATAGGTGTTAAACCTATTCATCTTCAGAAGGAGTCTGGTTCTAAACAATCTTTAAATCCCGAAGATTTATGGATTGATATTAATGTTGACAATAAAGATTCGGCTCTAAAACTAGTTGAAATTGGTAATGTAGGAACATTAGAATCATTAGCGTATCAGCAAGGAAATAAGTTGATAGGTAAGGCTATGGATAATAGGTGTTCTCTTTCTGCAATAGTTTCTATAGCTCAGAAACTTGCAAAAAAAGAGTGCAATGATGACATCTATTATATTGCTACAACTCAGGAAGAACTTAGGGGAAGAGGTGCTCAGACTGCTGCATTTACTATAAACCCGGATATTTGTATTGTTCTAGATGTAACCCATGCAACAGATTATCCTGGGATGTCACCTGTAAGAGATGGCGAAATAAATTTGGGAAAAGGGGTTGTTATTGCAATTGGTCCTAATATGGACAATGAAATTACAAAAAAAGTTGTATCTTTGGCGAAAAATTTAAATCTTAGCTATCAGCTGGAGGTTTGTGCACGCCCAACAGGTACAGATGCCAATGTGATTCAGATTAGTCGTAATGGAATATGTACTTTGTTATTAAGTATCCCATGTCGATATATGCATAGTCCTGTTGAGACTATAGATATTGAAGATTTAAAAAGCTGTTGTACTTTAGTGACTAAGTTAATAGAGAACAGGTATTATTTATAAACTAAAAAAAATAATAAAAATGAAAAAGAAAATTACATTTAACTGGTCAGAAAAAAAATTTTCTGATGCAGAACGCGTAGGAGCTATGTATTGCTTTAAACGCTGTGATGTAAACCAGAATTAATTTTTGGTTTACAAAAAGATTGATGCCCCAAAAAATGGGGCATTTTTTTATTTTAAATTATTCTTGATAATTATGAATGGAGAATTAGATTACGATGATATACTTCATTTCCCTAAAGAAATAGTTGTAGAAAAAATAAATAATTATTATTTGGTTATTGCTGTTCAAACTGCAAATTGGATAGTTTTATATAATTCCAGTCAGATAGATTTTCTAAACATGTTGCGTTCTGGAATATGCGTTGGCGATATAATAGGAACTATAAAGACTGAAAAAGCGATGGTTGACCTAAAGATCGTTTTGGCTGCAATTTTTGCAAGAAAGTTAGCAGGAGTCAATGAAGATGTACCTAAAGAATATCTTGAAGGTTACAAAATGCTTAATATATATATTACAAATGCATGTAATCTTAAATGTAAACATTGTTTCATGCTATCTGGAAAGAAACTGGAAAATGAATTAGCATTAGAAGACTGGATGAAAGTATTAACTTCATTTAAAGAAAATGGAGGAGAATTTGTGACTTTCTCTGGTGGAGAACCTCTTATGTTTAAAAATTTTCCACAAATAATAAATCATGCCCATAATTCAGGATTGAAATGCACAATCCTTTCTAATGGTCTGTTGTGGTCTGATAAATTGATAAAAGAGTTAGCTCCAATTATTGATGAAATTCAGTTTAGTCTTGATGGAGTTGATGAAGAGACAAATTCTGCAGTAAGAGGAAATGGACACTTTGAAAAAGTTGTAGATACGATAGTAAAATTTGCTAATGCAGGAGTAAAGACATCTGTAGCTACAACATTTACTTATGATAATCTCAATGCGAATACGCAGATTAGGTACAAGAATCTTGTTGACGCGATAAAAGGAAAGACATTTGGTAATGATGTATTCTTCAAACTTAGCAAAAAGCTTCTTCCTGGTAGAAATGTTAATTTTACGGCTGAAGAGAATGAAAAATATTCTGCAATAATAAAAGATATAGAAAAGTACGTTGATGAAAATGCTGATTATGAGAATTTTCTTGCAGGCCATACACCAAATTTAGTAGCAATAAATTGTGGTCTTGGAGGTATATCTATCAGTGCAGATGGAAATGTTTATTTCTGCAATAGAATAAATGAAATGGAAACATTTGGCAATGTTACAGAAAAGCCAATGTCGTTTTTCATGGAAAAAGGTAAGGAAATACATTTGGCTACTTCAGTGGATAATGTGATACCATGTAAGGATTGTGAGTTGAGATATATTTGTGACGGCGGATGTAGAATTGATGATTTCGATTTTGCTGGTAAAATGCAATCTTCTGTTTTACCATATCATCAAGTCAGTTGCAATGATGATAAAAAAAGCAGATTAAAGAAAAGAATGATAGATAGCTTTAATTATTTTTACAAGTTTGACTAATGGAATATAGGCTGGTATGTATATTGAATAATACGACTGCGAATAAAAATGTAGAAATTGAAGTTTGTATAGAAACAGGCTCCAGGTCTTTGTCTCCGTTTCAAAGAAAAGTAAACGGAGACGATATTCGTCGTTCTAAAACTTTTCAGACAGATCATTTGGCTCAAATTCTGTTTATGATTGGGCAGGAAAAACAGCCGTTTATTTTTTTTCCTGTACAAATGACAAATGAAGAGCTTATTCAGGTTTTGTCTAATCATGAATGGATATACCAGCGTTCTAGAGGGAAAAATTCATCTCTAAAAAGAATAAAAAATATAAAATCTGTTTTGAAAAGTTCTTTATTTGCTGATAAAATACACATCTGTAAAGGAAAACTTATAGGTAGAGAAATTTACATATCAGATATTCGAATGTGGTGGAAAAATATGAATTTAAGATTTAGATATGAGGATTCTGCTACACTATATCCAATATGTTATACTTCTATTCCGATTAAAGATGATAATAACAATTTCTTTTATAGGGATAAAGAGAATGAAGATATATTTATAGAATCCATAAATTTAAGTATAGATAGATTATATAGCACTTTATCGTTAGAAAAACCTGACGTGGAAATACTTAAAGATTTTACATCTAAGGGGTGGAAACTCTATTTTCCTTCTTCGAAAGGGACGTATTCTGCTGCTTCATATCATAGAGAAAAGAATGGAATTGAGTGGTTTTCATCTAAAAATGAAGGAAGCGATGATTCTTTAAATATTGAAGATATACTTTATGCATATCTTAATAGCAGAAATTATACAGAATCAGATGGTAATTTTAATTTGTTTGATTCTGATAAGATAAAGAATCTTACTCCAGAGAAGTTTGTCGGTAGTTTGATTCCCAACAATATAAATATCGAGAATTTTTATAAACCTATAATACCTTTATCTGATAGCGAAAGAGAAAAAATAACTTCGATAGTTATTGAAAATGTGAATGTACATTTGAAACCATATCAGATGGATGGCGTTATGTGGTTGTCTCAGCTCAGAAAGAATCATAGGGGAGGACTGCTTGCTGACGATATGGGATTGGGCAAGACATTACAGACATTGGCTTATCTTACTACAATAACTGAAGAAAATAACAGATTTCTTGTAATATGTCCAGCTTCACTTACTGCAAATTGGAAAAATGAGATAATGAAGTTTACTCCCCAATTATTAGAAAGAATTGAAATACAGTCATACGAAGCCATAAGGATTCATGCCTCGGAATACCACAAAAGAGAATTTGATACAATAATAGTAGATGAAGGACAAATGGTAAAGAATGACAATACACATCGTCATAAAGCCATAGAGTCACTTAACAGGCATTATTTGATTATACTTAGTGGTACTCCCATTGAAAATTCTATTGATGAAATATGGGCACAATTTAAACTTATACAGCCAGAAACTGAGCTGATATATAATAAAATCAAGAGTTTGACTGATACTAACGATAGAAAGAGGGTAGTGGAACTGTCTAAAATGTTTCTGTCACCGTTTATATTAAGAAGGACAAAAGATGAGGTTTTGAATCTGCCTGATATGGTAGTGGAGAACGTATATATAGAGCTTTCGAAGGAAGAAAGAGAAATATATTCCAAAGTAAAAAAAACATTTCTCCTTGCTATGAGTGATGGAACTAGTGGACGATTGACCAGTATAGCACTTGAGGGGTTATTAAGATTAAGACAATGCTGTGTAAACACTAGTCTTTTGCCACTTAGTCTGAGTGGAAAAGCGATTATAGACAGTTCTAAATTCAATTTCGCAATAAAACTGATAAAGGATTTCGTTTCACAAAACCATAAAGTATTGTTGTTTTCACAATTTACTTCAGCTTTGGAGTTGCTTGTAAAGCATCCGGGGGTAAATAAACTGACCCCGTTGATACTTACAGGTGAGACGCGTAATAGACAAACACTTGTCAATACATTTCAGAATAATCCTTCTGCTACAGTTATGATGGTAAGTATAAAGGCTGGAGGAACAGGACTGAATCTTACTGCTGCCGATAGAGTAATTCTTCTGGATGACTGGTGGAATCCTGCTGTTGAGAGTCAAGCTTTTGCACGTACTCATAGAATAGGTCAGAAAAATAATGTTGAGGTATATCGTTTGGTTTGCAAAGATACGGTTGAAGAAAAAATTTTGGAACTGCATAAGAATAAAATGGAGATGTCAGAATTATTTAATACTATAAATGAAAAACTTACAATTGAAGAAATAAAACAACTTTTTGACTAATAAATCTATATATATGGAATATTTAAGTAATGCGCTGAAAGCTGTTTTTAAGGAACAGGATGGCGATGAAGTCCTTTTTTGTGCGGATATGTTACCAAAGTGTAGTCAATATAACAGAGGTGAAATTCCGCGTCCTGATACCGAAATGAATGAATCTCAAATTCAATATCTATTAAGAAAAGTAAATTCCTATAATACATTGGATCAGGAATCTATGGTAGGTCAGGTTGTTATTTCTGAATGGATGGAACCTTTAAAAGCTCATAAAGAGTTAAAATTCTTTGACCAGTCTGTATTCAATATGTTATTACATTTTGCTTGTAAGACTATATATTTAAAAAACAATGATCCGGTTTGTCATTATTCTAAATTATTAAGGTGGCATAATGTCTCTAATCTCTTTGGGGAAGATACATTCACAACTGTATATGCAGCATCTCTTGATATTGTAAATAGGTCTAAAAGGGAGTTCTTTGATTGGCCTGCATATATTGATCACGATAATAAGGAGCTAAATGCTCTGTTTAAAAATCGTATGTCAGATCTTCATATGCACTTAAAAGGTTCTTCATATAATTTTGATATGAGTTGGCTTTCGGTAATGAACAATATTACTAGTATGGAGGATGTTTTTACTGAAGTATATAATTTGCGGAAAACTTACGGATGGGACAAGGACCTTTATGCAAAAATGTATAGAGCATGCGCTATACGTTTATATTTAGCTTCACGTACTGGGTTACTCTTGGAAAAAGATAGACTTACTTTTGCTCAATTGGCAAATATAATTGACGATAAAAAGTATTATGCAAATAAGGTTATTGCATCTAGTAAAAAAATTGACGAATCTGCTAAACGTCAATTATTAGAATCTCATTCATTAGAATTTTTACTATCTAAAGCGAAAGAAACATCAAAACATTTTGAGAACAGATCTGATTATCAGGATTTGGATTATATTAGAATACCTCATTATAATAAGGATAATATAAGGTCTGTACTTTCATCAGAAAGAGAATTGATGTATAAAGTCTTCAAATTATTGTTGGAAGGGTGTGATGATTATAAATATATAAGTTCGCTTTTCTACGCTTACCTATGTTATAAAATTAAATTCCGTAACTCTGTTTTACAATTAAATACAACTGTTGGTTTTTATAATTTTACATTGTTTGAAGAAATTAAAGACAAGTTTATCGTAAAAAACTATAAGAAATATCTTTATAAAGCAGCGATAGAATCATTTTTAATAAATGGTAAAGAAAGATATCTTGAAACACGCATAGTTCCTGATACGACAGAAGATGGAATAGCAGAAAAAATAAAAGAAATTGTAGAAAGTATTGACAAAAAATTCAGATTTAATTTCTCCATTATCTTTCATTTCATAAAAAGCCGTGATGAAAGAAATGATAAGGAGTATAGGCATAAGGTATTAAGAGAAGATATTAAAAAACGAGCTTTTGCTATCTATAAGTTCCGTAATAACGCCAAATATCTAGGAATAGGTTCTGAGGATTATGCTCTTGCCGGATATGTGGTAGGAATAGATGCTGCAAATTCAGAGATATATTGTCGTCCAGAAGTCTTTGCTCAGGCTTTTCGGTTTCTTAAAAATCATAATGTCAAAAATAATGGAAGACAAAGACCTAATGATTTGAATATTACCTATCATGTAGGAGAAGACTTTTTTGATATAGCAGATGGACTCCGTGCTGTTGAGGAAGCAATGATTTATTTTAATTTGAAGAATGGCGACAGATTAGGTCATTGCCTTGTTCTTGGTACTGATGTAAGAAAATATTATACAATGCGCTATAACACAATTTGTTGTACTAAACAGGTACTTCTTGATAATATGGCGTGGTTACACCATAAATGCAAGAGACTATTCGGTTTTACTTCTCTTTGTTATTATTTGGAAGGCATATTTAATCAATACTTTTATGAAGTATATCAAGGACAAATATATCAGGATGGTAAGATTAATTATGAGTTATTGGATGATCCTGATGTTAAAAAGGATATCAATGACTATTATCAATCGTGGGTATTGAGAGGAAATAATCCTAAATTTGCCAGTGATAGAGAAAAAAGTGATGATGAATTAGAGCAAGAATGGGATAACTATGCAGAGAATCATGAATATGGAATAAAAATTGCAGATTTTAATGTTAATGCATTAGAATTATTTGACCAATACCATAAAAATGATGTTATAGAAAGAGGTGCGGAAGCTGTAGCCTTTACAATAAAAGAAAGCTATGTAGAAGATTTTTATAAACTTCTTGAGGCAATACAGGAGCAATTGCTTCAAGAAATTGAAAAGAAGAGAATATCCATAGAATGTAATCCAACATCGAATTATAAGATTGGAGAGATGTCAAGTTATGATGAGCATCCTATATTGAAATTCTATAATAGTGGTTTGAATACTCCATACCCAAAACATGACATTGCTGTTTCAATTAATACAGATGATCAAGGTGTTTTCTCAACATCACTGGAAAGAGAATATTCATTAATAGCTTTAGCAATGGAAAAGAATCAGACAGAAGGATTTAAAAATTCACCTCGAAGAATCATTGACTGGCTTGATAAAATAAGGCAAATGTCTGTTGAGCAACAATTTGATAATGATATTTTTAATTATAAATAAATTTTAGTTATGAGAAAATTTTACAAAGAATTCGCTTTAAAGAAAGTTCTTGAATGTGGCGGTGCAGAATATTGGAAAAAAGTCAAGGTGGGAAAAGTTGTTTATTTAAATGATTTAGATGAAGAAAAATTTAAGGATTTTTCTAAACAAGTTGGAGTTAGTATAGATAAAAAAGGAAAAAAAATCATTGGTGTTATTCCAGAAGAAGAAGGAACACTTATTAAGGACTTCCTTGATATGGGATGGGATAAATTATTCTGTGCAATAATCAGTCAAAACGATGATTCAAAAACATTGGAGAATCGTTTCAAGGTAGCTATCTATATAGCTAAGGGACTATAAAATATATAAAATCATTAGTGTCCCATTTTAACGGGACACTAATGATTCAATATGTTAAATTTAATGCCTTTGGATTTAATGTAGATTTTGGAAAAACTAATTATGCAAGAATTGAACAAGAAAATATAATTTGTAAAGCATTAAATTCTGTGGACATAACTTTCAATGTTTATATTTATTTCGAGCGGAAATGTTATAATCTTTGTCTTCAATATAGTAAAGAATATAATAAATTAGAGTTTGAATTATTAAAACTGAAAAGATTAAATGTGCATCACAAATATTATGTTTTAGGAAAGAAACCATGGGAATATGACAATGACGCTTTAGAAACTTTATGTTTAGAGTGTCACAAGAATAGGCATAAATTATCATCTGTACCAATATATCAAACATCAAATAATGAGATTCCTGTGAGATACGCTTCGATATGTCGGAGATGTAATGGAACAGGATATTTGCCACAGTATAAATATTATGAAAATGGAATCTGCTTTGAATGTGGAGGTGAAGGAGTTGTTTTAGATGATTTGTAAAAAATGATGTTGAATTAATATTGTTAAATGGAATTTATAAAGACAATTTTTCTTTGGAAAATACAAAATTCATATATATTCTATTTCAATAAAAATAATTACTCACCTTAATATGTCAATGGTAAAAACTTATGACAAAAATATTTTTCAATCTGGAAAACGAAAGGTAAACGTATGTTAAGGAAATGACAATAAGAATGTTGTTTTATTAACATACGTTTGCATATAAGCCGAAAAATGCCACTAAAATCAGCCATTTCTGAGCCTGAAACCATAAGTTTGAGCCTCAGAAATGGCACCTTTTCATCCGTAAACGGGCCACTTTTTATGCGTAACTGGGCCGGTTATGTTTTTTAACACTTCTGTTTTTCACTCTTATTCGCTGCAACTCGCTGTCAGTCAGTGTCTTAACGAAACGCCCCGTTTTCTGTCCTTTTCTGCCCCAAACCGCGGCATGGCGAAGAGCATGCGTGTTCTGAGAGCGTCAAACGGTCGGGAAAACATGAAGAATGTTTACAATAATGAGGATTACCGACAGCTCCTTTTATTTAATAATGATGTATGGCGCGTAAGATGGATGCTGGGGCCTGAAAGTTGTAACGTGATGCACACGGCATACATGCGCATACTGATGCTATGGGCTTTTAGTTTATATTTGACTGCAAATGCTTGATTTTTGTATCCAAAACGGATACATGTGCGGATATGATAAAATTGTTTCAAATTAAGAGTTTTAGAACACCGGGGTGTGAACGGATGAAAAATAGGATAAAAATCGTGCGAAAACGATTAAAATTGTAAGCATATTTTGGCGAATTGCAAAGTTGACATATCAATTTGGCAGAAAATGCTGGCTTTAAATGTTATTGTTAAATGATAACATCGTATTTGTGGGACGCTTGTCAAATATAATGTTGCAGAATGTGCAAGTAATGATTATTTGTCATGTTAAAGTGCTTTTTTTACAATATATATTAAATTTTTTAGCTTGTTATGCAAAAATATGCAGATTTTTATCGATAAAATTTTGCAGATGAATATAATTTGTATATTTACGCACAAATGGATGATTCTTTTAACAAAGAAGGGTCTGTTGAAAAACTATTATTAACTTAATTAAATCTTTTAAGATGAAAAATTTACTACTAACCATGCTGTTTGCAGCAGGATTGTCGCTTAGCGTCAGCGCTCAGGTGGCAAACGTGAAAGTGAATGTCACCCCTTTGGGCGACAAGTTGGAAGGCCGTCACGAGGTGCCTTATTCAATCACCACGAGTGACATCCTTGTGAACGAGAATTTCGAGATGTTAACCAAAGGCACTTTAGAGGAGCCCGATCTTGACCATCCTCTGGCATCACTCGATTCGGATGTATCAATTAACCCTGAACTGACACATGGTGCTCAGTGGTATGGACATAAGATTTATCAGGCTGGCGGTGCTCTTGCCATGCATACGCTGAGCATGGACCAGAGTATACTGAACACGCCGCGCATGGACTATAGCGGCTCGGTGCGCCTTAGCTTCATCACGCGTGCCTTGATTTCAAGATGGGTTGACGAGGAAGGTGAACCGATGGAGGACCGCTCGGCTCACCTTATTGTAGGAATATCTGACGAGCAGGGCAGGAAGATAGACGTCAATGCGTCGGGCAATCTGGCCGACCTTCAGCTGTATGAAGACATGGGCTGGGTTGAGGTTACGATAGAGTTTGACAACTATTCGGCCTACAACGGCGTGTCTATCGTGTTTGCAGGTACACGCACGCTGCTCCTTGACGATATAAAGGTTACTTCGTCGTGCGACGAGTTTATCGCTGTGCCTAACGTCACAGGTGTAACCGACATTACGGAGACATCTTTCACCGTACATTGGGAAAAGGTGCGCAAGTCATACAACTACTATATGTGGCTCTACACCTACGACGGCAAGGATCCTGAGACTGGCGAGGATAAGTATAGCCTTGTGCTCCCGCAGCAGGTTCTCGACATGATTGAGGCTGATCCTGACATGACTCTTGAGGATTATATCGAAGATATGGGAGGCCCCGACAGTCCTTACCTGAGATACGACATCGTCAGCCGTCACGGTGACCTCAGCTACACATTCACCGACCTCGACCCCGCCAAGGAGTATTGCTTTGCGGTAATGTCGCATAATGTAAGCATGTTCTCTGACAAGAAGCTGCACAGGGTAGACCAGCTGCCTACACCTGAGGCGCTTGATGCTACCGAGTTCACCGAGACTTCGTTCAGGGCCAACTGGACAAACGTTACAAGGGCTGACAACTATAACGTTTCGCTGTACGGCGTGAATGTAGTTGACAAGGACGACGAGAAGTATGAACTGCTGCGCGAGGACTTCGACAAGACATCTGAGTATACTAAGGAGACTGAACTTTCTTCAGCTACACCTTGTACTACGGACATGACCATCGACGACATGACCACATTGCCGGGATGGGGCCTCAATGGTCCGCTCGCCATGGAGACACCTGAAGGCGAAAAGATACCTCTCTGCTACATGCTCGACGGATATTTCGGCTGTGGAATGAACCTCACGCTCTCTACTCCCGAGCTTTACGTGGCCAACAATGACTTCGTTGAGCTTGAAATGCACGTTAAGTGCGAGAACGCCAATGCTCCTATCGTCATACAGTTTGCAGGCTCGCTCTATATGGCCGACCTGGGCGGCAACAACGACGCCAAGACCACAGTGCAGCTGCCTACCAACGGTCTTGAGAAGACTAAGCTTGAGATGGCATGCTCTGATCCTAACGGACTGCCGCTCTATATCGACTATATCTCTATAACCCAGCCGATGAAGAAGGGCGACATGATTCTGACATCGCTCGGAAACAAACAGCTTGAGGCAGGAGAGACTTCTGTGGTATTCGACAATCTCGACAAATACGCATATAGCGTCTTTGCTTACGAAGTAACGGCAACAAAGACCGACGGACGCACATCAGAGCCTAGCGGGCGCGCCTTTGTTGACCTCAAGAACAAGACTCCGTATGATCCGGGCACAACAAGCATCGAGGGCGTAGGCGCAACAGCCGGTGACGTTCACGAGGTGGCACGCTACACCATCGACGGCGTTCGCCTTAGCGCTCCTGCAAAGGGTATCAACATCATACGCTACAGCGACGGAACCACAAAGAAGGTTATCGTGAAATAAAACACCAGCGCAGATTCTTTTAGATAGCGGAGCCGGCCCATGTTTGGTCGGCTCTGCTTTTTTGTCGTTTGCATGTCATGTGCCGCGTCTTCTCTTTGCCTTGTTCGGGTAAATCAGACCGCATATTGCTTTATCAATTTTGTGCCTTTATGCTTTCAGCCTGTCCATGTGTTTCCTGTTGGTGTCTTGCCTTTGATTGTTAAGGATGTTCATAAGCGTTTCTTCATCGTGTTGTCGCCGCCGTGCCCCGATGGTATTCAAGTGAGGTATTGAAGTTGTTCTGCGGAATGAAAAGACGTATGTCGCTGAAAAAAAGGAAAAATGTTGCTGTCTGGTTAATATAAAAATATCCGCAGCACCTCAATGGGAGAGGGCTGCGGATAGTAATTCTTAAGATGTCCATGCGGCTGCCGTTGGCGTGG
>ULME01029423.1_pt1 | contig 30367 bp, 26 predicted proteins | sample 1951591 | NCBI WGS metagenome assembly ULME01 (sample SAMEA4835544, study PRJEB28245) | human gut metagenome | biome: gut microbiome; material: fecal sample | place: Denmark | collected 2008
GGCGGGCTGAAAGCATCAATGCATAAAATTGATAAAGTTATATGCGGTCTGATAACCGATTGAGGGTAAATCTTGCGAAATAGTTTCTCTTAATCCTATATAGTGTTCTAATATTTGCATCTCATCTTCCGTTTAGGTAGGCAGAAAATATCTTTACATTAATTCTTTTTAAAACATCATGAATAGAAAAGTTTTTAATATTAATAAATTAAAATATATGTCTACATGGTTTAATTTATAAAACAAAACGATATTTAATTGTAATAATTCATTGCGGTTTGTTTTATTTTGTCTATATTTGACAAATATAATCATATAAATTCTTATAAAATAATTTAACTATGAAAAAAACTTTACTTTTATTTTGCTTAGGACTGTCTATGCAGAGTCTGACAGCTTCAGCGTCTTATTCGTTCGACAAAAGTGTCAATCATGTATCTGCTGTTGCCGACGGGACACAATGGACAGATTTCGCTGCTTCAAGTTTTGAAGGTGGCGAGGGTACGGCTGAATCGCCTTATCTGATAAAAACTCCGGAGCAGCTTGCTAAACTGGCTAAAGATGTTTACGACGGTACTTCTGTATACGAAAATACATATTTCAAACTGGTTGCTGATATTGATTTGGCAGGTCACGACTGGTTCCCTATCGGATACAACTGTTCTGTTGGTGAGGAAAATGTAAGAGTTGCTTTCAGCGGAAAAGTAGACGGCGACGGCCATAAAATTACTAATCTGACCATTCCTGGTTTGACAGACTATAAGTCAATGGGTATGTTTGGATGCACTGATCCGGGCTTTGAGTTGAGAAACCTGACAATTGAGAGCGGTTCGATTACGGGCGATATGGTTGTTGGTCCGTTTGTTGGCTCAAACAGCGGTATCATTGAGAATTGTGTCAACAAGGTTGACATATCATGTGTTTACTATTATGCCGGCGGTATCGTTGGTTCTAATTACAGAGAAGGCGTCATCAGACAGTGCGTTAATTATGGAGATATTACAGCCGGAAGCGAAGGCGGAAACGGTATGTCAGCAGGAGGTGTTGCCGGTACATGCTACAGCCTGATTGAAGAGTGTGCAAACTTCGGTGATGTTAAAGCTATGACAAATGGTGCAGGCGGCGTTATCGGACTGCTTGAGGGTGGCGTTATACGCAACTGTATTAATACCGGTAAAGTGAGTGGTCCGGAGCGTCTCGGCGGTATCATTGGTGATGCCTTAGGTCGTGGAGACAACTGTGAATTATACAACTGCTATAATGTCGGTGCAATAGATGGCAACTCTACTTTAGGCGGTATCATGGGTCTTGCCATGTTCCAGAATTTCAACACACTTAAGATGCACGACATGTATTTCAGCTCTGATGTGTTTGCCGGTTCTTCATGCGGTGAGGTTACAGACTTCTTTGGTGCCTTCGAAATAACAAATGCTCCTGTCATGACTTCTGAGCAGATGAAGGCTGAAGATTTTGTTACTACGCTCAACAACGGTAGCGGCAGCGAAGATAAGGTATGGGCTGCTGATACAAAGAACATAAACAACGGTTTCCCGATTTTGAGCTTCATGGAGTCTATCGGCACCGGAATTGCAAGCCCCGCGTTTAATGACAATATCAATGTCTATGCTGCTGACAACAGAATTGTTGTTGAGGGTGCAGACGGAGAGATGATGCAGGTATACACCGTTGGCGGACAGATGGTTTACGACGGTAAGGCTGCTGACCTCAATCCTACATCAGGAATGTATATTGTTCGTGTCAACAATAAATCATACAAACTGATTGTGAAGTAAATTGCTTAATTACATTATATTTTATATAAAATGAATACGGAACCTGCAAATGGGTTCCGTATTTTTTTTATAAAATCAGGCAGGATAAAAAACTCATTGAGTTACGCCTTAAAACTCAATGAGTTTATCTTTATTTTTCTATTGTTTTCAGTCCAAAAACAATAGAGTTTTTAATCAGTATCCAATACACTACACTTTATTGCAATAAAGGCATCTGTTTACGAACTAAAAGCGAGCCTCTTTTATCTCAAAAGTGGCCCACTTACGACACGTAAACGATAGGTTAATGATTTGAAACTTATATATTCAATTTTGCTTATAGTCAATACGGTTTTAATTTGTATTTTGAGCGTTTGGTAATGCTAATGATATGTTTTACTTTCGATTTTTTCTCATTAAAATTATAAATGTCTTTTTATTGTATTTAATGTATAAATTTTGCGATTTTTGTAATGTTGGTATAAATATGGCTTATGCTTATGTGATTGTAAAATGATATATAGATTTAATTAAAAAAACATTTTATTCTTATCATGTTATTACGAAAAAATGAATAAATTTGCATTTAAAGAATAACTTAAATTTAGCCTATGATAATGAAATTTACTAATGGCTATTTTTAGAATGTTCAAGTTTTATAGCTAAATAAAATATAATGGAGATAAAAAATATTAGTCCAATATTGAATAATCCATATGATGAGCCTAAATGGCATTACGATACAACTCTTGAAGGTAATCTAGATTATTCAAAAATCTTGGAGGGAAGAAGACCGTATGCGGCAAATCTGACAGTTATGCCAAATACTTCGTCTGTAAAATCATTGTTTTCGGTAGAAGAAATTCAGATTGAAGATAAAAACGCGGATTTTATAAATACGATTAGAAAGGTCGTTAAAGAATGGAGAGAGCAGGACTATCCAAAAGTTACCCGCACTACTCATGAACTTTTATCTTATTGGTTTTTGAATCCTGAGCGGGAATTTAATAAATCTCTTTTCTTTTGCCAAAGAGAAGCTGTCGAAACAGCAATTTATCTCAATGAAGTAGCTCCGCGTGATCCAAATCTTGGCCGAAGCATTCTTCACGATTTGGATATGCGGCGTGAAACTATATCTGATAAATACGAAGACATTTTGCCTCGTACAGCATTTAAGATGGCTACCGGAACAGGAAAGACCGTAGTAATGGCCATGCTCATACTGTATCATTATATCAATAAAAAGGAAAATCCGCAAGATACTCGTTTTGCTGACCATTTCCTGATCGTAGCACCAGGTATTACCATCCGTGACAGGTTGGGTGTGCTTTATATTGATGTGTCAGGTAAGTCAGCTTATGATAAGTTGGACTATTATCATCAGCGTGATCTTATTCCTGAGAAGTACGCCCGGTTGCTTGGCGGACTCAATTCTGTGATAACTATAACCAATTATCATCAGTTTGAACCTAAAGTTTATACAGGAAAGAAATCAAGTCCTTTTGATGGAAAATTGAAGTATGAAAATGGTACAATGGTCAAGCAAAAGGATAAAGAAGAATTTACATCGGTTCTTTCTCGTTTGCTGGGTAAAAACATGAAAGGGAAACGCATTGTCGTAATTAACGATGAGGCTCATCATTGTTATTTGCCTAAGGGTACAAACACAAAGAAAAAGTCAGAAGAAGAACAGGAAACAGACGAAGAAAATAAGAAGGCAATGGTGTGGTACGAAGGATTACGCCAAATGAAAAAACTCGGCTATAAGGTTCAAGAGGTTTACGACCTTTCCGCCACACCTTATTATTTGAAAGGTTCTGGATATACTCCTTACTCGTTATTTCCATGGGTGGTGAGTGATTTTGGACTTGTCGATGCCATAGAAAGTGGATTGGTAAAGATACCTTTCTTGCCTGCCATGGATTCATCCCATGATTTGGATGAACCTAAATTGCGCAATATCTATCAGCACATAAGCAAGGAATTGCCTAAAAAAGGTCAACGGAAAAAGAAGAAAGAAGCAAAAGAAAGCGGAGAAGAACAAACTTTGGGAGAGAAAGCACCAAATCTTCCATCTTTGCTAAATCTTGCTTTAGAGCAGTTTGTCAAAGATTATGAAGACTATGACAAAGGAATTCGACAGAATGATGAAGCTGCAAGAAATTTATTTACCGCACCTCCTGTGTTTATTGTAGTCTGCAATAACACCACGGTTTCAAAGGAGGTCTTTAAGTATATGGCAGGTTACGAAACCGTTGACAGCAAAGGAAATACGGTTTATGTAGATGGGCATTTTGAGATTTTTTCCAATTATAGAAATGGCGTACCTGTGAAAAGACAACCTTCCTTACTGATAGACAGCATTACTATTGATGAGGCAGGTTCAATTATTGATGACGAATTCAAGAAAGTTTTTGCGAATGAAATTCAGCAATTCAAGAAGGAATATGCCATACTTCACGGTTCCGGTAGTGCGGACTCTCTTTCCGATGGAGACATCCTCAGGGAAGTGGTAAACAGTGTCGGCAAGCAAGGTAAATTAGGACAAGATATTCGTCTGGTTGTTTCGGTTTCAATGCTTACTGAAGGTTGGGATGCCAACACGGTAACTCATATTTGCGGTGTACGTGCTTTTGGTTCGCAGCTTTTGTGCGAACAGGTTGCCGGCCGTGCATTGCGCCGTCAAAGCTATAATCTTGTTCCGTATGACAAGGACGGAAACGAGATAGAGCTGAAAAACATCAAGAAGTATAAGAAGGAAAATATAGTCTGGAAGTTTCCTCCTGAATATGCTCACATTATTGGCGTACCTTTTAAGACATTTAAGGGTGGTGGTGCCGGTACACCGCCTCCTCAAAAGCCCAAGACTGTTATTCGTGCGCTTGAAGACCGGAAACAATATGAAATCAAGTTTCCGAATATCGTGGGTTATCGCAGTGAAAATACAATTGGACGTATTGAAGCCGACTATACAGGAGAGCCGAAGTTTAAACTGAACTTTACGCAGATTCCAGAAGAAACGATTTTGGCAACTCCAATAGGCGAAGAAATCAAAGTCTTGAAAAAAGATTACCGTGAGCTTCGGGATGCGCAAGTAGTTTATGTCCTGACGCAAAGGCTGATACAGCAGTATTATACCGACCATGATAAAGGCCGTGAGTTTCAGTTGTTTGGTCAGTTGAAGCGGGTGGTTGAAAAATGGTATTATACACAGGTAGAGATTATTGGTGGTGATGGTTCTAAGGAAATACGTCGCTTGATCATTTTCTGGAATCAAAAGGAAACAGCTACTTCAATTTATGAGGGAATCAGACGTGCCAATACGGATAAGGAGCAAATAAAGGCAATTCTGAATTATTATAACCCGTCGGGAAGTACAAAATACGTTTTTGGAGCAACCTCAAAAGAAGTTTATCCAACAAAGAAAAGTCATGTCAATTATGTAGTTGCTGACACTGATTCGTGGGAACAGATTGCCGCCAAGACGTTCGAAGAGCTACTAGAGGTGAAAAGTTATGTGAAGAATCATTTTCTCGATTTTAAGATACCCTATCTTGTGGGAGCCATTGAGCACATGTATGTACCCGACTTTATTGCCGTGGTCAAGACCGGAAGTGGTAAGGAAGTAAATCTTATTATTGAGATTTCCGGCTTATCCAATGACCGATTGGGCCATAAGGACTTTAAACGTAAATATGCCAAGGACTTTTGGCTGCCGGCTGCAAACAATCTGGAGACATACGGCATTTGGGATTTTGTAGAAGTCTCAGACATCGATAACATAAAAGCAATACTCATTCATAAAATCAATTCATTATGAACAACAAGAATTATAATATATACCCGGTAGGTGCCATTAAGCATGATGAAGAACAGCGTGCATCCATTCCTACTACCGAACTTGCCGGAGAAGAATCTTTGGTAACAGAAACAATGACTGCTGAAGGACAATACAAGCAGTTCAAGCATGATTTTGATCGTGGCCGCGACCCTGAACTTTATTGGTTAGGGAAATATAAGAACGATAATGAGGATACGCAATCTCCCGACCTGCGTGTGGATACCCGCTCTTTGTATCGCCATGAGGAGATTAACCCGGAAATGCTCATTAATCAACTCTACACATTGAAGGTGGACGATGAGGCAGCCGGCGTGGCTTCTCTTTTTGGAAATGAATTGCCGCCGACTGTTTATGAAGACGAATTACAGCGCATCACAGAGTATTACCGGCACAATGAAGATTGGCGCAACCGTCTGATTCAGGGAGATTCTCTGTTGGTTATGAACTCTTTGTTGCAGCGTGAAGGCATGGCAGGCCGTGTGCAGATGATTTATATCGACCCGCCGTATGGCATTAAGTATGGTTCTAACTGGCAGATGAAGCTCAACAACCGTGATGTCAAGGACAATGACGAGTCGCTCTCCGGCGAACCTGAAATGATTAAGGCTTTTCGTGATACGTGGGAATTAGGCATCCATAGCTATTTGTCTTATTTGCGCGACCGTTTGGTGTTGGCCCGTGAACTTCTTACGGAGTCAGGTTCATGCTTTGTGCAGATTTCAGACGACAATATGCATCTTGTGCGGTGCTTGATGGATGAGGTGTTTGGGAGTGAGAACTTCTTCTCATTAATTACGTTTAAGAAAACACTGCCTTTGGGAAGTTCTGGGCTTGCTGGTATATCAGATTATATAATATGGTATGCGAAAAATATTGAGAATATAAAATATCGTCAGTTATTTGAAGAAAAGCCTATTGGTGTTGGAACTGGTTATACATGGGTTGAATTAGAAAATGGAACACGAAGGAAAATGACATCAGAAGAAAGGAATAATCCATCTTTACTCCCTCAAAAATCAAAAGTTTTTTTTACGAGTACACTTTCTTCATCGGGTTATACTCCAACCTGTATGTATGATATTGAGTTAAATGGTAAAATTTATAAATGTGGTAAAAAAAGTTGGAGAACTCATAAGGAGGGTATGCAGAAGTTAATAGCAATGAATAGAGTTATGGCTCCAGGCAATTTACCATGTTATATTTTATATCATGATGATTTTCCATATCAAGAACTTAATAATCTTTGGGATGATACTCATGGAGCGACAGACATACAATATGTCTGTCAAACTTCTATAAAACCTATTCAACGATGTATGTTAATGTGTACCGACCCAGGTGATTTAGTTCTTGACCCGACTTGCGGTAGCGGAACAACTGCATACGTTGCGGAGCAGTGGGGCAGGCGTTGGATTACCATAGACACGTCACGTATTGCTTTAAATATTGCCAAAAAGCGATTGACTACTGCGGTATTCCCTTATTACGAATTATTCGATAAGGAGAATGGCAATATTCGGCAAGGATTTGTCTATAAAACGGTTCCGCATATCACATTGAAATCATTGGCTAATGACCTTGAACCTGATGAAGAAATATTGTACGACCAGCCGAAAGAGGATAAAAAGAAGATACGTGTGGCAGGACCGTTTACCGTTGAAACCTTGCAAAGTTTCAATGTGGTCAATCCAGATGACATTGGTGTAGAAGAACGAAACGAAGCGGAAGAATTTCAAGAACAGATTTTTGCTCATTTGAAATCTTCCGGCATCCGTAACGGAGCGAAGGACGAGCAGGCCATATTCTACAATTTGGAAGCTGTGGCTAATCCTTATTTGAACGCTAAAGGTTACTATAAAGATGCAGAGGGAAAAGAACGTCTGGCTTATTTCCATATTGGACCTAAATTCGGTACGGTAAGCAAACGGGCTGTAAGTGAAGCTTTAAAGGAATTTCGTCCCATCGCTCAGAACGAAGGCGCCTCGTGGTTGTGCATTCTCGGATTTTCGTTTGAAGACAACATCAATGAGAAGGACTATAACCTTGGCTTATATACCGTAAGCAAAGTGCGTATGCACGACGACCTGATGCAGGATGGATTGCTTAAGAAAGATAAGGGTGCCGGTGCGTTTATTACGATTGGTGAGCCGGACATTGCCATCGTTGAGGACGAAGGCGGAAAAACAGTTCATGTAGAAATTCAAGGACTTGATATTTATGACCCGATAAAAGATATAGTTAAGCCCCGTTCGGTTGAGGACATTGCTTACTGGGAAATAGATGACAACTACAACGGTGAGCAGTTTATTGTCCGTGGTTTGCATTTTTGCGGCGGCTCAAAGAAAGAGTTTAATGCGTGGCGAAAGGGGTTGCAGTCTGTGGCACCTAAATCAACTAAAAAGAAAGCGGAAGTAACCTTGCGCCTTAACTTCAATGAAGAAGTTTGGGACACGCTTTATGGCTTTCAAAGTCAGCCTATTGAGAAACGAAAAGGCCGTAAAATAGCAGTCCGCGTAATCTCGCAATTTGGCGAGGAGTCGACGAAAGTATTAACTATATAAATGTGCAATAATATGGAACTATCAATGATGGAACAACTTTGTTTCAGTACAGTGCGCATTGAAACACAAGATATTCAAAAGAATTGTTATTCGGGAACGGGATTCTTTTTCAAGCTGTCTGTCGATGATAAAATAGTACCTCTTATTATTACAAATAAGCATGTAGTAAAAGGAATGGCTAATGGAAAATTCGTTTTAACAGAACTAGATAAGGATGGCAATCCGATGTACAAACAACATTTTCCTATTGTAATAGAGCATAATTTTGAGAAGTATTGGATAATGCATCCTGATACTAATATTGATTTATGCGTAATGCCTATAAACCCAATTTTAGAATTGGGGAATAAACAATATGGTAAAGTGTTTTTTTATAAAGCTTTTGATAATTCTTTAATCCCTGTTAATGAAAAGCTATCTGAGATAGATATAGCAGAAGAAATATTTATGATAGGATATCCCAATGGATTATGGGATTCTGTAAATAATATGCCTATTGTTAGACGAGGGACCATGGCGACTAATATTTCGCTTAATCATAATGGTCGGAGAGAATTTGTTATAGATGCAGCATGTTTCCCAGGATCCAGTGGCTCGCCCGTTATTCTTTTTAATAAAGGTGGTTATACGGATAAGCGGGGAAATATTAATTTGGGCAAAGGGCGTTTAATGCTTTTAGGAATCTTGTATGCAGGGCCTCAATTGACTGTTACGGGTGAAATAGAAATAGTAACAGTACCGAACCTTCAACAAAAGCCATTGGCGATATCACATATACCAAACAATTTGGGATATATTATTAAGTCTGATGCGATATTGGATTTTGTGCCGCTTTTAAGACCTTTAATAGCTAATAGTTAAAGAGCTTTTACGTGAAAGTATATAACTCATACTGTTCTTATTGAGGAAATGCTTCTTTCTATCTATAATGGAAAAATAAATATAATGGATATAACAATAAAAAATTTAAAACAACTAATTCAGTCATCCCATATTAATTTCTTATATGGATCAGGGCTATCACGCGATTACCTATCTACATTAGGCAATATTGAAAAGTTGTTGACAGAAACTTCTGAAGCAACAATTGAAGACAAACAGAAAAATATAATAAAGTCCTCATTGTTTGCGACATACGTAGAGACTGTTATGGAACCTTGTTTATCTGAGAAGATAAAAGGGAATCAAGATGAATATGATAAAACCTTTCAAGAATATGTTCGTTTCCTGAATTCTATAAATCATATTATATCTCGTCGTAATGTAAATTTGATTGATAAGCAAATCAATTTATTTACTACCAATATAGATGATTTTATGGAAAAAGCAGCAGAAAAGACAATGGTTGAATTTAATGATGGTTTTAAAGGGCATATAGAACCTGTCTTTAGTGAAGATTCTTTCTCTACCATAAAATCTAAATCAAGTACATTATATCAAAATAATTCGCCTATTCCAGTTTTTAATTTGTTGAAAATACATGGCTCAATAAATTGGATGACTAAAGAGAATTCTGAAATTACTTATGATGCTAAACTTTCACTGATAAGAGATCTTTCTGAAGCGTTAAATGAACAGTTTAAGAAGCAACTTATTAAAATAACAGATGAATCAAAAATTAATGAAATAGTGAAGAAAGCCTTAGAAAATGATTTACCTTATAAAGACGGTGATTTTAATCACTTTAATCAGCTTTATTCAAAGCTGGTTATGATAAATCCAACAAAGGCAAAGTTCAGGGAAACTGTGATTGATTATCATTTTTATGAGTTAATGAGAATCTATTCCAATGCTTTAGAAAGAAGTTCATCATTACTCATTGTTGCCGGTTTTTCTTTTGCAGATGAACACATTGCAAATATTACGATGAGAGCGGCTAATGCAAATCCAACATTGCAGGTTATTATTTTTGCATATAATGGGGATGCAAAAAAGAACATAAAATCTATACTGGGGAAGAAAGGAATATGCAATAATAATATTTCTATTATTTCTCCTGAGGATTTTAAAGCGGCTGCAATCAGGGAGAATCCTGATACAAAGGAATTTGACGGGCTTGAATGTTTTGATTTTAAATCTATTAATGATTTCGTATTTGATAAACTTGTTTCAATTATCTGACATTTATTATGAATAATTCTTCAGATCATTATTTGCAGAAACTCTCTATTTTCAGAATAGGTGAAGTTTATTCTGTTGATGGGCGTACTGTCCTGATTAAGGTTGATCGAGATAAGAACCTGTCACATTTAATTTATCAAGGCAACCTTATTAAAAATGTTTCAGTAGGGAGCTACTTGAAAATCCTGAAAGGTTTTGATACGATAGTCTGTCAGGTTGAGTCAGAATATATAAAAGAAGTTGACGAGTTTAATCCTGCCTATCACAATAGGTCAGAAGAATTTTCACGTTTTTTGAATGTAAAACTGGTGGGATTCTTTTGTGGAAAGGAATACTATAAAGGAGTTAAAGAATTACCTCTTATTGGGAATTTATGTCTTTTAATGGATAATGTTGAATTTTCTACGATTCATAAATTTGCTAAAGATGGTGAGTCTACTATAGAGTTAGGACATTTGCTTAATGATGAAACAGTTTCAATAAGCCTTAGTATTAATAAGCTATTTTCAAGTCATATTGGTATTTTTGGCAATACAGGCAGTGGTAAAAGCTATACTTTGGCCAATCTTTATAAGAAATTATTTGATAAAGTCTATAACAATAAGAATTTTCAAGAGAATGCAAGATTTTTACTTTATGATTTTAACGGAGAATATTCCGGTGATAGTGTAATTACAACTTATAAAAGAGTATATAAACTTTCAACAAGAGATGATAAAAGAGATAAAATTCCTTTGAAAAAAGAGGATTTGATTAATCCTGAATTATTCAATATACTTGCAAGTGCAACTGAAAAAACTCAACAGCCGTTTATTAAGAGGACTTTGGATTTATATAAAAAAGTTCAAGGCGCAGATGATTCGATTGCCTATATTAAAGGAATACTTAGAAAATTGGTTACATCTGTTGTTTGTATGACTGATGCTGTAAAGTCAAAACTGTTACTGGATTATTTTGAGCAAATTTTGCCTTCTGAGAAAGATGAGAGCGGAATAGAAAAAGGGTTACAGTCAGATTTACAATGGAATGGCAAATATTCATGCTATTACATTAATTATCAAGGCGATTCTAAGTATTTCAATAGTAATGAAGGAAGAGATTATATTCAATATTTGTCATTGTATAATTCGGTCAATTCTTTTACTCATTCTGATAATTTTATTGATACAATCATAAAGTATCTTTACATTCAACTTATTCAGGATGTATTGAATAATAGAGCTCAAAATGAACATATCCATCCTGCAATTAATAAACTTAAAGCATTGATGAAGGATTTTCAGAAAGTTTTTGTGATCAATGATGATAAAGATTTCTGGGAAGGTAATTGTTTGGTGGTTGTTGACTTGAATAATACGAATATCAATATAAAAAAGCTAGTTCCACTACTTTTATCTTTTAAACTTTATACAGAACATAAAAAAAATAAAGTGGGTGAAGTAAAAAAGTCTTTAAATATCATTATAGATGAGGCTCACAATATATTATCTTATGAATCGCAGAGGGAAAGTGAATCATGGAAAGATTTTAGGCTAGAAACTTTTGAGGAGATAATAAAAGAGGGCCGTAAATTTGGGGTGTTTATGACTATTGCTAGCCAGCGTCCTTCTGATATATCGGCTACAATTATTTCACAATTGCATAACTATTTGATTCATCGTTTAATTAATAACAAGGATCTTGAAATGATTGAGAAAGCTGTTTCATATCTTGATAAACTTTCTTTTGAAACCTTGCCTATACTTCCAGTAGGAGCCTGTGTTTTATCTGGGATTATAGCAGAACTTCCAATTATTATTCAGGTAGATAAATTGGATAAATCTGTTCAGCCTAAAAGTGAAACTATGTCATTGGAGGATTGCTGGATAGATAAGGATTCCCAAAGTAATAAATAGCTAAATGTTATTTTATTTCGTAGAACTCGATAGTGTTTCAAAAAGTGTGTCGGAAGAAATTCTAAAAAAGGACTAGCCAAAATTTTGACTAGTCCAAACAAGTTTGTAATTTTAGGTGATAAAACACTGCTGTCCGGAGAAAATTCTTCAAAATAGCTATTATTGATTAATACTCAGTTAGTTACAAGGAAAATAAAATTTTCGATTAGAAATTATAGTTTTGAAAGAAGGTATAAACAGCCAATTCTGTAAACAAGAACAAAGGAAAAACAATATTTGCACAGGTTATGTCTTTTATAAACATATACGAATTTAAGAAGTGCGTCAATCTCTATAAGGGTGACAGGCACGCCATCAAGTTCACTTGCCGTGACTAGTTCGTGGTAATGAGTTTTGCTCAGTTCACGGACAGGTCCTTGCTGAGAGACATAGAGACTACACTTAACCTTTGTTCTCCAGACCTTTACCGTTCCGGTATTCCTTGATAGATTTTATGGACTCCATCCCGACATTTGTCCATCTGACAGAATGAGCAATTCACAATTACAAAATTATGGATAAGATACCATTAGATGCAAATTTCTACTATCTTGTGGACAGGGGATATGTCAAGTTTGACTCTTTGTACCAGCATTTTCATCTTAACAATGCCTTTTTTATAAAATTTCTCCTGACAGCAGTGATGGTATTTATTTCTATGCCATACTATAATAATAAAAAAGAAGAGTTCGACATAGTGGTAAAACCCAGTCGTACTCTTCTTATGTTACAGAACTCAATGCTATTTCAGCGAAATCTTATTCGCTGTTTATCGCTTTTTGGAATTGACCAAATCAGCATAGACTTGTGTGGTGATGACATTCTTGTGCGTCAGCATCTACGATATTGTGTAAATGTCTGTATCTAAAGAGATTGGGATGATCGCATACGAATGCTTAAAGCAGTGGAAGGTTATGTGTTTTCTGATTCCAAATTCGCCAATTCTTTGTTTCAAAGGATGATGGTTCATAGAACGGGTTTAGCCTTTGAATACTTTTCCAGTACCTTAAAAGCAGATAATCCATAAGAACATATCTATTTTTGAGATTTCATACGTATTTAAATATTTTAGAGGATTGCAGTCAGTTTCAATAATTATTTATATGGTTCCTTCTGCATTATAAATAATATCACGATATAATTTTATTAATAAATAAAAATTTAGTATTGGGCAACTCTACATTATCTTTCTTATTCTGAGGACGATATTTATCTGCAATTTCAGAAAAATCGTCAGGCTTAGTCTCCAGGTCAACTATGCGGCTACATTATTATTCTGGATCATCAGACAAATCTTAATTATATTACTTATTTATGTTACATTTTTGATATGTAATGAATTAATAAATCGTAAGATTAATATAATTATGTATTAAGTGGCATATCGGTTATTGATAAAAATCTAAAGATTAAACAATACGTGTGATTATATAAGTCCTAAAAGTAATAAAAATATTTTCATTTTGTTGTATAGTTGTTTTTTCGTACCTTTGTGCTTTTGTTGGTACGGCACTATATTCATGTATTATGTAATCTAAATTGGTTTTATTTTGAAATCTATAAAATTACATTATTACCTTTAATGTGCTTTAGATAAAAGAAGTAGGAAAAATAGATGGAAGCATTAAAACAGATATTGAAATCATATTTCGGATATGACAGTTTCAGGCCGATGCAGGAAGAGATAATAAAGAATGTGATACAAAAGAAAGATTCTTTAGTGCTTATGCCTACAGGCGGCGGAAAGTCGATATGCTTCCAACTGCCGGCGCTGATGCTCGAAGGTACGGCTGTGGTTATATCGCCTCTGATATCACTGATGAAAGACCAGGTGGAGGCACTGCGTGCAAACGGAATAATGGCTGCAACACTGAACAGCGGTAATGATGAGGCAACAGACAGAGTGATACGCGAACAATGCAGACAGGGAAAGATAAAACTGCTGTATATTTCGCCTGAACGCTTTATGACAGAAATAGTATGGATAGGACAGATGATGAAGGTGTCGCTGTTCGCAATAGACGAAGCTCACTGCATATCACAATGGGGACACGACTTCAGGCCTGAATATGTACATCTTGGCGTGTTGCATGAACGCTTTGCCGATGTACCTATAATAGCATTGACTGCTACTGCCGACAAAACGACAAAGGCAGACATAATAGACAAACTGAACCTACGCGATCCACAGATATTTGTAAGTTCGTTCGACCGCCCAAATCTTAGTCTTGATGTAAGGCGCGGATACTCGGCAAAGGAGAAGCTGAACACCATATTGGACATAATAGACAGGCATCCTTATGAGAGTGGGATAATATACTGTCTGTCGCGTAAGGAGACAGAACGTCTTGCAGGGAAGCTGAAGCGTGAGGGCGTTGCCGCCGGAGCATATCATGCCGGACTGGAGATGGAAGAGCGCAGCAGAATACAAGAGGACTTTATAAAAGACAAGATAGACGTAGTGGTGGCAACGGTGGCTTTCGGCATGGGCATAGACAAGAGCAACGTGAGGTATGTGATACACTATAACCTGCCTAAGAGCATAGAGAGCTTTTATCAGGAAATAGGACGCGGAGGACGCGACGGACTGCCCACGGAGACGGTGCTGTTTTATAACATAGGCGACCTTGTAACCCTGCGCAGCTTTGCCGACGAGAGTGGACAGAGCGAGCTTAACAACGAGAAACTGAACAGAATGCAGGAGTATGCCGAAGCACAGGTGTGCCGAAGGCGCATACTGCTAAACTATTTTGGTGAGGTGAGCGAACACGACTGCGGCAACTGTGATGTATGCAACAATCCTCCGCAGCATTTTGACGGCACGATGATAGTGAAGAAAGCACTGTCGGCAATAATGCGCACAAAAGAGCGTATAGGCTTTACTACGACGATAGATATTCTGCGCGGCACGATGTCTGCCGACGTGGCGGCAAACAGATATGATTTGCTTAAGACTTTTGGAGTGGGGCACGACGTGCCGGCACGCGACTGGCGCGACTATCTGTTGCAGATGCTGCAGATGGGCTTTATAGAGATAGCATATACCGAAGACAAGCATCTGAAGGTAACGATGCTGGGACGTGAGGCATTGTTTGGCGACAAAAAAGTGGAGCTTGCGATGATAAGGAGAGAGGACAGACGGAAGAATAAAATCAAGCAGGCGCAGCAGGAATTGCCCATGCAGTATAGTAATGGCGATAAGACGGAAGACCCGGCCCTGTTCAGTGTACTGCGTAAGCTGAGGCAGAATATTGCAGAAGAAAACAACTGGCCGGCGTATGTGGTTATGTCTGACAAGACACTGCACGCCCTTGCCAAAGAAAAACCCACAACGCTGAATGCCTTCAGCAACATATATGGCATAGGCGAATATAAACTGAATACCTACGGCAAGAGATTTGTGGATGTGATAAAAGGATATGTCAATTCATGACGATGGTGGTGTCGGGAATGATGACTGCATATGTTATTGTCTACGTATCGTATTTGCGTAGACAATAACATAAAATGGGAACAAGGAACGTTCTAGCATCCGCTTCCGTCAATGCTGCATGATTGTCCTTCTTCCTTTACAGGCGGCTGTAAGCCGGCTTTATCCGCACGGAATGTAACGGTGCCGTCTTCAAGAACAAAACATGGAATACCTACAGAGCCTACACGCTTCATGACATCGAAGGCCGGATTTTTGTCGCGCAGCCTTAGAAACTCTTTAAGATTTCTTACATGTTCGCCGATGTCGACGACTTCATATTTGTTGTTCCCCTTAACTTGCTCTTTAACGTCGGTGCAGTCAGGGCATGTGTTCATTACATAAATCTTAATCATAATGCAAATGTTTTTAGTTTGACGAATAAATGTCATGGCATATAATGCCAATGACAAAGTTAAGGAAATTTACTTATATCAGTATGTGCTGCGGCGATAAATGTTGTGTAAAATATGAAATATATGTCAGAAACGGCAGGCAACGATTATAGAATGTGAGGCTTGGCTGCAAATAGTATAAATGCATGTCAGCTGTAAGGCAATGAGCGTAAAAGCTGTAGCAGCAGTGTAAACTTATATGATATTGTGGCTTTGTGATGATGTATTTGGCTTTAATTTTGTACTTTTGTAAAGTGTAGAATATTTGCCGCTTAATGAATAGTGCCGGTTTGTGTGGTTTTCGTATAGAGAATCATTGGGCATTCATTTGTTTGTGGCATGTATAGTTTGAATTTTTCAATGACGAATATGGATAAAAAGATATTATTCCTTCACGGATTTTTTGCCAGTGGCCAATGTGTGTCGGCACTTAGTCTTAGAGAGGCTCTAAAGGGAAAGGCAGAGGTGATAACGCCCGACCTGCCGATACATCCTGATGAGGCCATGGCGATGATTAAAGACATCTGCGACAGTGAGAAACCTGACGTGCTTGTAGGCAACAGTTGCGGGTCGTTTTATGCACAGATGGCTGCCAACATAGAAGGCATACCGGCACTGCTGGGCAATCCGTATTTTATGATGACGGAGTTTCTGAAAACCAGAATAGGTGAGCATGAATATAAGTCGCCGCGCCAAAACGGCAGGCAACGTCTGGTAATTGACGAGAAACTTATTTGTGAATTTTCCGAGATGGAAGCTGTTCAGTTTGAGTGCTGCAAGGATGAAAACAAGGAACGGATATGGGGACTGTTCGGCGAGAATGACACTCTGGCGCATTTCGAACCATTGTTTATGGAGCATTATAAACATGCTTATCATTTCCCGGGAGGACATACACCTACGGCAGATGAGGTGAAGGAATGGTATGTGCCGTTGGTTGAGAAAATGCTGGTACAAAATTTATAGCTGTAAATGCTAACGGCAGGAAGCAAAGTGTTTCTTATCTTGACAAATGTTAATAATTGATATTATGAGGACAGAAAAGATAACCGCAGAGAATGTAGACAATGTTCAACTGAAAAGTCTGTATGAGAGTGCGTTTCCGAAGGAAGAGCGTATACCATATGATGAGCTAAAAGGGCTGTTGGGAGTTATGCCCATAGACTTTATGGCATATTATGACGAAGACGTGTTTGTTGGCTTGACGATGGTTCTTAACCGCGAAGATTTTAACTGGGGCTGGTATTTCGCCGTAAGGGAAGAGCTGCGCGGCAGGGGATACGGACAGCATATTCTAACTGCATTGAAGGCAAAATATGCAGACAGACGACTGGTTATAGATATAGAATCGCCATGGCAGACAGACTGCAACAACAAGGAGCAGCGTTGCAGAAGATATGAGTTTTATAAGCGTAACGGATTCCGCGACACCCAGACGGCAAAGAGTTTTGAAGGTATTGACTACACAATATTGTTGCTGGGGGAAGGGACGTTTACGCAAAATGACTACGACAGCATAATAGATGATTTAAGAAAGTTTTGGAAGAATCTGCCAAAGGAGGACTGATGATGACAATAGACGACGCGATAAAGCAAAGGCATAGCGTGAGGGCTTATAAGAACATGCCTCTGACAGACAACGATGTGAAACTGCTTGAGGATAAGATAGAAGAACTTAATGCCATGGGGCGTCTGCATATGCAGCTGATACAGAATGAGCCTAAGGCTTTTCAGGGTATGCTGGCAAAGTATGGCAAGTTCAGAAACGTTAACAACTATATCGTTATGGCAGGAAAGAAGGTAGATGACCTTGATGAGCGTATCGGCTATTATGGTGAACAACTGGTGCTGGCGGCGCAGATGGCCGGGATGAATACCTGTTGGGTAGGATTGAGCTTTAAGAAAGTGCCTGGAACGTATGTGCTTGATGATGGCGAAGCAATAAAGGCCTATATTTCGATAGGCTACGGCGAGACAAACGGCGTGTCGCACAAAATAAAGCGCATGGCGCAGGTGAGCAATGCTGACGGGGCAACTCCTGAATGGTTTAAGAGTGGAGTTGAGGCCGCCTTGCTCGCTCCTACAGCAGTGAATCAGCAGAAGTTTTATTTTGAGTATGTTAGTGCCGACGGAATAAATCCTGCAATGGTACGTGCAAGGCGTCAGTTCTCATTGGTAGGTTATACTAAAATGGATTTAGGTATAGCCAAACTGCATTTCGAAATAGGAGCAGGCCTGGAGAACTTTGTGTGGACAGAATAAGTATAGATATTAAATGCTTATAACACAGATGGACCGACGGCTAGTGGAGGTAGCTCAATTGTCTGTGGACTTATTATCAAATTTTAGAGCTAAGACCTTATGACATTATAATAAAATAAGTCCAAACCGACAAAAGTCAATAATCGGTTTGGACTTATTCTTATCAGTTGTGCCAACTACAGCATTATATCTGCGATGTTTATTGATTCAAGAACGGATCGAGAAGAGCCATCAGATCTGATTTAGACATTGCGCCACTTTGTCTGTAAAGAATTTCTCCATTTCTGAAGAGCATAAGAGTGGGGACTGATTGTATGCCATAGCGCCCGGCAGTATCATTGTGTTTGTCAACGTCAACCTTAATGATACGTATCTTGTCGCCGAGAGTTGCCTTAACTTGTTCTAATACAGGGTGCATCATTTTGCATGGACCACACCATGTGGCAAAGAAGTCTACTAGGACGAGACCATTGCCGGATATTACGTCGTTAAAAGTTTCCATCGCTTTTCGTGATTAAATTAATAACTTATTTGTAACTCTAACAAGCAAAGTGTGTGCCAAGCTTGTTCATGTAGACATTTTGCAGAGCTTCGGACATCTCGTTTTTGTATAGATGAGGTTTATTTATTATAGATTGTTGAGTATTGATTAATATTTTGTATATTTGCAGTGGACTTAAAGATTATGTTTGTCAAGCTTTGGCATACAAACAACTATTGAAAAAACATGAGAGGTATTATGTTAAGTAAAATTTGTGACAAAAGAGCTGTGTTGTATTTATTGGGAATGAATATAATGTCTGTCGGTATTTTATTGAGTACACGTACAGGGCTTGGTGTTGCGGCTATAAGTTCTGTTGCTTATTCATATTCAACATTCCTGCATATTTCATTCGGAACGGCGAATTTTATATTGTATATCATTTTTATAACGATTCAGGCAATATTGTTAAAGTCATTGTCGTATAAACTGCTTTTGCAGATACCGATGGCTTTTCTTGTCGGGTTATTTATTGATTTATATGATATAGTGATTCCGGTTATTCATCCAAAATTTATTGTCGGATTGCTATTATTGGTAATGTCAAATATTCTTACGGGAATAGGAGTTTATTGTATGACTCGTGCTAACCTGATATTAGACCCTGGTAATGCGATAGTAGACACTCTATGTAAAGTGTTGCATAAGCCGTTTTCTTATCTTCGCATACGTTTCGATGTCTCTTTGGTTGTATTTACAATTTTATCAGGACTATTAATAGTCAACAAGGTTGTTGGCGTTGGTTTGGGCACTGTTATTTCTGCCTATTTGATAGGGCGGTCTGTTGGAGTGACAGACAGGACTGTTGGTATATATATAACGAAATGGACAGGTAAGTACGATGGAAAATGAGATACAGGAATATTTATATAGACTTATTTCCGGAGCGTGTAGATTCTATATTGTGTAAATGTGAATCAGAACTGACTTATAAGTTGCACTAAAGCAGGTTTTGGGTGGCCTATTCATGTTTTAGCCGAAAAATCTTCATATAAAGCCTATTTTCTACTTCTTATTTAGACCGGTATCCGAATCAATGAAATAATGGATATGACAGTCAATACAGTGCAAATACGGAAGAGTTATGCTGGCCATGTTGGAGAGGTCGTTAGATAAAAAGTCTTATGTATTATTTATTTTTGTTATGCCAATACGTGCTGTTATTGATGTCTCCCTTTGATGATTACATAAATGATAACTGGTGCGCCCATTATTGGGGTGACAGCATTAAGGGGTATGATGCCGTTGTCGCCAGGAAGAACGCATATTATGTTGCACAGAAGTGATATGGCTGCTCCGGAAAGAATAGTGCCAGGTATGAGATAGCGGTGGTTGTCTGTTTTAAGAAGCATACGTGCTATATGTGGAACGGCAAGTCCGATAAATGCAATAGGGCCACAATAGGCAGTGGTAACGGCGGTAAGAAGGCCTGTTACCAATAAAAGGCAATTGCGCAACTTGATGGTGTTTATACCAAGATTTTCTGCATATTGTTCGCCTAACAATACGGCATTGAGAGGTTTAATGAGAAGTAAGGCACATATTAAACCTACTATTGTAACAGCCGCGAACAGAGGCATCTGAGCCATAGACACTCCTCCGAAGTTGCCTAATCCCCATATCATATATGAGTGAACGCCCTCTTCAGTCGCAAAGAAGTTGAGCAGTGATATTGCAGATGAAGATATATAGCCTATCATAATGCCGGTGATAAGGAGCATGACGTTATTGTTTACAAGATTGGAGAAAAACAATAATACAGCCATTACAGCTACAGCACCTACAAATGCGGCAATAAGTACAGCCAGAAATCCAGTAACAGAAACTGCTCCTGCCGTTATGCTTCCACCAAACAGAAGCATAACGAAAGCCACGCCAAGGCTGGCACCACTGTTGATACCGAATATAGACGGACCGGCAAGAGGATTGCAGAATGCGGTCTGAAGTAATAATCCGCTGACTGCTAATGCTCCACCGCATAAAATGGCTGTAAGAGCCTGAGGCAGGCGAGTCTGCAATATTATATATTTCCAACTTTCATTTACATCATCACTGCCGCTGAAAATATCGATAATGCTGTTTATCGGTATTTTCACGGCTCCATAGATGATGTTAATTACAAACAGAGCAATTATTGCCAAAGTTATTACAACAAAAAATCTGCAATATTTTTTCATTTTATATGTTCAAAGTATTTCGCTTTGCCAAGTTCGGTTATTTCCGGATGTGTTATTATTATGAAATCACGCAGCAACAAGTCTGGATGGAACGGGGTGTCTTCGTAGAACGTGTTACTGTAAGTATTGCATCCGAAGACCATCTTGTTCTTGAATGCCTTAAACTGTGAGTATCCGCTGTTTTCCGTCAACAATGATTTGTAGGTGGCTTTTTGAGGACTATTATATCTGATAAGCCAAATGTCGCTGTTGCCGGCTTTTTCGAGGACTATTTCAAAAGGTAGAGGTAGACTGCCGCTGCTCTTTTCGGCAGAAAAAGGATATGCCGCATTTGCATCAGCAATTATCTGTCCGATGGTGCTTTGTCCGCCAGGCACATACCATACAGAACTGTTTATCTTGTCGATAATTACAGAATGTCTTGTTTTGGCAGTTTTAGCAATTTGCTTGAGGCTGTTGTATTTTGTCTCAACGTCATTAAAGATGCTGTCAGCCTGTTTTTCTGCACCAAACAGCATTCCATAGAATTTCATCCATTCTGCTCTTCCCAATGCTGTAGTTTCCATGTAGTCAGCAGTTTCAATAATGGGCTTTTCCCACTCATTAAGACGTCCGTAGCCTCCGCTGTTCTGAAATGGAGAAATCAATATTGCGTCAGCGTTTATACCTATAATCTTTTCGAGTGTTGGGGTTATTCCGCTGCCGCAGTCAGCAATTTTGTTTTCTTTGCATTGTTGCTGAATCCATGGCAGATTAATATATTTGACATCACAAACCCCTTTGATGTTCTGACCTTTGCCAAAAGACATAATCAGGCCGCAGTGAACAGATGTCGTTACAACCGCACGTTGCAAAGGTGTTCTGACAATAGTGCCCTGTGGCAGATTGGCCGGCAGTTCTTTGTCTGACGGTACAAGGATGTATGTATGAAGTATTTTTCCTTTGTTCCAAGGATCGTTCAGGGTGACAACGTTGTAACCGTCGCATTTGATTATATGAAGCTGCTTGGCATATTTAAGTTCTAGGGTGTCACCGCTAAAAGATGTATCAGTGCTGTTACCCCGGCATGCGCACAGGGTAATCAGCACTGATATCAGTAAAGAGGTTATCGTTAAATTTTTATTCATAAACAACACCAGTATTGAATGCTATTGCATTAGGGCCAACTCCGGTAGAGAACATCTTAACGAAGGTTCCGTCTTCTTTGTACATGTTGACATAGCCATCTGTAGTATAGCTTGCATATCCGGTGTCAGGATTCTTGCTGTAAGAAGTGATAAACACATATCCGTTAACAGGGTCAACTCCAATTGCAGATGGGCTGAACGGCAGGTTGTCTGTTATGAATGTCTTAACTTCACCGCTTGCAATGTTGTAGACGCTGTAAGTAGGAGTGACGGGAGAAACATAGCTGTAAGGAGCATTTATTACGTAGATGTTTTTCTTATCTGTCGCCATCATTGTTGCGTCGATAAGGTTTGTAACCTTCTTGTCTGCAGTGATCTTCTTTACACCGGCGCCATATTGGTTGTAATTAGAATCATAAAGACCACTGTCCATCACATAAAGTGTTCCGTCGATAACACTGATGCCAACAGGGTTTGTTATCAATGGGTCGGTGAGATTTGTAACGCTTCCATCGGTAAGGTTGATGTATGAAATAGAAGAATTTTGGCCATTGCCATAGCTGCTGTTTGCTACATAAAGCATATTGCCGTCTATAGCAATTCCCTCAGGATATGAACCAGCCTGATAAATCTTATCCAGATTTAAAGATGCTGTGTCGATTGCTGCAACGTAGCCTTTGAATGTTGACACATAAATTTTTCCGTTTCCGACTGCAAGACGTCTGGGTGTCTCACCCTTGTCTGCTCCCATAACTTCGGTTGTCTTTATTGTTCCGACAGACACCATTGTGTTCTTGTTGACAACTTCAACTGTATTTTCACCCGTTACAACAATATACATCTTGTCACCATAAATCAGAGCGTCATTAGGTGTTGTACCAAGATTGCGTCCATTGGCAGCCTGAAATACCTTCTGGGCGGCTGTCTGTGTAGAATAGTCAATAGATGTGATGCTGCCGCTGATTTGAGAACTCATGTTTCCTGAGTTTACAATGAAGGCGCCTGTGCTTACATCAATAGGTTTCGGAACGTAATTATCGTCATCGTCGCTGCACGATGTAAATGATACGCATAATGCAATTGCTGCAAAACTTAAAAATTTTTTCATTTCTTTTTTTGATTAAAATTTATAATTTATTGAAAATTGATAGCTTATTCCCGGCATCGGATATGCCTTGACAATTTCGTATTGCTTGTTGAGAAGGTTCTTGATGTCTCCTCGTAGGGTAATCGTGTTTTTGGCTATTTTAAACGACCTGAAAAGGGTTATGCCGGTTTCGAAAAATCCCGGTATGTTAGAATCTTCATAATGTTCGTTATTTGAACTGCGGCTGCTCATACCGGTGCCGTGTACTGTGAGGTTTACCCATGGATTTTCGTAACAAACAGAAACGCTTCCAGAGTGTAATGGTGTGTAGGCAATCTGGTATCCATAATATGGAGATTCCGGATTAGTATGGTTTTCTGCATTCTGCAGGCTATAGCTGGATGTAAGAGTTATCAAATGCTTGTCTGAAAACTTATGCATTACATTAGCCGTTGCGTCTAAGCCCAACACTCTTACCTTTCCGACATTTATGTTTGTCCATATAAACATATTGTATGGTACGGCAACTATTTTGTCTTTAACATGGTTGAGATATCCGTCTAATGTTATTTTGATATTTGTCTTTTTTGTGACATCTTGTAATAATGTGAATCCTATATTATATTGATCAGTGCTTTCAGGAAGCAGATTTGTGCTGCCGTAATGATAGAAATATGACTCATTGAATGTTGGTGCCCTGAATATATTTTTATATGATGCTCTAATATAAAAGTCATTATTTTTAAAAACTTTATATGAGAGTGACAGAGATGGTGAGAGTTTGCTCATGTCGCGTGCAGATTCTCCATATTCTGCACCATTGTAATATAGTGAAAGCAGCAACTTTCCGATGATAGACAGTCTTGCTGATTTATATTTAGCTGTAGCTGCCTGAAGAACGGTATGCCTAAATGGGTGTGTATCTGTTGAAAGGCTGCTGTTCATGTTGTTATAGCTGTAGTCGGCAGAATAGCAGAACGCCCAGTCTTTAAATGGAGTGTATAGGAGACTTGCAGATGTATAAGCTTCTCTTTGCCAATAATCAGCATCTTTTATGCCGTCGCTATATGAACCGTCTTTATATTTTGAAGCTGCCCAGTTATATTTTGCATTAACTTTTAAAGATAGATTGTTGCTGTTAAATGTGCGGTAGCCGATTTGGGCAAAGAAGTTCTGGTCTCTGAGCTCTTCATTGCTTATATTTGTGTAATATCTGACTTGTCCGGGCAGTTGTCTGTCGTTATCATAATAATATATTTTGCCGCTTAATTCATTGCGGGTATTAATGTTCCATATAAAATTAGTCTCACCATGCCCTGATTTCATACGACTGTTTGTGCGGCGCTCTTTTGTAACGACTGAAATATTGCGTAGCGTGAAAGGATAATCGTTTTCTGCATAGACGAATTCCCCAATTGCCGAGAAAGAAAATTTGTTTGAAAAATTCTGCTCGTATCTTATAAATGGACTAATATATCCGAATGAACCAACTTTCAGCTGAGTGGTCAGATGAGGAGCTGTGTCTTCTGTAGGAGACTTTATTGTCCTTATGTTAATGGATGCCGGTAAACTGGCATTTTTTGCGGGTATAAAAATGTCGTCATTATCGCCGATGACAAGCGATATGTTGTCGATGTTTTCTAAGGAATAGCGCGACAGGTCGATTTGTCCGCTCTGGCAGTCGCTAAGCATGATTCCGTCATAGCTAACGCCTGTATGCTGAGTGCCGAAACTTCTGACAGAAACGGTTTTCATACCTCCGGCACCACCATAATCACGTATGGTTATTCCGGGCATACGGTTAAGGGCATCAGCTATATCAGTGATGCCTGCAGTATTAAGGCTTTTGTTGTTGATTACATATAATGGCGATGTACTGGTAACTTCGTGCTTTTTTTTATTTTCTGTGACCACAACATCCTGCAACTGATATGTGTTATCAATTGTATCATTTTTTTCAGATTGCGCTTGAGCACAAAAAGGAACTGAGCATACCAGAACTAATGCCGTTATTTTTTTCATGTGTAAAATGTTTTATCAACAGCTTTCCTCGAAGCTGGTGGGATAAACTGTTTCAATGGCAGGTCTTCTGACTTATTGTCATAAAAGCAAACGCCTTCCCTATAATACACAGTGGCTATTTTGTTTGCTTCATAAACGACAAATTACAGCAGCGGGACTGTCAGGGATTTTCACCTTGTTCCCTTTTAATCATCGTATGATGAACCGATTGATTGTGCAAAGGTAATGATAATAATTATAATTTTAATAATAAAACAGTTAAAAAGATGATATGATACATTCCTTTTAATAGAAAGTGCGTATATATGTTTGGTAAATTGATGTGGTACGAAAAATAGCCATACCAGCGATAAGCACGGTATGGCTATTATATGATATTTACAATTGTGATGCTAAATGTATGCTTGTGTTTTAGTATTCGTCATCATCTGCGACATCTTCTGCTGTAAGATCGAGGTCTTCAGGATTTTCCTCGATTGTTGTTCTGTAGCTTTCTTCTGTCAGCTTATCTTCGTCGAATGCGTCATCATCATCGTCATTGTCATACTTTTCATCAATCTCTGGCAGATCCTCGTCGTCATCTTCGTCAGAATCGTATTTGCGAGAGTCGTCTGTTCCAAATTTAAGACGGGGCTTTTCTGTTTCGGGCTTAAGTTTTGCAAAAATAGCTTCAATCCATGCACCTTTTGAAATTTCCAATACTTCAAATCCGTCAGCAACTTTCTTTTCGTACATTCCGCCAACTTTATGTAATCTGTCTTTGGGTAAAGTTGTTGTACTTATGTCAAATCCGCTCTGTATGATATCCTGAATGCTTTGTGACAAAGAATCCCAACCTCCGCCAAAATTACGATCGATAACTTCAAGCAGTTTTGTTGCAGAAATATGTCGGATGTTCTCGTATGTAAGGTCTGTTACCCTTAATATAGGACGTTTTTTTATTCCTATTTTGATCTTCTGGCTTTCATCTACAGGCATTGTGCCAATTTGGAAACCGCGGGCTTCATACTTCTTGATTATTTCAGGGCGGTCTATCTTTATTTCTTCAACTTCAAATGCGCTTTTGATGATATCAATGTAGTGCTTGATGTTTTCTCTTATATCGGAGTCTTTTTCTGCAACTTCCAACATCCTGAAGACATCATTCTCCTGAATATCCCAAACGTTACTTTTGTTGATGGTTTTTAATGTAAGTGACTTCTTATCAATATCTTTCATATTTCTTTTTAATTAATTTCTTTTTATTTTTAAAATATATCTCTATCTGTCAGTATAGGAAACTTTGAACGATAATGATTCAGTTTGTCTAAATCAATTTCAGCAGTGATAGCCTGTTCTTTTTCGTCAGACTTGGCTAGTAAAGCGCCTTTGGGGTCAATGATGGCACTATTTCCGTTATATTGACATCTATCATCTTCCCCTGTGCGGTTACATCCAATTACATAACATTGATTTTCAATGGCCCTTGCTCTTAATAGGATGTTCCATGCGTCCTGCCTGTTTTGAGGCCAGTTGGCCACAAAAATTATAGCGTCATAGTCTTCTTTATATCTCATCCATGCAGGGAATCTTAAATCATAACAGGTCTGTAATAAAAAACGGAAATTTTTATATTTCGCAATTACTCTTTTGTCGCCTGCTGTATAGTATACGTCTTCTCCTCCGTATTTAAACAAATGGTGCTTGTCGTAGTAATAATATTCTCCGTCAGGCATTACAAAATATAATCTGTTTCTGTACTGCGACTGATGTGTCAGGATAGAAAGACTTCCACATATTGCACATCTGTTGGATTGTGCTGTTTCTTTCATCCATTCAAGTGATTCCTGAAAATTGACTTCAGCAGAATATTTTGCTGGATCTGTTATAAATCCTGTCGCCCACATTTCTGGCAATATGTATAAATCAGAGCCAGGATTATTGGATATAAGTTGACCTGCTACAACCTGATTCTTATCAGGCTGCACCCACTTGATATCCGTTTGGAGGATTGTAACTTTCACTATTTATTCTCGTTTTCAGTTTCTATGAATGCTGCAAAAGTAATATATTATCTTTTATTCGCAAGTTTTTAATAGATATTTTTTGCATAAATGACATATATTTTCTACTTTTGCATTTATGGTTAAGCCTTTAGCAGAGAGATTAAGACCCAAGGTTCTTGACGACTATATCGGACAGAAACATCTTGTCGGTAAGAATGCCGTTCTCCGTAATATGTTGGAAGCCGGAAGAGTGACATCTTTTATCTTATGGGGGCCTCCGGGGGTAGGAAAGACGACATTGGCCTTGATAGTGGCAAATCACCTAAAAGTACCCTTTTATACATTGAGTGCTGTTACAAGTGGTGTGAAAGATGTCAGGGATGTTATTGATAAAGCCAAGAATGCTGGCTTCTTCAATAATTTTACTCCTATATTGTTTATTGATGAGATACACCGCTTTAGCAAGAGTCAGCAAGATTCTTTGTTGGCTGCGGTTGAGAAAGGTATAGTTACGTTGATAGGCGCAACCACGGAAAATCCTTCTTTTGAAGTTATCAGACCATTGCTTTCAAGATGTCAGCTTTATGTGTTGAAGCCCTTGGAAAAAGAAGACTTGCTCGGACTTTTGCAGCGCGCTTTAAGAGAAGATGTTGAACTGAAGAAAAAAAATATAGAACTGAAAGAGACTAATGCCATTCTAAGGTATAGCGGGGGAGATGCCCGTAAATTATTGAATATTTTAGAACTGGTCGTTGATTCTGTCAATAGTGAAAAAATTGAGATAACAGATGAAACTGTAGTAGGGTGCTTGCAGCAAAATCCTCTTGCGTACGATAAGGACGGAGAAATGCATTATGATATAATATCTGCGTTTATAAAAAGTATTAGAGGTTCGGATCCAGATGCAGCGTTGTATTGGCTAGCACGTATGATTGAAGGTGGTGAGGACCCTAAGTTCATTGCTCGCAGACTTGTTATAAGTGCTTCAGAGGATATTGGCTTGGCGAATCCGAATGCGTTGTTGCTTGCCAATGCAGCATTTGATGCCGTAAATAAAATAGGATGGCCTGAGGGGAGAATTCCATTGGCCGAGGCAACGGTGTATCTTGCGACGAGTCCCAAGAGCAATTCTGCATATAACGGCATTAATCATGCACTTGAAGTTGTTGCCAGGACTGGTAATCTGCCGGTGCCATTGCATTTGCGTAATGCTCCTACGAAACTTATGGCTGATCTAGGATATAGTGACGGGTATAAGTATTCACATGATTATCCGGAACACTTTGTTGAACAACAATTCTTGCCTGATGAACTTGTTAATGAGCGGATATGGCATGGGCAACATTCGCCCAATGAGGAAAAGTTGTATCAACGAATGTTGAAGTGTTGGGGAAACAGATTTAAAGAATAACAAAAATATATAACTATGAAGATTGTTGTTTTAGATGGATATAGTGTAAATCCAGGTGATTTATCATGGAACGGAATAAAAGAATTAGGTGATTTGACTGTATATGACAGAACGTCTCCTGATGACGTAGTGTCGCGTGTTGAGCAGGCTGATATCGTGTTGACAAATAAAGTTGTGTTGTCTGATGCCATAATGGCTAAGTTGCCTAATTTGAAATATATAGGAGTATTGGCTACAGGAGTCAATATTGTTGATATTGCAGCAGCGCGGAAACGTGGTGTCATCGTAACGAATGTGCCTGCTTATAGCACAGACAGTGTGGTTCAGATGACTTTTGCGCATATTTTAAACATTACCAATCGCGTTGCTCATTATTCAAAACAGAATCGTAATGGCCGATGGAGCAGTAATGAAGATTTCTGTTATTGGGATACGCCTTTGAATGAACTTGCCGGAAAAACTCTTGGTGTGGTTGGACTTGGTAGTATTGGATATAAGGTGGCATGTATTGCACGTGATTTTGGTATGGATGTTTTTGCTTTTACAAGCAAGAATTCTGCAGATCTTCCTGATGGTATCCAGAAGACGACGCTGGACGGACTTTTAGGTATCAGTGATATAGTAACGTTGCATTGTCCTTTGACGGAAACGACTAAAGAGATGATAAATAAGGCTACTTTAAAAAAGATGAAGAAAGGTTCGATATTGATAAATACCGGTAGAGGCCCATTGGTGAACGAGAATGACGTTGCAGAGGCTTTAAATGAAGGATGGCTCGGGGGGTATGGTGCTGATGTTATGTGTCAGGAACCTCCACTTGAGGATAATCCTATTTTCAGCGCCCCCAATGCCTATATAACTCCTCATATAGCATGGGCTACTTATGAGGCTCGTGTGCGTCTTGTTAATATCGTGACCTCTAATATTAAGGCTTTTCTTGACGGTAAGCCGGTAAATGTTGTCAGCTAATGAATACAGTGCAGCTTGTTATAGAGTTTTTGGGAACATTCGCATTTGCTATATCTGGTATAAGATGGGCGGCGTTTAAAAACTTTGACTGGTTTGGAGGGTATGTTGTAGGGTTGGCCACGGCAATAGGAGGCGGTACAATTCGTGATGTTATGCTTGGCGTAACTCCTTTTTGGATGACAAACTCTATATATATAATATGTACGGCGGCAGCCTTGGTGCTTGCTATAATATTTAAGAAGGCTATAGTAAAGTTTTCTAGTACATGGTTCCTGTTTGATACTTTGGGACTTGCACTGTTTACTATAGCCGGTATACAAAAAACATTATATGCAGGCTTCCCGTTTTGGGTTGCAATCATAATGGGGTGTATCACAGGCGTGGCCGGAGGTATTATTCGTGATGTATTGATAAATGAAGTTCCGCTGATATTCCGAAAGGAGATTTATGCTGTTGCGTGCATATTGGGCGGTTTTGTATATCAGATATGTTATTATTGGGGATTAAATTTGGAGATTATTGTTATTTCAAGCTTTGTAACTGTTGTTGTTGTAAGGCTTATGGCAGTGAAATATCATATTTCTTTGCCTCATTTACATGAAATGGAAGAAAAATAATAGTTTTTCATTAAAAAGATACGGAAAAATTTTGCTGTATTAGAAAATATGCGTACCTTTGCATCGCATTTAAGAA
>ULME01016070.1_pt1 | contig 29222 bp, 15 predicted proteins | sample 1951591 | NCBI WGS metagenome assembly ULME01 (sample SAMEA4835544, study PRJEB28245) | human gut metagenome | biome: gut microbiome; material: fecal sample | place: Denmark | collected 2008
GAAGGAGGCTATACATTACCCGATGGTTCAACGGCTCTTTCGGCAGATGAAAAGATGGTGAACGGTAAGAAAGCCATTACCGCACTGGCCGATTTCCGTCGGGCAAAAGAAGAAGGCGATGAGGCTTCCATGCAGATTGCACGCAGTGCCCTGAAGGAATACATGCCTTATTTCGGCTACGGATACATTCAGGACAAGGAAGACCTTGTACCTCATGTAGGTCTGCTTTTCTGGTCTTTCCGTGTGATGGTGGGGCTAGGTATGTATTTCATACTGTTCTTCCTGGTTATTTTATTCCTCGTGTGGAAAAAGCGGCTGGCTGAACTCAACTGGCTGCACTGGATTTCCTTGTGGAGCATTCCATTGGCTTACATTGCCAGTCAGGCAGGATGGATTGTGGCCGAGATGGGACGCCAGCCCTGGACAATTCAGGATTTGCTGCCGGTCAATGCGGCGGTGTCAAAACTGGAAACGGGCTCCGTGCAAACCACTTTCTTCATTTTCCTTATCATGTTTACCGTGCTGCTTATTGCTGAAATCGGTATCATGGTAAAAGCCATCCGTAAAGGTCCGGAAGAAAAATAAACTAACCGATACATCATTTTAAAACCGAAAAATATGGATTCAACTTATATATTCTTGCAGCATTACTGGTGGTTCCTGGTTTCCTTATTAGGAGCCTTGCTGGTCTTTTTGCTGTTCGTGCAGGGAGGAAACTCCTTGCTCTATTGCTTGGGACGTACAGAAGAAGAACGTACGTTGCTGGTTAATTCCACCGGACGTAAATGGGAATTTACCTTTACCACCCTGGTCACTTTCGGAGGAGCCTTTTTTGCTTCTTTCCCTCTGTTCTATAGCACCAGCTTCGGAGGAGCTTACTGGTTGTGGATGATTATTCTCTTCAGTTTTGTGCTTCAGGCTGTGTCCTACGAATTTCAGTCGAAACTCGGCAACTGGTTGGGCAAGCGTACCTATCAGTTCTTCCTGGTGCTGAATGGCATTGTAGGTCCGCTATTGTTGGGAGCGGCTGTCGCTACCTTCTTCAACGGCTCCAACTTTGTGGTGAGCAAAGGAAACCTTACCGATGAAATGATGCCGGTCATCAGCCATTGGGGTAACGGATGGCATGGACTGGATGCGTTTGCCGACCCGTGGAACCTCATATTAGGTTTTGCGGTGCTCTTCCTTGCCCGTTTGCTGGGAAACCTCTACTTCATTAACAACATCCGTCATGAAGTGTTGAATACCCGTTTCCGTCGTCAGTTGATAGCCGATGCAGTGCCCTTCCTTGTATTCTTCCTGGCATTTGTGATTCGCACTTTACTGAAAGACGGGTTTGCCGTTAATCCGGAAACGGGGCAGATTGTAATGGAACCTTTCAAGTATCTCCATAACTTTATAGCGATGCCTTATCTGCTGGTGTTGTTCTTGTTAGGAGTAGTTGGGGTGTTGTATGGTTTGGGAAAAAGCATTTTCTGCAAGACCTATACCCGCGGTATCTGGTTTGCCGGTGTGGGTACGGTACTGACGGTACTGGCCTTGCTGTTGGTCGTAGGCTATAATCATACCGCTTATTATCCTTCTACAGCCGATTTACAGAGTTCACTGACTATTGCCAACAGCTGCTCCAGCCAGTTTACTCTGAAAACCATGGCTTATGTATCTATTTTAGTTCCTTTTGTACTGGCCTATATTATTTATGCATGGCGTGCCATCGACCGTAAGCCGCTGACCATGGAAGAAATCAAAGAAGACGAGCACAGTTATTGATTCATGCCGTCTGTAACAGCGTATAACACACCGTCGTCCGAAGCAGAAAATCGGGCGACGGTTATTTTTTTGCAGAAAAATGCAGAAATCTCACGTAAAAATCCTTTCTGGTTCGTATATAGCTTTATACATTTGTAATTAATGAAGTTTGAAGATATGAAAAGACTGATATTAACCGTACTATATGCTTTCCTGTGTTTGGGGATGCAGGCAGCCGCTTCTTTCCCGTTCCGCCATATCGGTATTCGTGACGGACTTCCCGACAATTATGTGAAAAATGTATTCGGGCTTCCCGACGGGCGTTTGGGAGTGCGTACGACTTCTTTGCTGAGTTTTTACGACGGAAAGAATTTCATCAACTATCCGTTGTGGAAGGCTCCGGTATATGGTATTGACCAGGAATCAGTCATTCCTCTTCAGTACCTGGATGCTGACGGAAGAATCTGGCTGAAAGAAAAAGGAAATTTGAAAATCTTTGACTTGGACAAGGGTGAGTTTATTCAGCCGGATACGCTTTTGGCCGGATGGGGCATAAAGGAAAAGATTTCAAATGTGTTCATCGATTCCAATCTTCACGCCTGGCTGGTGACAGCTTCTCAGCGTGTACTTCTTTATGATACAAAGAACCATCAGCTACAGACCATAGGAGAAGACCGGCATTTCCTGAATGGAAATGGTACGCTGATGGCAGTGGAGTCATACGGTAATGTGAGCTGGATGCTGCATGAAAGCGGTTTGCTGCGTGCCTATGACCGGAATCAGAAGAAATTTATCCGGCAGGAAACTTTTTTGCAGAATCGCTTGAAGATCGACCAGCAGGTGGTAATCCGGATGCTGGACAGCGGTGACTTCTGGATTGTGTGGAATACAGGGGTTATTTTTTATATGAATGCCATCCATGACTGGAAAGAAATAGAACTTCCTTTTCCTTTTGGGGAGATTACTTCATGTGATGTGGAAAAGTCGGGTAATGCCTGGGTTGGGACATCCAGTCGTGGTATATTCCTAATAGATAAATATAATTTCTCGGTTTTTTCGGCTGACCCCTTTCACGCTACCTTAGGAGGAAGAGGGTATACGAACGTACATAGTATTTATGTAGATAAAAAGAGCGGAACCGTATGGGCTGGTTTGTTTAACAGAGGATTAGCCTATTACCATTCCAGCATGAGTAACTTTACTTTATACAATAAAAAGAATATTGCAGGCGATTGGGGTAGTGATGATGTGTTATGTATGTTGGAAGCCGATGATGCCTCTATCTTTTTAGGTACATCTGCAGGACTTTATCGTTTATCTGCCGACCGGATATCGGTAAGTTGTCCGTTTAAGGAGTTGAGCAACGGATTGTTTCGAACTGCCTATAAGGACTTGAAAGGAAGAATGTGGTTTGGTACTTATATGGACGGACTTTATTGTATAGATAAAGGTAAAATTTCACATTATCTATTCCCGGTTCGTGAAGGGATGGACTTGAATAATATTCGTACGCTGACCGAGGACATAGAGGGTAATCTGTGGGTGAGTGTAAACGGTGGAGTTGGGAGGTTTGATATCCGATCTGGCAAGTTGGATTTGTTAGTTGACAAATATCCTGAATTGTCTCGATTTAAGATAGCCAATACGATGTCTTTTGATGCTTCCGGGCGCTTGGTGGTAGGAGCAGACAATGGAATTTATTTTTATGACATAAAGAAAGATAGTCTTTACATTCCCGGACATGCAAAAGGTAAAGACCCGTTTCAGGTTTTAGCAGGCGAGAAATATAATTGTATGCTGAACGATAGCCGTGGATTATTATGGATGGGAACCCAGTATGGAATAAAGGTACTTTCTCCAGACCGGAAGATTGATGTGTTGGGGGAAGAACATGGGTTTGAAAATCTGACTATTCAGGCCATGCAGGAAGATTATAATAATGAGGTCTGGATTACCACAATCAATGCATTGTATAAGGTAAGTGTAGCAAAAGAAGGTGGACAGAATGAATATACAGTAGTTTGTTTGGACCGGAATCACAGTCGTGAATGGGATGACTTGTATGAGTTTTGTTCTATGCGGACCCGAAAAGGAGAACTTTGTTTTGGAAGGATGGATGGATTCTATTTGTTTTCTCCTGAAAATGTGGTGTTTACTCCTTGTGTTATTTCTCCTTTGTTTACCGGATTCCGTTTGTTCAACGAATCGGTTTCGTGTGGAGAAGAATATCATGGAAGGGTTTTGTTTACTCAGTCAATCGACAAGGTACGGTCGGTAACACTGAATTATGATGAAAATTTCCTGACCTTTGACTTTTCCAGTTTGAATTTTGTAAACCCTTCGCAGACTTATTTCCGTTATCGTTTAGAGGGAGCTGATAAAAAGTGGAATGAAATAGTTTCCGATAAGGGGCAGGGAAGCGTAGTGTATAATAATTTGTTGCCGGGTGAATATACGTTTCATGTGATGAGTGCTGGAAACGATCATGTATGGAGCCCGGAATCCATTTTTCAAGTGACAATTCTTCCGCCATTTTGGGCTACGGGTTGGGCTTTTGTACTTTACTTTTTATGCCTGATAGGGGTAGTCATTCTAGGAGTGAGGTATGTGTATCGGAAAAATAATCAGAAACTGATTCGATTGAAAGAACAGCAGGCAGCCCAGCAAAAAGAGGAACTGAATCAGTTGAAGTTCCGGTTCTTTACTAACATCAGTCACGAGCTTCGAACTCCGCTTACTTTGATACTTACCCCATTGGAAGTACTTCGGAAGAAGGTGAGCGACGAGCAGGTACTTCGTCAGCTTGATACGGTCTATAAGAATGCACAAGAGCTATATACCCTTGTCAATCAGTTGCTAGATTTTCGTAAGATGGAAATGAAAATGGAAAAACTTCATCTTACCGCTGGCGATTTGGAAGAGTTTGTGTCAGCATTGTATGCTAATTTTCAACCCTTTGCCAAGGAAAAGCAGCTGGATTTTCGTCTGGAGCTTTCAGATGCTCATTGGTATATGAATTTTGACCATGAAAAATTGCATCGTATTTTAAATAACTTGCTTTCAAATGCATTCAAGTTTACGCCGGAAGGAGGGCGTGTAGTGCTTTCTTTGTCAGCAGAGGAAGTTGAAGGGCATTCTTTTGCCAATATAACAGTTTCAGATACAGGAATTGGCATATCAGATGAGGCATTGAAGCATATTTTTGAGCGCTTTTATCAAGTACAGCATCCGGACGACAGCAAGGTTGGAAGTGGAATAGGGTTGCATTTGGTGAAGGAATATGTAGAGTTGCATGAGGGAACGATTCGTGTAGAAAGTCAGCCGGGAAAAGGAACGTCCTTTATTGTACGAATTCCGATGGATTTAAAGATGTCAGAAGAAACAACTTTAGCTTCGGATACTTCCGATGACCGGAAAAAACTTTTGATAGTGGAAGATAATCAGGACTTCCGTCATTTCCTCAAGGAGCAGCTTTCAGAAACGTATCAGGTAATTGATGCACCAGATGGTGAAGAAGGGGAAAAACTTGCTGTCAAACAGAATCCGGACTTGATTATCAGTGATATAATGATGCCGAAAGTGGACGGGCTGGAGTTGTGCCGCCGTATCAAGCACAACGTACAGACATCGCATATTCCGGTTATCCTGTTGACAGCCCGCAGTGGAGACGAGGCAAAAATCAGCGGTTATGCGGTTGGGGCAGATTCCTATATATCCAAACCTTTCAGCTTTGATGTGCTACTGGTGCGTATCAAGCAGCTTATCGAGCAGCAGGAGGGCCGGAAGAAAGAATTCCGCAAGACGCTGCGTGTCAATCCCAGTCGCATAACAATTACTTCAATTGATGAGCAGTTGCTTCAGAAGGCTCTGAAATTGATAGAAGAACATATTGATAATTCGGAATATAATGTAGAACAGCTCAGTGCCGATATGGGAATGAGCCGCATGAATCTTTACCGCAAGTTGCAGGCTATTACCGGACAGACTCCGACGGAATTTATCCGTACCATTCGTCTGAAACGGGCTGCTCAGCTCCTTCAGGACGGAAAACTGAACGTGTCGGAAGTGGCCGACCGGGTGGGATTCAGCTCTTCCAGCTATTTTACCAAGTGCTTTAAGGAACAGTTCGGGGTATTACCTACACAGTATTCCGAGACAGATGAGTCTGGTAAAACAGATGAAAAATAAGGCTTTCAAAAACGTAAGTGCGTTTAGGTTCAAACGCAAGTGCGTTTTATTTGAAACGCAAGTACGTTTTGATCAAAACGCAAGGACGTTTGAGTTGAAACGCACTTGCGTTTTTTAGTGAATATATGGTTGTTTATTTTACACTTTTTATTATCTTTATTTTCAGGATTTAAGGAGAAACTTTTATATTTGTATATTCTTAATACAAATCTGATAGATACCATGAAAAAACTATTTTTGCTGGTTGTGCTTTGGCTTTCTTTGCTGACAGGAATACAGGCACAATTTCCTAAAGCTATCTTTCCCGGTGATTATCCGGACCCTTCTATTCTGCGCGATGGGAAGGATTACTACATGACGCATTCTCCTTTTTACTATGCACCTGGGTTTCTCATTTGGCATTCCACTGATTTGCTGCATTGGGAGCCGGTTTGTAGAGCCTTACCAGAGTATGAAGGATCTGCTATGGCACCCGACTTGTTGAAATATCAAGGTCGCTACTACATTTACTATCCCACATCTACGGGCGAAAACTATGTGATTTATGCCGACAATATTCGCGGTCCGTGGAGTAAACCGGTGAAATTGGATGTAAGAGGCATTGATCCCGGTCATGTGGTAGGAGAAGACGGAAAGCGTTATCTGTTTACCAACAACGGTTGGATTACCCCTTTGAGTAATGACGGATTGAAAGTCACCGGAAAGAGCCGGAAGGTGTACGACGGTTGGGAATATCCGGCCAACTGGGTTACAGAAGGGAAGGATATGTACCTGGAATCTCCCAAGCTGCTTTATAAAGACGGATATTATTACATGATGTCGGCCGAAGGAGGAACTGCCGGACCGGCTAACAGCCACATGTGTGTGGTGGCACGCTCCAAATCGGTGTTCGGTCCGTGGGAAAATTCCCCTTATAACCCCATTGTACATACTTACAGCGCCAGTGAAAACTGGTGGTCAAAAGGCCATGGTACCCTGATAGATGACGTGAACGGCAACTGGTGGGTGGTATATCATGCTTACGCCAACGGCTACCATACGTTGGGACGTTCTACTTTGATTGAACCGATAGAATGGACCAGCGACGGATGGTGCCGTACCAAACAGGACGCTGTCTGGTTAAGTGAAAACAGACAACCGGAATGGAAGATGGAACTGTCGGATGATTTCAGTAAACCTGAATTGGGCCTTCAGTGGACATTTTGGAAGGAATATGCGCCCAAGGCTTTGACATTTACGGAAGGAGAAATGCAGGTGAAGGCCAAGGGACACACTCCGGCAGACGGCCGTTTGCTGTTGGTTACAGCTATGGATAAATGCTATGAAACGGAAGTCGAAGTGAGGTTGGGAAATGGAAACATCGGAGGTTTGTTGTTGTACTACAATGAAGAAGCCTACGCAGGAGTGACATCCGATGGAAAGAATTTCACGGTGTACCGGGGAGAGGAAAAGCCTCTGACGGTAGCCAATAAAATAGGTAAAAACTTCCGGGTGAAACTGCTGAATCAGGGTAACCGCCTGAAAATGTCGGTCAGTGCAGATGGAAAGTCCTGGGAGGTGCTTGCCCAGAATGTGGATGTTGCTCGTCTGAATCACAATGTGTATAAAGGATTTTACGCTCTACGTCCGGCCTTGTTTGCTGCCGGAAAAGGAAAAACAGGTTTCCGCAGTTTCCATTACCGCAATGCTATTCCCGAAGAAAAAGACATGGGAGCCTATCTGATGGTTTTCCATCGGGATGAAACACACGGTTTGTATATGGCCGTGAGTCGTGATGGTTACACCTTTACGGCAGTCAATGAAGGAGAGCCTGTGCTGGCCGGAGACACGATAGCCCAGCAGCGAGGTATCCGTGACCCTCATATTTTCCGCGGACCGGATGGTGCCTTTTATTTAGCCATGACCGATTTGCATGTGTTCGGTTTGCGCGACGGTTATCGAAAGACGGAGTGGGAGCGCGGACCGGAATACGGCTGGGGAAATAACCGGGGACTTGTATTGATGAAATCCTGGGATTTGATTCACTGGAACCGGGCAAATATCCGTTTCGACAAGCTTTCTGCCGGATTGAGTGAAGTTGGTTGTGTATGGGCACCCGAAGTGACATACGATGACAAGAAAGGCAAACTGATGATTTATTACACCATGCGTTTCAAGAGCGAGGCCAACAAATTGTACTATGTGTATGTAAACGATGATTTCAATAAGATAGAAAGCACGCCACAGATTTTGTTTGAGTATCCGATGGACGGTGTGTCTGCTATTGATGGAGATATAACTAAGATAGGAGATAAATATCATTTATTCTATGTGGCTCACGATGGTGTAGGTGGTATCAAGCAGGCGGTGTCCGACCGGATGAACGGTGGCTATGTGTACGATGCCCGCTGGTATGACTTTGAACCCAAGGCATGCGAAGCGCCCAACGTATGGAAAAGGATTGGAGAAAACAAGTGGGTGCTGATGTATGACATTTTCAGCATCACTCCTCATAACTTTGGTTTTGCGGAAACCTCCGATTTTGTACATTTCAAGAACTTGGGCCACTTCAATGAAGGAGTCATGAAAACCACCAACTATACTTCGCCCAAGCACGGAGCAGTGATTCATCTGACAAAAGAGGAAGCAGATAATCTGGAGGAATACTGGAAAACGCATCAGCGGAAGTATGATCGTGAAACATTCCTTCGCCAGCAAGGTCAGCACACCGGAAAATGAGAAACAGCCGATAGTAAAAATGTAAAGTAACAATGTAACAGGAAGCCGCAGAAATGCCCTCAGAGGGTGTTCCTGCGGCTTTTTTGTCTTTCAAGACTCTATTGTTACAAAATTTATAGTTCTTGTTACCTCCTTTTTATTCTGTTTGTATATATGAGTGTACTTTTGTATACGGAAAAACAAAAAAGATATGAAAGACACTTCAGCACATATTACTGTTCAGTTCCTGACGGAGACATACACGACTTACAGGCCGCTGGTAGTTCGTTACATATATCGTAAGCTGAACGGCTGTATGGAAACGGAAGATTTGGTACAGGATGCCTTTCTCCGTTTGTTGGAATATCGTTCTATGCTCCGTCCCGAAACTGTCCGTTCTTTTTTATATACCATTGTCCGTAACCTGGTGACCGATTATCTTCGTCGTCATTATAAAAAACAAGAGGTAATGGCCTGCATGTGCGAAGGGCTTTCTGCATCGGTAGAAGATATGGAAAGTGCGGTGATGGCAAAAGACTTGTTTTGTCAGGAAAAAAAACGAGTCAATCAGCTTTCTCCTAAAGTGAGAGCTGTGTACAGTATGTCGCGCTTTGAGGAAAAAACGACTTCAGAAATAGCAGAAGAGTTGAGTATTCCGAAACGTACGGTAGAGGGATATCTTCTGACTGGACGTAAGGTGGTGAGGGAGTATATGCGACAGTGCATTTGATAATTGAACAATAAATAATAACACTTAATAAACTAATGTATGAAAACAAGGACATTTCTGATTGCAGCTCTCTATTTATTGGCAGCATGTGCAAAAGATGAAGGTGCAGACGGGTCGAATCAACCGGGAAATGAAACTGGCGATGAGACACCGCAGGAAACTTCTATTTCGTTTACGGCAGATATTCCGGCTTTCGTGAAAGGTGAGTCGCGTACTACAGTAGACAATAACTGGAGTGAATTGTTGAATCCGGCGGTGGCTGTAGAAATTGACGGGGTAGTGAAAGCCTATACCGTGGATGTCAAAGGAAGCCTGACTTCTGAGGATTCTTTTTTATGGGGTGACAAAAAAGAGGTCACAGTCAATGCCTGGTATCCTTATGTGGAGGGAAGTAAAATCTCAGATGAGGCACTTACGGTAATGGCCGATCAAAGTAAGCTGGAAAATTTTGTGGGAAGTGACCAGTTGGAAGTCGTTTCCGCTACGGTGACTCCTTCTTATTCGGTCTTGTCATTTTCTCATCGGGTGGCTAAACTAGTTTGTTCATTGACGGTGGAAAACGGTACGGCGGAAGGAGCTATCGTTCGGCTTTTAAACTTGAAGCAAGTGCAGGAAGGTACTTCTGTGACTGCTACTTCAGACTGGAAGGCATTGATGGTGCCACAAACTATTCCCGCAGGGCAGGATTTTGTGGAAGTAACAGTTCCAAGTATGGGAAATCTTTCTTTCGTGTCTGCTCCTGTTACGGATTTCGTGTTTGAAAGAGGAAAAGTGTACTATTTGAATATTAATGTATCGAAAGAAGGAACTACAACGGTAGAAATCTCTTCTGCTGTGGCTTGGGGAAATAGTGATACGGTTTCTGTGCCAGGTAACTCTACAGATGTGAATCCTTCACCGGATGAACCGGAGTGGGGAAGCGGTGATGGCGATACGGATATGTCAGGTGAATCGTCGGAGGTGAATTCTTCATCAGATAATCCAAGTTGGGGACATAACAAAAAGGATGATGAAGAACTTGAAGCAAATGAAAATAAAAATAATGAATCTACTGATAATTAAATTAGAAGAATAGGAGCTGGTTTTAAAGGAAAAGATTGCAGACAGGATATTTTTTAGCAATAAGAATGTAAACAAATAAATACTATGATTATGAAGAATTATTTTGCAAAATCATCTGTAGCTTTGATGGTTGTTTCAGCTGCATTGGCAAGTTGTACTCAGGACGAAATTGTGCAAAACGATGTACCTACTCGTCAGACACTAAATATAAGTGTGAATACACAGGACTTTGTTTCAGGAGACGGAAGTCGTGCTACTACAGATGCAGGGCGTACTACAGCATTCGTTGAAGGAGATGCAATGGGTGTGTATGTCATTTCCAGTGATAGAACAGTGATTTGTAACAATGAAAAATTTGTGTACGATGGTAAGGTATGGAATGCAGAAAATGAATTATACTATTGGAAAAATGCAAATTACATAGCGTATTATCCATATAATGCAGATTTGACCGCACAAAACATTACTAAAGTAGAAGAAATCAAAACAAAATTTGCAGAACCAGTTGATTTCTATACCCAAAATACGGCAGAAGCATACGAAAAGGCAGACTTGATGCTTGCTGAAGTAAAGAATCCTGAAAATGAGAATATTACATTTGATTTGGCACATCAATTTTCTATGGTAGAAATCAATGTGCCAGTGCGTAAGTATGTAACAAGTGATGGTTATAAGTACACGGCTCCAGTAGGAATGGCGGATGATTCTACAATAAAGATTGGAGAATCGGATGTGAAGCCTTATATGGCAGGAAAAGGTACGTTTCGTTTTATCGTTCCTTCTGGAGAAATTTCTTTGACACTGGACGGCCGTTTGGTTTATGATGAAAATATACCTGTGTATTTCGGAAAGAGTGAAGCTGAATCTATAAATCTGGAAGCTAATAGTTGTAAAGTTTATAATGTAACTTATAATAAAATTTCAGAAAAAGAGGTAAAACGTGATATAGAGGTGGGGGATTATTATTATGCAGATGGCAGTATTTATCCTTATGGAAATCAACAAGATAGGAATGATTGTCCTGCTCCAGTCAAAAACGGATGTATTGGAATTGTATTTTCTACAACCGATGTGAATGATACAGATGGAGTAAATACATGGAATCACGGGTATGTACTTTCTTTCAAGAATACACCTGACGTGGGTATGTGGTCTGCAGATGCTACTGTTACATTGGGTGAAGAATATTACGTAGAAGGAGCTGATTTTACTAATGAAGGGACTGTTGAAGCACGTAATACTTTTTTGGAACTCAAAAATGGCTATTCTATTACTCAGGAGTTGCTTAAACGAGAAAATTCGTATGCTGCTCATATAGCCGTTACTTATGGTGATACTTATCCAGAATTTGCAGCGCCAGAAGGATTGTCAAGTGGCTGGTATCTTCCAAGTGTAGGACAAATTTATGCTATGTTGGACAATTTGGGAGAACTTGATTTTACAACAGACAAACAGTGGGCTCATTTATTTTTGGACAAAGATGGAAGTAGAGATAGAGCGGCAAAAGAGGCTGCAAGAGATAAGGTGATAGAGAAGATTCAGAAGATAAATGCTGAGTATACATTAAAGGATAGTAGAGTTTGGTTGTGCAATGAAGGAACAAGTGATAAGGCATGGGCTATCCAATGGTTTGATAATTGGGTCGGATTCCATACCGATGATAAAACCATCTCAAATAATAATCAAAAAATTGTTCGCCCTATTCTTTCTTTCTAATAAAATATAAATATCTCACTCATGCTACTATAGGAGAGTATGAGTGAGGTATAAATTAAATAAAACAGAATCTAATAATTCACGTATGAAAAATGAATTTTTATTGTTTTCCCCCAAAAGAGTGCTTTATTCAGCCGTAATGGTTTCGGCTCTTTTGTGTGGAGGAAACATACAAACCCATGCGGAAGCACTTCATGCGCAGGCTGTGATGCAGACAGTGACAGTGAAGGGACAGGTCATGGACCCTACTGGAGTACCAGTTATTGGTGCTAGTGTGCTCGAAAAGGGAACTTCCAACGGGGTAATTACTGACATTGACGGTAATTTTTCATTGAAAGTGTCTTCACCCAATGCGGTAGTGGTAATCTCTTATATAGGTTACAAAACGGTAGAATTGCCAGCTTCCAACACGAAAAAATTGGCTCAGGTTACCTTAAAAGAGGATGCCGAAGTGCTGGATGAAGTAGTGGTAGTAGGTTATGGTGTGCAGAAGAAAACTACGTTGACCGGTGCCATTGACCAGGTGGACAGCAAGGTGCTTGAAAGCCGTGCGGTAACTAACGTCGGTTTGGCCTTGCAGGGACAGACACCAGGTTTGACGGTCACTCGTTCTTCTTCCCGTCCGGGTAATGAAGGTTTGAACTTCCAGATTCGTGGTGCTACGTCAGTCAACGGTGGCTCTCCACTGATTGTAATCGATGGAGTTCCGGCGGTAAATGCCACCTCCTTCCAAAATATGAACTCTGATGATATTGAAACCATTAGTGTGCTGAAAGACGGTGCAGCTTCTATTTACGGAGCAAAGGCTGCAAACGGTGTCATCCTGGTAACCACCAAGAAAGGTAAGGGTAAAGTTAACGTGAATTATGATTTTAATATGCGTTTTTCTACCTTGGGTGTTACTTCTTTCTCTCCGAATATGCAGCAGTATGCCACTATGTGGCTGGAGGCCAATAAGGAAGAAACCATTAAGAACTGGTGGGGATGGTTGAATGAGGAAAACCTGCTTAAAATGCAGTCAGGCTACGAAGGTATTTATGTCATCAATCATCAGGAATGGGGCGACAAGATTTTCCTAGGTAATGCAAACCGTGTGGAAGAAATGTTTGCTACTCGTTTTTCTTATCAGCATAATTTGAGTGTGTCCGGTGCTACGGACAAGACGGATTATCGTATTTCTGCGATGTATGCCGATAACCAGGGTAACTTGGCTACAGCTTACGATGGTCAGAAACAGTTGAACTTGCGTTTGAATTACGGTATTAAATTGACAAATTGGTTTAAGTTGGAAACATCTGCCAGCATGATTAAGACAAACACTTCTTCTCCTTCATGTGGTTTGGACAATACATTGTACGGAAATGAACCTCCTTTGTTCCCGGCTAAAAACCCGTATGGACAGTGGTATGCCAATTATGGACAAGTGGGTGACCGCCAGCCTGCAGCAGCTACTTCGGACGGTGGACGTGACAACAAGACGAACTTGACTACTCGCGTAGACTTGAAGGCGATTGTGGATATTTGGAAAGGTATCAGTTTCGAGGGTATGGCTTCTTTCCAGAATGAAGAGTATCGTCGTGACCGCTGGGTGACTCCTGTACAGACATACGACTGGTTTGGAAATCCGGCACGTGAAGTCGTCAACTCTACTATTCCTGTATTAATTTATCCGGAAAATCCGTTGAACATCAAGGCTGAAAATAATCCGGGTTATCTGATGGAAGCAAATAACATGCTTTATCAGTATTATTCAGCTATTCTGCGTTATAAGAATACGTTTGCTAAAGTACATAATGTATCGGCTATGTTTGGTATCAATGCGGAAAAATGGGCTTCAAAGAAGATGGCTGCGGCTCGTGAAGATTTTGAAGATTCCGGTGTATATGACTTGAATCTGGCAAGCGGTCAGCAAGGTAATAGCGGAGGTAAGACACAGAATGGTACTTACTCTTACATTGCGCGTGTAAACTATGACTATAATGAAAAATATTTGCTGGAATTGATGGGCCGTCGTGATGGTAACTCCAAGTTTGCCAAAGGCCATAAGTTCCAGAACTTTGGTTCTATGTCTGTGGGATGGGCTTTCACGAAAGAGAAATTTATGGATTTCATATCTCCGGTGTTGAGCTTTGGTAAGGTACGTTTCAATATCAGTTCTTCTGGTAATGATGCCGGTCTGGGAGACTTTGATTATGTCGCTTTGGTAGGTATGGGTTCTACTACATTGGGACAACCGGCAGCTACACAGGTGTCTAGTGGCTTTAGCGGTTTGGTAAGCTATGACCGTACGTGGGAGCGTGTCACTCAGAAAAATATCGGTGTGGATTTGAACTTCCTGGATAACCGGTTGACTACTACTTTTGAATATTTCTGGAAAGATAATAACGGTATGTTGTCGCAAGTTACTTATCCTTCTTTGCTGGGTGGTACTCCGCCGAAGACAAACAGCGGACATTTGAGTGTGAAAGGATGGGAGTTGACTGTAGGCTGGCGTGACAGTTGGAAAGATTTTTCATACTATGTAAACTTTAATGTGAGCGATACGAAAAGTTTGCTGAGAGAACTGGAAGGAGCTGATTCTTATGGCGCAGGAAAGAATGGAGCTGTAAACGGATATCCACTGAATTCTTTCTTCTTGTTCCGTACGGATGGATTTTTTAAAGATCAGGCTGAAGTAGACCGTTACTATGCACTTTACAATGATGGAGGTTCGGCACTTTCAAATATCGGACAAGGCACTGCCGATGCACTTCGTCCTGGAGATACCAAGCGTTTGGACTTGAATGGTGATTACAAGATTACGGCCGACGGAAATGAAAACAGCGACTTGCAGTTTGTGGGGGATGCTAATCCACACTATGTGTTTGGTATTAATGCCGGAATCAATTGGAAGGGCATTGATGTAAGTGCCATGTTCCAGGGAGTAGGTAAGCAGTACATCATGCGTACAGGCTGGATGGCCTATCCTTTCTATGCGCAGTACACAAACCAGAATCCGATGTTCTTAGGACAGACTTGGACGGAAGATAATCCGAATGCTAAATATCCTCGTCTGACTACCCATCAGAACCGTTCACACTGGAATTATGAAAACAATGATTTTATGCTTCAGAATAATCGCTACATCCGTTTGAAATCTTTGATTGTGGGATATACGCTGCCACAGACTTGGACACGGAAAGCCAAACTGGAGAAAGTACGTATCTATTTCTCAGGCAATGATCTTTGGGAAGCAACGAGTATTGCCGATGGTTTCGACCCGGAAATGGGAGAGACCTCGAACAACAACGGTTATCCATTTAGCCGTACCTGGTCATTTGGTGTGAATATCGGTTTTTGATGCATCAGTAAACAGTTAATTTATAAAAGGAAGTTATGAAAAAATTGACATATATAGCAGCCTGTGCTTGCATCTGGGGATTTTCTTCTTGTGCAGATATGTTTCTTGATTTGGAACCGCTGGACACGAAGACAGACGTGGTTTATTTCCAGACTCCCGAACATTTCCGCGAATATGCAACAGGGCTTTATGGACAGTTATTAGGTTGGCAAAGCCGTTACGGATCTATTTTTGACCACATGGATTGCTCGTCTGACTTGTCTACTTATTTTTCGAATAATGCAGATGTAGGTTTCGGAAAGATTATGGTTGGTTCTAATGATGGACGCTGGGATAATTGCTATGCCAATATTCGTGCGGTGAATATGTTGTTCCAGAAAGCAGAAAGTTATGGTGGTGACCAGAGCGATTTGGCTCAATCATTGGGTGAAGGGTATTTTTTCCGTGCTTATTCTTATTTTTACTTACTGAAATTTTTTGGTGGTGTACCTATTGTAAAGACGGTACTGGATGTGGATTCTCCCGAATTGAGAGCTTCACGTAACAGTCGTTATGAAGTAGTTGACCTGATATTGTCCGATTTGGATAAGGCTATTGAGTATTTACCAAGCGAACAGAACATTCCTTCTGAAGATAAAGGACGTATCAGTAAAGGTGGAGCGGAAGCTTTTAAGGCAAGAGTGTTATTGTATGAAGCTACCTGGCGTAAATATAATGGAACAAGCACTGATTTTGAAGGTTCTGCAGGTCCACAATCTGATCAGGTCAATGCATTTTTGGAAGAGGCTATTGCGCTGTGTGATGAGGTAATGGCCGATCCTGTATATAGCTTGTGGAATTACAATAATGTAGCTGCCATGCAAAATATGAGTAACCGTTATTTGTTCTGTATTGAAAATGAAGGAAGCAATCCTGCAGGAAAGGGGAAAGATACGAACAAGGAGTTTATTCTTTATTCAGTGTATGACCAAAAAACACGTCCGGCCAGTATTGATTTGACGCAGACACTTTGGAAACTTACACCGAGTCGTAAGTTAATCGATATGTTTGTATGTACAGATGGTTTGCCCATTGATAAATCTCCTAAGTTTCAAGGTTATCAAAAACGTGGAGATGAATTCAAAAACCGTGATTACCGCTTGAAGTCATATATAGGAACTCCAGATGCCAATACTAAACTGACAGGTGGAAATGCTGGATATACACCTTATAAGTTTACTTTGTATGGACGTAATACGACCAACAAGGATGAATATTCCAATTATCCGGTACTTCGTTTGGCTGAGGTGTATTTGAATTATGCAGAAGCTGTGTATGAACGGTATGGTGAAATAACCAACGAACAATTGAATAAATCCATTAATAAGTTGCGTGGACGCGCCGGGGTAGCTTCCTTGACAAATGAACTGGTTACAGAGAATGGCTTGGACATGTTGACGGAAATTCGTCGCGAACGTACGGTAGAGTTGTACATGGAGGGTTTCAGATACGACGATTTGAAACGCTGGGGTAAGCTCGAAGAAGAGTTGAATGAGTCTCGCTGTGGTATGGTAGTGGGAGAGGCTGGTTATCCCACTGACTTTGTGAATAATGAAGGGAATGCTATTCTTTCGGAATATACTCCGAATGTATATATCTGGGGAACGGAAAAGGTAGAAACAGGAAAAGGCATGCATGCGGCAGTTGTACTGGCTGGCAAGTCGGATATTCAGGTTTCAAAGAGTGATTATCTCTGGCCAATTCCGCAACGTCAGATTGACTTGAATCCGAATTTGATTCAGAATCCGGGGTATTGATAAAATCACTAATAGAAAAAGAAATATGAAACATATTGTTAAATATAGTTTGAAATGGTGTTTGGCAATTACTTTTTCCTTGCTTTGTTTTGCTTGTGAGAAAGATGCCAATTTTAAGGAGTATGCTTATCCTGTACCGGAAATAACCGGCATCTATCCGGCTTCCGGATATGTAGGTTCCCAGGTGGCTATTTTAGGTAAAGATTTTGGAGATCAGATTGAAGCCGTCAAAGTGACCTTTGGCGGGATGGAAGCCCAGAAAATATTTTCATGTACGGACGGGCGTATTATTGTGGAGCTGCCAGATGGGGCACAGACCGGGAAAATCGGATTAAAGGTGTGGAATCACACTGTAGAGTCGTCGGATACCTACACTGTAATACCGACTCCGGTAATCTCTTCTATTAAGTCTTTGAATAGCGCAGGTGATTTATTTGCTACTGCAAATGATGAAGTTGTGATTACGGGTAATAATTTTGGAGATGTAGTAGAAAATGTGAGTGTGGTAATCAAAGGTCTGCAAAAGGATGTGCAGGCCAATGTGGTGGCTGTGACGAATGAAGAAATTAAATTCAAGCTTCCAGCTGATTATGATGAATCGGGTACGGTGGTTATTAATGTAGGCGGTTATGAAGTGGAAGGTTCTGCTTTGATTAATCCTGCTGCAACCGGTGATGTGACAGCTCTTTTCTTGAAAAACTATAAACAGCCATTCTTGCGCGGAGATGTAAGTGATGGTGAGTGGGGTACAGCCCTTTATTGGTTGGCTTCAGACGGTTTTGGCTCTTCTCTTCAGTTCCCAGAAGCTTATCCTGATGGATTGTTAGCAATACAGTCTGGTTGGGGACAAGGTAAGAAAGAAAATGCGAAATTATATCAGTTAGCGACTTTACCTCCTGGCACTTATACATTTACATTACGTGTAGTGGAAAATACTAGCTCAGGAGGACGATACGGGGCTGTATTTGCTGTAGTAGAAGGTGAAGGAGTTATTCCGAATCTGAATAAAGAACAGCAGAATGTGGAAGGTGCCAAGCAATGGACCTATAATCCGGTGCCGGCAGAAGTCCTCGGATGGAGACAGGTTACTGCTGGTTCGTTCTCTGAGCCTGTAGACTATCTGTGCGAGGTCACATTGACACAGACGACTTCTGTGACCATTGGGTTTGCAACCATGATGAATGGAAGCAGCAATGTGAAAATCTCGAATATTAAGATTGAAAGGAATTGATGCTAAAAGAGTCTTATCATGAAAAAGATATATTATTTATTGTGTTTGCTTCCTCTGATGCCTCTGGTTTCGTCTTGTGATGATGAAGAAGCAGAAGTGGTATTGCTTCAGAATCCGGAAAGCCAGCCTGTTACATTGAGCAGCATAGCTCCTGATTATGGATTTGTGGGTGATCAGTTTACTTTGACCGGAACAAACTTTGGAGGAGGTGTAGATTTTATTCAAGTGTTTATCGGTGAAAATGAGGCGGAAGTGCTTACTTGTACCGATACTGAAGTAAAGGTGCTCGTTCCTAAGGAAGCGACTACCGGACGTATATCTGTCCGCTTTATGGGGCAGGAAGTTAACTCGGATCTGATGTTTCGGGTAATGGGTAAGCCATCGGTAGAACAGATGAAACCTCTTTTCGGGCTGGAAGGTACGCAAAAGGCCTGGGGATTTGTAGGCAGTGAAGTAACTTTTTCTGGAAGTGAGCTGGGAGGTAGCCAGGAAGACGTAAAGGTGATTTTTAAGGGAGCCACTAACACACCGGCTGAAATTGTTTCCTGGTCGGAAGAAGAATTTAAGGTAAAAGTTCCTGAAGGTGCCGTAAGTGGAAAACTTACATTGACGGTTGGTTCACAAACTGTGAATACGCCCTACGAGTTTAGACTGGTAGAACATGCTGCCGTTAGTGGAATAACTCCACAGCAGGGCTATAAAGGTTGTGAAGTGACTATTTCCGGAAAAGGTTTGGGAGATGAAACAACCAAAGGACAAACGAAAGTTTGGTTTGGAGATAAAGCTGGAACTGTATTGTCATGTGAGAATGAAAAAATAACAGTGAAAGTGCCTGGTGACTTGACAATCGGACAATCGTATGACGTAAAACTTTCTACTGCATTTGAGACCGTGGAACAGATGCTTAAGTTTAAGGTTGTGGAAGAACCTAAAGATTTTACTGGAGATATTCAATCTGGTTATTTGGCCAATCCGATTACTTTGTCGGGAACAAATATGCCTGCTACTGCAGATGCGTTGAAAGTGATGTTCGGTGATAAAGAAGGAAAAATCCTTGAATATAAGGATGGTAGTTTGCAGGTAGAAATTCCGTCTAACGCTTCAATTGGTAAGGTCAAACTTTCTTTGATAGACGCGGGAGTGGAATTTGTGGTAAATGATAAATTTGAAATAAAGGCAGCTCCAGTTATTGAATATTGTGATGTAGCGGTATTTGCCGGTGAAAGGATGAAAATTACAGGTACTAACTTGTCTGCTTTGCCTGTAACAGTGATGATAGGTAACGAACAAGGTTCTTCAACTTTGTCGTCTGATACTGAAATTACATTTAAGGTTCCTGCCAATTTATCGGGTGATGTAAAAGTAATTTTAAATTTTGGTGAGAATGTTCGTCCGGCGGAATGCGAGGTAACAGTATTGCCAGCACAGACTGGTGATATTACGGACTATGTACTGGAAAATACAAGCTCTCCGTTTGCTATAGAAGGAAATGGATTGAAAGGTTGGAATACGAATAATATATTTTATGGAAATCCGTATGTGGAAAAAGATGGCAATGTATGGATGGCTCTTAATGGTAAAAATAATACGTGGAATGGAGCTCTTTTTCAATCAACTACATTGCCTCGTGGAAGGTACCAATTTAAGGTAACAGTTGTTGAAGATGATGCGGCAGGGGGACGTGATGGAGTTGTATTTGCTGTAATGAAAGGTGAAAATACAGATTTCCCAGATTTGACTAATGCAGGTAATCGCCCTTGGTATTTCGTGAGTGAAGATGAGGTTTTAGTCTCTCAGAGTGTGAATGAAGGTGTTGCTTCTGTAATTGGTACACATACGATAGACTTAGAAATTTCAGATGCTTCTCCTGTGACGGTAGGTTTTGCTACAATGGTAGGAGATGGTAATTATCTGTATATATCAGAAATAAAAGTGGAACATATAGCAGAATAGAGAATTTATTATGAAAAGAATTTATTATATAACAGCCGTATTTGCCATTAGCCTGACTTTGTCGGGCTGTGGCGATGGCATTGATTTGCCGGATTTGAATGTGGAAACAGATTTGAATGAAATTCCGTTGCCGGATGTATTGGAAGGGTTGGAAGAAATTGCATTGAAACCCGAAACAGAACCGATGAAACATGCGGAACAAGGGGTATATGCATTGCATACGGAAGATGATTTCAACCGGATTAGAATAAATTTGAAATTGGATGAAGATCCGAGTGGAAACTCTGGTGAAAGTCCTTGGAAGGAAGGATTTGCCTTGTTAAGAGATAATAAACTGGCACAGGAAACCACTACAATGAACTGTACAGCTGTAGAGACAATTATTCGTGGTGCAGGTGCAGAAAACTATATGAATGCTGCTCGTTCTGCGGCAAGAGCTTATCAACTGGCCCTTCGCTGGAAGATAGAGGGAAAAGAGGTGTATGCAAAAAAAGCAGTCGAATTGCTCAATACATGGGCAAATACGACTAAAGCCTTGGGAGGTAACTCTAATGTTTCATTGGCTGCAGGGATTTATGGACATGAATTTGCGATTGCTGGTGAAATTTTGAGAAGCTTTCCGGGATGGGCTCCTGAGGATTTTAAAAAATATCAGGATTGGATGTTAACGGTATGGTATCCTGCCAACAAGGACTTCCTGGAACGTCATCATGGTACAAACGATTTGCATTATTGGGCTAACTGGGGACTTTGTAATATTGCGTCAACGATGGCTATTGGTATTCTTACTGATCGTCGGGACATCTACAATGAAGCTGTAACCCATTTTCAGGTGGGCGAAACCAATGGGCGTATTACACGTGCCATTTATTATGAGTTCCCCGGAACAAATTTTGCTCAGTTACAAGAGAGTGGACGTGATCAGGGACATACGTTGATGTGTGTAGGTTTATTAGGTACCATTTGCCAATTAGCATATTGTCAGGGAGATGATTTCTTTGCTTATAAAGATAATCTTTTCCTGAAGGCTTGTGAATATGCTTCTGCTTATAATTATGCAATGAAGAGTGACTTGCCGTTTATGACTTATGTTTGGCAGCAGAATAATCAGTGGGGTGGTATTTCACCGGTAACCCAGAGTGTAATGGGGGAAGGGGGACGTGGAGGTACCCGTCCAATCATGGCATTGCCTTACTATCACTATTCGAAAATTAAAAATTTGGAAGCAGATTTGACGCAGTACACGAAAATTGGATGTGACAGATTATTTCCAGAAGGTGGAGGTGATAATTATGGTACAGCAAGTGGTGGATACGATGCACTTGGGTTTGGTACTTTGATGTATGCACGTTAAAGGTAAGATTTATGAAAAGTTTATTGCTTAGATATTTATTTTTGTGTTGTCTGTGCTGCTTCTTTCAAGGGGGATTTGCTGCGGGAACGGTAGTATCGTGGCAAGCTCCTAAAGGAGCAGGGCTGAACAATGATTTTATAGTCAAAGTCCGTCCGGAAGGAAAAAGTAAGTGGGTGATTGTGCCCACTTACCTGGTGAAGGTGGATGAGGTGCGTGAGACGAAGCACCATGTGGAACGTGCTTCCATGGCTACCTTTGACTTTTCGGAAAAGGTGGAGATTGCGGTGACGTATAATAAAGGAAAGATTGATTCGGCTCGTGTACGTCCGTTGTCATACGATATTCCTTTTACGATAGAAGGGAATACGCTTCGATTTTCATTAGAGAAACCGGCCAATCTTTCGGTGGAAGTGAATGGAGATATTTTTCATAACCTGCATTTGTTTGCCAATCCCTTGGATACATTTAAGGTAGACAAAAAGAATCCGGACCTGATTTATTTCGGACCCGGAATTCATCGTTTTGAAGGAGGTGAATTTCGTATTCCTTCCGGTAAGACGGTCTATGTGGCTGGTGGAGCCGTCATGATGGGACGGATGCTGATTGAGAATGTGCACGACGTGAAATTGTTGGGGCGGGGCATCATTGACCCAAGCGTGAAGATGGGTATTCGTATCGCTAATTCCCGTAATGTGTACGTGGAAGGATTAATGGCTACACAATGTGCTACGGGTGGCTCGGATAGTGTTACCATTCGAAATGTAAAAGTCATCAGTTATTTTGGCTGGGGAGATGGGATGAATGTGTTTTCCAGCCGGAACGTATTGTTCGACAGGGTATTTTGCCGGACATCGGATGATTGTACTACGGTGTATGGCACACGATTAGGATTTGAAGGACCAAGTTCGAACATTACCATGCAGAATTCTACGTTATGGGCCGATGTGGCGCATCCTATTTTTATCGGGATTCATGGAAATGTGGACAAACCGGAGATTTTGGAGAATCTGAATTATGTGAATATCGATATTCTGGACCATAAGGAGAAACAATTGAACTATCAAGGTTGTCTAGCAATTAATGCTGGCGATGAGAATCTGATACGGAATGTGCGCTTTGAGGATATACGTATTGAAAACTTCCGACAGGGGCAGTTGGTGAATCTTCGTATTTTTTTTAATGAGAAATATTGCAAGGCACCGGGAAGAGGGATTGAAAATGTGGTGTTCAAAAATGTGTCGTACACCGGTAATCGGGCTGAGTTTTCCGTGATTGAAGGTTATGATGCACAGCGAAAGGTACGGAATATTCGTTTTGAAAACCTCCGCATAAACGGTCAGATTATCTCTGATGATATGCCGGGAAAGCCGAAGTGGTATCATACGGGAGATATGGCACGAATTTATGTGGGTCCGCATGTGGAAGGTGTTTCTTTTTTGAATACTTTTGAGAAATAAAAAAAGAAAGAGTTGACGCTATGAAAAGACAATGGAGAAAAATTTGGTTAGGTTGTATGGGGCTTGTACTGTTTGAGGTATCCGTGCAGGCACAGACATGTGATTGGGTGAGTAGTTGTGAAGGGAAGACCTGGACACAGAACAAGGTGAAATTACAAACGAAGGCAGAGGGAACTGCTGCTGATTTATCGGTAGATAAGGGAGATTCTGTGGTCGTTTTCAAGGCTTGGGGTACTTGTTTCAATGAATTGGGATGGGATGCCTTGAATGTGCTGCCCAGTAATGAGAAGGAAGATATTCTGAGAAGACTGTTTTCTCCGGAAGGTGATTTGCGGTTTACGTTGGGGCGTTTCCCGATGAATGCGAACGACTTCTCACGCAACTGGTACAGCTGCGACGAGGTACCGGGAGATTTTGAATTGAAGCATTTCAATATAGACCGCGATAAGACTTCGCTTGTGCCGTATATCAAGTCGGCTCAGCGTTATAATCCGAATATGACCTTCTGGATTTCTCCATGGAGTCCGCCCAGCTGGATGAAAATCAATCAGGATTATCCGGTGCGCAGTGATAAATATAATACGATGCACCCGGCGAAGGATTATTATTTGCAAGGAAATAAAGGACCTAAGACAGAAGGAGTATTCCCGGCAGAACTGGCTGAAACGGATTTCTTCATTCAAGCCCCTCGTTACCTGTCGGCATACGCGAATTTCTTTTGCAAGTTTGTTTCCGCGTATAAGGAGTTGAATATTCCCATAAAGATGGTGATGTTTCAAAATGAATCATGGAGCTATACGCCTTATCCGGGATGTGCATGGACACCGGAGGGGATTATCCGTTTCAATGTAGAATATCTGGCTCCGGCACTGAAGAAAGCGCATCCGGACGTGAAACTGTATTTCGGAACCATCAACACAAACCGTTATGAAATAATAGAAAAGGTGCTGGACGACCCGCGTATGCCTGAAACGATTCAAGGAATAGGACTGCAGTGGGAAGGAGGACAGTTACTGACCCGCCTGCGTGCGAAATATCCGAATTATAACTATGTGCAGACTGAAAGTGAATGCGGATGGGGTTCTTTCGACTGGAAAGCCGCAGAGCATACGTTTCATCTGATGAATCATTATTTAGGAAATGGCTGTGAGGAGTATACTTTCTGGAATCCGATTCTGGCGGATGAAGGAGTAAGTCCGTGGGGATGGAAGCAGAATGCCTTGATACGGGTGGATTCCAAACAGGCTAAGGCTATCTTTACGCCGGAATATTATGCTGTGAAGCATTACACCCGTTTCCTGATGCCGGGCACGAAGGTGCTGGCGTTTAAACCGACGGCTGAGGATAAGAAGCCGGTGCTGGTAGTACAGACCCCAGAAGGAAAAAACGTGGTGGTGGCAGGAAACTTTCAGGATAGTCCGCAGCAATTGACGGTGAAGTTGGGAGAAAAATGGCTGAATGTGACTTTGCAGGCTCATTCGTTTAATACGTTTGAGTTTCAAGTGAAATAAAAATCAAAGAAATTTACATTTTGATTGAGTAGTCGGGACAAGTTATTCGTATTTCTATAAAAAACAATATAAAAGGAATATGAAGAACTTGTCTTTGACGTTGGGATTATGGGTTCTTGGAGCTGCAATGTGTGTGGCAGAACCGATAGAATTGAATTTGTCTTCTCCGGAAGGTACACATAAGGTGAAATTTAATGAGAAAAAATCGGCTTCCGGAGCCAATGTACTTTGCTATGAAGTAAATTACAATGGGAAACAGGTAGTGAAGGAATCGCAGGCCGGATTGCAACTGGACAATCGTGTCTGGGAAATGGCTTTGGGGATGCGTAAATTGCCTCAGCCGGCATGCTGGATGGACAATCTGGAGGTAGACTCGGTGGCTTACGGTAGTCATGATGCTACTTGGACACCGCTTTATGGGGAACGCAGCTCGGTGCGTGACAACTACAAATGGGGCACATTGTATTTATCGAAAAAGGACGGTTCTGACTACCGTTTGAATGTAGAAGTGCGTGCCTATGATGAAGGGGTGGCTTTTCGTTATTATTTCCCGGAACATCCGAAAGCTATTTTCCACAAGGTAGTGGGAGACCTGACGGAGTATACTTTTCCGGAAGGAACCAAGGCTTGGGCTGAACAATGGGCACAGGCGCATTTTGAATACCTGGATGTGAATGCGCTGAAGAAGCCGGTGGAACGTGCCTTGACACTGGAATTACCCAACGGGGTATGGGCGGCATTAACTGATGCGGATGTAGACGACTGGTGTCTGACCAAATTTCAGGCTTCATCTGAAAAGCAGCATACATTGACTTCTGTCATGTACAGTCCGGTGGATATTGTTACTTATTATGCAACGCCGTGGAAGGTTATCATGGCGGCAGATAAACCGGGGGAATTGCTGGAACACAATTATATTATTGAAAATTTGAATCCTCCTTGTGAGATTAAGGATACGGACTGGATTAAGCCGGGAAAAATCATGCGCGAAACCTCGCTTACGACAGACCAGGCTTTGAAGACCATTGATTTCTGTGCGGAACACCGCATTCCGTATATGCTTTTTGATTGGCAGTGGTATATGCCTTGTACCTCACACGATGGGGATGCTACGAAGGTGGTGTCAAAACTGGACATGCCGAAAGTAGTGGCGTATGGAAAGAAGAAAGGTGTAGGTATCTGGTTGTATGTCAACCAGCATGCTTTGCAGAAGCAGATGCGCGAATTGTTCCCGCTGTTGCACAAATGGGGTATTGTGGGAGTGAAGTCAGGATTTGTGCAGTATGCAAGTCACCGCTGGGCTACCTGGTTGCACGATATGGTGCGTCTGGCTGCAGAGAATAACCTGATGATGAATATTCATGATGAGTTCCGTCCGTCGGGATTCAGCCGTACTTATCCAAACCTGCTGACACAGGAAGGTATCCTGGGGAACGAAGAGTTTCCGGATGCTACACACAGTACCATTCTTCCGTTTACGCGTATGATTAACGGGGCCGCAGATTATACCATCTGTTATTATGACAAGCGCTTGAAGAATACGCATGCGCATCAGCTGGCGGCTTCATTGGTGTTTTATAGTCCGTTGATGACAATTTTCTGGTATGACCGTCCTCAATTCTACAACGGTGAACCGGAGATTGAATGGTTTGAAAATCTGCAGACTGTATTTGATGAGTCGCATGTGCTGGATGGTATGCCGGGTAAAAATATCACCATGGCTCGCCGGAAAGGGAAAGAATGGTTTGTGGGAATGCTGACCAACAATGACGGCTCTGCTGAAACTTTGGATTGTGCTTTCCTGGACAAGAATCAGATGTATCTGGCATCTATTTATACCGATGGGGGAGAAGAAGTGAAGACAAAGACACAGGTGAAATGTTCGTATGTGTTGGTTGGAGCTGAGGATGTGATAAAGTTTACCCTGAAACCCAGAGGAGGAGCTGCCGTGAGACTGGTGCCGGTGACAGAAAAGGAAGCAAAAGCTTATAAGAAATATAACGGAGAATCATTTTAAGAAATTTTTAGGCTCTTCTTTTAAGTGGAATGGAACCCTGATTCGTATTTATAGACGAAAAGTATTTAGATAAATGGATTTTTAAGTTTTGGGTATTTTTCTTTTGGTAGAAGATTGTTTTTTGGGGGTTACTTAAATTAGGAAAGAAGAATGAAAGGATTGTTTTTTATATTGAGTCTGTCAGTTTGCAGCTTGTTTCATCCTGCGATGGCACAGTATCGTTCTAAGGTATGGGTGTCTGATGAAGGGAATGGCATGTACCGGAATCCTGTGCTTCATGCGGATTATTCTGATCCGGATGTCTGTGCGGTAGGAGAGGACTATTTTTTAACGGCGTCCAGTTTTAATTGTACTCCGGGACTTCCTATCCTGCATTCAAAGGATTTAGTAAACTGGAAAATCGTGAATTATGCCTTGAAGAAGGTGGAACCGGTGGAATATTATAATGAAGCCCGTCATGGAAAAGGCGTATGGGCACCTTCCATTCGTTTTCATGAAGGGATGTACTATATATACTGGGGTGATCCGGATTTTGGTATTTTTATGGTAAAGACTCGTGACCCGTATGGAGAATGGGATGCTCCCGTGCTGGTAAAGGCTGGAAAAGGGATGATTGACCCTTGTCCGTTATGGGATGACGACGGGCGTGTGTATCTGGCTCATGCATGGGCCGGAAGCCGGGCGAAATTCAACAGTGTGTTGACGGTGTGCGAGTTGAATAAGGAAGGTACAAAAGTCATTTCAGACCCGGTACTGGTGTTTGACGGAAATGACGGCGTAAATCATACCATTGAAGGAGCAAAGTTCTATAAGCGTAATGGCTTTTATTATCTGTTTGCACCTGCGGGTGGAGTAGTTTCCGGATGGCAATTGGTGATGCGTTCGAAAGACGTGTACGGACCGTATGAAGCCCGAATTGTGATGGCGCAAGGAAAGACGGACATCAACGGACCGCATCAGGGAGGATGGGTAGACACTCCGGCCGGAGAATCCTGGTTTTTGCATTTTCAGGATAAGGGAGCTTATGGACGTGTACTGCATCTGAATCCGATGAAATGGGTAAATGACTGGCCGGTAATTGGAGTAGATAAGGACGGCGACGGTTGTGGAGACCCGGTGAGCCGTTATCGTAAACCTAAAACCGGTAAAACGTATCCGATAGAAACGCCTGTGGAGAGTGATGAGTTTGATACTCGTAAGCTGGGGCTGCAATGGGAATGGCATGCAAATTATCAGGATGTGTTCGGCTTTACGACGAATATGGGATATGTCCGTATTTATGGGCATGAACTTTCACCGCATTTTAAGAACTTCTGGGAAGTACCGAATCTGTTGATGCAAAAATTCCCGGCAGAGGAATTTACGGCTACCGCTAAATTGAAGGTTTCGGCAAAAGATGACGGACAACTTTCGGGACTTATCATTATGGGCTGGGACTATTCCTGGATAGGAGTGGAAAAGCAGGGAGAAAAATTCTTGCTGAAGCAGGCTGTATGTAAGGATGCAGAACAGGGTAACCTGGAACAGGTTTCTACATTAGCCGTATTGGAGCCCAGCCGGAAGTTTGAAGCAGGTTTGTTCCCCAATTACGAAAGAGAGATTTACATAAGGGTACATGTGGACAAAGGGGCATATTGTCGCTTTAGCTACAGTCTGGATGGAAAGAAATTTACGGAGGCCGGCACGCTGTTCAAAGCCCGCCAGGGAAAATGGATTGGTGCGAAGGTGGGAATGTTCAGCGTAACTCCTCATGGAAAGGAGCGTGGCTGGGTGGATGTAGACTGGTTCCGTGTGGAAAAATAAAAGAATTTAGATATGAAAATTAGAAATCTGTTGTATGGCATAGGAATAATGGCTTTATCTTCTTGTGCCGGTGAAAAGGCTGAAAACCTGGATGTGGATAAAGCCTTGGCGTATTGTGACGTGCAAGTACATCGTGCGCTGGCTGAACTGGAAAAGAACGGGGAGGCGGATTATAGTATGCAGCCTCGAAATATCTTGTCGGGTGAAAAGTTCTGGAATTGCCGGAAAGTGGCTAAGGAAGAATGGACAGGTGGATTCTGGCCGGGTATTTTGTGGTACGATTATGAAGCTACACAAAATGATACGATTCGTGAACTGGCAGAAAAGTACACGGAGTCTTTAAAGTTATTCTCGGAGATTCCGGCGTATGATCACGATTTGGGCTTTCTCGTGTTTTGCAGTTATGGAAACGGGTATCGTCTGACGCATAATCCGACTTATCGGGATGTAATCATTGCTACAGCTGACTCGCTGGCTACTTTGTATAATCCGAAAGTGGGTACGATTCTGTCCTGGCCTCGTAATGTGGAGATGTTGGGCGGACATAACACCATTATGGATAACATGATTAACTTGGAGATGCTTTTCTGGGCTGCTCGCAACGGGGGAGACCGGCGG
>ULME01037168.1_pt1 | contig 26643 bp, 23 predicted proteins | sample 1951591 | NCBI WGS metagenome assembly ULME01 (sample SAMEA4835544, study PRJEB28245) | human gut metagenome | biome: gut microbiome; material: fecal sample | place: Denmark | collected 2008
CTTATTTATACCATAGGTATTACGTTATGTAGTATCTATGGTTTTTTTGTATCCCAATAATAAATAACAGTAAATAAAAGATGAGAGTGTAACAATGAATTGGAATGAAGATAAGAGTATAAAGATGAATTTAGATAAAACGGGAAAATCGGATAAAACAGGAACTACAAATAAGGATATTAAATATGATGATATATTATTGAATGGCAATGCAGGAACTACAAATAAAAATTCAGGCATTAAACCGAATGTTAAATATAATGATATATTGTCTAAGTTAGATAAATATAAAGATGAAAATATAGTACCTATGCATATGCCGGGGGCTAAGAGAAATAAAGAATTAATTGAGTTATATATGGGTGATATGGGAAATCCATATGAGAAAGATATAACGGAGATTAATGGTTTTGATAATATGCACAATGCCGAAACTATTATTAAAGATGCGTTTGATGAGGCGGCGGAGCTTTATGGAGCTGATGAGAGCTGGTATCTGGTAAATGGAAGCACTGCAGGTAATATGTCGGCAATATGCGGAGTTACCCATAAAAATGATGTTGTTATAATGGCAAGAAACTGTCATATATCAGTTTATAATGCAGTTATCCTCAATGAACTGAATCCTGTGTATATTTATCCAGAATATGATGAGGAATATGGGTATTATAAGGGGATAACATTAAAAGAAATTAAGTTCATTGTGGATAAATACAGCTCAGACCATGACAGAAATGATATTAAAGCCGTGATACTTACATCACCAACTTATGAGGGAAATGTATCTGATATTAAATCAATAGCAGAGTATCTTCATCAATATAATATTCCATTGATTGTTGATGAGGCTCATGGTGCACATTTTAATTTCTCAGAAAGCTTTCCTCAGTCAGCAGTTAAGAGTGGGGCTGATGTAGTAATTAACAGTGTGCATAAGACCCTTCCATCACTTACACAGACAGCGATTATGCATATTAATTATGGAATAGTTGATGTAGAACGCATAAGAAGGTATTGGAATATATACCAGTCGACAAGCCCATCGTATATATTAATGTCTTCCATAGCAAGAAGCTTAAGCATTGTTAAGAATGACGGTGATAAATTATTTGCTGAATATGTTGATAAGCTCACTATTTTAAGAAATGGATTGTCAGAATTAAAGCACATCAGGTTAATAAATACAGACGACATATCAAAGCTTGTATTAGGATATAAAGATGCAAAATGGTTATATGACACTCTATTTTATAAATATAAAATCCAGCTTGAAATGTCATCTATAAAATATGTAATAGCGATGACATCAATATTTGACTCGCAGGAGTATTATGATAGATTTCTTGCGGCATTAAAAGAGATAGACGAAGAATTAGATAATAGAGTTCTTGCGGCATTAAAGGAGATAGATGAAGAAATAGATGAGAGTATCAGTAAATATGATAGGGAAGATATACTAAATTCAAAAGTAGACAAGGATTTAGATAATAGATTTAATAGCATACATAATGGTGAGGCAGACAATAGATTAAATTATAGTTCAATTAATAATCAGGATAATGGTAATAAGGTAAATATTGCCGATTTCAGGGATGAGCAGACTTTAACAATTGCGGAAGCATTTAATAGGCGGGATTTATCAGGTTGTGATGAAATTCAGATGAATAATGAGAAGATATATGGTAAGATAAGTGGAGAGTCAGTGTATGTATATCCACCGGGAATACCGATATTATGTCCGGGAGAGGTTATTACACGAAAGATTATTGCAATACTTCAGGCGGCTGGTGAGGCAGGTCTGGAGGTTGTAGGTGTAAAAGAAGGAGCTTTGTTATGCCTGAGATAGCATTTTTAATGGGAAAAAGTTCAAGTGGTAAAGATAATATATTTAAGGCTTTAGTTGGTGATAAGGAGCTAAATCTTAAGACTGTTATTATGTATACAACAAGACCTATGAGAGCTGGAGAAAAAGAAGGTGTAGAGTATTATTATGTAGATAATGAGAAGGCATTGGAGCTTGAAGCGGCTGATAAAGTAATAGAAATGAGGACATATAACACGGTATATGGTGAATGGAAATATTTTACAGTTGATGATGGGCAGATCAAGCTTGGAAGCGGTGACAAGTACATTGTTATAGGTACTATTGAGGCTTACAATAAATTTTGTGCATACTTTGGAAAAGATGCAATATTACCGATATATATAGAAGTCGATGATGGAATAAGGCTTATGAGAGCTATCAACAGGGAACAGAAGCAGGAAGTACCACAGTATGAGGAAATGTGCAGGCGTTTTCTTGCAGACAGTAAAGATTTCTCGGAGGAAAAGATTAAGGAAGCCGGAATTAATCAGAGATTTAGCAACGATGGAACAATAGAGGATTGTATCAGGGACATCAAAGAGGCAATTAAACAGCAGCTTTTATAAAAGTGATAAATTTAACTGTGAATAAATTGAAGATTTAAAAGTATAACATAGTTTATTAAAAGAAGCTGGAAATTTATAAATGCAGGATAATTAATTAAATAAGATTAATATCTATAAATAGAATAAGAGTGAGTTGGCTTGAATTGTCTTAATGATATTTATATGATACAATTATATGATGGTGGACACGAAAGAGAGTAAAGTTATGGATATAAAGATTAATGATATACAGACATCATCTTCAGTTCAGCAGGTGAAGAATACAGAGAGTACGGACAGTAGTTTTAAGTTTACTCTTATTAGTAATATAGAAGAAAAGGATCTTCAGGAAAAGCTTGGCAGTATGATGGAACAGATTACTGAGCAGGGTGAGAAGATTGCAAAGCATATGGATATTAAGGATATGCGAAAGTACAGGGAGCTTGTTAAGGGGTTTCTTAATGAGGTTGTTAACCGTTCCCATAAGTTCTCAAGAGAGAACTTTCTTGATAGACGAGGCAGACACAGAGTATATGGTATTGTTAAACTTGTGGATAAGAATCTTGATGAGCTGGCAGGAGAACTTGTTAAAGAAGAGAAAAATCATCTTGAGATTGTAGGAAGAATTGATGATATCAGGGGTTTATTGCTTGATATATCAGCATAAGATTGGAGTATATAATGAGCACATTTTCAGATATTTATGGATACGATACAATTAAAGAGCATTTACAGAACGCAATTAAATTAGATAAGGTATCACACGCTTACATTATCAATGGAGGGCTTGGTGCTGGAAAGAAGATGATTGCCAAGATATTTGCAAAAGCATTACAGTGTGAGGCAGAAGGCGATAATAAGCCTTGTAATAAATGTCATTCCTGTATACAGACAGAGTCAGGCAATCAGCCTGATATAATATGGGTACGACACGAGAAGCCTGCAAGTATAGGTGTAGATGATGTAAGAGATCAGATAATATCAGATATGCTTATTAAACCATACTCAAGCCGTTATAAGATATACATTATAGATGAGGCTGAGAAGCTTACAGTGCAGGCACAGAATGCACTTCTTAAGACTATAGAAGAGCCACCAGCGTATGGTATTGTTATATTTCTTACGACTAACGCAGACATTTTCTTACAGACTATTATATCAAGATGTGTGCTTCTTGATTTAAAGCCATTAAAGGAAAGCGTAGTTATGGATTATCTTAAGGATAACTATGACGTGTCAGAATATGAACGTAAGTTTGCGGCTGATTTTGCACAGGGTAAGATTGGACGTGCTAAGACTATTATAGAAAGTACGGAATTCGCACATTTAAAGAATGATGTTATGCACGTTATCAAGAATGTGAAGGATATGACGGCGGCAGACATAATGGCAGTTGTTAAAGATGTGACTAATTACAAGCTTACAATAGACGATTATCTTGATCTTATGGCTATGTGGTTCAGGGACGTGCTTATGTTTAAGAGTACCAATGATACGAATTATCTAATATTTAGTGATGAGATTTCGCTTATCAAATCGCAGGCTGAGGTTATGTCATACGAAGGAATTCAGGATATACTTAATTCTATAGATAAAGTAAAGGTAAGACTTAAGGCCAATGTTAATTTTGACTTATGCATAGAACTTCTTATTATGGCTATGAAAGAGGATATGTAGGCAGTTAGTGAATAATTGGCTGATGTTAGGAATTAATATTTGGCAGGATTGGAGATTAAAAATAGATGACTAAAGTTGTTGGTGTTAGATTCAGGCAGGTGGGCAAAATATATTTCTTTGCACCGGGACAGTATAATGTTGAGGTTGGTCAGCACGTTATTGTTGAAACAGCAAGAGGAATTGAGTATGGCCACGTTGTTCTTGGTGAAAGAGAGGTTGAGGATTCAGCAGTTGTACAGCCGCTTAAGGCTATTATCAGAATATCGACACCTGATGATGATGAAAGGGAAGCTAAGAACAGGGAAAAGGAAAAAGAAGCGTATAAGATATGTCTTGAGAAGATTAAGAAGCATAATCTTGAAATGAAGCTTATAAAGGTTGAGTATACATTTGACAATAATAAAGTATTGTTCTACTTTACAGCGGATGGAAGAATTGATTTCAGAGAGCTTGTAAAGGATCTGGCAGCAGTATTTAAGACAAGAATTGAACTTCGTCAGATTGGTGTAAGAGATGAAACTAAGATATTAGGCGGAATTGGTTCTTGTGGAAGACCATTGTGCTGTGCAACATATATGCCAGAGTTCATACCAGTGTCAATTAAGATGGCAAAGGAACAGAATTTATCGCTTAATCCATCAAAGATATCGGGTGTGTGTGGAAGACTTATGTGCTGTCTTAAGAATGAGCAGGAAACTTACGAGGAGCTTAACAGCAACCTTCCTAATGTGGGAGATTATGTTACTACACCTGAGAAGTTAAAGGGTGAGGTATCAAGCGTTAATGTGTTAAGACAGCTTGTTAAGGTAATTGTCACACTTGATGGAGATGAGAAAGAGATAAGAGAGTATCCTGTTGCTGAGCTTAGATTTAAGCCTAAGAGAAGAAACGACAGAATGAATATAGATGATAAAGAGTTAAAAGAACTCGAAGAGCTTGAGAAAAAGGAAGGAAAAGCCCATATTAATGATGACTGATGTTAAGATTAATGCAGGTATTAATGCCAATGAGAGAATTGATGACTTATGCAGGGATAATCTCAGACTAATCCAGAATACAGATGTGTTCTGTTTTGGAATGGATGCTGTGTTGTTGTCTACATTTGCGAAGGCCGGAAAGAACCAGAAGGTGCTTGATATGGGTACTGGAAATGGTGTAATACCAATTCTTATGCAGGCGAAAAATCCAGGCAGTATGTATACAGGCTTGGAAATTCAGGATATCAGTTATGACCTTGCTGTCAGAAATGTTGAACTTAATAGTCTGTCAGACAAGGTTAATATTGTAAAAGGTGATATTAAAGAAGCTTCACATATTTTAGGTGGGGCTTCTTTTAATGTGGTTACAAGCAATCCACCATATATGAATGAAAATCACGGAATTGTTAATCCTGAGAGTGCCAAGGCAATCGCAAGACACGAGCTTCTATGCAGTCTTGAGGACGTTGTAAGGGAAGCTTCAAAGTGCCTTAAGGTTAAGGGACATATCTATATGGTTCACAGACCATCAAGACTTGTAGATATATTTACTTCTATGAAGAATAACCACATTGAGCCAAAGCGTATAAGGCTTGTGTATCCGCATATAGATAAGCCAGCTAATATGGTGCTTATAGAGGCGGTAAAGGGCGGACGTTCACAGCTTATAGTGGAAGAACCACTTATTGTATACAATAGCGATGGAAGTTACACGGAAGAACTTTTAAAAATGTACAATTAGTATGAATTTAAGAGAGGAGCAGTATGGAAGATAATATTACAGATATTGATTATGATAGTGTGCAGGCACTTGAAGAATTTAATGGCTCTCATAATAATAGCGGAGTTGGGCAGTTATATTTGTGTGCAACTCCGATTGGTAATCTTGAGGATATTACGTTCAGGGTGTTAAGGATATTAAAGGAAGTTGATATTATTGCGGCGGAGGATACGAGAAACAGCATAAAGCTGCTTAATCATTTTGAGATTAATACGCCGATGACAAGCTATCATGAATATAACAAGTATGATAAGGCAAAGGTGCTTGTTGAGAAGATGCTTAAAGGAATGTCAGTCGCTGTAATAACTGATGCTGGAACACCTGGAATATCTGACCCGGGAGAGGAGCTTGTAAGGCAGGCACTTGCATCAGGAATTAAGGTATCATCAGTTCCTGGTGCGGCAGCGTGTATAACGGCACTTACAATGTCGGGACAGGCAACAAGACGTTTTGCATTTGAAGCATTTCTTCCGGCGGACAAGAATGAGCGTAAAGACATATTAAAAGAGCTTGAAGATGAAACAAGAACAATGATTATATACGAAGCTCCACACAGGCTTTTAAAGACACTTAAAGAGCTTTCTGAGGTGTTAGGAGGAAGCAGGGCAGTTACTATATGCAAGGAACTTACCAAACGCTATGAGAATAGTATGGTTACAACGCTTGCAGAGGCGTGCAGTTATTATGAGAATAACCAGCCAAGGGGCGAGTATGTTCTTGTAATTGCTGGAAAAGACAGAAATGAGCTTAAAGAGGAAGCACAGGCACAGTGGCTTACTATGTCTGAGCAGGAACACGTTGATATGTATATAGCACAGGGACTTGATAAAAAAGAGGCTATGAAGGCAGCAGCCAGGGACAGGGGCGTATCTAAGAGGGATATATATAATAAACTTCTGGGAAATTAGTTCTTAAAAGAAAAAATGTTACACAAATGTTAAAAACTTATATAAAAGAGTGATTAAAAGAGAGTCTTAGCTAAAATAAATTTAAGAGTAAATTTTAAAATTATAGGTGGAGTGGTACAAATCCCCTTCTTTATCAGATAATATTTCTGGTAAGGAAGGGGATTTCTTATCTTCTAATCTTCTATTGTATGTTCATTGATAATTGCCTTAATGGCCTTATAAAGGTAAGGCTTGAGCCTGTCAATATCAGCTGGTTCTTTGTAAAGGATTGAGCTGTAGCATGTTGAGCTTATAAGCTCGACAATCATAAACAGCATAATCTCGGGCTCGTTGAGGTTAAGACCAGAGTCTTCAAGCATTTCATAGTAGATATCTTTAAAATTAATGTCGTCATCAGCGACATTGGTTGTAAGAGCCTCTTTAAATATTCCCCACGACAGGTTCTTTGATATAAATGTAAGAAGTGTCTGGTTGGTGTTAAGCACATTAATTATGTGGTCAGCAATAAATATAATCTCCTCAGTAAATGTAATTGTAAACGAATGGTCATTAATCTGCTGTTCTTTTATATGAAGCTCTAATGCACTCACTGCATTTTTAAAGAGCTTGCTTGCCTCGTGAGAAACGAGCTTATTTCTTATATCATATTTATCTTTGAAATACAGATAAAAAGTTCCCTTGGCAATTCCAGCTTTCTGTGAAATCTCGGCAATTGATGTCTTGGAAACACCCTGCGTTGTAAAGAGCTTAAAAGCTGTATCTAAGAGGGAAGTCCTTTTCTGTTGTTTGTTGTTCTCAAGTTTTCCCATAAAATCTCCAATCTAATGCAGGCATAATATTAGTTGTTCTGTCAATTAATATTCTACCATGTTGAAAATAAAAAATCTATAAAAAAATGACTTTTAGTCATTTTGAGTATTGACTATCGGTCATTTTGTGCTAGAATAACACTTGCAAAGAAAATGACCAAAAGTCATATTTGAGAGATCACGGTCATATGTATTGAATTGATAATAAATGTAATTAATTAAGAGAGTTATTAATTATTGAGAGGTTATCAGTCCAATCAAAGTAAAATTACGTCGCAGACGTAGAAATGAGGCGAGTTATGGAAAAGTTTGGAAAAGTAATTGTTAAACTCAGAATTCCAATTCTTATTCTGAGTTTCCTGCTTCTTATTCCATCTGCAATCGGATACTTTAATACAAGAGTTAATTACGATATTCTGTATTATCTTCCGAATGAGATAGAGACTATGCAGGGTCAGGACATTCTTATGGATGACTTCAATAAGGGTGCATACGCGATGGTCGTTGTCCAGAATATGGATACGAAGTCTACTGACAGACTTATTAAGAAGGTAGAGAATGTAGACCACGTTGCACAGGTTATTTCTTACACAGGAATAGTTGGTGAAGATGTTCCATCTGAGATTGTTCCATCAAAATTCAGAAAGTATTTCGAGAATGACAGCACAGATACAACTTTATTTGCAATATTCTTCGATAATACAACTTCAAGTGATGATACTATGAATGCTATCATACAGATAAGAGAGCAGACAGAGGGTCAGGCCTTTATAAGTGGTATGTCAGCAGTAGTTACGGATACTAAGAATCTTTCGGAGAAAGAGACACCACTTTATGTACTTATAGCAGTAGTTCTTGTATGTATCGTGCTTGCTATATTTATGGATTCATTTCTTGTACCAGTATTCTTTATGATAAGTATAGGAATGGCAATTGTATACAACCTGGGTTCTAACATTTTATTAGGTGAGGTTTCATATATAACTAAAGCTCTTGCGGCTGTACTTCAGTTAGGTGTTACACTGGATTATTCAATCTTCTTATGGCACAGCTACAAGGAAATGAAGGAAATATATCCGGATGACCACAAGGAAGCGATGGCAGTTGCCATTAGTAATACACTTACATCCGTAGTTGGTTCTTCTATAACAACAGTTGCAGGTTTCATTGCACTTTGCTTTATGAGCTTCACACTTGGTCTTGACCTTGGTATCGTTATGGCAAAGGGTGTTGTATTCGGTGTTATCGGTTGTGTAACAATCCTTCCATCATTGATACTTACATTTGACAGGGCATTAGAGAAGACAATGCATCGTGAGATTATGCCAAATTTCGATAAGCTTGCTACATTTATAGTAAACCACTCATGGATATTTGTAATTGTCTTTGTTGTATTATTAGGACCTGCTATATATGGACAGAATCATACATCAGTATATTATGATTTGTCTGATACACTTCCAGATGACCTTGCCTGCTCACAGGCTAATAAGAAGCTGGAAGAAAACTTTGATATGAATTCAATCTATATGATACTTGCTGACTCTAGTATGTCTACAGATACAGCTAACGAAATGCTTGATAAGTTAGGTGATGTAGACGGTGTACAGTTCGCACTCGGACTTGACACAGCACTTAAGTCTGGTATTCCACAGGAATTCTTACCGGCTAAGACAGTATCAGAGCTTAAGGGTGAAGATTATCAGATAATGATGATTGCTACAGATTACAAAATAGCATCAGATGAAATTAACAATCAGATTAGTAAGGTGAATGATATTGTAAAGTCTTACGATTCTAAGGCAATGGTAGTTGGTGAAGCTCCTTGTACCAAGGATCTTATCACTATAACAGATAAGGACTTTAAGACAGTCAGTGCGGTATCAATAGTAGCTATATTTGTTATTATCCTGTTCGTACTTAAATCAATATCGCTTCCAATTATACTTGTTTCAGCAATCGAATTTGCTATCTTTGTTAATATGGGTATTCCATATTTTACGCATACACAGATACCATTTATTGCATCAGTAGTTATCGGTACTATCCAGCTTGGTGCAACAGTCGATTATGCTATTCTTATGACAACAAGATATAAGAAGGAAAGAAGCCAGGGATACGCTAAGAAGGAAGCAATCCAGATAGCTCTTTCAACATCAATACCATCAATTATTGTTAGTGCGCTTGGTTTCTTTGCCGCAACATTTGGTGTTGGATGTATAGCTTCAGTTGATATGATTGGTTCGCTTTGTACACTTATGGCGCGTGGTGCAATTATAAGTATGTTCGTAGTTATCTTCATACTTCCATCATTGTTTGTATTATGTGATAAGCTCATTATCAATACAAGTATAGGATTTAAGCCTAAGAAGAATCAGGATATGTAATCAGAAAGATGTATGAACGGGTCAAAGGTGTATATGCCGTAACAGATATAAGAATATATCAGGAAGTAAGAAAATGGAGGAATAGTTATGGTTAAGAAGACTTTATTTAAATATAGTTCAGTATTATTAAGTGTTGTTCTTATTGCTTCAACACTTACAGGCTGTGGCACTAGCACAGCATATAATCAGACAGGCAGTGAGGTTGCAATAAGCAGTGAGGCTGCTTCTAATACAGAGAATATTATAACAAATGCTATTAAGAACGAGCTTTCAATATCAAATACAAGTACATTAAAGACAAATACAAGAGACGAGATGGTATATGTATTTGATAAGGCAGACGGAACTCAGGATCACGTTCTTGTAACAGAAAAGGTTACTGATTCTAAGGGCGAAACAACAACTAACCAGAGCACATCTGATAAGACTGCTCCTGTTTCAATAAAGGTTACTTACAAGTTAAATGGTGTTGAAACTAAGCCAGAAGATATGATTGGCAAGAGTGGTAAGGTTACTATCAGATATGACTATACTAACAATGAGAAGAAGAATATAACAGTTAATGGAAAGTCACAGACAGCTTATGTTCCATTTACTATGATTACAGGAACACTTCTTCCAACAGATAAGTTCAGTAATGTAGAAGTTACTAACGGCAAGGTAAGCAAGGTTGGCGATAATATCATTGCACTTGGTATGGCTATGCCAGGCTTAAAGGATACTTTAAACCTTAAGTTTGATGGTGAAAGCCTTGATATGGATATTCCAGAATACTTTGAAATATCAGCAGATGTAGAGGATTTCGAGCTTGATATGTCTATGTCAGTTGCTACAACAAGCACACTTAATGATATAGATACAGATGATTTCTCACTTGCTAAGCTTGAAGATAAGATGAATGAGCTTCAGTCAGCAGCTGACCAGCTTACAGATGGAACAGTTACTCTCCAGAATGGTACACAGACACTTTCTGACAGTATTCCAGCACTTACAGATGGCGTGAACCAGTTAAATGATGGTGCAAGCCAGCTTAAAGATGGTATCTATGCTTATACAGATGGTGCTACAGCTCTGGCAGCAGGTGCAGGACAGCTTAAGGATGGTATCAGTGCATACACAGCAGGAGCTAACCAGCTTGGTGCAGGTGCAGGACAGTTACAGTCAGGTTTAAAGACTTATACTGATGGTGTAGGAGCACTTAATGCAGGTTCAGGCACATTACAGAGTGGTCTTTCAACATATACAGGCGGTGTTGCCAGTGCGGCAGCAGGTGCAGTTTCATTACAGACAGGTTTAAAGGCTTATACAGATGGTGTTGCTAGTGCAGAGGCAGGAGCTTCACAATTAAATGAAGGAATAAAGAGCATTAAGACAGCACTTATTGGAAATGTTGTTAAGGAACTTGCAGCTAATTCAACAGCTTATAAGATGAATTCTGTAGCAGACTCAACAGGAAAGACTGTTATGGAGCAGGCAGCTGATTTACAGAAATTAGGAACAGCATTAGGCCTTAGTGATGTAACTATAGCAACAGACCTTAGTAATCTGGGTAAGAAGAGCAGTAGTGAGGCAGCAACAGATATATCGACTTATTTTGTAAAGTATCTTACAGCTTATACAACTAATATAATAACAGAGACATATACAGAAGCTATGACAAGCGGTAAGCCATATTCTCCACAGGTATCACAGGCTGGTTCAAAGGATTATGTATATGCTAACCAGTTAGGACTTCTTATTAAGGCTGCTGGTAATATAGGTGCTTCAAGTGCATTAGATGCAGTTGTTAGCAATCTTAGCAATAATGAAACTATTAATGCAGCATTAAAGCAGCTTACAGATGGAAGCCAGTCATTAACAGACGGACTTGGTGAACTTGTTAAGAATAACGATACACTTAACGCAGGTGCATCACAGCTTAATGCAGGACTTGCACAGCTTAGTGGTAACAATGATACACTTAATGGTGGTATAGCACAGATAAGTGCAGGACTTGCACAGCTTAGCGATAACAATGATACACTTAATGGTGGTATAGCACAGATAAGCGCAGGACTTGCACAGCTTAACGACAATAATGATACACTTAACGGTGGTATTGAACAGATTGCAGGCGGTTTGGGCACACTTAATTCTAACAACGAAGCTTTAAGAAGTGGTTCTACACAGCTTGCTGATGGAACATCAACACTTAAGTCATCTTCTGTAACTTTAGCAGATGGTGTAACACAGCTTAATGATGGTGCTATAACACTTAAAGATGGTATGGCAGAATTCAATGAGACAGGTATTAAAGCTATTACAAGTCTTGTTGGTGATGATGCTGATACAGCAGTAGATACAATCAAGGAAGTAATCAAGCTTGGTCAGAATTACAACACATTCCTTGGTAAGTCAGATGGTAAGGATAATTCAGTAACGTTTATATATAAGACAGCTGAATTAACTAAATAAGCTTACTTTTCCAAAACTCTCATATATAAATTATGCCGGCCCGGTCGGCGGAAAGATTAATAATCTTTCAAAAAACCCCACAGAAATTCATATCTGTGGGGTTTTTGCTATGCAGACAGTGCGTTAAAGGTTACGCAGCTGCGACAGTATAGTTATATGTTAATATAATTCCATAATCATTTTGAATGTTATGATATGCTTTTAAAATAATCTTCAAGTCTTGTAAATGTCTTAATAAGTACGGCGGCTTCATCTTCGCTTAAATCGTCAGTTATATGTTTAATCATATCCCGATGAAATCTCATATGGTGAGTGTATGCCGCATTACCCTTTGGTGTGAGGGAAGCATATACGACACGGCGGTCTTCTTCACTTCTTGTCCTTATTACATATCCCTTTTTAACAAGTCCGTTAATGCCGACTGTAAGAGTTCCCATAGTCACGCCTAAGGCCTTGGATATTGTTCCCATAGTGCGTGGCTCTTTAATTCCGATAGCTTCAATTATGTGCATATCAGTAACTGTGATGTCAGAAAATTCATCTGTAATTAAAGCCTTTTCTTCAATGTTCATTATATCATTGAATAAAGTTACTAAAATAGAGTTCAATGATTCGTAAATGTCCATAGGTATTACTTTCCTCGCTTCAAAATATTTTTAATTATACAATGAAATGGTGTGTTAATGCAACAAAATACTGCGGTATTTGTGAGTTAATGCGTTAAATACAATTTGCAATTTTATAGGATAAGTAGTATCATTAAATGGAGTATTATTTTGACAATATAGAGCAATAAAAGTACAGATTATTGCCATAAAATATTACTTAATATCAGGTTAAAAGTTTAATGATAGATGGAGGCACGTATGAAGTTCATAGCAATTGGCGAATTGATGTTAAGATTGTCACCACCTAACTATGAGAAGATAGTTACAACCCACAATTTCATAGTTAACTATGGTGGAGCAGAAGCCAACGTAGCAGTTTCACTCGCTAACCTTGGTGTAGATTCAACATTTTTTACAGTATTACCTAACACAGACCTTGGTAAGTCTTGTATCAACTACCTTAAGGCTAATGATGTACACACTAAGCACATTATCAAGTCTGACGGAAGAATGGGACTTTATTACCTTGAAGAAGGTGTTTCAGTAAGACCTTCACAGGTAATATATGATAGAGGAAGCTCAGCATTTGCTGAATATGATTATAAGGATGTAGATTTTGAGAACATCTTAAAGGATTATGACTGGTTACATTTAAGTGGCATCACACCAGCTCTTTCATATAACTGCCGTCGTCTTATAGATAAGGCTATCAAGGCAGCTAAGAAGCTTGGACTTACGGTAAGCTTTGATCCTAATTTCAGAAGTACATTATGGTCTTTTGAAACAGCAAGGGATGTACTCAGCAGATATCTTCCATATGTAGATGTACTTATAGGTATTGAGCCTATCCATGTATACAATGCAGATGGTACAGATGTTAAGGACGGCCTTACTATGGATCCATCATTTGAGGATATGGACAGAGTATTCAAGGCTATTGATGAGCAGTACCATATGAAAGCAATTGCAAGAACAGTACGTTATGTTCATTCAGGAAGTAATAACTCTCTTAAGGCTTTCTACTATGCTGACGGAAAGACTTACGAAAGCAAGACACTCAATTTTGAGATTGTTGACCGTGTTGGTGGTGGAGATGCATTCTCTTCTGGTCTTATCTATGCTCTTATGCAGAATGACTGGAAGCACGAAGATATCGTCAATTTCGCAGTAGCTTCTTCAGTAATGAAGCACGCTATCCGCGGCGATACTAACATCACAAGCGTTGACCAGATTAAACGACTTATGAATAATGCTTCATTTGATGTGCAGAGATAATAAGCGTAGGTCATACAGAAGGAAGGTCTAAGGAAAATCAGTACTTGAATAATGATTTTCCCTAGACCTTCTTCATATGAGATTAATAACAGATAGATTATGGTTAATATACCGGAGGATATATGAAAAAAATAAAAGAACTTATGCCGGAGGCATATGATTTTAATGGAAAGCTTTCATTAAAACAGGCGATACCACTTGGACTTCAGCACGTTATGGCGATGTTTGTAGGAAATCTTACACCGTTGCTTATTATTACAGGAGCCTGTGGTATTGGAGCAGGAAGTGAGTATGCATCTATTCAGGTTGCACTTTTACAGAATGCTATGATTATAGCTGGTATTGTAACACTTATACAGTTGTTTTCAATTGGACCTGTTGGAGGCAAGGTGCCTATTATTATGGGTACAAGCTCTGGATTTATCGGAGTATTCAGCAGTATAACAAAGGTTATGGGAGGCGGAGTATTAGCCTATGGTGCAATTATGGGAGCATCCATTATAGGTGGTCTTTTTGAAACTGTGCTTGGTGCATTTATTAAGCCTTTAAGAAGATTTTTTCCATCAGTTGTAACAGGAACTGTTGTGCTTTCTATTGGACTGTCACTTATTTCTGTTGGTATCAATTCATTCGGTGGTGGAAACGGGGCTAAAGACTTTGGCTCATTAGAGAATCTGTTTCTGGCGTTTGTTGTGCTTATTGTTATATTATTCGTTAAGCACTGGACAAAGGGATATCTTAGTTCATCATCTATACTGATTGGAATTATAGTTGGTTATATTGTAGCAGCTATTATGGGCTGTGTGCTTCCACATACAGCAGTTAATGCTGAGGGAGTTGAATATACTAAGTCATGGGTACTTAACTGGAATAAGGTTGCAGAAGCTAAGTGGATTGCGATTCCTAAGTTCATGCCAGTTAAGCCAGTGTTTGACTTAAGAGCAATACTTCCTGTGCTTGTTATGTTTGTTGTAACAGCAGTAGAAACTGTTGGAGATATATCAGGTGTTATGGTCGGTGGAGTAGGAAGAGAAGCGACAGATAAAGAACTTTCAGGCGGAGTTATGTGTGATGGTTTAGGTTCATCGCTTGCAGCACTTTTCGGTGTGCTTCCTAATACATCATTCAGCCAGAATGTTGGCCTTGTTGCAATGACTAAGGTTGTTAACAGAATTGCACTTGCATCTGGTGCTGTATTCCTTATATTATGTGGTCTTATTCCTAAGCTTGGAGCATTAATATCAATCATGCCACAGTCAGTACTTGGTGGTGCGGCAGTTATGATGTTCTCATCAATTATTGTAAGTGGTATCCAGCTTATCACTAAGGAGCCGCTTGATGCAAGAAGGCTTTCTATTGTATCGGTTGCACTTGGTGTAGGCTATGGTATGGGTGTAAGCCCTGCAATCCTTGCACATACACCACAGGCAGTACAGCTTATGTTTGGTGAGTCTGGTATTGTTCCAGCAGCATTTGTAGCAATATTACTTAACATAATTCTTCCTAAGGATAAAGCTGAGGAAACGGTTAAAGAAGTTGTTTCAGAAGAAGCAGCAACAATAAAGGAAAAGGCTGTAACTAAATAAGGTACAGCAATTAGCGAAGATACCGGGAAAGACGAATAAGGTCATCAGGAGTATCAATATCATATAATTCATATTCATCCTGTGCAGGAACTAAAACAACCTGTGCAGGATATTTTTTTGCAATAAAACCGCCACCCTTGCCTTGTGGAAGATTCATCAGTTCATCATAATATCTGGCTGGGAATATTACAGGAGAACCAGGAGTTCCATTAAAAGCAAGACGGCATATCTTACTATTATTATTGAAATAATTATTATTGGCATTGCTGGATTTATCTGTGCTGTTACAAGCAAAATAACTGCTGTTGTAGTAAATAAATAAAAGGCACAGCAGCTGAAGGCTTGTCTTAGTGATAAGCGGCTGGTCTGATGGAAGAAATAATATCCCTTGGGTGCAGCAGCTTTTGTGTCTGTTAGTTTCCTTTAGAATACGTGAAACACCAAGACGTACCATATCATTTCTGTAAGGCATATTGTGTTTTATGCAATGTATATGTTCCTGTTCACATATCTGTACAAGCTCATCATGCCGGGTTACAGCAAGAGTTTCACAAAAGTCTACGAAACGGCTTATATTTATCGCATTTTCAAAGAGAGTGTTGTTGTTGAAGGAGGCTAAAAGCTTGTTGGTACCGAATCTTTTTGACATACCGGATGCCATAATAATGCACGAAATAGAGCTGAAGGTGTTATCAATATCGATTAAAAGTACATCAGATCTGCTTTTAATATTATCAAGAAATTCCGTGGATTGTTTTCTGATGACCGCTAATACGCGTGAGTTATCAAGAAGACTTTTAATGTTCTCCTGAAAAGGGATACAGGAGCTTTCCAGATAACCAAGCTCGTCAATAACAAATACACTATCAGCAGAGGTCATAAGATGCTTCATAATGGCAGGACAGGCGCAGTTAATAAAGCCATCCTCTACGGAGGTCATGTTGTTGCCTTTTTTAGGGGAAACAGGAGTGAGTGTACGTGGTCTGCCAATCACATATTCTTTTCCATCATCTATAAGATTAGATTTAATAACAACTTCTGGTGTGTCTGTTCTGCGGCTTAGCAGATAATTGAAAAAATCAGACATATCCATAGTTTCTTCAATCTGGTTTAAAATGCTGTTTAACAGATATGATTTGCCACTTCCCCGGTCTCCCGTAATAAAAAGATGTTTTTTATCTGACATCTTAAAAAATGTAATTACAGCCAAAGCATCTAAATAACAATTATCCATAGAATAAATAAGTCACCTCGTTTCACTAAATGATTTTATAACGTATGTGTGTCTGGTGAGAATAGACATTTATACGCAGTATAGGTATAGGTCTATAATGCCACAACTACGCGGTGGGTTTTATGGTTAATGTCAGTACATTCAATGACATTAATATTATCATATATAAGAGACATCTTTTCATTAATAATATCAAGAGAGTCTGTATGTGTATTAATGGTGCTAAGGATTGTCCCAGACTTCATAAGAAGTATATTATCGCAGTATTCTAAAGCAAGCTCAGGGCTGTGAATACACATTAGGGCGCATCTGCCATCGGATACAATACTTCTTATGTGCTGCATAAGAAGATGACGATTAGAAAAATCAAGTGCACTATCCGGTTCATCGAGAAGAAGCAGTGGGGAAGCCTCTATTATGGTGCGTGCCAGAATACATAACTGCTTCTGCCCTTCGCTTAAAGCTAAGAAGTCTGATTCGTATAAACCCTTAAGTCCAACCATATCAATAGCTTTATCCACACGCCTGAGCATATCTGTGGTGTAGCCTCCAAGTATGTGCATATGAGGATTGAAGCCAAGCAGACATACATCCCTGACGGTCATGCTTATAGTAAGATTGTTTCTTTGGGGAATGTAGCTTATGAGCTGTGCCTTTTTTTTAACAGAGAGGTTTTCAAGTAAGTGTTCATTAAGCTGACATTTTCCGTTGTGTTTTATAAGTCCCATGATGGCCTTAATAAGAGAGGTTTTACCACAGCCGTTATTGCCAATAACAGCATTAAGCTGTCCAGGCATAAGGTCAAAGCTTACGTTATCAACCGCACAGGTGCTGCCGTAATATACTGATATTCCGTCTGCGGAAAATGTATTATTGAATAAATCGGACATCATAACGCCTCCTTTTTATTAGCTCTGATAAGCAGAATGATAAGCAGTGGAGCACCAAGAAGTGAGGTAAATATACTGACTGGCAGCTCTGATGGGGATACACTTCTTGCCAGTATATCAGCAAGTGTCAGTAAAATAGCTCCTGTGAAGCCACTTGTTATGTATGTAAATATGTCATTACGCTTTGTAAGAAGTCTGGCAATATGAGGTGCGATAAGTCCGATAAAGCTTATAAGCCCCGTAACACATATTATTGATGATACGATAAGAGTAGCAAGCATTAATATAATAAAACGCAGACTTGTCACATTTACACCTAGTGATACGGCTTCTTCCTCGCTTGTAGAAAGAATGAGAACCTGTCGGTATAACAAAGCTATTACAATAAATCCGGCAAGTGTTGTGAAGAAGGGAATAGCAAGGCTGTCCCTTGAAATACCATTAAGGCTTCCCATAATCCAGTATTCGATTGAAGCAAGTTGTTTTTCGGGATCTGCAGCAAGCTTTAGAAACATAAGTATAGTCTGTGCCACAGAATGAATAGCTATACCGGCAAGCACGATTGTATAACTGTTTCTGCCAGGGACAAGATAAGCCGTAAGCAGAGTTATTATGAGTGCTGTAACAGCTCCGATAAAAGCAGATATGGAGATGACTGGAACAGAAGCAGAAACTGCGACTATTGCAAGAGCAGCACCGGCACTTGCACCGGAGGAAACGCCAACGATATCGGGAGAAGCCAGAGGGTTTTTAAATATAAGCTGATATATATAACCTGATATTGAAAGCCCAAAACCACCTATAACACCCATAAGGGCGCGGGGAAGCCTGAGCCTTTTAAAGACCATAATAGACATAGTATCACCAGACAGTAAGCTCTTTAATGTGAGTGGATACTGTCCGGTAATGACAGACCATACAAGTACCGCCAGAAGAAGCAGTACCTGTATGACTGATAAAAGTATAATTTTGTTCCGGTAATTAGAAGTATTTTTGAACATAAATCATCCTTATTTAGCAGGTGTGAATCCATAAAAGCTTTCATAGAATTTAGTTACACATTCTTCATAGAAATCATTAGTAACCTTTTCTGGGTGAAGAACAGAGGCAATATATATGCTTCCTAAGAAGCTTGCTGGTACAGGTGAATCCCATGCTTCTATATCACCAGGAAGTTTTACAACCTTTTTATTCTTAACAGCATTGCAGTCTGCAAGATTAGCATCATTTATAACGTCATCTACTGAGTAAGTTGCATCGGCAGCTATTATAATGTAATCAGGGTTCCAGGCAAGAAGCTGTTCATATGAAACATTTGCCCAGTAAGTATCTGTAAGCTCAGAGGCTGCATTCTTTCCTCCTGCATTGCTAAGTAATGTGTTCTGATACATCTTGCTTCCGGCTGTTGAAAGAACAGAGCTGTTGCCTGCAAGATATACTAAAGGAGTGCTTTCACCTGCAAGCTTGGCTTTATTATCAGCTAAAAATGTATCGATAGAATTGTTAAGTGCATCAGAGCGTCCGATTGTGTTAGTTATTTTACCAACAAGTGTTATACATTCCTTAAGGAGCGTTGCATCCTCAGGATTAACAACAACAGCCTTGATACCAAGACCTTCAAGTGTATCTGCAGCTTTTTTTAACTTCATAGGAAGGAATACAACATCAGGTGCTGCTGCAACACAGGCTTCTGTGTTGAATTCCTTAGCTGTTCCCATATTAGGGAGACTTACAATGGATGGAGCTGCAAGCTTATAGATGTTTCGTGTATTAGCCTTAGCTTCGATTCCCACAAGCTTATCCTTTAATCCAAGTGCAAGGAGAAGACTTGTAGAGATATAGTAAGATGAAGCAATCTTTTCAGGTGCTTTTTCAAAAGTTACTGTTCGTCCTGCCTGGTCGGTAACAGTAAGAGGGTAGCTTGTGCTTACCTCGTTGAATTGTGACATGACATCAAAGGCTGATGTTGAAGCAGCCTGTGTAGTACTGTCGTTTGCAGCAGAACTGCCACATGCTACAGTTGATATAAGCATGAGCACTGCAAGGACTAAAGCAGTTAATCTTTTAAAATTCTTCATATTTATCCTCATTTCTACTTTATTTTTACACATTTTTTATGTTGGCCAGAATATATCTGACAGCAACAGTTAAAAGAAGTGCGCGAATGAATTTTATCAGATTGACAAGGCTTTTACAAGTCAGTATAGTTATATTATGATGATACCAGGGGCAAAAGGTCTAAACCCACATGAGCTTGCTCATAGGTGGGTGAAAGACTTTGGGACCCGCCCCGATATGAGCATAAAAGTGGGATGGTAATCCCACGATATGCGAATATTGGGGAGAATTGTGGGAGTGCGTAGCACGGAACAATTCGTAGGTATCAAAGTCGGGGGCTTTTGACCCCGACATCATTATGATGTAATTAAGAAACGGTCAGGAAAAAGGTTAAAGGTTGTTTAAAGCTGCACAGCAGGACTTTTATTTCTGGCATAAGTATGATCAAAATGAGGAGTTTTTATGCTTAATATACAGAATTATAAGAGAGTAGAAAGTATTGAAGAGGCCTACGAGCTTAACCAGAAGAAGGCTAACAGAATTGTCGGCGGTATGATGTGGATGCGTATGGGTGATAACAGAATCAATACTGCGATTGATATGTCCGGACTGGGACTTGATAAGATTGAAGAGACAGAAGAAGAATTTAAGATTGGATGCATGACATCACTAAGACAGTTGGAAAACCATAAGGGGTTTAATGAGTATACGAATGGCTGCGCTAAGGAAGCACTAAGGCATATTGTTGGCGTGCAGTTTAGAAATCTTGCAACAGTTGGTGGAAGCATATATGGAAGATATGGATTTTCTGATGTTCTTACATTATTAATTGGACTTGATTCATACGTTGAATTATATAAGGGTGGAATAGTTTCCCTAAAGGAGTATGCGGCAAAAAGCTATGACAGGGATATTATTGTAAGCATTATAGTTAAGAAAAAGCCAGTCAAGATGTTTTATGAGGCAGTAAGAATAACAGAAACAGACCTTCCGGTTCTTACCTGTGCTGGCGTGGGCTTTAGCGGTTCGGGTGAATATAATATGTGCATAGGTGCAAGACCGGGAAGAGCTGTTGTTGTAGAAGATAAGGAAGGTATTCTTAAGGGCGTAGTAAATGATGAGACTATAGAGAGCTTCGCCAGATATGTAAGGGAAAATGTTTCTACAGAGAGTAATATGCGTGGAAGTGCTGAATACAGAAGCCATCTGGCAGAAGAGCTTACCAAGAGAGCATTAAGGGCTGTAAATAATTAATAATTAGTTATTGATTATTAATAGCTGAGGTATTATTTATATAGATTTGTTTATATATCGATTTATTAGTGTATGGATTGGAGAATATATGTTAGTAGATATTAAGTTAAATGGAAAGTCAGTCAAGGCAGATGTTGCCTGCGATATGACTCTTTATGATTTCGTGAGGGAGCATGGCTGTTATAGTGTAAAATGTGGCTGTGAGACTTCTAACTGCGGACTGTGTACGTTATTTCTTAACGATAAACCAGTGCTTTCATGTTCGGTTCTTGCTGTAAGAGCAGATAAATGCAGCGTTACAACGCTTGAAGGTTTACAGGAGGAGGCCGCAGAATTCGTTACATTTATAGCTGACCAGGGGGCAGAGCAGTGTGGCTTCTGTAATCCGGGCTTTGTTATGAATGCTATTGCACTCTTTAGGGAGAATCCTTATCCTGATGAAGATGAGATAAAGGAGTTTCTTTCAGGAAATCTGTGCAGATGTTCAGGGTATGAAGGCCAGTTAAGAGGAATTCTGGATTACCTCAGGGTAAAAAAGGCTAAGGAAGCCAGTGTGGAAAATAAAGAAAATATAGCAGAGGAGGTGAAGTAATGAAGTCGGTTAATAAAGCGGTAAGAAAAAAGGATGCAATGGAGCTGCTTCTTGGAAAGCCAGTATATACAGATGATATTGCACCAAAGGATTGTCTTGTTGTAAAGCTTCTGCGTTCACCATATGCCAACGCATATGTTAAGAGCATTAATACAGATATTGCAATGAAGGTACCCGGAATAGAGGCAATATATACATATAAGGATGTTGACCAGAATATGAAGCGTTTTACCTGTGCCGGTCAGACGTATCCTGAGCCAAGTCCTTATGACAGGCTTATTCTTGATAAACATGTAAGATTCATAGGTGATCCGGTTGCGATTGTTGCGGGAGTGGATGAGCGCTGTGTTGATAAGGCAATGAAGCTTATTAAGGCAGAGTATGAGGTACTTGAGCCAGTGCTTGACTTTACAAAGGCAAAGGATAATGAGATACTTGTTCATCCGGAGGATAACTGGGAAGCAATGTGTCCTGTCGGAGCTGATAATAAAAGAAATCTATGTGCACATGATGAGTGCAGTAATGGTGATATAGATAGGGTGCTTGAGAGCTGTGATATTGTAATTGACAGGACATATCATACAAAGGCATGCCAGCAGAGTATGATGGAGACCTTCAGGACATTCTGTACAATCGATACTTATGGAAGACTTCATGTTGTAAGCTCTACACAGATAGTATTTCATTGCAGAAGAATCATATCACACGCACTTGGAATATCTCCATCAAAGATACGTGTTACAAAGCCTAGAATAGGTGGTGGTTTTGGCGCAAAGCAGACCTCAGTTTCAGAAATATATCCGGCATTTGTTACATGGAAGACTAAGAAGCCAGCTATGATTATATTCTCAAGGGAAGAATCATTGTCAGCTTCATCTCCAAGACACGAGATGCAGATGCATGTAAGGCTTGGTGCAACTAAGGATGGTATCGTAAAAGGAATAGATTTATATACTCTGTCTAACACAGGAGCTTATGGGGAGCATGGACCAACGACAGTAGGTCTTTCAGGACACAAGTCAATACCGTTATATGGAAAGGCAGAGGCATTCCGTTTTGTAAGTGATGTTGTATACACGAATGTTATGTCAGCAGGAGCGTACAGAGGTTATGGTGCCACACAGGGGCTTTTTGCCGTTGAATCTGCTGTAAATGAGCTTGCTGATAAGCTTCATATGGATCCTTTTGAAATAAGATTTAAAAACATAGTTAAGGAGGGCGATGTAATGCCTGCTTACTATGGTCAGGTAAATACAAGCTGTGCACTTGATAGATGCTTAGCAAAGGTTAAAGAGATGATTAAATGGGATGAGAAGTATCCTATGAGAAAGATTTCTGACACTAAAGCACGTTTTGTCGGAATGGGTATGGCTATGCAGGGCTCTGGTATATCAGGTGTGGATGTGGGAAGTGCCACACTTAAGCTCAATGATGAGGGTGTGTATACAATGAATATCGGTGCTGCTGATATGGGAACTGGCTGTGATACAATACTTGCACAGATTGCTGCAGAGGTTCTTGAGTGCAGTACTGATGACATAAGTGTATTCGGTGCTGATACTGATATATCACCTTATGATTCAGGCTCATATGCATCAAGTACAACATATGTTACTGGAAAGGCAGTTGAGAACTGTGCCTTAGAGTTAAGAAGCAGAATTGAAAAGTTTGGAGCTAAGCTTATAGGCTGTGATAAGAGTGACGTTACATTTGATGGAAGCTGTGTAAGATGTGAGGCTGGAGAGCACAAGGGTGCATCAGTAAGTCTTTGTGATATAGCAACAGCTTCTATGTGTGGCAATGATATGGCACTTTCTGTTACTAATACACATACATCACCTATTTCACCACCACCATTTATGGTAGGTGCAGCTGAGGTTGAAGTTGACCTTGTTACAGGCGAAAGCAGGGTTGTAGAATATGATGCATGCGTTGACTGTGGAACACCGGTTAATCCTAATCTTGCAAGAGTACAGGCAGAAGGCGGAATCCTTCAGGGAATTGGTATGGCAATGTCTGAAAATATCACATATTCTGATAAGGGAAAGCTTTATGAGAACTCATTCCTGCAATATAAGATACCATCAAGGATGGATATTGGACATATTAATGTTGAGTTTGAAAGTAGCTTCGAGGATGCTGGACCATTTGGTGCTAAGTCAATAGGAGAGGTTGTAATAAATACACCACTTCCGGCTGTGACAGATGCACTAAGCCACGCAGCAGGAAAGCGGTTCTATGAGCTGCCTATAACACCAGAGCAGATTGCGATGGCGAGGGCAGAGAATAATTAGGATTATAACAAAGATAAGATAAAAGATAAGATGGCACGATTTATTTCTGGATAAAGGGAATGGTCGTGCTGTTTTTATGTTTATAAATAAAGTAAAAGCTTGAAGAAATGGACAAAATGAGTGAAAATAGTTTTGAAGAAACAGTCATAATGAGCAAAAATAATCTTGAAGAAACGGACAAAATGAGTAAAAATAGTTTTGAAGAAACGGTCAAAATAAGCAAAAAACACTTTGAAGAAATGGATAAAATGAATAAAAATAATCTTGAAGAAACGGTCATAATGAGAGATAAGGGGTAGGAAAACACGAATTAATAAAACTGTTTTATTTAATGCCATTTCTCGTAAAGTAGATGACTATTTTACATTATAAAATACAGGAGTAAAAATTATGCCTAATATATTAATTGTAGAAGATGATATAAATATTAATAACCTTCTTTGTGAGGTGCTTATGAAGGCTGGTTATACGTGTGAACAGGCATTTTCAGGAACAGAAGCAAAGCTGCTTCTTAATATAAAAGAAAAGTCTTATACGCTTGTACTGCTTGACTTAATGCTGCCTGGTGCAAGTGGTGAGGAGGTTTTAAAGGAAATAAGAAAACATGGAAGGCTTCCGGTGATTGTGCTGACTGCAAAGGATAGCATAGATGATAAAATCGGGGTGCTGACGGATGGAGCAGATGATTATATAACAAAGCCCTTTGAGATTAGAGAGGTACTGGCACGTATTCAGGTGCAGCTTCGTCATATAGAGGTGGAAACAAAAGGTGAAGCAGAGGCGGAAACGAAGGTAGAAGCAGAGGCAGAAACAGAAGTGAAAACAAAGGCTGGCATGCAGGAAGGACAATATAGTGGAAGGCTTGAGTTCAGGGATATGGTGCTTACACGCTCTACCTTTGAGGTAAGTATCGGTGGCAGGGTGCTTCCTAAGATTACAAAACAGGAATTCGCAATACTGGAATTGCTGCTTAAAAACCCGAAGCAGGTGTTTAGCAAGGAGGATATATTCGAATATGCGTGGGATGAGCCATATATGGGTGAAACAAAGACTCTTGATGTGCATATAAGCAATATCAGGAAGAAAATAAAGACCGTTACATCTGATGAATATATAGAAACAATCTGGGGGATTGGATATCGCCTGCATGAATAATTTACTCTTTTTTTACTATTTATTTGCGATTGATTAGGATTTATTTTTTATGATAAGAGCAGTTAAGAAAAGGAGGAAAAGGCTTTGAGCGAATTATTATTGCAGACAAGGAATCTGACTAAGCAGTATGGCAGACACAGGGCGGTTGATGATGTAAATATGCACATTAAAAAGGGTGCGATATATGGCTTTATTGGAAGAAACGGAGCCGGTAAAACGACCTGTCTTAAGATGATTAGCGGACTGTCAACACCGTCTTATGGTGAAATAGAAATGTTTGGTTATAAGGGAAAGGACTTACAAAAGGTACGTTCAAGAGTAGGGTGTCTTATAGAAGCTCCCGGACTTTATGGCAATATGTCGGCATATGACAATCTGAACATTAAATGCAAGCTTACAGGGATTAAGAAAAAAGGATATATAGAAGAACTGTTAAAAACAGTGGGTCTTGATACTGTTGGAGAAAAGAAAACAAAGCATTATTCGCTTGGAATGAAGCAGCGCTTAGGAATTGCTCTTGCACTTGTAGGTGAGCCTGACCTGCTTATTCTTGATGAGCCGATTAACGGACTTGATCCACAGGGAATTGTGGAGGTGCGTGAAACCATCCAGAAGCTTGCAAAGGAGCGTGGTATGACAATATGTATTTCAAGTCATATTCTGGAGGAATTATCAAAGATTGCTACAGATTATGGCATTATTCATAATGGATGCCTTGTGCAGGAGCTTACAAGAGAAGAGCTTATGAAAAAATGCAGTGAGCGTATAGAGCTTACACTTGATAATCCTAAGCAGGCTATTCCTGTGCTTGATGATATGGGCTTTAGCAGCTATCAGGTTATAGATAAAGAACATATTCATATATTTGAAAGACTGGGAGAAAGTGCCAGGCTGAATATGGAGCTTGCAAAGGCGGGAATTCTAGTTAAGGGAATATCTATTACAAGTGAAGAACTTGAGAATTATTTCTTAAGGCTTACAGGGGGTGACAATCGTGCTTAATATGATAAAGATGGATGTATACAGAATGTTTCGTACAAAGAGTATGTATGTAATATGGATTATATTGCTGGCATCAGCACTGCTTACCTCATTTCTTTCAAAAATAGATTATGATGCAGTTAATAAAGAGTGGGAGAGGCAGCAGGCAGTAGAAAGTCAGACAGATATAGATGGTCAGACAGTTGATGTGGTAAATGCACAAGACATAGAGGAACAACAGGCAGATAACAGCAACAAGGAACAGCTTTCGCAGCAGAATACAGATAATGTCAATATTGGTATGAGTGTGGAAT
>ULME01021491.1_pt1 | contig 26431 bp, 17 predicted proteins | sample 1951591 | NCBI WGS metagenome assembly ULME01 (sample SAMEA4835544, study PRJEB28245) | human gut metagenome | biome: gut microbiome; material: fecal sample | place: Denmark | collected 2008
ATGGTCATTTTAGTTTTAATCTCTTCTTTTTAAAAAAGAGAGGTAATTCTAAATTTTAAATTACATTATCTTCTTCAAAACCTGTACGACGGAAACCTTCTACCTTATAGGTCTGACCATCTGCTTCTACGGTAAATGAAATCTTATCGGAAATGTGTCCACCAGGAGTTTCATAAACTCCTTCCTGAACTTTTCCTTCCGAGATTTTAATTTTTGTAGGAGCAGGGGCATCTTTTTCCGAAGCAATTGTATTCGTCACAGCTTCTACTGTCATAAAAGTACGAGCATCGTAAGACACAGACACTTTGATTTTATAATTCAACCCCTTATCTTCAAGCCACATTTCAGTAGCCACATTGGAGGCAGTATTATAAGTTCTTACGGTAAACCATTTACCGTCATTTACACCTTCAGATTTTACCACCCATTCGCCTGCCATCTTTTCAACAGCAGTACCACCCGGTTCAGTTTCTTTGTTACATGCAGTCAAGGCAAATGCCAGGACTGAAAATAATAGGAAAATATATTTCTTCATACGTTTCTGTTATTATTCTTCTGATTCTATTTTTTTCTCCATGTCTGCTTGAATATGAATCTCACGTCCGTCATATTCTGCAGTCCAAGATAAGGTATAGGTTTCCTTATTCTCGTCAGCTGCTACACGAATCTGCAAACTTGATATAGTTACCGGCTTTTCCTCATCATCATCTTCTATTATCATTTCATTACTTGCCAGCCCCGTTAAGTCAGACATACTAACAGCACCTGCCTCGATAGCATTTTCCAAAAAGTAGTCAGCCTCCAAAGCAAAGTTAGTACCTTTTCCTTCCTTCAGGTTCATCCATCCACCCAGCATATCCGAAATGGTGAAAATGCCTGTTGCGACCTTAGTAACTTTCAACGGATAAGCTGACGGAAAGTCTATTCTTTCTGTTCCATTTAAACAATAACTCCCTTCTGTATCAATCGAATAATCTCCTGAAATATCTGTATCGGCAGCTGCATTGACTACATACACAGTTTGTTTGGCAGAAGCTGCAATTCCGTCCGCATTGGCTGTGGCATAAGAAATCGGATAAATACCGATTTTCGTTTCATCCACTTTGTCAAGACCTTTTACAGTTACTTTCGAGCTTACATCTACTCCGTTTTCAGTAGCTGTAAACTTTGGGGCAGTGAATTCCGTATTCACCTGATGTTCGATGGTATCTTTCTCCAGCTGCAGGTCCACCAGATAGGTAAGACGAGAGTTATCTTCCACCGAATTGTCGCAGGCAGTAAAGCTTAATACTCCTGCACATACAACTAAACTATATAATATCTTCTTCATAAGATTTCAATTACTAAAAATGAATCCAAACTTGATTAGTTCTTATCCCACCAAACCGGTGAATCGAGCGAAGGCGATTGCGGAGTATTGCTATTATACTTACGAGCGCTCAATGGATAATAAATACGTTTTATCACTTTATCGCCTACCGGATTAATCATGTCGTTTTGCCAAGGTACAATCAAATCGCCTGCTTCATATTTATTAGCAGGAGCGTCTCCTCCTTTAGCAATAGCTTCCAACTCATCACCCGTTAAAGTAACATACTTCGGATAATCAGTACGGCGCAATTCACTCCATGCTTCCATGTGATCTCTATAAAACAAAGCAACCCATTTCTGTTTACCGATAAGTTCCATTTTTTCGTCAAGGCTACCTGCTGTTGGCCATGCTATTTTACTATCAAATGCTGCATCTCTTGACACGCCACGTGAAGCAAAATCTGCATCAATACCTTTTTCATAAGCTGCTTCTGCCTGTTCATCATTGTTCAAATATTTCAAATAGACTTCCGCAATCAAGAACTGAAGCTCAGACTGTGTAAAATAATAAACCGGCATAGTAGCAGCTTTTGTATAATCAATACCACTTACATGCTTGTTCATCCAAAGATTGGAGTTACCCTTTGCTGTACGAGTGTTCATTTTACCACCAGGTAACTGACCTACATAGCTATTAGTTGCTGTTGCCTTACTCAACCCATAAGCGATACGCGGGTCGTCCGTAGCTTTTAAATATTCCACCAACGGATAAGCAGCACAATGATTACCAGTCAGCCCCATTGCATTTGTTTCATACCAAGGATTCCGTTTATTTGATTCATCAGCAAAGCCACTGAAACAAACGTCACCAGTAAAGAAACTATTATTTTCAACCAATTCTTTTACTTTTGCTTCATAGCCAGCAGCATCCACACCTCCAGAAATTAAACGGAGATACATACGCAGACGCAAAGCATTGGCAAAACCTTTCCACTGGCTAACATCACCATCGAACATTAAATCTTCACTATCCATGGTTGCATCATTCAGTTCCTGTTCTGCCTTATCCATCTCTGCCAACACACCTTTGTAGACATCTTCACCCTTGTCCCATTTCGGATTCTGGTTATCCGCACCCTGCAAAGCTTCCGTATAAGGGAATTGGTCAAAGTTATCTACCATTACCTGAAATACATAGGCACGTAATACAGTCGCTGCATAACGGTCAGCAGAATTTTCACTCTTATCAATTATATCCTTCAAGTCTTTCTGTGCACCCGCCATCAGCCCTGAGTAAGAGTAGCTCATAATATCACTTGCTTCAGTAAAAGCGTAGGTTGGCAAGGCATCATATTGCTGTGATTCCGGACGCTGTTCGAAATACTGTGCAAAGAATCCCGCATTATTAAATATTTCTCCACCCACATGGGAAGCAACCAACGTCTGGGCTGCCGGAAAAATCAGATCGGCAGTCACCTGGTCATTCATCGGGTAGTCAGGGTCATCATTGATATCCAGGTCACAACTACTCAACATGCCAGCTACCAATACACTATATAATAATATCTTTTTCATAAAATACGTTTCTTGTAGATTGAGTCATTAAAATTTAACTTTCAAGTTGAAACCGAACACGCGTGAACTCGGGTTTGCTGTATATTCACCAAAGTTACCGGCCAAGTCGTTACCGAATGAAGTGGTTTCCGGGTCAATAAATGTATTGCTTGACGGAGTCCATAAGAATAGATTATTTCCGTAAGCTGAAACCTGCACACCCTGTAACGGAGTCTTAACAAGCCATTTACGCGGTAAATCCCAGCTTAATACCAGTGAACGTAATTTTACATACGATTTATCAACCAATGAGAAGCTTCCCAAATCAGTACCTCCATTACCCCAATAAGCATAATAGTTTGCTGTTGAAATCGGAGTTGTATTTTCTACGTATGTTACATTTCCGGCATCATCTGTAACCTTGTTAACAGAATTAGGTACAATGAAGTTATTACGGTCATTGTAAGTTGTCTGAATAGCGTTACCAGTAAAGTAATTGATATCTTTCGTACGAGAGAACATGATACCACCTTTACGAATATCAAAGTCAGCACTTAAAGAAACACCTTTATAGCTGAAACGGGTAGAAACGCCCATCTGATAGCGGTTGTTCATATCGCCAATAATAGCATAATCAGATGCCGGCTGTGGCAAACCGTTTGCAGCACTTACTACGATACGGCCCTGCGGGTCACGTTCTGCTACCTGTGCTTTAAACACACCAACCGGATAACCAGTCATAGCATACATTCCTGTACCTCCGCTAAATCCATAGATAGAAGCTACACCACCCAATTCTTCTGGCAAGCTGATAACCTTACTCCAGTTTTTCGTAAAGTTCAAGGTAACATCCCAAGAGAAGTCACGGGTTTCAATCGGTGTAACGTTGAACAATAATTCAACACCCTGGTTACGAATCTTACCTAAGTTCATATTACGGTAAGTATAACCGGTTGACGGATCCATATTTAACGACATAATCTGCTTGTCCGAATTACGGTTATAATAAGATGCATCAAACGAAATACGGTTGTTAAAGAATGCCATATTCAAACCGAATTCATATTCAGTCGTCATCTCAGGTGATAAATACATATTACCCAATGTATTATCAGCAGTATAGCCATTTACACCACCCAATGGCAAAGTTACATAGCCAAATGGAATACGTCCAGTTGATCCTGAAAGTTGACGATAAACCGAATTTACCATATATACATCGGCATCGTTACCTGTTTTACCCCAACTTGCGCGTACTTTACCAAAAGTGATAATATCTTTCAAATCATCATTAAACAATTCACTGAAAATAAAACTACCCGTTACACCAGGATAGAAGAAGCTGCGGTCAGACTTCGGCAGTGTAGATGACCAGTCGTTACGTGCTGTAACAGTCAAATAAACCATATTTTTCCAAGAACCTTCAAACTGACCGAATACACCCATCAAACGACGCAATTCTTTATTAGTAGTAATAATCGGAGTAGAAGGAGAGTTAGTCAAATTGAACCAAGTCGGGATAGTCAGATTTTCTACAGTAGCTTCCTGATAAGAATAACTACGCTCGTTACCATTGAAACCAACCAATGCATTTACATGGAAATCATTAATCGGCATATCAAAAGTTACCATCAAATCCTGGTTAATTTCCCGACGGCGTGAAATACGCTGTGTGTAACTACCAAACTCACCTGCAAAAGGACTGCTTGAACCCTGTCCAACACCATTCGGAGTACCGTCATAGAATAAATCATATAAGTTAGGTACACCCTGGTCTTGCTGACCAGTTGTAGTATCCAGACCCATACGGTAAGTAAACTTAAAGTACTTCAAGAAATCATAATCCAACTGAAACTTACCATAGAAACGCTCTGCTTCATATTCATTCTGATAATTATTCAGAATATAATACGGGTTAGAAACTCCGTAAGGAGTAAAATAATATCCTGGAGTATTGAACGGATCATCCAAGTCACTCAACCCTGAAATGTTGATATCGCGTGGAATCTGATAAATAGAGTTCAACATTGATAATCCCTGACCGGTTGTAGCAAACTTGTTTTTCTGTGTAGAATAGTTCAGTGAAGTAGAGAATTTCAACTTACCGATTGTATAGCTACCACGTCCAGAGAATGTGTATTTATCATACGAATCTGCATCAGTCGGAATCATTCCGTTATCACTGATTTGAGAGAATGATACAAAATAATCACTTTTATCTGTAGCACCATTGAATGACAAGCTATTGCTATAGCGGAAACCTGTATCAAAGAAATCTTTTACATTGTTCTCATAAGGAACATAAGGCTTGATTTTCTGAGTGTTGTTATACACGTTACCCCAAGGCTGCATAGAACCGTCAAAACGAGGACCCCAAGAACCATTTTCCAAAGTCGTATGGTCACCACTCCAGCCTTGTCCGAATTCATTCTGCATTTCCGGCAAGCGAAGAACAGTTGACCACTGCAAACCTCCATTATATTCAATGCCGAGTCCTTTTCCTTTCTGACCGGTCTTCGTAGTAATCATAACAACACCATTGGCTGCACGGCTACCATAAAGAGCTGTTGCAGCAGCGCCTTTCAGAATGGTCATGCTTGCCACGTCATCAGGATTGACAGCATTCGCACCGTTACCAAAATCAAAACCAGAATTTAATCCGTCTGACGATGATTCAGAATCATTATTCAAAGGCACACCATCAATTACATATAAAGGCTGGTTACTTCCGCTTAATGAACTTACACCACGAATAATTACAGAGTTTGAAGCACCCGGGTCAGATGAAGTTGCAGAAATCTGAACACCGGCAACTTTACCAGCTAATGCCGACATTACATCAGAAGAACGAGATTGTGAAATTTTTTCACCTCCAACAGAGGTCGCAGCATATCCTAATGCTTTTTCTGAACGCTTGATACCCATAGCGGTTACTACAACCTCATCAAGTTGCTCAGCATCAGACTTCAGTACCACAATTACATTCGGCTTAATCTTCACTTCCTGCGACTGCATTCCGATGAAAGAAATGACCAAAGTTCCGGCGGAACTTGGCACATTAGTCAACGTAAAATTACCATCAATGTCGGTAACAGTACCTACAGTAGTACCCTTTACCAATACTGATGCGCCCACTACAGGTAAACCATCCTCTTCAGAAGTAACGTTACCAGTTACCTTTGAGATTTGAGCGTTTACCAGACCAATACCTATCATCAGGCAGGTCATTAACAGCATCAATTTTCTTTTCATAAAAATCTCTCTTAAAGTTTAACTTTACATTAATAAAAATTCATTCACTCTAACAGGGCGCAAAAATAGCAATATCTTTTTTAAATATTTATACCATTTTCAATAAAATCCCCTGAAAAGCTTGCTTTTTAACACTTATACGTGCCAGTTTCATGCAAAAGTATGTTTTTATAAAGTAAATGTTATGCATTTCTTGTGTCTGTATTTTATTGTGACGTTAAAATATGAATCCTTTTTGACAGACACTTGTTACTTTTAATTTAGCTAAAATAGATGCTATATAGGTAATAAAATTCTTCTTATTGCATATTATCTGCATATTTTCTTAAAAACAACATGATATGGACAAGATTTATTTCAGATTGGTCTACAACCACAAAAAGAAGTTAAACAAATCAGGGAAAGCTCTTATACAGGTGGAAGCTTACAGGAAGCGTAAAAAGGTTTACATTTCGACAGGAATATATGTCAATCCGCAAGAATGGGACAGCCGTCATAGTAGAATTATCCAGCATCCGCATTCGGAAGAATTAAACCGAATGTTAGAAGAATTTATTTTGCAATTGCAATGGGAGGAATTGAAATCATGGAAACGTGGCGTCTATATTAATTTGTCTGCTTTTAAAACTTTCAACCACCAAAATGATACTGAAGAAATGACATTCTTACTCTTTGGTAGAAATTGGGTAGAACACTCATTGCGTAAAGATGCTACCAAAAAGAATCTTTTAACTACTTTGGATTTACTCAATCGCTTTCGTCCCTCTATTGAATTTGAAGATATAACCTATACATTTCTTCTTGAATTTGAAGATTTCATGCGGAAAAGAATGTATGAAACAAACACAATCGCCAAGCACATGAGACAATTACGCACTTTTGTTAATGAAGCTATCAAAAGAGGATATATTCAGCCAGACGATTATCCATTTAGAAAATACCAAATAAAAACAACTCAAAGTAAACATAGTTTTTTATTGCCTGAAGAAATAAGGAAACTGGAAAAACTGGAGCTTTCATCGTGTCCAAAATCATTAATGCATAGCTTAAAAGCGTTTTTATTTTGTTGTTACACGGGAATTCGATATTCAGACTTTGTACTTCTTAATGAAAGCAATATTGTCACGATAAAAGGAGAGAAATGGCTTATATTTAAAACCGTCAAGACAGATACCAAAGTCAGCATACCATTATATCTTCTTTTTCAGGGGAAGGCCCTCCGATTATTGCAAGAATATCATCAAAATTTAAGTGATTTTTTTCATCTAAAATCGAATTCCTCCGTAAATAAAGATTTAAAAAAAATAGGTGTGTTAGCCAAGATAGAAAAACACTTTTCATTTCATACAGCTCGGCATACCAATGCTACCCTTTTGATTTATAATGGTGCACAAATAACTACAGTCCAGAAATTATTAGGTCATCAAAGTGTGAAGACTACTCAAGGATACAGTGATATTTTTTCAGGAACGATTGTGAAAGACTTGAAGAAATGTAAGTTTTAATTTCTGTCTGGCTTGTCGACTTTTTATAAAGTAATCATAGCGGCAGTAATTTTTCTTTACACCTTTATATAAAAAGGTGAATGTCTTAAAGAATTCTCTGTTTCACACTGTGGGATACAAAAACCACAGTGTGGTATATATATTTCACAGTGTGGGATACAAATCCTGCACTGTGAAACAGAGAATATATCAAGGCGTTCCAGAAAATACGCCAGAAGATATAAAAGAATATACAGTTGTTTCCTGAAAGATGTCACCTGGATAGCCAAAGAATCAATAGAATGTTCATTCTATATTTCCTTCAATAAATGCCAGGCTGGAAACTTGGTATTTGCCGGGTAGAAAATTTCTTTAATAATACACCTATAAGTCGTTTAATGTAACATGTTTTCCACAAAATATTTTTATATATAATATAAACAAATGATTATCAAGATGTTATAACAACATGTAGTTCCGCCGGAACTTTGGTCATTTCTTTCATCGGAATGCAGTCGCAAGAAGTGAAGATTAAGTCAAATGTAAATGTAGTACTGAAATCTGATGCTGAACAACTTGAAGAAGTAATGGTAGTAGCATACGGAACAGCTAAAAAATCTGCTTTTACGGGTTCTGCGGCAACTATTAAGAATGAGAAAATCACATCACGACAGACTTCCAACGTTACAAATGCTTTAGCTGGTCAAGTTGCTGGAGTACAAACGACAAGTAGTACAGGACAGCCGGGAAAAGATGCTACAGTACGCATCCGTGGTATTGGTTCTATATCTGCTAGTAATACACCCTTATATGTAGTGGATGGAGTTCCATACGATGGCGAAATATCTGCTATTAGCACATCGGATATAGAATCTATGACCGTACTGAAAGACGCAGCTTCAAATGCATTGTATGGTGCACGTGGTGCAAATGGTGTCATACTAATTACAACAAAACGTGGTAAAACAGGAGATGCACGTGTTACTTTTGATGCCAAATGGGGAGTTAACAAACGGGGTATTCCTTCATATGAAACAGTCTCAGACCCAGGCAAATTCTATGAAATGGCCTACTCTGCTATATATAATGCCGATTTAAAAGGATATGCAGCAGCCGGTGATTTAACTTCTGCCAATGCCTATGCAAATAAAACAATGTTATCATCTTCTTACTTAGGATATCAGGTTTTCACAGTTCCTAATGGAGAACAACTGATTGGAATGGATGGGAAATTGAATCCTAATGCTACTTTAGGCTATTCAGACGGAACATATTATTACAAACCAGATAACTGGAGTGATGAGTTATTTGAAAATAATTTACGCCAAGAATACAATCTAAGTGTAAGTGGAGCAAATGACAAAATGAATTATTATATGTCAGCCGGATACTTGGATGATCAAGGAATTGTACCAAATTCTGGATTTCAACGTTATTCAGCACGTTTGAAAGCCGACTACCAAGTTAAACCATGGCTGAAGATGAGTGGTAATATTTCATTTACCCATTATGATAGCCGTGAACAAGATACTGAATCTGGAACATCTAATGCAAATGCATTCTATGCAGCCAATATTATGGGAGCTATCTATCCGATGTACATTCGTGATGCTGAAGGCAACATTATGATTGACAATCGTGGATTCCAACGCTATGATTATGGTTCAGATACCAACTTCCAACGTAAAAATGTAATTCCTAATGCAAACCCATTAGCTAGTTATATGCTAGACCTGATGAAATATTCAGGAGATGTTGTTAGTGGAAAATGGTCTGCAGATATTGATATTTGGGGTGGTATCAAAGCAAAAATTAATATTGGTATTGATGCAAACAATGTACGTTCTACAGATTTAGTAAATCCATTCTATGGACAATACTCAGAAACAAGTGGAGTTGGTGGTATTGTCTCTGTATCAACACAACGTACCTTCAGTACTAATCAACAATATTTATTAACTTATAACAAGACCTTTAACCATATACATAATTTAGATGTATTGGCTGGTCATGAAAATTATAACTACAAATACCAATATTTATACGGATATCGCGAGAAGATTTATAACCCAAATCTTCCGGAACTGAACAATGGTATCATGAATCAAAGCAATGCCAGCTATAGTCGATCATATGCAACAGAAGGATGGTTATTCCGAGTACAATACGATTATGATGGCAAATATTTTGGTTCTGCATCCTATCGTCGTGATGGATCATCTGCTTTCCATCCAGATAATCGTTGGGGCAATTTCTGGTCTGTCGGAGCTGGCTGGCTAATGAATAAAGAATCATTCTTAGAAAACCAGAACTGGATTGACATGTTGAAATTTAAAATTAGTTATGGTCTACAAGGAAACGATAACCTGTTATATATGAATGGTTACCGAAATTACCAGCCTTATATGGACCAATACACATTAACTAATAATAATAGTGATTTTGCTACAACATTATATTATAAAGGAAATCAAGACATTACTTGGGAAACCTCACACAGTTTCAACACAGGTTTTGACTTTGCTTTTTGGAAAGGGAAATTAAGTGGATCAATAGAATACTTCTCTCGTAAGACCACAGACATGCTTTACTTTAAACCAGTAGCATCATCTATGGGATATTCTCGTTTCCCTGAAAATGTGGGATCAATGATAAACCGCGGAGTCGAATTGGATTTGAATTCTAATATCTTTGATACTAAAGATTTAACTTGGGATATCAACTTCAACTTAACTCATTTCAAGAACAAAGTATTAGAACTAGCACCAGAATTGAATGGACAATTAATTGATGGTAGCCGTATCTATCGGGAAGGTGAATCTATGTACCAATTATATTTACCTAAATATGCTGGTGTAGATCCTGAAACAGGAGAAAGCTTATGGGCATTAACTGAACCTAATGAAAAAGGAGAAACAACTACAACCTCTTACTCTGAAGCATCATCACATCGTTTCATGACAGGCGATATTCTTCCAAAAGTATATGGTGGATTTGGTACAAGTCTCACATTTAAAGGTTTTGATTTCTCTATTGCATTTGCTTATCAGTTAGGAGGACGTATATTAGATTATACCTATCAGAGTTTAATGAGTACTGATGCACAAGGTTCAGCATGGCACGTAGACATGTTAAATGCATGGACTCCAGAAAATAAGAATACCAATGTTCCACGTATGAATGTAAACGACATATATGTTTCTTATTCATCTGACCGCTGGTTAACAAGTTCCAATTACTTAAGTTTGCAAAATATTACGTTTGGCTATACTTTACCTAAAAATTGGACACGGAAATTACAAGTTGAAGGTGTTCGTTTATACTTTGTTGCTGACAACGTAGCCCTTTTAACTGCTCGTAAAGGTTTAGACCCTCGTCAGGGATATGTAGCTTCTGACAATGTTTATTCGCCAATACGTACAATCTCTGGAGGTATTTCATTAAATTTCTAACCAATAAAATTAGTGTATATGAAAATAACAAATAAATATTTGATGCTTGTTGGTGTCACACTACTATTGGCTTCTTGTGAATTAGATAAAGAAATGGAAGGACAATATATAGGAGGTGAACAAAATGAAAACATTATTGCTCAAAGACCCAACATGACAGTTGCTGCTGTTAATGGTATGTCTGCAAAACTAAATGCATTTGCCACAGTTTCTACAGCAGAAAAACCAGACCATAATGATTATGGGGTCGCAGCGGTTTATCAAGCTCTAGAGCAAGGTGGACAAGACATGCCTTGTACGACTTCTGGATATAACTGGTTCAATAATAGCCAAACATATGCAGACCGTATTTATACCAGTTCTTTAGATGAATTGATTTGGAAAACTTTTTACAATCACCTAGATGCCGCCAATAAGGTCCTTGTTTTAACAGAAGGCACAGAAGACCCGGAAATGTTAATTTACAGAGGCCAAGCATTTGCAGCTAGAGCATATGATTTCCTTAATCTGGCACAAGCATATCAATTTACATATGCAGGTCATGAGAATGAGCTTTGTGTTCCAATTGTTACAGAAAATATGACATTGGAAGAAAAGCAAAATAATCCACGTGCAACAGTAGAAAAGGTATATGAACAGATTATAAAGGACCTTAATCAAGCCATAGATTTATTAGAAGGCTATGATAACGGCACAAATAAAGATAAAATAGATGAAGCAGTTGCATACGGTTTACGAGCACGTGCAAATTTATTAATGCATAATTGGGCAGAGGCTGCTAAAGACGCTGAAAAAGCAATTGCAGGAGGTACACCTCAATCATTAGCAGATGTTTCTAAACCAACGTTTAACTCAGCAACTGCAGACTCATGGCTATGGGGAGTTTTAATCACTCCAGATAACGATGTTGTACAAACCGGTATTATCAACTGGCCCTCTCATCTATGTTCGCTGACAGGTAATGGCTATACGACATTAACAGGTTCTTTCCGATATGTAAGTTCTGCTTTGTATGATCTTATTCCCGACTCAGATATCCGTAAACAATGGTTTATATCTCCAGAAGGAACTTCTAAATTAGTAGATAATACTACTGTTGATGGTATTCCTGTTATTGATTACTTTGGTTTAACTCCATACGCAAATGTAAAATTTGGAGCTTACCAAGACATTATGGGTAATACTACCAACTCACAAGACTGGCCATTAATGCGTGTAGAAGAGATGTATCTCATAAAAGCGGAAGGCGAAGCGATGTCTAATAATCCTAATGCAAAACAAACATTAGAGAATTTTGTTAAGACATATCGTAACCCAGATTACACTTGTACTGCGTCTTCTGCACAAGAGATGCAAGATGAGATATGGTTGCAGCGCCGTATGGAACTTTGGGGAGAAGGCTTTGCTCTCTTTGATATATTACGATTAAAGAAACCTATTATTCGTAAAGATACAAACTACGAAGCTAAAGTTCAGTTTAATTTGGAGCCAGAATCACAAATCATGATTTATCGAATTCCACAGTGCGAAATGGAAACAAACAATGGCATCAAAGAAAGCGATAATAACCCAGCAGCTCCTCAACCTAGTATCTAATAAGATAAATCTAAATAATTAGATTAAATTAATTCTTACCCAAGTTTACGTATAAAAGCGTATTCTTGGGTAAGTTGTTTTATTGTTTTTTTAAAGAAGTAATATTCTCATTCTCAATAATAAAGCGTAGGAAACCTATTCATAAGAATTTAAAGATAAGATCACACTTATCGTACAAAAAAACCGGAATCACATTTCTGCAATCCCGGTCTTCCTTATAAGTATTATAATCTATTTTCTAATCAGAACAACTTAGCAGGATACTCACCGGCATCTACCAAAGCCTGAATCTTGTCAACCACGCTCTGACGGTCAGCAGCGTATGTCACACCAAACCACTTAGAAGTAGTATCCAGCACTTTTACTGTAGCAGTTCCTTCATTGATAAGCTTGTTCACCATCAACGGAATGAAATATTCACATTTCAAGTTGCTGATATTTTCTTTCAGGAATTCAGCGAAATATTCTTCTGAATATTGGAAATAATCAGGAGTGAATCCCCACATGTTCATTGAAACCGGAGTATTGTCTTCAATACCAACCCATTCGCCGTTTTCATCCTTATAAGAAACCACACCGTCTACACGCATAATTTCAGTACGTTCAACGACTGTTGTCAAATGAGCATTTTCATCAGTTGCACATACACCACGAGCAACAGTTCCACTTTCTGACAAAGTGTTTCCTACACGGAAACCTACCATGCTGTAGTCGTTCTTTGCACCTTCCGGCAATTCTGACAAGTATTTACCCAATACGGCAAAACTGTCACGTCCGTAGAAGTCGTCTGCGTTGATTACGGCAAATGGCTCTTTAATCACATCCTTACCCATCAGCACTGCGTGGTTAGTACCCCAGGGCTTCACACGACCTTCCGGGCAAGTGAAACCGGCAGGCAGATTATTCAAATCCTGGAACACAACTTCTACAGGAATATGATTTTCATATTTGCTTACAATCTTTTCACGGAAATCTTTTTCAAAATCACGACGGATTACGAAAACCAATTTCCCGAAACCACCACGGATAGCATCAAAAATTGAATAATCCATGATTGTTTCACCGTTAGGACCCAGTCCATCAAGCTGTTTTAAGCCACCGTAACGACTCCCCATACCGGCAGCCAGTACAAATAAAGTTGGTTTCATAGAATTGTATTAAAATTAGTAACTACGCAAAGGTAAACAAATAATGTGATTTCAACTCATTGTCATAAACAAAATGTATCACCTTTGGGTTCTTTTTTATATATTCGCATAACTAATGATTAAACTGTATATGAAAAAATATATAAAATGGGGAGGAATTGTATTAGCAAGTCCATTTATCCTTTTTATAGTCTTGTGTATATTAATCTATATACCTGCTATCCAGAATTTTATTGTGGATAAGGCAACATCATACGCTTCGCAAGCTACGGGGATGAACATTCATATACAACGAATTTCGCTTTCTTTTCCGCTAAATTTAGTAGTCCATGAAACCACGGTTACCAACCCTCAGGATACGCTCCTGAATGTGGAAAAACTAACCGTAAAAATTCAATTACTCCCTCTGGTAAAGAAGCAGATAGAGATTGACGGAGTGGAACTGAAAAACGCTTCGGTCAATACGCTCGACCTGATTGAAGGAATGTCCTTGCAGGGAAATCTGGGAGAACTTTTCTTGAAATCGCATGGAGTTGCCTTGACGCCGGAAACAGCTGTACTCAACGAACTCACACTGAAAGATGCCAATCTAAAACTATGCCTGGCAGATACAACCGCACAAGACACCACCCAAAGTGCACCTACATTCTGGAAGTTTAAATTAGAAAAGATTGATTTGTCCAATGTGGACTTTCAGATGGATATGCCGCTTGACTCCATGAATTTAGGGCTTAAAGTCGGGAATGCTTCTTTAAGAGACGGACTGGTTGACTTGCATAAAGCGGCTTATTCCGCTAAAGAGTTTAAGCTTTTACAGAGTGGATTATACTATAACTCAGGGAATACACCTCCTATAGAGAAGGGATTGGATCCGTCACATATTGCAGTGACCGACATCAATTTACAGATGGATTCTTTATATTATCAGGGGAATAACATCCGGGCATTACTGCATCAGTTCGAGCTGAAAGAGCGTTCGGGACTGGAAATCAAATCGACTGAGGGGCAATTACAGGCAGATGAGAAAGCCATACGTGTACCTTCTTTACAAATCAAAACTGCAAATTCTTTTCTGGCTCTCAAAGCTACGATAGACTGGTCGGTCACCGAACAGAATCAGGACGGTGTATTGAACGGGCAGTTCATGGCTGAAATCGGTAAAGCTGATTTATTCAAACTGATTCCAGACATGCCACAAGAATTTATTCAATCCTTCCCTGCAGCTCCATTACAAGTTCGTATCGGGGTAGATGGAAGTCTGAGCGACCTGAAACTGACTACTTGCCAGGTTAAAATTCCCGATTGTTTCCGTATGGAAATGGACGGAACGGTAAAAAATGTGCTCGACAGTCTTTCCAGAGAGGGAGTCATCAACCTGAATTCGGATTTCTATAAAATGGATTTTCTGAGTAGCCTGACCGGCGGAGTAGTTATTCCGTCAGGAATGAATATTCATGGAAAGGCCGGTATGAAAGGTAACGATTTGTTTACCGAAACTACCTTAAGCCAGAATGAAGGAAAAGTACAGCTAAATGCGGAATACAACCTCCTTAAAGAAGCTTATAAGGCAGATATGCAAATCAATGAGCTAAACCTGCATGATTTCCTGCCAGCTGATTCGTTGTTTTATCTCTCTGCTGGTATGCAACTTGAAGGAGCAGGAACAGACATTTTCTCTAAACGAACTACATTAACAGCCAATGCCGGACTCAATCACCTTCAATGGGGAACCCGTATCTTCTCTGGCGTACAGCTTAATGCGGCCCTGAAAGAGTCAAAAGCGAATCTCAATTTAGATGTGAATGACAACCTAATGAATATTTCATCGCAGTTAGATGCATCCCTACACCCTTCTGTGATTGCTGCGGATATGTTGGTTCAAGTAAAGAATGTTGATTTATATGGAATGGGATTGCTCAGTTCTCCGTTAAAGACTGCCGAAAATATCGACATTCACCTAAAAACGGACATGAAAAAGAGTCACGGTATCCGCTTATCAGTAAAAGACATAAATTTAATCACTGAAAAAAAGACATTTAAGACGAAAGACATACATTTCGGCTTCAGCACTGCACGCGATTCTATCAGAAGTTACGCGAATGCGGGTGACCTTACTTTTTTATTTAGAAGCCGAGGAGGTATTGATGAATTGGGTAATCAGATAACCAAACTGACGGATGCACTGAGTGCACAATGGAAGCAGAAATCAATTGATCAGGTTGCCCTTCGTGAGCTGTGGCCAGAAACCCAGTTTAGAATTTTTGCAGGAAAGGACAACCCAATTTCCAATACACTGGCCATCAAAAAGATAAACTTTAACCGCATGAATGTGAATATACGCACCTCCCCTGCAGAAGGATTGAATGCGTCGATGAACCTTTACGGATTAAAGACAGATAGTTTAGCTCTTGATACCATCTATTTTAATGCTGCCCAACAGCCTGATAAGATTTCGTTTAATAGCGGAGTGGTAGCCAATGACAAACCGTTCCAGGAAGCTTTCGATATAACACTGAATGGAGATATAGGAGCTGATAAAGCAAATGCAACCATTGAATACTTGAACGGGAAAAAGGAATGTGGTGTGAATATAGGTATGGTGGCTGGTCTGCAAAAAGGTGGAATCAGCCTTCACATTACCCCATTTGACCCTATCTTAGTGTACCGTAAGTTTACGGTTAATCCGGATAATTATATCTATCTAAGAGATGATGGACGGATTATGGCCAATTTGTCCATTTACGATGAATTGCGTACCGGACTGAGTTTCTATTCTACTCCAGATTCTACGGCACGACAGGATTTAACTTTATCACTGACTCAGATTAACATTGGAGAATTCAAACGGGTGATTCCGTATATGCCAGACATCGAGGGTGTAATTAACTCTGAAGCACATTATGTGCAGACAGAAGACGGTATGGACCAGATTTCTCTTGAGAACAGTATCAACCAGCTCAGTTATAACGGGATAGCCTTGGGCGACTGGGCTCTGAGTGCGGTTTACCTTCCCAAACAGACCGGTGAACAGCATATCAACGGCCTCATCATGCAGAATGACAATGAAGTGATCAGCATAGAAGGTTCATACTTTCCGGCTGAAGCGAAGGAACAAAAAGAAGACCGGATAGATGCACGTATGGCATTACATCATTTCCCGCTGGAAATAGCCAACTCCTTTATCCCGGGCAAGATGGCTATGCTGAGTGGAGATATTGACGGTACCATGCAAATGTCCGGCAATGCTTCTCAACCGCTCATGAACGGAAAAATTAACCTGGATAGCGTAAATGTATATGTACCGCAAGCGTCTCTGAACCTCCGATTTGATAACAAACCGGTGGAAATCAAGGACAGCAAGCTTACATTCAACCGTTTCAAGATATTCACCAAAGGGAAAACTCCGTTCACCATTGACGGGGATGTGGACATGGCAGATTTCAGTCAGATGAAAATGAACCTGAAGATGGATGCCAACAATTTTGAATTGCTGAATGCCAAGCAGACCAAACAGTCGCTCGTATATGGGAAGTTGTACGTGGATTTCCACTCTACTCTTAAAGGTACACCCGATAACATGAATATACGCGGTAACATGAATATTTTGGGTAACAGTAACTTTACCTATATTCTGCAGGATTCTCCGCTGACCGTAGAAGACCGTTTGGGAGAAACGGTAACCTTCACCAACTTCAGCGATACGACTTCTGCACAAAGAAGGGCTCTTCCAGCCCTCTCACTGGGAGGTATTGACATGCTGATGACCTTACACATAGACGAGGGAGTACAGTGCCGTGTCAATATGGATGAAAAGGGAAGCAACTACATGTACTTTGAAGGAGGTGGTGACTTGTCTTTCCAATATACCCCGGAAGGCAACATCATCCTGAACGGAAGGTATTCTCTTCTAAGCGGTGAAATGAAATACCAGCTCCCGATTATCCAGCTAAAGACTTTCCATATTCAAAGTGGAAGTTATATACAATGGAATGGAAATGCGATGAACCCTCTCATGAGTATAAAAGCGACGGAAAGGGTACGTTCTTCTGTGGCACAAGAAGGCCAGGCTTCGCGCATGGTCAACTTCGATGTGGGGGTTAATATCACCAATACACTGGAGAATTTAGGATTTACCTTTATCATTGATGCTCCGGATGACGGTACCATGCAAAACGAGTTGGCATCCATGTCGGCTGAAGAAAAGAATAAGGTAGCTGTAACCATGCTGGTAACAGGTATGTACCTGACAGAAGGAAGCACCTTGGGAGGTGGCGGTGGAAGCAGCGTCATGAACTCTTTCCTGCAAGACCAAATTTCCAAAGTGGCAGGAAGTGCACTCAAAACCATCGACGTAAACTTCGGCATAGAAACCAACAATGGGGAAGAAACCGGACAGTCGTCCACGGACTACAACTTCCAGTTTGCCAAGAGATTCTGGAACAACCGTATCCGAGTAGTAATTGGTGGAAAAGTATCTACTGGTAACAATGTGCAGCAGGACGAGTCATTTATTGATAATATCTCATTAGAATATCGTCTGGACAACAGTGGTACTCGCTACGTCAAGCTTTTCCATGACAAAAATTACGAAAGTGTGCTGGATGGAGAAGTCATAGAAACCGGAGTCGGTATTGTACTGCGCAAAAAGGTTAGTAAAGTGGGCGAACTGTTTATTTTCAGAAAGAAGAAAAGACCGCAGCCTGAAGTCGAAAAAAAAGAAGAAGATGAAAATGAGGAAGAGAAGAATAAATAAACTGTTACTGGCAGGACTTCTGTTGTTTATCATAACCGGATGTTCCACAACCAAGCATCTTCCGGAAGATGAACTGCTTTATATCGGTACACCGACTCCTAAAATTGTGGGATACAATGAAGCCGATAATGGAGACGCTACGCTGGAAGAAGTACAAGGCGCATTGAACGTGGCACCGAACAATTCATTTTTCGGCAGCCCCAACCTCCGTATCCCTTTCCCATTAGGCCTATGGGTGTATAACCGGTTTGAACGATACGAAAAAGGTATTGGTAAATGGATTTTCAAAAAACTGGCTGCCGACCCGATTTATGTATCTACCGTTAACCCTGATACCCGTACAAAGGTAGCAAGTAACGTTTTACGTGAGAATGGCTTTTTCCAAGGCAACGTGACAGTGCAGGTAGATACGGCCAAGAATCCGAAGAAAGCCAAATTAAATTATACCATATACACCGGACAACGTTACAAATTAGACTCCGTTACCTATGTAGGGTTTTCACCCAAGGAAGACAGTCTGATTCATGCTACATATAGTAAACGCCTGCTAATAAAAGAAGATGCGTTCACTGTCAATAAATTGGACGAAGAAAGGAATCGCCTGGTAGAACTATTCCGTAACAACGGATATTATTTCTATCGCCCAGATTTTATTACGTTCATGGCCGACACATTGATTCGTCCCGGTTATGTCAATTTAAGAGTTGTACAAAAACATAATATTCCGGAAGAGGGATTACGCACTTACTACATTGGAAAGACAAGCATCAATCTGGTAGGACATAATGGAGAACAACCCAATGATTCATTGAATTTTCATAACTTCACCATTAACTATGCAGGGAAAAAGCCGGGTATACGATATGGGGTACTCCGCCGACGTTTTCTCTATAAAAGCGGAGAAATGTATTCCCAGCAACGTCAGAACTATACCCAGCAGGCATTGTCCAGATTAGGCGTGTTCAAATACAATGATTTCAATTACACTCCACGTCCGGGAAGAGACACATTGGATATTACGGTCAATGCCATGTTCGACCTGCCTTACGACAGCGAACTGGAACTTAATGTCACCACCAAGAGTACCAAGCAAACAGGACCGGGAGCCAAATTCAATCTTTCAAAAAAGAATTTCAAAAGAATGGGTGCTTCCTTGAACTTAGAGTTGAAAGGTTCATACGAATGGCAGACTAGTTCTACTGTAGACGGGGAAAGTTCTGTGATGAATTCTTACGAGCTGGGAGCTGCCCTCTCTCTGAATTTTCCACGACTGGTTTTACCATGGATTAGAAATCGGGTAGATCCCTTCCGTTTCCCGTCTGAAACCAACTTTAAGATTTACGCAGAACAGGTGAATCGTGCCCGCTATTTCAAGATGTTGTCATTCGGAGGTACTGTATCTTATAGTTTTCAGCCGAAGCGCAGCATCAAGCATACCGTAACTCCAATTCACCTGGCGTTCAACACCTTGCAGCACCGTACTGCACGCTTTGACTCCATTGCCAATGCCAACCCGATGCTGTTCCATAGTTTGGACGACCAGTTCATTCCGTCACTGACCTACACGGTTACTTACGACAACAGCTACCGGAAGAAAAAGAACCGTGTGTGGTGGGAAAACTCGCTCACCTCTGCCGGAAATGTGACATCCGTCATTTATGCGGCTTTTGGACAGAAATTCAGCAAAAAGGAGAAGGAACTGTTGGGAAATCCGTTTGCGCAGTTCCTGAAATATTCTTCAGAAGTAAGATATACTTACCACATCAGTGAAAAGCAGCAGTTAGCTACCCGACTGATGGGAGGAGTGATATGGGCATACGGCAACAAGACAATCGCACCTTATAGCGAACAGTTCTATGTGGGAGGTGCCAACAGTATTCGTGCCTTTACCGTACGCTCCATCGGTCCGGGAAGATTCCACCCGGCCAATAATTCAGGTTATTCCTACGTGGATGAAACAGGAGACATTAAACTGGAAGCCAACCTGGAATACCGTTTCCGCATCTTTTCAAATTTTATGGGAGGAAACTTAAACGGAGCAGCCTTTTTAGATGCAGGAAATGTATGGCTTATGCGCAAAGATGAAGCTCGCCCCGGTGCAGAATTCAATCTCCGGCATTTCTTTGACAGCATTGCATTGGGAACTGGAGTAGGAATTCGTTATGACCTTTCCTTCCTGATTCTGAGACTGGACTTCGGTTTTGCCCTTCATGTGCCATACGATACCGAAAAGAGTGGATACTATAATATACCTAAATTCAAGGACGGAATGGGTATTCATTTTGCCATTGGTTATCCTTTCTAAAAACAGAGCAAACTGCCTGACAAGAAAAATTAATGAAAATACAGATTCATGAATCAAAATAAATGGCTACATTTGCAGCGTTTTTGAAGGTATTAGCATGAATAAGTGGAAGATTTTTGCTTGTATATCCCTAATTACTCTTATGAGCGTACTCGTAGGAGCAAACTTTTTTGCGCTTTATTCCACCGTACTCAATGAGAACAATACAGCAGAGGAAACCCAATCGGCTGATTCCATCTACCAGCATCCGGACAATATTCCTTCGAAAACGCTTGACTTTCTGATTGCCAACATACAAGCAGATATTCCGCAGAAAATTTTATTCATACAAACCCAGAAAAACCTGGACGGTAAGTTTTTCCTGCCGGTATTCTCGTTTGGACAAGACTTTATTTCCAGACCACCCACACATTTAGGGCTGGTCTGTTCTGTATATTCCACACATCCTTATACACAATTAGATAAATTCTATTATCTATATACCCTCAAAAAAATCCTTATTTAATACTATCTAAGAACAGTTTAAAATAGATTGTTCTGATACATTGCAGACAGAGGCTTGCGGTGTAACGGAAGCAATTTGCTATCTATATGTATCATCAAAAATTCTTAGATATATGTTTTTTACATTTATTATTGTCGTTATTCTGACTGCTATCGTCCTTGTTGTGGCAGCAATGACCATCGCAAAATTACTTGCTCCACGGTCATTCAATCCGCAGAAGGGAGAACCGTACGAATGTGGTATTCCTACGCGTGGACAATCATGGGTGCAATTCAAGGCAGGTTACTACCTCTTTGCTATCTTGTTCCTGATGTTCGACATTGAAACGGTATTTCTCTTTCCTTGGGCTGTAGTGGCAGACCAGGTAGGAGTATATGCACTGGTCAGTGTAGGTTTCTTCCTGGTAGTTTTAATTTTGGGCCTGGCATACGCCTGGCGGAAAGGAGCTCTTGAATGGAAGTAAAAAAAGCTACCTCTATTCGTTCTATGGAGTATGAGGACTTCAAGAACAATGATTATCTGGAAGACATGGTACGTCGTCTGAACATGGACGGTGCCGGAATCGTACTGGGAACAGTAGACGAACTGATTAACTGGGGACGAAGCAATTCGCTCTGGAGTCTGACGTTCGGAACCAGCTGTTGTGCCATCGAATTTATGGCGCTTGGCGCAGCCCGTTATGACATGGCCCGCTTTGGGTTTGAAGTAACCCGAAATTCTCCTCGTCAGGCCGACATGATCATGGTGTTGGGAACCATCACACACAAAATGGCTCCGGTATTGAAACGTCTGTATGACCAGATGGCAGAACCTAAATACGTGGTAGCAGTAGGTGGATGTACCATCTCCGGAGGTCCTTTCATCAAATCTTACCACGTAGTAAACGGTATTGACAAGATTATTCCGGTAGACGTGTACATTCCGGGATGTCCTCCCCGACCGGAGGCTTTCTTCTATGGCATGATGCAGCTTCAGCGTAAAATCAAGGTGGAGCGTTTCTTAGGAGAAGTGAACCGTAAAGAAAAAGAGGAATAAACCCTACGTAAAAAGAAAAAAATGCAAATGGAAATTGAAAAAATAACAAGCATTATTCCTGAAGCCGAAATCAGTCAGACAGGAGAGGCTGTCGTAAAAGTCCCGGCAGAAAAATTACACCAGATAGCTGAGACATTACTGAATGACAAAGAAAACCCGATGGATTTCTTGCGTGACATCGTAGGAATGGACTGGGGTGAAGAAGGCTTGGGTGCGCTTTACTTACTAGAATCTACCCGCACAGGTGCAAGAATCACACTCAAAGCGATAACAGCAGACCGTGAGAAGGCATTGCTTCCCACAGTAAGCGACTTGTGGAAAACGGCTCTGATTAAAGAACGTGAAGTGTACGACTTCTTCGGCATCTGCTTCTTGAATCATCCGGATATGCGCCGTATCTTCTTGCGTGAAGACTGGATTGGCTATCCTATGCGAAAGGATTATGACATGAACTCCAATCCACTTCGGATGGACAACGAGGAAAATGCCGATATGACAGATGAATACTTCCTCCGTCCCGACGGCACACTGGAGGGTCGTAAGAACGTGGTGTTTGGAGAAGATGATTTTGTGGTAAACATCGGTCCGCAGCACCCTTCTACGCACGGTGTATTGCGTATGCGTACTTCGCTCGACGGAGAAAACATCCGTAAGATTGACCCGATACTGGGATATATCCACCGAGGTATCGAAAAAATGAACGAAAGCCTCACCTACCCGCAGACATTAGCCTTGACCGACCGTCTGGACTACCTGAGTGCTCACCAGAATCGCCATGCGTTGTGTATGTGTATTGAAAAAGCTGCCGGAATAGAAGTACCGGAACGTGCCCAGTACATCCGTACCATCATGGACGAATTACAGCGTATCGATTCACACCTGCTGTTCTACTCCTGTCTGGTCATGGATATGGGCGGGCTGACCCCTTTCTTCTATGGTTTCCGTGAACGCGAGATGATTCTGGATATTTTTGAAGAAACTACCGGAGGTCGTCTGATTCAGAACTACAACATGATTGGAGGTGTACAGGCTGACATTCATCCTACCTTCCAGCAGAAGGTGAAAGACTTTATCAAGCACCTGCGCAGTGTTATCCAAGATTATCACGACATCTTCACTTCCAACGTCATCGCCGACACCCGTCTGAAAGGCGTGGGAATCCTGTCAAAGGAGGATGCCATCTCACTGGGCTGTACAGGAGGTACCGGACGTGCTTCCGGATGGGCTAACGACGTGCGCAAGCATCATCCGTACGCACTCTACGACAAGGTGGACTTCAAGGAGATTGTGTACACGGAAGGTGATTCCTTTGCCCGCTACATGGTACGTATGGACGAAATCATGGAGTCTTGCCATATCATCGAGCAACTGATTGACAATATTCCGGAAGGAGAATTCCGTGCCAAGACCAAACCCATCATCAAGTTGCCGGAAGGTGTATTCACTTCATCGGTAGAAACCAGTCGTGGAGAGTTTGATGTGGTATTGGAAAGCCATGGTGATAAAGTTCCTTACCGTCTGCACTACCGTTCCACCGGACTTCCGTTGGTTCACGCCATGGACACCGTTTGCCGTGGAGCTAAAATTGCCGACTTAATTGCCATTGGAGGTACACTCGACTTTGTCATCCCTGACATTGACCGTTAATCTCCACACAAACAGAGGAACAATCATTACAGAAAATTGAAAAAATAAAAGAATTATGTTTTTAGATTATTATAATCTCAGCCCGCTGCTCATGCAGATTCATGCATTCCTATGCAGTGTAATGCCTGAATGGCTGGCACTGACATTGGAAGGACTCGTTGTGGGAGTATTTATCCTCGTCATGTACGCAGTACTGGCCATCATTCTTATCTACATGGAACGTAAAGTCTGTGCGGCTTTCCAGTGCCGTATCGGTCCGAACCGTGTAGGAGGAAAAGGAGGTTTGCTGCAAGTACCTGCCGACGTATTGAAAATCCTTACCAAGGAAATCATCAGCCTGAAGCATTCCGACCATTTTCTTTATGCTTTGGCGCCGTTCCTGGTAATTCTTGCTTCCATTCTGACATTCTCTTGTCTTCCATGGAATAAAGGTGGAGAAATCCTTCACATGAACATCGGTATCTTCTTTGTGCTGGCAGCTTCTTCCATCGGTGTATTGGGTATTTTGCTGGCCGGATGGAGTAGTAACAGTAAATATACATTGATTGGTGCCGTACGAAGTGGAGCCATGATTATCAGCTACGAGCTTTCTATCGGCCTCAGCGTACTGACCATAGTCGTGATGAGTGGTGCCATGGATATTCAGACCATCGTAGAAGGTCAGGCCAACGGATGGAACATTTTCAAAGGACACATTCCTGCCATCATGGCTTTCATCATCTACCTGATTGCCGGAAACGCGGAAGCCAACCGTGGCCCGTTCGACCTGGCAGAAGCAGAACAGGAGTTGACTGCCGGATACCACACAGAATATTCGGGTATGCATTTCGGATTCTTCTATCTGGCCGAATACTTGAACCTGTTCATTACTGCCGGTATCGCCACCACGCTGTTCTTGGGAGGCTGGATGCCCTTGCACATTGCCGGACTCGACGGACTGAACATGGTGATGGACTACATCCCCGGATTTGTATGGTTCATTGGAAAAACCTTCTTCATCGTCTTCCTGCTCATGTGGATTCGCTGGACCTTCCCCCGATTGCGTATCGACCAGGTACTGACACTCGAATGGAAATACCTGATGCCGCTCTCGCTGGTCGTACTGCTATTAATGACCGTATGCAAAGTATTTGGTCTGACATTTTGATTAAAAAATTTTGACTATGAATGGATTTAAAGAATATTTAAAAGGATATGTCGGTGGAGTCAAGAGTCTGCTGGTAGGTATGCGCACTTCCATGAAGGTGTTCTGCCAGAAGAAAATTACCGAACAGTATCCTGAAAACCGCCATACTACACTTCACATTCCGGAACGTCACCGGGCCATGCTGGTGATGCCGGTGGATGAAGAAGGAAATCACCATTGCATTGCCTGCGGACTTTGTCAGATGAGCTGCCCGAACGGCACCATCCGGCTGACCACGGAAATGCGTGAGACGGAAGACGGTAAAAAGAAAAAATTCCTGGTGAAATACGAGTACAATTTAGGCTCTTGCATGTTCTGCATGCTGTGCGTCAATGCCTGCCCTCATAATGCCATTCAGTTTACGAATGACTTTGAGAATGCAGTATTCCAGAAAGAAAAACTCGTCATGACACTGAACAAGAAATAAATAAAACGAAACGGATATGAATATATCACTTCAAGAAATCGTATTTTATGTCGTAGGAGCTTGTATCATTGCTTGTTCCATTCTAGCTGTCACTACAGGAAAAATCCTGCGTGCCGCTACTTATCTGCTGTTCGTTCTTTTAGGTACGGGAGCCATCTACGGAATCCTGGGCTATACCTTCCTGAGCGCCGTACAGCTGATGGTTTACGCCGGAGGTATCGTGGTGCTGTATGTATTCTCCATCCTGCTGACCCAGTCGGACAAGAATATGAAGTACAAGATAAACCGCGCCAAGCTCATCAGTGTATTGCTGACCATTGTTATCGGTGCAGCTCTCGTGCTTTTCTTAGTTATGACCAACGGATTTGCCCTGAACCTGATTCCACAGGGAGTCGAACTTCCGGTAGAAAACATCGGACATGCCTTGATTGGTACAGGGAAATACCAGTTTGTATTACCATTTGAGGTAGTCAGTGTATTGCTCTTAGCTTGTATGATTGGTGCGATACTGATTGCACGTAAAGAAAAATAACACAATAAGATTATGGAAATAGAAATTCATGTAGTTCACTACCTCGTCATCAGTACCGTCATGCTGTTTTGCGGCATCTACGGATTCTTTACCCGCAAAAACTTGCTGGCTTTGCTGATTTCGGTAGAATTGATGCTTAATGCGACCAACATCAATTTCGCGGTATTCAACCGTTATCTTTTCCCCGGACAGCTGGAAGGTCATTTCTTCAGTCTGTTCGGCATAGCCATTGCCGCAGCTGAAA
>ULME01036654.1_pt1 | contig 26252 bp, 19 predicted proteins | sample 1951591 | NCBI WGS metagenome assembly ULME01 (sample SAMEA4835544, study PRJEB28245) | human gut metagenome | biome: gut microbiome; material: fecal sample | place: Denmark | collected 2008
TTTGTAAATACAAACATATTGTTTATCTTTGCCATCGGTTAACAATCATGAATCATCATGCCGCATCGAGCATCGGTCATTGCTCAGCATAAATCGCAGGGCTTTTTTTATGCCCTTACTATATCGTATTGGCGGTTGCCGTTCCGTAATTATTACTGCTCCATGCGGAGAAGTCGTGATTGTTAACCAGCGGGATGTGCAGCCGCTTTTCTGTGTCTCCGCGCCCGGCGGCTCCGGGTATGGTTAACAATTACGCAATATGCAGACAAATGCAATCCAGCGCAGTGCGCAGCGCCCTGTCGACATCAAGGCATGGTTGACGGGAAAGGCACAATCCTTATCCAGTTGGTATAACTCCAGGAGCGAGTTCTACTCTCGCCTCGCCGGCTTCAATGTTACTTGGAAGACGGCAGTCCGTGTGAATCTTTTTACATTACTTGTATGTATTACGGCCATCGTCGCCATGCAGCAGCCTGTGGTCTCTATCGTTTCGGCCGCCTGCTCGGCTTGGGTGGTCTACCGGCTTAACGCTGATGACAAGAAAGGAGGTGAGCAATGAGCAAAAGTAAATATTACATTAAGGTAACGACTTTTTCAAATACAACGAAGTTAGGTGAAATCGTGGCACAGCAGGTAAGGGCTACTTATAACAAATCTGTCGTTACCAGTGGAAGAGAGGTAGAGAGAATTACCGAATTTATCATAAACGCCCAGAATGAAGCCATTAAAGAAAATGCGAAACTCAAGCGCATGAATGTTAAGTATTTTACCGGTAAAGGTTACTTCATCATTAGCCTGGAAGCAGCAAACTGCGATACTGAAAGGATGGCTTTTTCCCTATGCGGAGAAATGATTGAACATGAATATTGTGAGGAAGGGGGTGAACAATGAGATTCCTTATTTTGAACGTCAACAGGACGAAAAAGGTGTTTGACTACAACCTGACTGAAAGCGTTTATCAGAACCTGCGGGACATCATGGACGGTGTGGTGATAAGCGAAGACGAGGTCAGCACGCTGCTGGGCGCACTGATACAGATGACAGAGATAAGAGGCGTGGTAATGGTGTCAAGCGACCATGTGCAGGAATCAGACATGGAATGGGAGTTCTCGATTTATACAGGCACAGAAGGCAGCGAAGACCGGGAACTTATAGAAATAACGGCAAAAGACTACGGCGAGAACGTACTGGGCGAAAGCCTCATTGGCGACATAATAGACGGCATGGCTAACTGCAATCTATACCCTGAAGGAAAGCGCCGTCGCTACAAGTTCTTGAACTCGCTGACGTATGACGAAAGGATATGGGCGGAGATACTTGACGCCTACTTCTACAACTCACATAGTTCATGCGACGGCGACAGCCCCGAGATGCTTATGGAGTTTAAGACATCTGCAGAGATAGCTGACGACCTTGAAGAGATGTGCACCATGGACGCGGTTTTCATAACGCGCTATATGCACGCATACGGATATCATCCGCAGCGCAAGGCCGACGGAAAGATGGCGTGGAAAATATTCATGCCTGTCAGTTAAGCAGACTTGTATTTTTCGAAAAACAACACATATCATATCTTTGCACTCGATACTTCTAAGTTATTAATTTAATTAAAGTAAAACACGTCTGCCGCCACTGCGTGAGCCGTGCCGGCAGTTTATAATTTTCTTTTTTATTTTTATTGACTATTCATATAAGTTGTTTAATTTTTAAAGCTTGCCGCTCGCGAGAGCCGCAGGCTTTTTTGGTATTTTTCCATGCACACGTTTCTCCATATCTTTGTAGAAAAACAAAGACATGACAGTAACTACTTCATTCCCGCCACAGCTGTTCTCGTCCACGGTGCCAGACATAAAGGCTCTGACAGACGAGACACGCGTGCACGTGGTAATGCGCCTTGACACATCTGAGGTGTACAACGAATATCTTTATCCTGATAAGGACGGCTCAATAGAGATTACCGATATTCCGGCGCTTGTAACGCTGTTTCTGCGCCAGAAGCTCATAGCCACTCTTACAGTAGAGCTGCATGAGGAACGTCTGTCAGGCAATTCATCAGACGGCGAGACAGAGGAGACTGACTCGGCTCAGCTAACGTCGAGCCTTGTCTATTGTGCCGCACTGGTAGAAGACGACGCACAGACATTCTGTACAAACAATTTCCTCTCCATCCTGCAGGGAGCCAAGATGACATCTGTCGGCAGGCTGGAGTACTTGCATTATACAGGTTCAGACGGTGCCAGCGTAACGGCTCACTATGACGACGGCAGCACCCAGACATTCGCGGCGACAAAAGTAGGAGGCAACAGCAGCTACTCCACTATTGACGTGTCGCCGGCACGTTTCGCTTCGGAGGCAAAGACGCTGTGCTCGTTCGAGGTTACCGCCGGAGCACGCAAGCAAACATACGAGATCGACCAAGGAAATCCGGACGCAGCCCCTGTGCTTCTCTTCGTCAACAGCTTCGGCTGCCAGGAGATAGTCTATTGCACCGGCACTCATGAGGTTTCGCCAGAGTTCAAGTACTCTTCCGCCTACATCGGTGTGAACATGAAGAACTACGACATAGAAGAGACAAGAAAGTTTAACGCCGACACCGGCGTGCTGTCCTACCCTATGGCTTTCTGGATTAACGACCTGTTCCGATCGGACGAGGTGCAGCTGCTCAACTTCGTAAACGGAGAGCCTAAACCGGGGAAAATGGTAGTAATCACGGATGTCAACGCCGAATATGACAACAATCTTGACAGCATGCCGCGCTTCAAGTTCACCTACACTTACGCCCAGCGCAACCATAACGTGCTTGACACAGCAAGAGCCGGCCGCATATTCGACAATACTTTCGACAACACTTTCAACTAATTATATGGAAATTAAAGTTATACACATATCTGAAGTTCTGAAGCTCATGAACCACGCACTGATGAACCACCAGAAGGTAAGTTTCAAGGCGTGGAAACTTGGCACAGGAGCCAATGACCCTGAACGAGGAGAACTGAAGACATATAACGGCGTGTACGTGACATCTCACTCCAAAACCGGCTCATACCGTATATTTGACCCTTTGGCCGAGGATAAGGCCTACAGATACAGGCGTGTTAATGAAGTGTTTATAGCAGAATTTTTAAACAAAAAAGTGATTTGGTGATAATGGAAAATAATCTTGAGTTTGTTAAAGTCGGCCACATAGGCGACTCTAGCATTTATCGCATACTTCCTGCCGTACAGATTGGCGGCAAAAGCTTCAAAGATTCTGTTAGCGAAGAATACGGAACAGACTCGGCTACAGTTTTCGATGAAGATGTACTTTCTGACAGCACTACCAAGCCTCTCTTTATTAAAGACAAGGAATATAAGTATATTCCTTACGGCGACGATGACGACATGCCGGCAAAATTACGCCGCCTTATAGGCGCCAGCATGGTTACGTCTCAGGGTATGGCCTTCGATATCATAGCATGCTACGGCCAGGGCATACGGTTTGTCAACCGTGACGATAAGTCTGACGTTACAGACCCGGAGATTAGGAGATTCTGCATGCGTAATTCTATTCATGAGTGCTATATGGAACAGGCCACGGACATGAAATATTACTTCTTCACAGTTACCGAAATAATTCTCTCCGGCGACCAGAAGAAAATTGTGCAGGTGCGCCATCTCGAGACATGCTACTGCCGTTTCGAACAGGCTAGAAACGGCAAGATAGAACATGTTTTCTATGGCGATTTCAACGATTCTACGCCGCCCAAAAACGCCGTGGCCATACCGCTGCTCGATATCTACGACCCGCTCGGCGACCTTCTCGTAAGGCTTGGCCGCGACCCCGACCCTCGCACCGGCAAACTGCTAACGCCGACAAAAGACCGCAAGTTCGCCATTGTTTGTCGTATGCCCACACCGGGCTTCAGGTATTACCCTTTGCCTTATTATATGTCGATATTCCGTGATCACTGGTACGACATATACAAGCTGATCGGACTCGGTAAGAAGTTCCTGATCAAGAACACCAGCGCACCTAGGGTGCAGATAGAGGTGCATGACGACTACTGGAGCCGTGTCTGCGCCAATGAGAACATCACAGACCCAGTCAAGAGAGCTGAACGCATCAAGGAGGAACAGCAGAAAATAATTGACTTTGTTTGCGGCCCTGAGAATGCCGGCAAGGCCATCCTCACCCACTATTATGTTGACCCAAACGGAAAGGAGTGCCGCATGGTTAGAATATACGACCTTACAGAGGGGCGCAAACAGGGCGGCGACTGGAGCGACGACATGTCAGAAGCATCTAACGCTCTATGCTTCGCTCTCGGTGTCCACCCTAACCTTATCGGAGCGACACCAGGAAAAAGCCAGATGAACAACAGCGGAAGTGACAAACGTGAGCTGTTTACGTTGAAACAGGCCATGGAAAAGCCATTCCACGACATCATGGCCAAGCCGTGGCATGTGATTCTTCACTTCAACGGATGGGCTGAAAAATATACCGTTGACGTACCTATGATAGAGCTGACGACGCTCGACAAGAATACCAGTTCACAGACTGTATCAATAAGCAATAATAACGAGGAGGATAAAAATGGATCTGACAATAACAAAAGAAGAATTTGAAAGCGTACTCTATGTTGCAACATCAAAGCACATGGAAGTGTTCGAGAGTGTACAGCCACATATAGAGAACGCAACAGAAGACTGCATTGAAGAATTCTTCGGCAGTTTCTCAACAGATAATGCTAAAGTCATTAAATGTGCGAAAGACTATATCTGCGTTGACGCGTTCTTGCTGGTGTTCCGCCAGCTGGACCTCGTGCTCACCCCTACCGGTTTCGGAGTTGTGTCTAACCAGACGACATCACCGGCAAGCAAACAGAGAGTGGACGCCCTCGAGACTCAGCTTAGGCTTATTCGTGAGAAAGTGAAAGCACGCTTGATCAATCGCCTCACATCAACAGAGGACTGGGGCAAAACGGAGGCGGCTAAAAGATGCATACGTACTGTATTCTACAGCATCTCACTTTTTGAACGCTATGCCACAACTCCTGTCTCATTTGAATCATGGCAGGAGGCACAGATACAGATAATGGAGGCAGACATGAAGCTCAGAAAGAAAATCTCAGATGCTCAGATGGACAGAATTCTTGAATCCGTGAGGAACGGAACTGCGGCTGCAGACTATTCCTCTATTATTTGGCATCTGCAGATGTTCTTCTCACTCTACATAGCCCATTCGCCGCTGATTGGAGAGAGAATGAGAATTATCATTGTCACAATGGAGGCAAACCCTGAGACATACAAGGAATATATGGAATCTGACGCATACAAAATCAACCACTATGAACCTTATAAAAACAAAAAAGACAGCCCGGCCTTCTTCTTCGCAGGTTGAGATAAAGCTGCACACTCCGAAAGCTTGGCACGAACTTACACAGGAACAACTCCGCTACGTGCTTACGCTAATGTCTGAAGGAATAGAAGGAGATACTCTAAAAGCCATGATGCTCATTCGCTTCAATCACATAAATGTTGTCAGAAGGAGTAAAGATGGGTGGAAGATGGTGAAAGATAATAAAGTCTTCTATGCAGATAAATGGCTTTTAGCTTCACTTATAGGAGAAATGAAGTTTGTTGACAGGTACGAGAACTTCGACACTAGGTTGGATGGTGTACAGGGATTCCGTGCCGTCAACAACCTTCTTAATGGCGTTCCTTTCAATGACTATCTGAAAATGGAGATAGCTTATCAGATGTATTCTTCAACGAAAGACGAGAAATATCTTGTAAGCTTGGCACGACTTCTATACCGTGACGTCCATGGGAAGCCTGCCAACACTATAAGCCTTGATAAGGCGGAGATGCTTTCGGTCTATCTCTGGTATGCACACATAAAGGATGTGTTCTCGCAGATTTTTCCAGACCTTTTCAAAAAGAAAATGACAACTGATACAGACGATGACGAGATTGACCTGCGAGTTGTTACAGATGCCCAACTGAGACTGCTCACTGACGGCGACGTCACGAAAGAGGATGCTGTGAGACGTGTCGACTGCAAGCGAGCTCTTACAGAACTTAACGCTAAAGCGAAAGAGGCGCGTGAGATGCAGGCTAAATTAAACGCTAAGTAATGTCTGATATGTTTAATGCTATTGAATATCTCGAAAAGATTGCCAAGGCTAACAGCCTTGCGAAGAAACATGAGTTTATCGTGGGCGAGTGCAGCGGTATAGAGGGACTCGAACCGCTGATGCAGAACTACCGAAAAGCGGCCAACTACATCATGGTGGACGATACCGTGGACGGCTCTATGATTTCAAACCGGGTAGGTTGGTATAACAGAAGAACCTACACGGTGTTTATCTTCGCCATGTACCGTGAGGATGACATGGACGACAGACGCCAGAAACTCGACCTCTGCAGGGAAATCTTCCGGCAGCTGCTCTCTCACCTCATAGCCGACACGGAGAAATACGAATACGACCTCGTGTATATGCGCACTCAGTCTATTCAGTACAGAGAACTCAACAGCTACAACTTCTCTGGAGTGACAGGTCTTTACTTCATGCTTAACGTTGACGAACCTGCTGATCTACAATTTGACGCAAGCCTATGGGATTAATTAACAGTGGACAAAACGTAACACGCCAGGATCTCAGCGACTTCGAAAAGGGATGGACTGACTTTATGGTTGACATCTGGCATGAGCGCATGGCTATGCTCGGCATTAACGATACAGGCACGTTGCGCCGATCTGTAGAAGCACACATAAGCGGCAACGAAGGGCAACGCCGTATAATCCACAGATTTGTGCTTTACGGCATATACGTTTCCTCAGGTGTAGGAAGAGGATATAGTAAAGACAATGGTGGAAACCTTGACTTTCTTGATCCTGCTTATCGTGAGGAGCACGGACTCAACAAGCCTAGAAAGAAAGGTCCTGCATGGGGCGGAGGCATGACCAGCGGCAAACCCAGACAAAAGCGTGAATGGTTTCCGAAGAAATACTTCTACTCTATCAAAAGACTTATGGAAAAGGAAAGCCAGTACTATGGTGAAGCATACAACGGCACACTCGTTGACGCATTCGCAACGCTCTTCGACGACAACAACGAGGCAAAAGTAACCCGCATGAACAGCGTTATAAATATGTAATTTTGTATTTTTCGCAACAGTTGTTTGTTTCTAAATTTGCAATATGGAGATAGACCAACTAAAACAGATGTTCGAAGGCATACGTGACGAAAAACGCATGTACGCCAATACCGCTACAAGGATAGGAGACGCTTTTCTTGCGCTTCTATCTTATGTAGGTTCTTCTAGTTCTTCAGCTTCACGTAATTATCTAAGGAAAGACCAAGAAGATACAACTTCATTTCTTGTAACATTTGAAGCTGGAATTAATATAGGCGAAGACATCTACAATATTGACGCTGCTGGCAATGCCATTTTAAGATCTCTAAAGAGCGGCCCTTTTGACCATGGGAAAGGAGAAAAAGGGACTTTTGACTTTTATATCGCTGATGATAGGTCTTGCCTGGACATCGACAACATAAACATAAGAGAAATCCTTAAAGTCACTTATTTACAGATAGGCAACGGACTTCTTAAATGGGATGAAGAAAACAAGGCTTTTTATGTTGAACAACTAGATGGCACACCTGCCAGTTTCTATGCAACAAAAGGGCTATCTGCATTAGGTTTTAATTCCTTATCTGATACAGGTACAGGTTCATTTGACCTTTTGCAGGATTGGGATAAATATGTAGATGAGACAGCTAAAAGCATGGCTTTGTCGGCTTATCTTGGTAAAGACCTGCTGGATAGGATAACTTCTCTTGAAAAAGGCCAAAAAGGACACAAGATAACCATATCCGGCTCAGGAAATGTCGTTGTTAATGTAGAAGAAAGTAGCGACGGAGGCACCCTTACATTCACTAAGGGGAATATAGATCTTAGCGGTTATGCAACAAAAACAGAACTTGAAGCAGTATCAAAGAAAACTGATTCTGTAACGCAAAGGGTTGACGAGTTCCTGGGAGGCTCCGACACTGACGGCATAATAAACAAATGGAAGGAGCTGGAGGCTTTTCTGGACGGCCAGCAGCAGGGAACTACACTCAGCAGCCTGCTTGACAAGAAAGTTGACAAGACAATACAGGTTAAAGCTGGGGAGGGGCTTTCCGGCGGCGGCGCACTTAGTGGAAATGTTACATTGAGCCTTGCCACGGTAGGAACGGCAGGAACATACACGAAAGTAACAGTCGACAAGTACGGACGAGTAACCGGCCATGCTACATTGAGCGCATCCGATATTCCTACGCTTGAAATATCAAAGATAAACGGCCTTCAGGAGGAACTGAATAAGAAGTTGAACATAAGTGACTTTGGCAACAAGTTTGCAACTGAAATGGCAAACTGGTTTAAGAAGGACACTGAAGGCAATGTGTTTGTCGCCAACTCTAAGGGCTTTTATTCGGAGTCTTTCGTTTCTGCAATGGGCAAGAGTTCTGGCGGCAGCAGTTCTGGCGGAGGCAGTTATGACAGACTTGATAACTGGGCTGATTATAGCGCAGACCGCGCTACATGGGTTCTCAGCGCAAAGCTCGGATATGATTTAAATACGCGTGTATCTTCGCTTGAAAGCGGTTCTGCAATCAATTTTGAGACTTCGGGCACAGGCAATGCACTTACCGGGTTCAGCAAGAGCGGCAACACCGTAACATTCACGAAAGGAACGTTCCTGACGGAACACCAGAAGCTATACACCCTCACGATGCAGCGCAACGGAGAGGGTGTAGGAAGCTATGTGCCTACGGCTGACAAGATTATAAACATAAATGCCTGCACGGCAATCAATGTCCCGCAGGGCTTCACAGCCGGAGCCTTATCATCGGTAGGTGTCATTGCTCTCAGTTTTGCCAGCGGATATAGTCTGCCTACCACGGCGAAGCAGCAGCAATGGGACACCGCCTATTCGTTTGTTGAATCAATAGCCGGATCTGACGCTAATGGCGTGATTGACAAATGGAATGAAATTATATCATTCCTCGACGGCATAGGTGACTCTTCTACCCTCGAAGGTCTATTGAACGATATAAACAGCAATGTTACCGCAGTAAGCAGCAGGGTTACGAAGCTGGAGGGTTACTTCGTAAACGGAGTAGCAAAAGAGGCTGCAAAGACTACAGGCACTCTGAGCATCAACGGCAAGAATTTTAACGGCTCTGCCAGCGTCAATGTTGGCGTTATTGGCGTGTCTTATGGTGGTACCGGCAAGAGTTCGGTTGCATCAGGCTCAATGCTCTATGCGAGCGCAGCCAACACGTATGCCGAACTTGCGACAACAGAGTTTGGCCGTAATCTGCTGAAAGCTAATAGCGGAAGCGTAGTCAGCGGTCTTAATGCCGATATGCTCGACGGTGTGCATATTAATGGCTTGTTTACTGCTGCCGGTTGGAATACGCAGACCTTGACTATAACAATAGGCGGAGTTACAAAGAGTGTTACAATCCCTTATGCTTCGGCTTCTGTGGTCGGACTGGTAAGCACTGCAGCGCAGACATTCGGCGGAACGAAGACATTTAATGCCGGACTTATAGTCCCTGCAGGACAGAGCCTGAAGATTGGAAACGGTACGATAACATGGGACAGCACAAAAGGCTGCTTCCACTTCTCGCATGGACTTTATTCTGACAGCTTTATTTCTGCAATGGGCCTTAACAACAGCGGCTCCGGCGGCGGTTCGGCATCATACGAAAGGCTTGACAATTGGACTGATTATGCTGAAGAAAAAGCCACATGGGTTCTCAGTGCGAAATTGGGTAATGAGCTTAACGAACGCCTGAAGTCCGTTGAAGCAGGAGGAGCTACATCCGTAGTTACCACAGGAACCGGCAACGTCATTACAGCTATATCAAAGAACGGTAACACCATAACAGCCACTAAGGGTATTACCGCGCTCACCTCGCACCAAGCTATATACTCACTTACACTGCAAGGCAACGGCACGACTATAGGAACTTTTAACCCTAAATCGGCCAACGCCACAATAAACATAACGGCAGCAAACATAGGCGCCGCTGCGGCAAGCCATACTCATACCCTTTCTGCTTTGAGCGACCTCAAGGCAGGCTGGAGTACATTGCTTAAAGAAGACCCGAAAGCGTATGTAACCAGATGGCCGGCATTCAGCGAAGTTACTAGTAAGCCTACTACGTTAGCCGGTTACGGCATAACTGACGCTTATACAAAGACTGATGCAGACAGCAGGTATGTCAATGTTTCCGGAGATACTATGACCGGACACTTAAAGTTTAATCCAGGAATACAAGCTACGTGGTCGGTTAAAGGAACATCTTATATTACTAATGGTAATACTGATTCCGGTACTACAGTCGGCGGTGATTTAGCAAACCTTGTAATTTCATCATGGTTTGGAGTTTCTTTTACTACCGCTTGCGCAGAACAACCATATACTAATAAAACAGCCGTAGGCATTGATTGTAGAAACGGTATTGTAAAAGCTGCTATGTTTGCCGGAAATTTACAGGGTAATGCAGACACCGCTACCAATGCAGACAAGCTAGATGGTGTACACTTAGGAGGATTGTTTACAGATTTTTCTACAAGTAATGAATCTACAAATATAACAATTGGGGGTGTAACAAAGAGCTTAAAAATTAATGCTGATACTTTAGATGGGCTGCATGAAGCCTCTTTTAATCGCATATATGGCAGATATAGCATCAGTACAACAGGAACGGCGCCATATAATTATATTCATCTGTTTAGAATAGCATGTTCTAATGGTTATTCTACGTTGAGAGTGGATGTTGATTTTAAAAGTAGGTATCATGCCGGATTGTTAGCAATAGATATTACTACCCAAGAATTTCCTTATGGGGATTCCGCAGGTCATGGAACTTCAATAAAAATTTCTAAAGACAGTATTAATGGAAGAACAGGCCAATTTTATTGGATAAGAACTACTCAAGAGAGCGGTTATAACTATTACGACATCTATTATAAATCAGGAGCGTGGAACTCAGGAAGATTTGATTTAAGGGTCAGAGGCGGTTCTGGAACTCTTGTTTTTGAGGCAAAAGGAACTAATTTAAATTCTTTGCCTGAAGGCTGTACCGAAGTATTAGACACTACATACTCCGGCACTGCTTCCAATGCAGTTAAATTAGCCACTCCTCGTACATTATGGGGGCAGAGCTTCGATGGTTCAGCGAATGTTAGCGGAAATATATACGATACTCAAATAGTACAATCTGTATCTGGCAAATATTTAGATTTAAAAGGTGCCGCCGGTCTTGGATTTTATACACAAAATACCGTTAAAGCCGTTATACAGCCTAATGGTAATTTGGGTATAGGGACCACAAATCCTTTATACAAGTTGCATGTTTTGGGTAATATTTATGCCGAAGCTGCAGGAATTATATCTACAGCTGGAGATGCTTTCAGGCTTGCATACGGAGACTATGGCACTATATTAAGAAGTGATGGCGGTGCGTTTTACATACTTGCTACCAATAAAGGAGCGGCATCTAACGGCACCTTTAATAAATTCAGACCTTTTAGATTTGATTTAGCCACCGGAGGGGTTAATCTTGTTCAGACCGGTGAGTCTTTGACCGTAGGCGGCGATACTCAGTTTAACAAATCAGTAAGTATCGGAAACGGCAAGATTGAATGGGACGAAGCCAACAAGGCTTTCAAGTTTACAGGCGGTATATATTCTGATTCTTATATATCAGCAATGGGCTTGAATGCCGCCGGTGGCAGCGGAGGATCTTATGAGCGTTTGGACAGCTGGAGTGACTATACAGAAGACAAGGCTACATGGGTGTTATCAGCTTTGCTTGGTAGCAACCTCAATACACGTGTGTCAGCTTTGGAAGCCGGTGGCGCAACCTCTGTTGTAACGAGCGGAACAGGAAATGTGGTTACTGCAGTTACAAAGAGCGGCAACGTTATAACCGCAACAAAAGGCATAACAGCTTTGACTTCGCACCAAAACATTTATGCCCTTACTTTACAGGGTAATGGAAGCACAATCGGTACGTTCAATCCTAAGACCGGTAACTCGACTATAAATATCACTGCGGCTAATATCGGAGCAGCAGCCTCTAGTCATACACACAATTATTTGCCTTTGACAGGGGGAACTATTACAGGCGAACTTTCTTTTAAACCTACGGATTCTTCTGACGCCGCCCCAAAAATATATTCTTCCACAGCAGAAGGAGGAGTTACAAATTTAAACTTTGCTGTCGCCGACGATGGTAATGATAGTTTCATTTTTAGAATGAATTATTATAATAATACTAATGAGGCGGACAGAGAACGTTTTATAATAAATTGGTATGGTGTTACCTCAAAGGCAGCGATTACAGCTCCTTCATTCAATGGTAATTTGAATGGTAATGCTTCGACTGCTTCTAAACTTGGAACTTCAACCGTTGGAGGAACAGCAAAGCCTATATATCTTAACGCAGGAACGGCAACAGCTCTTTCAGCGACAGTCGGCAGCAGCTCTTTGCCTGTATATCTTAATGCTGGAACAATAACTCAGTGTGGCACAAGTCTTGGGGTTTCAATAACAGGAAATTCTGCAACAACAAATCAGCTGAATGTTTCAGCACTTACATCTCAGTCTCTTGCTGATTATAAAACTTCCGGCCATTTGTATTATGCGGGAGGAAGCAACACTGTTTCAGACAAACCGAGCGGTGTTGATGCTTTCGGTATGTTTACAATGCAGACAGCGAGCGGATGGCAAGGTCAGATATTAATGGCATCCAACACAGCGACGAGTTTGTATTGGAGAACAGCAAATAATAATTTTAATGGTGGTTGGCGTAAGATATTAGATTCTTCAAATTATGGCGAGTATGCATACAGCAAGACTGATGCTGATGGTCGTTTCGTTAATTTAAGTGGAGATACAATGACCGGAGCATTGAAGGTTCCTGAGTTGCGTTTTACTAATGGAACAGCTATTTGGTTCGACCAATATGGTAATGTCACTTTTGGTTCAACCAGTTCTTCTAATTGGTGGTATATAGGCTCTTCTAGCAATTCACCCTCGATAGCAGTAAATTTTGGAACAGGAAATGTCGGCATCGGTCAATCTGCATCAACTACTTACAAACTTGCAGTGAATGGGGATGTACATGCGAACTCGTTTACCGGTAGTCTTAACGGCAACGCCTCTACTGCCTCAAAGTGGCAGGCTGCAAGAACTGTCACAATGAACGGTTTTGCCGATTGTTCTTTCAGTATTGACGGAAGCTCAAATGTTAGCTTTGACTATAAGCCTTATAATTTCTATCTTTCGGTAAACAACAAAAATAACTATCCTTGGCACCGTATAGCTAAAATAGGACCTATAACATCATTTTATCAAGATAAAGAAGTCACTTTGTTGCTTTCACAAGGTTACGATGGTGGTAAATGGGGCATAGTAAGAATCACTTTAAGAACAAATAGTACCGGCACTGTTTCTACAGCCCATGTAGAATGGCTTAATAGAAGAGCATTTAACAGAACTGATGTTAAGATTGGATTGTACAATGCTTCCGGAGAAACTTATGCTGATGTATTTTTATGGACTAACGGTGCTTATTCTAGCGTAACTGGTTTGGTGCTAACTCAAGGAGGAAGAGGCACTTTAGGCAGGACATGGACTCTTGTAAATTCCTCAGAAGTAAATAACACTACCACTACCGACAAGTTGACATCAACAGAATGTTGGACCTCAATAGAAGTGGCAGCGGAAGAGCTGCATAAGAAGGCTTATACCAATATTATTGAGGCCGATGATGCTGGCGGGGTCGGAATACTTTACGATCATGGTAAACTTACAGCTATTTCCGGCACCACAATGCCAAACGAAGGTTTAAGGCTATATAGGGCTTATAATAATGGTTATCCTGCCGCTTATGGAAACCTTATGAGTGTTCGCGGTGAAAATTCAGGTGCAGGAGAACTCTTGCTCGAATGGAAAGGAAGCACAGAACTTGGCCATATATATTACAGGAGTAAGCGTGACAACACAAGCAGCGGATGGTCGAGCTGGGGAACTCTTGCGTTCCTGACAGATAACGTGGCTAGTGCAACGAAGCTGCAGACCGCCCGCTCAATCAACGGTACCAGTTTTGACGGTACAGAAAATATTACCACATTTAAATGGGGATCATCACGCAATATTTATATTCGTGATGCATCACAGACACACACAGGAGAGGCTGTTAGTGTTGACGGGTCGTCAAATGAATACCTGTTACTTCCAAAAGATGTGGCATTCGATCAGATAACAATAAATACAAAGCTGATTTCAAATGGGCAGACTGACTTCAACAAACAGTGGCTGAAGAATGTTGGCGGTATATGGTTTGGTTCAGCAGATAGTTCAAGTGTTTTTGCCAGCTTTGACGGCGACGGCACGCAGACAGGTTTACAGAGTAAAGTCGGCACAAGCATATATTTCGGTTGGCGCGGCGGAACAAGAGCTATGACAATAGACTCAGCCGGAAATGTCGTTATAGGTAACACATCTACAGTAAATTCTGCATACAAACTTGATGTAAAAGGAGATGTGAGAACACAGGGAGATATTGTGCCGTATTCAAATGGGCAATACAATATCGGTAGTTCGGGCGCAAGATGGAATACATTGTTTACGCAAAGCATTGAATTATATGGTTTTACCCCTTATATAGACTTCCATTTCAATAATTCATCTGCAGATTATACCAGCAGAATAGTTGAAGTTGTAAGCGGGTGTCTGGCTATTAACGGAACTTTGGCTGTCTTGAAAAGTGGAAATGTTGGTATCGGTACGACGTTACCGACTGAGAAACTATATGTATCTGGAAACATTGCAGCTACCGGAGCCGTGACAGCCTTGGTATTGAGCAGCAGTTCTGACATAAGGCTGAAGGATATACGGAAAAATGTATGCCTTTCCGTTGAGGAAATAGCAAAGGCGCCTGCGGTTGAGTTCTCGTGGAAGAAAACCGGAGATTTGGCAGTAGGTTCTATAGCCCAGTATTGGCAGCCTATTTTACCGCAGGCAATACATAAACGCGACAATTACCTGAGCATGCAGTATGACGTGATAGCTCTACTTGCATCAATAGCTAACGCCAGACGCATACTCTCGATAGAGAAAAAGATAAAAGAACTCGAAGAAGAAGTTAAACGTTTAAAAATATCATAGCATGGGAGTAATAGACGGAAACATAGTATCAGCCCCACTGAACACAAGAGATGTAGGCTCTGTTCTTGGATCATCATCGAATGATGTTGGTACACTTTGCACGCATGCAAATATCAACATGTGGGCAAAATTCAAGCCCGTGCCGTTGCGTGCTATCTTTCCTGAAGATACCTTAAAAGGTTCTTCAGACTGGAACGGAAATCCTCAGTCAAGTTCGCATAAGCCTTGGTGGTGTGGCGACGGCGACCAGCCGGCATACCTAGTCCCTGTCATAAGCGAACTTGCAGATATGGGAAGTAACGGCAACCAGAATAGTGATGCTGTATGGCGGTATAACAGACCTACCGGCAAAGGTGCCAGTGCGGCATATCCTGACTTCCCTTTCAGGCTGACAGACTTCGTAGGTTACAGACACGACGCAAGACCGCCATTCACGGCAAATCTTCCTTTAGAACTTACCGCTGACAATTTTTCATATTTTGGCGTTGATATGCCGGACAGAGAGCAAGGCGAGCTTGACTTGTCTGACATTTGCGACATAATGCATCTAAGTGCAGTATATATAGGCATAATAATCAAGAACATAACGCGTGGTATAACAACGGCTTATGTAAGCACGACGGCTCTTAATGCCAACAACAGCGACAGTTGGGCTATACCGGTTGTAATAAACAATGGCTCAACCATCGAAAACGGAGGCGCCGGCCAGACTATATCAGAATCAGATACGATAGATGTGTATCTGTTTCTTTCTACGTCTGCAGGTGAGACAAATTTGGAGGCGATGACAAAATACAGTGCATTGCTTACTTCCAGCATGCACATCTACAGGAGATATAAGGGATATAGCCATAATATCAAGATTTTCACAGGTACATATACGTATGTCCTGGAAGCAGAAAACATCCTTGATTGGGGCAAGACATGGTACTACAAGGACAGCGACGGAAACATATTCTCTTTCCGAAAGACTATTGACCAGATTTCAAATCCGGACTCAAAAGTTACCGTTAAGCTCACCAGCGGAAGTACTGCATACGATTCACTGCGTGCCACAATCGTACAGAAGGGCAAGGTAAAGGACAGCAATACAGGACAACTGACAGAGATAAATCTCGTCTACGCCTTGGCATATAATGAGGGTGCAGGAATGATAGGTACATCAAACAAGAACCTAGTGCTCGGTACTAAGTTTAATACAATCTCATTTGCAGCATACCCCACAGAGGAAGACGCCAACCGGGAAAGCAACATACAATGGATGCGAGGTATGCCGATAGTTCAGAATGTAGAATATAACAATGCGGATGCTAATCTTGAAGGCGCAATTACGGGTAACAAGCTGGATGTAACCGTAGTGATTTCGCCTTCATCTCAATATACACGAATAGACCTCACCAACAACGGTACACCCGTTAGCGTGGGATAATGATATTAACTTTTAAAACATACAATTATGGTAGAAATTACAAGTAAGACAACAACAGCGAACTTTAACTACAGTGATGAAACTTACCTTATCAGCGGTGAATACCGTGCGAATATGGAGGGTAAAATGGAAAGTGTTTCAATGAACATTACAGACACCGAAAAAACCTACAAAGGTTCTGCGAATGCCTATCCAGACGGAGATAATGTGAAATACAATATCTCATCGGTGGATATTAACGACATGTCTAAGATAGCTCAAAGCATTAAGACATGCGTTGACGAACTGAAGGTTAAAGTGGAAGAATAACATACTGTAAAGTTAGAGAGAAAAATAAGTTTAATAAAAAACATTAATTAATAAGTTATGAAAAAAATATCAACTGAAAAGATTTTGAGTGTTTTCAACCTTATCAACGACGCCAAACTCACAAAGATGGATGATGAGGACAAGTTCAGAATGATTAAAATCATCCGCGTTTTGAAGCCGGTGGCAACCAACTTTGAGGACTTTAAGAAAGACGCCAGCGAAAAGCTGAAAGGTGAGAACCATGAGGAGATGCTCGAAAAGGCTCAGAAATGGCAGACTGAGGGTGAAAATACAACCCTTACCGAGGCTGAACGTATAGAGATAAACAAATACTTCACCGACTATAACAACAAGATTGTTGAGTGCCTGAAGGAAGAAGCAAAGAAGGAGAACGAGTTGGACTACGAGTCACTGGGTGCCAGTGCCTTCGGAAAGTTCGTAGCCAGCAACGACTGGACTCTGGGCGAGATTACAGCGATTGAGGAAGTTATTTAATAAGGGGAATTGTCGTTCACACGGCAATTCCTCTATAAATTGATTGATATGTTCGAACAAGATGTTTATATGAACAGCGGTACCAGAATGTTTACTTTCGCCATGATGGGCAACGAACTTGTTGCCGTGATATATGATGCACGCTGGTTTTTGGCGACGATACTTTTATGTGTATTAGCTGACTTACACTATGGTTGGGGCGAAAGCAGCAAACGATTCAACATGGCCAAGAAAAAGGGCGATAAGTTGGTCATGGCGCAGTATAAGTGGCGCACGTCTAGGGCTATCAGAAGGTCAATCAATAAGTTGATGGACTACCTGATGTGGGTGAGCATAGGTGCTTTTATTGGCATGGCTCTCCTTAAGCCTATAGGTATTAATTACATGATAGGCGGTTTTGTAGCCACTTGTATTGCCGTCGGTTGCGAAGCAAAGTCTTTCTCTGGTCATTTCTTTTGGCTTCATGGGGTAAGGATTAAAGAAAAGAGTATTAAGGGCTTTTTCAGGGCGTTTGTCGTTGCTTTCGCAAAGCGCAAGAACAAAGACATAGGTGAAGCCTTGGAAGCCGGTTTTGATGAAATAGATAAAAAGTAAAGTTATGAGAAGCATTAAAAGAATTTTTGTGCATTGTACGGCAGGTAGTCAGAAACAGACAATAGAGGATTTGAGAAAAGAGTTTAAGAACAAAGGCTGGAAGAACCCCGGCTACCATTATGTGGTCATGCCTGATGGCACGATAAAACAGATGCTCGGAGAGGAGAAGGTGAGCAATGGTGTTCAGGGCTACAACTCCACATCTGTTAATGTTGCCTATGTAGGCGGCATAGACTCAAATGGCAAGGCGGTGGACAACAGGACGGAAGCCCAGAAGGCAAGTCTGGTAAAGCTACTTAAAGAGTTGAGGGGCCGTTATCCGAATGCTCAGATTCTCGGTCACAGGGACATAAGTCCTGATACGAACCACAACGGCAAGGTTGACTCATGGGAGAGGATTAAGGAATGTCCTTGCTTTGATGCCATAACAGAATATAAAGGTATATAGTTATGGGAATGGTTAAAAGGTTGTTATATCTCATTATCCCCTACATCATATTGAGTTCGTTGGCTGGATGCAAATCTGTTCAGTATGTGCCTATGGAGACTGTTAGAACCGACAGTATTTATGTCGACAGATACCAGCGTGACAGCATATATCAACGAGACAGCGTATTCGTCAACAGATGGACGGCTGGAGATACCATATATCAGGATAAGGTCGTTTGGAAGTATGTGTATCGTGACAAGGTAAAATATGACACGGTGGCCATATTGCGTTCAGATACAATAAATGTCCCCTACCCTGTTGAATGCAAACTGAGTAAATGGGAACAGCTTAAATTGAATGTTGGAGGATGGGCTATAAGCATTATCATTATTACTCTCATACTTTTAATGGGCTACATGTATAAAAGGAAAGAAGATTAACATGCAATTAAAGACTTAATAGTGTATTTTTTAATACATTGTTTTCGCGTTATGTTTGCATCAAAACCAAACATAACGCTTTTTTATGCCAAATAATAATACATATACAACGACTATCTTTCTGAATGACGAGCAGGCCGTTAATAGGCTTAATGCTTTACAGGCGAGCGTAGAGAATTACCGTAAAGCAAAACAAAAAGCATTGCTTGACGGAGACGACAAAGCATTCAAAACTGCCAATAGGCAAATAAAGGAATGTGAAAAGGAGATGAAGGCTCTCTCAACTACAGCCCAGAACGTTGACAGAGTTCTTTCTAACTTATCTACGGCAGCTGTTTATGATATAAAAAATACAATCAAAGCCATTAATAAAGAGCTCAACAGCGGTGCTATCCAGAGAGGAACAAAAGAATGGGACTACTTCCAGAATAAGCTTAAACAGTGCAAGACGGAACTTCGTAATATACAGAACGAATCTTCCGCCGCGACACAAGGCGGATTTTTTAAAAAAACTATTGATTTCATGAATTATAACTGGGGAGCCATTACTGAGATAATAGGTAGTATTACAGCTCTTACTCTTACAATCCGTCAAGCAACAACAGCATATTCCGAAATGGAGGAAGCCATGGCTGATGTCAGGAAGTACACAGGTCAGACAAGTGAGGAAATTCGCAAGATGAACGAGAACTTTAAAGCAATGGATACGCGTACATCTCGTGAGAAACTAAATGAGCTTGCCGGAGCAGCAGGAAGGCTCGGCATACAAGGCACGGAAGCCATTGAGGCATTCGTCGACGGAGCAGACAAAATCAACGTCGCCCTAGGTGATGACCTTGGCGATGGAGCTGTTGATAAGATTGGTAAATTGGCTACAATGTTCGGCGAAGACGACAAGAAGGGATTACGCGGTGCTATGCTTGCAACTGGCTCCGCAATCAACGACCTTGCCCAATCGTCTTCTGCTAATGCCGGATATATTGTTGATTTCACCGCAGATCTGTCAGGCGTCGCCATCCAGGCTGGAATGACGCAGCAGCAACTCATGGGACTAGCGTCTGCTCTTGACCAAAATATGCAGGAGGAAGCAACGGCGGCGACTGTTTTCTCGCAACTTATCACCAAAATGTACCAAGAACCTGCTCGCTTTGCTCAGATTGCCGGCATGCAGGTAAAGGAGTTCACCAAGCTGATGAAAGAGGATGCAAACCAAGGACTGCTCACTTTTTTAGAGGCAATGCGCTCTAAAGGCGGTTTTGACGCTATGGCGCCTCTGTTTCAGGAAATGCAGCTCGACGGCACGCGCGCAGTCGGCGTGCTATCAGCTGTAGCCAGCCATCTTGACCAAGTAAAGGAAGCTCAAGACATTGCAAACAAATCTTATGCTGAAGGAACAAGTGTTCTTGCGGAATTCAATGTACAAAACAACACCGTTCAGGCTGGAGTTGACAAAGCAAAGAAAGAATTCCAAAATCTGACAATAGAACTAGGTGAGAAACTTCTGCCTATTGTAAAATATACTATAACATCGAGCTCGCTTCTTGTTAAATCGCTCTCAGTTATTGTATCTTTCATCACACGCCACATCAACGTTATTTTAGCTCTTACCACGGCAATAACGACATATATCGCAATACAAAAAGCGTCTATTGTCGTTGACAAACTTAAAGTGATGTGGACAGGCAAAATTATGACCGCCATTAAAGCATTATATACAACAATGCTGAAAAATCCTTATCTTGCGGTTACAGCCGCTGTATTAACTCTTATTGCTGCTTATAAGGATTGGAAAGATTCAATCGTAGAAGTATCACAAACACAACAAGATCTTGATGAAGTAAACAGACTTGCATCTGAGACAATCAGTGCAGAAAAGAATCAACTGGATGAACTATATCGATCTGCAACGAACAAAGCTGAAGCGGACGCTGTCAGACAAGAGGCTATTCGTCAGTTAAACAATATAAGTCCTGAATATCTAGGTTTCCTTAATGCCGAGAATATACATACTCAAGCTGCAAAGAACGCCATTGACGCTTACACCAAATCTCTATTACTTAACGCTAAGGCAAAGGAACTTAATTCGAAGCTCGATGAGCTTAGCAGAAAAAAGAATGAGGCACAAAACGCTGATTATACACGATGGTATGACGGATTCCAAACTGCCATAAACTCTATTGCCGACAAGATAGAACGTGCCCGCAACGGGTTAAGCTCTCTATTTTCTCAGGGATCATTCAGCACTGGCTGGAACGACAAAACTAGCCTTGAGGGATATGCGATGAACACAGCTCAAGCTGCATTAATAAGATACAATAATGCTATTTCAAAAATTTCAGAAGAAGAGAGAATCCTAAGAAAGGAGCTTCAAGAAACAAACAAACAAATTCTTGAAAATGCCGTTGTGCTAAATAAGTCTGCTGACGCTGCTAAGCATGCTGAAACAGGAAATAAAACAACTTCTAGCGAGAAACAGCGGAAAGAGGAAGAAAAAATTCGCAATAAAAGAGAGCGAGCAGAGAAAAATGCACAAGCCGAAGCATTAAAGAGGCAAAAAAATACGGAAAAAGAATATGTGGCTGAACTGAATGTACAGCTGGCCACACTAGATTACCTGTATTCAAACGGCCTAGTATCTTACAAAAGTTATTTACAACGCAAAGAAACGTTGCAGCTCAATAGTATTGATAAGCGGAAAAAACTTTGGGGAGAAGAATCGACTGAAGCGAGAATGCTTGCTGATGATGAAGTGAAAATAAGACAAAAAACCATTGAGGCTTTAGGAAAGCTCAATGAACAAGAGATAGAACATGAACGTGTCGCTAAAGAAGCTAAAATTAACGCTATGTTCTATGACGAATCATCAGATATATTCCTTAATGAGAGTGCCATGAATGAGGCGCTTTTCCGCAACGACATTGACGCACTTAACAAACGTCTCAGCTTATACAAGACAGGAACTGAAGAATGGCTTTCTCTTAAAGCAGAAATAGAAGAAAAGCAGAATCAGCATCAGTATGATCTGCAAGCAGAACATGACTCTAAGCTGATTGATCTTCGTAAAGAATATCTTAATCAAGGTAATGCCATGGAAGAGCAGATTGAAATGAATTGGCTTGATAAATTCTACCAAGAAGGACTCCTTAACGAGGAAGAATATCAGCAGGCAAAAATGGCAATACGTGAACGTTATGCTTCAATGCCATCTACTGCAGACGACACCACACACAACACGGCTAAATCTATGCTTAACGCAGCAGAAAAATCTGCCGGACCACAGGCTCAGTATATAACAGACGGATCAGACTCAGGCATTACTGCAATATCCTCGATATTCGCCATAGTCCAATATAGGAAAAAGGTTAATGAAGACTTGAAGAAACTATATGGTGAAGACTATGAGAACAGCGCAGCGTATAACGAGGCAAAAAAGATGAACAATAATGCGATGTTCCAAGAAATTATCAGTGCAGCTTCAGTAGCATATAGCTCTATTAACAACATTATGTCTGCAGCATCGGCGTATTCACAAGCATGCTCTGACTATGAGGTTGCTAAGATAAAGGCAAACTACGACAAACAAATCGAAGCTGCCGGGAACAACTCAGCCAAAAGAGAAAAGCTAGAAAAGGAAAGAGATAAAAAGATTAATGAAGCCAAGAACAAAGCAAACAAGAAGGCTATGGCAATAGAGATAGCTCAAGCTTTAGCATCTACTGCAATGAACGCCATTTCAGCATACGGAGCCGTGCTACAACCAGGTCAACCATGGACGGTGCCACTAGCCATCGCGGCAGCTGTAGCGGCGACTGCATCAGGTATGCTGCAAGTTGCTACTATCAAAAAACAGCACCAGGCAGAGGCTGCCGGCTATTATGAAGGCGGTTTTACTGGACCTGGTGACTATAGGCGCGAGGCTGGTGTCGTACATGCTGGAGAATTTGTTGCAAATCACAAAGCTGTCAACAACCCTCAGCTGCTACCTGCACTGCAGCTGATTGACCAAGCACAACGCAATAATACAGTTGCTTCTCTTACTGCTACCGATGTTAGCCGTGCTGTTGGAGGCGGCAATACTGCGGTTGTAGCTCCAGTTGTAAACGTAACTACAGATAATGAAGAGCTAAACCGTGTCATAAAAAACGTCGTTAATGTGGTTGACTCGCTTAATTCAATACTCGCATCTGGCATCAATGCAAATGTCTACATAGACGGCGAATATGGCTTTGACGCTCAATACAGAAAATACCAACGTTTAAAGGGATAATATATGAATTACTGCATAATTAATGGAGAAAAGGTTTATCCTACTGTCGGTAATAACATAAAAATTACTAAGGAAAATCCACTTATAAAAGACAGGGATGCGCAGACAATGGAAATCGAATTTCCATTGTCTATATACAACAACAGAAAATTCTTTGGCAATGTCAACAGAATAGACGTTGCCAAACACTCAACAGAATACAATGATTGCATTCTTTATTCCAATAACCTTCTTATTATAAAAGGTAAGGGCACTATAACTAGCTATACTGAAAAAGCAGTCAAATTGCAGATTATCTCGGGAATAAGAATGTCTTATACGGATGATTACTATTCATCTATATACATAGACGAGATTGACGCTTATGCTAATATAGATTTTGATCCTGCTATGCTCGACGAACATGGCTATCGGGGTTTATATGCCCTCCCACCAGTGTATGATGAAACGAATGACATTGTACTTAACAGGAAAGACCTAATAAGGGAAAAGGATGATAATTTCAGAAAAGAAGTACTGCAAAACATTAGGATACAGCCTTTTCTGGCTTATGTCGTTCGTCGTATATTTTACTACCTTGGATATACACTAAATCACTGTTTCCTAGATGAGGAACCATGGTCTCGCATGCTTGTATATAATAATAAGAATGTGTTATCAATAAAAGGAGCATTGCCGCACTGGTCCATAAAGACTTTTTTATCTGAATTAAAAAAACTCTTTAATATCGGATATGTCTACGACGAGGAGAAAAAAACGGTTTCGTTAAATCGTTACTTTGACACACTCGATACAGTCCATTATGAATGCCTTGACGAATTCTCAACAGACTATGACGAGGACGGCCTTGAATACATAAATGCTTCTAATCTTAAATACAATCTTTCCGATGCTGAAGAAAACAGATATGCGGATATAGATGAGGAAGTGCTCTCTAAATTCACAATAAAAGACTATGTCTCAATAAGCGAGGCTCAGAAAGATATCAAAAATATGTCAGAAATTGAAAAGATGACATCTGTATTCAGATTCAGCAATGACCCGTTTGGAGAAAAATGGGGCTATTGTTCCAAGAGTACAGACAATGAAGGAAACACTCTTTTTACTATATATTCTTTCGCCTGGTATATGCATGTCAGACGTGATGAAGGCAATGACACTAGTGTTGAACTCAATATAGTTCCAGCTGCAGCACATCATGTAGAATTCGATATAAGAATATATGATGCCAAATATTCAAAACCGGTTAGCTATTCTAAAAAAATTGGTTTCTCTATGCCTTCGTCTACGAACGACAACATATATACAGAGGAAGAAATTTACAGTGACTACATCTCTGTAGAAGATTACTTAAAGAATGGCAATGAACCTTCTGAAAGAGAAGAGTCAGAAAGAATGGAGCTTTACTTCCTTACCGGCAACACATACTCGTTTGACGTTGACGGAATAGACAATTCAGTTACATTCCTATCAGCTGGAAGTGAATATGACAAAGGATCATTCAGATTTGATGGAGGCAGGTCTGATAATAATATAGGCATATTCCATCCCTCGCAAAAATGGATAGAAAACAAAGAGCAGGTCGTCATCAAATTTTTATCTGATGACGTACCTGACACTAAAAAAATTTTTGTTTTCAGAAACAAAAAATTCATATGCGACAAAATTGATATAAATATTACAGACAATGGGATAGATAAATTAATGACTGGGTATTTCTATGAATTGACATTATAAAATACCTTCATAGTTTATCAGCATCTCGTTTGCGTCTGCAATGTCTTTAGGCGTGTATGTATCAGTTATTGCAATATTTGAATGCCTAGCCTGATCTCTTACAGAAAGGATATCGGTCTTTGCACGAAGCATATTCGTGATTCCGGTATCCTTTAATGAATAAAATTTGTACTCTTTCGCAAGCCCTATCCCTGGACGCAACTTTAAATTCCAATAATCACGGAATGATTTTTCGGATTTTCTTTTCTCGCCAGGCCTGAACCTGTCACTGAAAATATAATATTTCCCCGGCTTGTCGAAAATTCTAAGGTCTATCATAAGTTCAATGACATGCTTCGGTAGCGTAATCACCGCATCGTTGTGATTTTTGGCTATATCTCCGCTTATTTTCATTGTACATTTTATCAGACTTATGTCCTCAATCTTCAATAATGACATCTCCTTGGGACGTATGAAACAGTAGTGAAGGAGATAGCATGCAAGAAGATAATGTCTATTATTTTTCTCTAGATACTCCTTAATTTTCATCAGAACCTTGTCTGGTAAAACCTTGCGCTGCTTATTGCCTCTCTTCTTTATAACACTTATTCCTACTGTGGGATCTGACGTCAGATAACATCTGTCTGTCAGATAATGGGCGAAAGTTTTAAGCCAACAAAGATAGTTATTACGCGTCTGCATAGTGTTGTTACGATCAATGTAAACATAATCCAGGAAAGCAGTTACCTTCCGTTTGTCTAATTGATATACGTAAGATATCCCTATGCTGTTACCCCACTCCTGAAAGATTTTCAGATAACTCAGATAACTTGTCGTGGTCTGCTCACGCATGTCACCATTGCTGAGACTTTTGTACAAGTATGCACGATACTTGTCGCATACATCAATAAATCTTGAGTATTCTAACTGATTGCTTGATTCAATCCAAGGATTCCAACCACCAGACAATTTTTCAACAAGTTTTTTGATAATTCGCGATGCAGTACTCTTTAACTCAGATTTTGTCTTGCACCGCCCTAGATAAATTCTTTTCCTTTTCATTTTTCCCTCAGCAGGATCAAAGGCTGAAAAATATATAAAACTGCGCTTACCTTCAGAAAGCCTTGGATAAGACCATTGTTTTATATCGTTAATGACCTCGTCATTTTTTCTTAAAAAAATCATTTTTTTTCTCTCTTCGTTTTACTGATGAGAGATATATTTAATATTCAATTTTTACAAGGTGTCGCATTTTTGTCTCACCTTTTTAACAGAATATGAGCTAACTTGCATTGGAATAACAAGTTAGCTCATCCTTTGTCGGGATTACTGGACTCGAACCAGCGACCCCT
>ULME01001277.1_pt1 | contig 23237 bp, 19 predicted proteins | sample 1951591 | NCBI WGS metagenome assembly ULME01 (sample SAMEA4835544, study PRJEB28245) | human gut metagenome | biome: gut microbiome; material: fecal sample | place: Denmark | collected 2008
GGGCAAGATAAAGATTGGCAAAATCTGGGGTTGTTTGGAGGGCGTTGAGCCGAAGGAGATGCTTCGCTGCAGGGAAGAGGCCTTTTCAAGGCCGTTTACGGAAGAACAAGCTGAAGCACAGGACAAAGAATATGGGACTGTTGAAGAAGATTCAGCAAAGAACGGTATAGATTTCAAGAAGAAGCGAATCGTAAAGGGACGGGTTGGAGGCGTATCTGCGCAAATCGGTTATAATGTGGGCTGTATTACCGGAACGCTTTATCAGCTGTTAAGATTAAAGCAGAAAGAAGTGTCTAAAACTATGGGCATGAATATTACTAAGGCCTTAGAAGAGAGTTTAAACAAAGCGGAAGCGGAGTTGAAGCGGGTGGAAGATAAGTTTGCCAAGATTTAGATCTTTTGAAATGCAATTTTTGATTAAAGAAAACTCCAAAGTTTTTACTTTGGAGTTTTTTGTATATTTTGTCTGGACAAGCGGATTAATGTGTGCTAGGGTGCCAATTCTGAATCATATTATGAAGCTGATTATTAGATTTAATCCGAAGAGAATTCAATTTTTTATTAATCATATTAAATAATTTTTTTATGAAGAAGTTGTTTTTGACTGTTGCCTTGTGTATCGGGACGGCAGCGTGTGTTGGCGTTAAGGCTCAAGATGAAGTTGTAATGGCTGAAACCGAGCTGAAAAACGAAGTGATTGAAATGCCGGAGATTGGGGTTAAAATCGTTTGGGATGCCGGGAACGAAAAGCTTTTTATTCTGGGTTCCAACCGGGCTGATGTTCGAAGTCTTTCTCTTGACGGCGAGTGTTCCGTTGCAAAACCTGACACAGGGGTTCGGATTTTGTATGAAACGACATTTGGCGCGGCTATGCCTCTTTATGAACAGATGCGTCCCAAGCTTTCGGACGACGAATTTGAGGATATTTCTCAGGAGAAGTTGGAAAAAAGCTATGTCGGGGATGTAGTTTCTGATGCGGAAATAACTTTGTCTGCCCGAAAGAATGCAGATGGCACCTATTCTTGGATTATGGCCGGCGTATCGGTTTATTTCGGGGAAATCCTGCTTGATGTTTATCGGCTGGACAAAGAGGGAGAGACTGTTTTCTTTTCCAAAGACTGGTTGCGTGCACGTTAAATGTTGAACTTATAAATTATTAGTGTCATGAAAAAGTTTGTTTTTTCTATTATGATGAGCTGCCTGTTGGCAGGAGGTGTTGCTGCACAGGAGAATGTTGTACGGCAAAATGGTTCCGTTATGCCTTCCAAGGCAAAGAAAGTTCCGAGCCGTTTGGTAAGGGGCGTGGAAATTGATCCGCTGCTTTGGGTTCATCCGGAAGATAAGTTTTATCGGATTCCGGAATTAGGCATAGAGTTAATCTGGGACAGCAATCTGGAGATGCTCTATGTTTTGGAGCTTAACTACTATCCGGGAACGGAAATTTCCCTCACCGGGAAAAAGCTTCAACAGGAGATGTCGGTTATTCAGGTTTTGCAGGTATTTTTGTTCGGCGAAGACGGACGGACTGCCCTGTGTTTGGGACGGATTGTCGAAAGCGGGGAGGAATACTGGCTTGACGTGGCCGTACGCGGTTCTGACATGAAGGTGCGTGTTTATGAAAATAAGTCTGATGACGTTATTTTTACCGAGAGCTTTTCCTCTGCCAGATAGTGCGGAATAAGGAAAACGGCGGGAGATTGAAACTCCTGTCGTTTTTTTATGACATTTATGACTTGACTTAGAGTAAACTCGAAATGTTATACTAAACAACAGGCATGGCAGTTATGGAGGCTATTATGGAAAGGCAGCAGATTTTTTATTATAAGTTTGGTTATCTTAATCTGTGGACGATTTTGAATGTTGTATTATTGATTGTTTTGCTTCATTGTCTGATTGTGTATCCATGTTTGATTTATTGGTGGCAGACGCAGGTATTGGCCGGTTTGTTTGCGGTTTCTTTTGCCGCCTGGTGTTATAAGCATTTGCTAAAGCACAGGATGGCGTTGGTGACCGACGAGAGCATCACGATTGACCATTGCCGCGCGCTGTATTGGAAAGATGTCGTATCTGCCGAAGAACGGTTGGTCAGATGTTGTTTTTTGCCGCGGAGAATTGTGGTTTTGATACCTAAGGAAGGCATTGATTATAAGTATAATTTTTTACAAAAGCATAATGGGGAGTTTACGCCTTTTTCCGTGCCGTTGTATGGTATTCTTTCCAAAGAAGACGAAGAGAAGATTGTTGAGGTTATTGCCGAAAAGACATTTTTGAAGCGTTTGTCCTGACGGGGCGTTATTTTTTTGCGAGCAGATAGCTCTTGTCAATCAGGCTGAATATTTCGTTAGCAGGAACAGATCCGTCCAGACGGAGCGTAATCCAATGTTGTTTGTTCATATGGTAGCCGGGAAAATATTTTTGATGGTCGACAACGGCTGCAATTTCTGCTGTAGACATTCGGAGGTCGATGATTTCAATGTTTTCTTCTCCTTCAAGGCCGATTTTGTTTCTTTTTACGGTTAGTACGGCAGCGTACCATTTTTTATTGTCCTGTCGGCGGACAATGGCATTGTCAGGAAATTTGGGCCAAAGAAACTCGAACTCGTTTTGATATTTTGTTCGGATATAAGCGATGACTTTATGCGTAACTGGACTTTTGAAAATCTGAGTATCAAAACAGCTGTCGGCGATTTTCTGAAATACGGCGGAGCATTCTGTTCGGACTTTGCCGATGAATGTGCCGGTTGCGTTGGTGTTCAGATACAAAACATACGGATCACCGGTGTCTGTGTCGATGACTTCGCCGGATACGGCACCATTGAGTTCGACGGATATGTTTAACCGAAATTGCCCTTTTAAAATGTCTGCGGCGAAGGTATATCGGCCGTTTGCCGGACTGAAGCCGTGGGCATGGAGTTTGTCGAAGTTCGGGATTTTGTTTTTGAATATGTCTTTGAACATATTTTCCTTAATGCCGTTCATTTTATGCCTTGTAACAATAAAAATGTTTTTTTATTATAACTAATTGAGCTTTAAGAAAAAGTAAAACAGCTTCCGGTAAAAAACATGTGAAAATTATCTTTAGGAGGAGTAATGGGGTACTGCGGATGGAATTCAGCTTCCGAAATTGACCGGCATTATCATGATACGGAATGGGGCATTCCTGTTCATGATGATCAAAAGCAGTTTGAATATTTGATGATGGAAGTTATGCAATGTGGTTTAAGTTGGGAATTGATGCTGCGCAAAAGAGAAGTGTTTCGGAAATGCTTTGATAATTTTGACTATGACAAAGTTGCAACATTTAATGATGAAGATGTTGAACGTATAATGAACACGGAAAATATGATTCGTTCCGAGCGCAAAATCAGAGCGATTATCAACAATGCACGCTGTTTCCAAAAAATCCGCAGCGCATACGGCAGCTTTTCGAATTATTTATGGGCATATTCCGACAATAAGACCATTGTTTATTCCAGTCATCGCAACGGGTGTATTCCTGCGAGCAATGGTTTGTCTGAAGAAATTAGCAAGGATCTGAAAAGCAAAGGATTTAAATATCTTGGAGCCATAACCGTGTATTCTCATCTTCAGGCAAGCGGTATCATTAACGATCATGATGTTGATTGCCCAAGGCACAAGGAAATAATTGATAATTTTCCGACCATAACAAAGACTACAGACGATTAACGTTTCTGTTTCTTAAAAGGATTTGATGTTATCAACAGTGGGGGGGTGTAAAATAAAAGCAGCTCCCGTGATGGGAGCTGTTTACTATGGTGGGCCCAGATGTCCTACTTTGCGCTTTGCTTGAGTTACACAGGCGCTCACACGCAAAAGCGTGCCGGCGTACTTCCGTCCGCCTTTCGCTGGTAGTCAAACCAACGCCTCGTTGGTTCGAGCTGTCATAACTGACCATAAATAAAACCCTCCGCTATGAACTGTACCCTAAAATTAGAATAGTTCATTAAGGGAGGGTTTTATTTATGGTGGTGAATTGCGATTGAAATGGCAATTACGGATACTTTTAAAGCGCAAAAGTATCTGTTATCTTCACCGCTTTAAGCCAATATCTGCTTATATTTTCCGGTCTGCCACCGTTTTTTTTCGGTAATGAATGCTCGCTTGTATGACATAAAGAATATCCCGCGACCGGACTATTTTTTAATAACTTCCCAATGTCCACCTTTATCCGGTCCGACACGACGAATTAAATTCTGCTCTTTAAGTTGTCGCAAGTTCTTTTCTACACCGGCTATGCTTAAGTTGGTAAGTTCAGCCAATTGATTTGTGGTGATCTGAGGATTTTCGGAGATAAAGCGTATAATTTTCTCCTTACTTTTCTCCTTACTTCTTTCAATTTTCTCCTTACTTTCCACCTTACCTTTAATCTGCATCTCGCGATTATCCAGCAGATTTTGCTCACCCAAAAGCAGATTGCCGAAGAATTTATTCAAAAACTCCATGGTATAAGGAATGTCTTCTGCTAAATTTTGATAATTTGCACGCACCAAAGCATTACGAAAATACTTTGCGTTCTTCTCAAACATATCATTGGTCGTCTTAAATCCCAAAGTATAAAGGTATTTAATGATAAACACTGCTGTGGTTCTGGTATTACCTTCACCGAACGGATGTATTTGCCATATACCGGAAGTAAATTTTGCCAGCTGTTCAACTATTTCACGTTTAGACAGTCCTTTGTAATTAAACCTTTTCTCTTGCGCAAAATCATACTCAAGTGTTTCACGAATGCTGTCAGCTCTTCCGTAAATAACAGTGTCACCATTCAAAATAGGTTCATCTTTGGTAAGGTCGTAATCACGAATTTTACCGGCAATTTTACGATCCAAAATACCGGTAAATAATGCTCTATGAATAGAAATCAATTCTGCAGGGCTGAATGAAAAGGTGTTTGTGCTTAACAATCTATTGATTCTGGCAGAAACTTCATCAGCCTCTTTTTCATTATGTTCTTGGAGTGTTTTCGCAGGATTCTGTTTATAATAGCTTGTAATCTGCTTTTCAGCCTCATCGATGGATATTTTTCCTTCAATGTTCTCTTTAGCAACTTTTATCAGGTATTTTGACGGAGTTAAATTATCGACTTTTTGCAAACCGATAGCGATGCCCCAATTTTCAGCTTTTTTTGATTGCTCCGGCTCACCTTGTTTTTTATATTCTTCAAAATCTTCCATTTATTACTCCGATAACTTTTTATGCACTATACAACACCGAGGGTAAAAATCAAGTTAATCATTATAGACGCCACAGCTTTAAGCCAATATCTGCTTATGTTTCCCGATCTGCCACCGATTATTTTCGGTAATAAATGCTCACTTTTATGACATAAAGAATATCCTGCGACCGGAATTCAAAAATGTTGCATTTTAAAATTTGTAATATTATTCATAAAAATTGACAATATAAATTCAAAATATTATCAATAAAATAAATAAGTTAATCGTTGAAAAATGGTCTGGACAGCACTATAAAAAGATGAATATTTTTTCAATTTTAAGTAATAAAATATAAAATTTCTATTGTAAAAAATTAAACCAACTATTTGAAATTGAGTGTTTTTTCGTATGCTGGTGGATAGGACCCCATTGGTTTGGAGATTTTTGAATATCTTTATATTACCGATACTTATAAAAAGATACAGCTCAATCTGGTCTGAGCTGGTATCTAAAAATTACTCTGGGTTATTAAAAAACAATCTCACCTAAATATTACCGAATATTTACCGAATAATTACCGAATTCCATACTTTTTTGCAAAATCATAAAATAAAAAACTCTCAAACTGCCGAACGAAAGATTGCAAAAACATAAAATGAATTTCTGCAAAACCATTAAATGAAAAACCGCAAAATCATAAAATAAAAACTTGCAAAATAATAAAATATAGTTTATATTAATAGATATTACCAAGGAGTTTCAACATGAAAGAATATAAAACAAGATTAGCGGATAGTATTTTACAGAAAAAATTAGCCAGTTCTGGCGCGGTGCTAATTGAAGGTGCTAAATGGTGCGGTAAAACAACAACAGCAAGCCAGATTGCTAAAAGTATATTACTTATGCAAGATCCCGCACAAAAAAAGCAAAACATAGAAATGGCAGATATGGATCCATCATTTCTGTTAAATGGTGAAACTCCAAGATTAATTGACGAATGGCAATTAGCTCCAAAGCTTTGGGATGCCATACGTTTTGAGGTTGATAAACGTGATGAATTTGGTCAATTTGTGTTAACAGGTTCTGCTGTACCTGCTGATTTATCAGAAATATCACATAGTGGTACTGGAAGAATTTCTCGCATGTTAATGCGTCCAATGAGTTTATATGAATCAGGCGAAAGTAATGGTAGTGTTTCTTTGGCTGATTTATTCTCTGACAATGAACAAGTTACAGGAACCAATAGTTTAGACTTAGAACAAATTGCTTTTTTAATTTGTCGCGGTGGATGGCCTAAATCCATTGGAACAAATACTGATGTTGCTTTACAATTGGCAATTAACTACTTTGATGTTGTGGTCAATGATGATATTTCACGAATTGATAACGTTAAAAGGGATGCTGAAAAAACTAAACGTATATTGCGTTCATATGCACGCTCTATTGCTTCGCAAGCAAAAATATCATCAATAACACAAGATGTTTATGCTAATGAGGATACTGAAGATTTAACAAACAAAAATGTAACTATCAGCTCATATATATCAGCATTAAAGAAGATTTTTGTTATTGAGGATTCTTTAGCTTGGAATCCTAATTTACGTTCCAAAACAGCAATCAGGGCTTCTGATACTCGTTACTTTACTGACCCTTCTATCGGAACTGCTGCATTAGGTCTTGGGGCAAAAGATTTAATAAATGACCTTCAAACAATGGGATTGATGTTTGAAAACTTATGTATCAGAGATTTACGTATTTATGCAGATGTTTTGGATGGACAGGTATATCACTATAGAGATAGAAATGATTTAGAGTGTGATGCTGTTGTTCATTTGCGTAATGGCTCTTATGGATTAATTGAAATCAAACTCGGCGGTGACAGACTTATTGAAGAAGGGGCGACAACATTAAATAAGCTAGAAGCCAATATTGATACAACAAAAATGAAAGCTCCATCATTCAAAATGGTTTTAACCGGTGTAGGTAATTATGCTTATCGTCGTAAAGATGGTGTTTTAATAGTTCCTATTGGTTCACTAAAGGATTAAGGGATATTAAATAAATGATGGAGAATTATCAGATTGATATCAATAAAGAAAATAAAAAAACAGACGATATTTACAATATTGCTACTGAAATACTTAAAAATGCTCACCGTATAGCTAAAGTACAAACATCTTCCAAGGATATAACAGAAGTTATTCAAAACTATGATAGAGAAAAAGCAATAATTTTAATTGCTCAATATATTAATAAATATAAAAACATTTTAAATTTTTTATCTAAATTTACAGGCCGCTATATTATTTATGAACCAAATTTTTATATTGATAAATCTGATGAGATAATTCTATGTGATTTAAAATATATAAGAAACGTAATTTATGTTGATGAAATAAAAAATGCCGGATTGGAATACGTTTTTGAAAAAGCATTAAAAAAACTTGGCTTACCATAAAATACTTTCATAAAAAATACCCCTTAAAATTTGAAAAAGAGCATTCCTGCAAGGATACTCTTTTTTTGTAAAAATTATTTTGCTTTGATACATAAAACTTTGTTTTACCATATAATAATTATGATACTGTTCGGTAACAAAAACTTGATATCTGCACAAATTTATACACTATTGATACCGAATGGTAACAAAAAAAGAGTTTTATTATGAATAGCCAAGATTGAACAACAATGAAAGATATAGGAAAATTAATACGAGATATTCGTAAACAACAAGGAGTAACCCAAGAAGAACTTGTTGGAATACCATCCTTAGATACTAGGTTTGTGTATCCATCCCATTTGCGTGCATTTTTTAGGGAATGACCAGACCAAAAAATTATTTAAGTTCAAAATAATAGATACGAGTTCTGACCAAATCCCATTTTTCAGCGCACAAAACACCTCAAATTTTGGAGAATAATTCAAAAAGTATCTATATTTTTTAGAGTAACTTAAGAAAAATGTGTATATTTCAGTCATAAATATTTAGAATTTTGTGTATAATTTATCAAAATAATTCTTGAATTTTGTGTATTTTTATGTTAAATATAGCTTATAAAATGTGTATAATATATTTGAGGAACAGCGAATGTATCGTAAAGCAGAGAAAATATTGCAAGCTTGGAAGGCTAATCCGAAAAAAAAGGCCTTATTGATAACCGGTCAACGGCAGGCCGGTAAAACTTATATCGTACGTGAGTTTGGTAAAGCTAATTATAAACACTATGTAGAAATTAACTTCATCACAACACCTTCTGCCAAAAATATCTTCTCCGGTGATCTAAACGCTGATACTTTAATCATGAATTTAACAGCATTCATCGGAAAGTCCTTGGAAAAAGGGAAAACCTTGATATTCCTTGATGAAATACAGGAATGTCCTAATGCAAGAACAGCCATTAAGTTTTTGGTTGATGATGGTCGATTTGATTACATAGAATCAGGCTCATTATTAGGCGTTCAATATAAGCAAGTTCCATCTTATCCTGTGGGGTATGAAGAAATATACCAGATGTATCCGATGGATTTTGAAGAATTTTGTATTGCCAATGGAGTTCAACCATCAACGCTCGATTATTTGCATGAATGTTATGAAAAACAGACACCGATAACTGATTCCATTCATCAAACCATGTCTAATCTATTCAAGTATTACATCGTTGTCGGCGGTATGCCTGATGTGGTCAAAAGATTTATAAACACACATGATATAGGACAAGTCGTAAATGTTCAACGAGATATTATTGCCCAATATCGACAGGATATAAGCAAATATTCTACCACCGGCAAAAATATGATTAACAATATATTTGATAATATACCATCACAGCTGGATGATAAAAATCGCCGATTTATGCTCTCATCAGTTCAAAAGAACGCCAGACTTCGTGATTATGAGGATTCTTTTGTTTGGCTTTCAGATGCCGGAGTTGCTCTGCCTTGTTATAATCTGACAGAGCCAAAGATCCCGCTTAAAATTAACGAACAAAGCCGTTTGTTCAAGCTTTATATGAGTGATGTCGGCTTACTATGCGCAATGAGCCTGGAAAATATACAATTTGAGATACTACAGGGTAATTTATCTATAAATATGGGCGGAATATTAGAAAATGCCTTTGCCGAACTTTTAAAAGCCAATGGCTTCGCATTGCGGTATCTTAATAAAAAGAATATAGGAGAGCTGGACTTTGTGGTTCAGCAAAATGATGAAGTCATGCCGATTGAAATTAAATCAGGTAAAGATTATAAAACACATGCCGCACTTAATAATGCCTTAAAAGTTAAGGAATGGAACCTCAAAAAAGGTATTGTATTTTGTATGGACAATATCCAAAAAACCGAGAAAATAACCTATCTTCCTTGGTATTTAGTGATGTTCTTAAAACAAAATAATCATGATGAATCAATGATTGTAAATGTGGATTTAAGTGGATTATGATAAATTCAACATTATATCATATTTCACTGGACTTCCGCTGAAATCCAAGCATTCATTGTATTAAACGAAAGGAAATACAATGAAAACAGTTAAGATTTACATGGTCCGGAAGCCCTCAGATATTGACGAAGTGATGGAATTATGCCGGCGCTATAACGCACAGGCCGAAGAAGTGACGGTAGCAGAAACGGTCAACCTGCCTCCGCTCTGGTATGGTGCAGTGTGCCGAGCGCCGCTTGACGATTACATCTTTTTATCCGGCAAAGGCGGTTATGATGATGAAAACCACCGCCAAGTAGTTGCCTTAAAATGCCAAGGCAAGCCAACGCTTTACGTTGACCCGTCCGGTTCAAGCTACTGCCGATACATGGGGATTGAATTATGAAAATGCGCAAATACAAGGATATTAATCCCAGCAACCGGACAAACTTTGTGATGGTTTATTACCACGCCAGCCGCCCCCTCACTCAAATTGAAACTTTACTCAAAAAAGCCTACGGTAACCCGCTACCGGTCAGACCGCGCGACCGCCTCAACCGCCTGCAATTCAAATTAGAGCAAATGGTCACCCGATATAAACAGTGCCAAGAAGATTTGAAAACGGAGTACCAGAAGAATAAATCTACAAATCAAGAATGAGTTAAGCTTTTTTCTATCAAAGGCTTGGCTTTTTCCAACTCAACCAAATTATTAATGGTTATTTCCAATTTTCCTGTTCCATAGTGGCCAACACTACGAACATCACGTGTAAAGCCTTTTTCTAGGGTAATGCTGTCTGCATCCACATTAACATAAATAAGTATTTTATTACTGTAAAACTGCACAGAAGCAAAGTTCTTCAAACGTCTATATGCTATATAATGCATCAAGATTTTTTTCTGGACATCATCACCCAAAGAAAGAAGATAATCATCTAATTCTTTATACAGATTCCTAATCTCTGGTGAAGAAGCCTCTAATTTTTCCGTTACCGTTTTAACTTTTTTATCCGAGCTATGGTCTTTTTTAGTTGTGTTATGAACAACCGCTTTTGTTTCCTCATCATTGGAGCTATTAACCAGTTCAAATAACAAGTGATTATTTTCATATATTCGGTACCGGATTAAATCAATATTCGCCGGCATTTGCTTAATTGCAAATTCATCGTATCGGCTAAAATCCTGAGCAATACAAATCAAGCGAGGTTGTGACCAATCAATTTCGTCGGCAACTTTTTTACCGAATTTTTCTAAAACAAGCCACGCAAAATCTTTAGGATGTTTTACCAACCAATCCATATAAAACAAACCTTGATTGATGACAGTATCTTTGCCGTCTCGTTTGTATTCAATAATAACAGGGCAATTGTTTTCATCTATCCCCAAGGAATCAATACGCGCATTATGGCCGTCTTCAGCCTTAAATGAATGTTCTGTTTTCAAAAAACGCACGTTTAATAAAGTTTCGCAATTTTCCTCTACAAGTCTTTGAATATTGCGTTCTTTTGCAACAGCAGAGTTGCTTAATTCAACCGCTTTTCCGCTTTTAATATTGAATAACTTTAAATCCGACATAGTCCAACCTTTTACAAAAATAAAACATGGAAATATTCTATACTATAAAATATTAAAAATGAAATAATGAGAATTTTAAGAAAATTTAGCGAGAGTTTTACAGCTTCAAATACTCTAAAAACGCCTGACAGCCATCAACAATATCCCAGTAACTCTCGTCAAAGTTGCCGGTATACCAAGGGTCGCGGATATCGCGCGGGTTGTTCGTATAATCAAGCAAGCGATGGATTTTGTTTTCCGTATCCGGACCGACGAGCGATTGAATGTCCTCAATGTTGCTGTCGTCCATCGCCAAAATATAGTCATAATAAGCATAATCGCGCGGACGAATGCGACGCGAATAATGCTCTTCAAACGGCACATGCATGGATTTCAGCATCTCGCGCGTGCCATGATGAATGCCGGCATGGCACATCTCGTTGTAACTCTCAGTTGCCGCGGAATCTATTTCAAAGTTGTCAGCCAAACCGCGCTCCTCAACCATTTGCTTAAACACAAACTGCGCCATCGGCGACCGACAAATATTCCCAAGACATACAAACAAAACTTTAATCATTTTTATTTTGAGCATCTTCAAATTTTTGTTGCATAGTAGGATTTCCGCGTGTCAATTTCTTAATTGAGATATCTTGCGCCTTATCATTGGCTAATCTCAATTTATCTTCGGATACCAATAAATTCTCTTTGACCTTTTGTAAGTGAGAAATGGTTTTATCAATTTCCTCTATGGCGGAATCAAAACGCTCTTTTGCCAGTCTTACGTTGTTTCCGAATTTCTCTTGAAAATCAAGAAGCTTATTTTCAAAGTTTGTTACATCAATATTTTGATTATGATATTCGACCAGTTGTCTCTTATATTGAGCTGAATTAGCAGCGGCATTTCTTAATAATGTAATTATCGGAATGAAGAATTGTGGGCGTATCACATACATCTTAGGGTATTTGTAGGATACATCAACGATACCGGTATTATAAAATTCGTTGTCAGCCTCAAGAAGAGAAACCAGCACCGCATATTCACAACCTTTTTCATTTCTGTCTTTATCTAATTCCTTGAAGAAATCTTCATTTTTATGTTTTGTAGAGGTTGTTTCCATTTCATTTTTCATTTCAAACATAATGGATATGTATTCTATACCATCATCTGTTTTATCTCTGAATATAAAATCACCCTTACTGCCCGTTTTAGCATCGTTATCTTTTTCAAAGTATGCATTTTGAAAGCCTGTTGAGCGGAGCTTATTAAATTCTATTTCACAATGTTGCTCTAAGGTTTCTCCCACCATTTTGGTAGACATTTTAGTTTTTAAATCCTTAAAATAAGCAATCTGATCATCTTTTTCTTTAAGTTGAAAAGCGTATTTTTCTTTTAGGCTTTGCTCTTGCAACAACTTATCTTTTTCAGCATCCTGCAACTTGGTTTCCAGCAAAAGAATTTGTTTTTCTTTTTCTACAATTTCATCTTTTTTCTCAGACAGAGCCGTTGTAACGGCTAAAGTACGTTCCTGAGCATTGTTTTCAATTTTTGCCTTTAATTGCTCATTTTCCTGTTTAAGGGCATTCAGAGACCGTTCTTTATCCAATTCAAAATCTTTTACTTGTGTTTCCAGTTTAGATTTTAGGCTCTCTATCTCTTTATTCAGTTCAAAGACAGATTTATCTTTATCAGCCACCGCCTGTGTCTTAATAAGAGACAATTCATCATTTTTTGATTTTTCCAATTGAGCAACACGTTCACATAATTCCTTATGGAACTCAGCATCTTTGATTTGACTAACGATAGCGGCATACCCGCTTTCATCAACTGTAAATACCTCTCCGCATTTAGGACATTTAATTTCCGGCATCTTATAGACTCCTATATAACATATTTCTTTTCGCGTTTTTTAAACGCTTCTAAAGACCCTTCTAATAAAAGAAGTTCTTCTTTTTTCTTTTGATCATACACATCTTCTATAGTCATTTGGTTAATTATTGTTTTGTTATTATCTTCCATTTTTAAAATGAATATTTGTTCCGCATCAGAATTTATGACGATATTTGCGTTGTGCGTTGCAAAAATAATTTGTTTATCATTTTTGACTTGCTTTATAATATTTACTAAATCGTTAGCAATAAAACGCTGATCAAGGTGTGTCTCTGGCTCATCAATTATTAATGGTTTATTACCAAATAATAATAGTGTTAATACTATAGCCGTAGCCCTTTGACCAAATGAAAGATCTTCAAGATTTTTTCCCTGATACATAGTATTAAATATCTCATATTTTATGCTGTCATTTAAACATAACAAACAATTCAAATTGTATAGTTGCCTATTTCTTTGATTACTATATAAAAATTTTATAATTTTTTCAGCACTTTTTGATGATTTTGCCTCATTTAAGCATACTGCTTCTAATTCATCTGCAAATACTAATTCATTATCAGCGTAACGTTTATTTAAAACTGATTTAAAATCACCTTCATTTATTCCTGTTTTGTCCTTTATAAATTTAGCAAAATCTGAAAACATTTGAGCTTTATCATATTTATACTCAAAAGTCAGATTTGATATCTCTTTATTTCCTTTACTTTTTAATATAGCTTGTGTTTCCGATAAGATAGTATTCATTCTTGAATTGTATTCCAAATTTGCTGTTTCAATATGTTGCTTAAGATCCTCATATACAGCTTCTTCTGCATTGTTTTTTTCTTCTAAAGCTGATAATTGAGACTTATAATTGGTTATATCTTGTTGCGCTCTGGCTAAATCGTCAACATTAGCTTTGGACATTCCCCTGTCTAAAAAATATTGTTTAATACTATTTTCAGACGTTTGTAAATCAGAAAATAATTTTATTTCTTCAGTATCACATACATTTTTTTCTATAGAATCTTCTAAATTTAGTAAATTATGTAATTCATCAATTATTTTGTTATATTTTTCCGCATAATAAGATATATTGTCATATTCTTCTTTATTTATCTTCTTAAAGTTTGTACAAATATTTTTGATATTGGCTAACAAATTTTCAAGATTGGTTTTACTATTTTTTAAAAACGCATCTTTTTTAATCAATAAATTATTTTCTTCTGATAGCTTGGTATAGTTTGCATCATTGCAGGCTTCTACAATTTTTATGCGGGAAGCCATTTCTTTTTTGATTTTATCAATTTCTAAATCATTGCCAATTTTTTCAGAAACAATATTTATTTGGTTCTGTAAACACTTAATTAGCTCTTCTAAAGGTTTCCTTTTTTCATCAATTGCATCCTTAAATAGTTTATAGGACGGAGGAACTGTTTGTTCAACAAAGTTTTCTGTTGTCCAGAATTTATTTAGCCTATTTGAAATAGACTCTTGAAATTTCACCTTATTTTCATAAAATTTCTCAATTTTTCCCTGGCCAAAATACTCAAACTCAATACCATCAATTGTTACATAATCATCCCATCTTCCAGGCCTAATCTTATTAACAATATTCTTGTCATCATCATTAGATATTTGTTCTATATTTTTCTTACACATTAATTGAAGTAATAAACTTTTACCTGTACCCCTGCCTCCTATGAAACAATTTAGAGCAGGATTTAATTGCAAATGATATTCTGTACCTGCAAAGCAGCAATCATTATCTCCTATTTTTGTATCAGTAGGTAACTTAATTTCTACATCATCTAGCACATTTACCGCTTGCAATGGTTTTGTCTTCTGTATTTTGATTCTGGAGTCATAGGAGAAAAATGCTTGTCGAAGAGTTTCAAAGCTAGGAGAACCTTTGATCCATGTATAGCAATGTCCAATTTTTCGAGTTATTTCACTTTCGTTTGAACTAAATGAATGTGCATCACTACAATGAAAATATTTTATATTATACTCATCAAAATATTGTTGTGTATCTGATTGAGCTTTTTGAGCTTGTTCCACGTTTTCAGATGCACTACAAATAAATTGAGCATCTTTCATAAAGTTTCCTTTAAGTCCATTATCAATTTCATTAGCTTCATTGCGCCCCAACATAAATAAATATTTATTGTTGTAATATTTTGCATTGTCACTAAAAAATTTTTTTAATTTTTCAATACATATCGTTTCTGAATTAAAATCTTTTATGTCATTAATTTTTATTTCACCACGTGTAAGCGGATAGTCCAAAAGACGATTTAATTCAGAGTCTTCTATTTGCTTTGAAAAAATTATATGTAAATTAATTTTAAGCTCTGCCTTTTTACCAACATAATCATCTGTACGCAACTCAATTACAGGAAGAATTGCATATTTTTTAAAAAAATCAGGATAATCTTTTTTTATTTTGAAATAACCTGAAAATGTATTATAATCGCATATACCTATTATGCTACCAATTTCATAATTCTCTTCAATATCCGCTATAAATTTATCCCATGTAGTTTTATCTTCTCTTGATCCATAATTAGTTTCTCTGGAAAAAGGGGTGTGAATATGTAAATCGCATTGTCGCCATTCTGAACCTCTAGGATATTCTGTAGTCATTATAAGCCTCTTTTATCTAATATAATTTCAGTCATCAAGCAAGTCTCCTAATTCTAATTCTTATTATACCTCATCAAAATTAATAACGTCTTCTGCAGTTGTGTAAATATCAATTTTATTTTCAATATTCACTCTATTAACAAACCAGTTATTCAATATGCATCCTTGAATAAAATCTTCAATGCGGTTTACGCCATTAATCTCTTTCAAGGTAATTACTAACCCAAACATTAGATTTTCTCCGTATTTATCCTCTAATCTTTCTTTTGTTTTTATGCTGATTCCCCAGAGATTCTTTCCATATACTTGTTTTGATTGAACCCTATTTGTAAATACCTCTCTAATGTGTTTGACATTATCCCATTTTCTATATGTACTTCTTGCATCTTTTTCATATACAAAATGTCCAGTTTCTGCAGATTGATAATTGTTATTAATTGGTTTAATACCTTGTTTATCAATTCTTCCAAAAGAGATATCCAATTCAGTATTAGTATAATCCACCCCTTGATTTCTTGAACAATAAGGAAAATAACACATTGTTACCTTAGAAACGAAAGGATACCTTTCTCCATCCCTAGGAACAGGTATTGCATAGTTATATGTATCATATTTTTCTGATTTTCCTGTAATGACAAATTTAATCTCATCTGAAGGTGTTTCTAAAATATCGCGAATTTTTATTGGGACTACTCCATATCCTAATAATGAACGAGATACTGTCTCCTTTTCCCATCCTGTAGCAGAATCAATTAAAATAGCTTTTGCCGTAGTTCTATCAAATCCCATAATATCAATTAAGTACGACATTTTCCGAGCAATCCATGGAGCGGCAAAAGATGTTCCAGACACAAAAGCTTCTCCTGTTGGGGTACAAACTCTAATTTTCTCTTTATCTCCACCATAATAACTAATATCAGGTTTTATAAAAAATGAAAGAACTGGTCCCTCTCTGGAATAAGATGCAGGACTATTTTTAAAATCTACAGAATTTACAACTAAGGAATTTATGGAATCTGCAGGTGCTCCTATCTTCATTTTTCCTTTTATATACGTAGGCTTATTTGTTCCGGCTATAATAAAAATGACATCATTGTCATATTGTATTTTATCCAAAATAGCAGCTTCCGGAGAAATAAAATTAGGAGAAATTTCTAAAGAAGAGCCTAATGATAAATTCCACACTTTTATATCTTTGTTTTTTGTAACAATTTCATTAATGGCTTTTAATATACTGAAAGAGCTGAACTTTCCTCCCGTAGCGACACCAAAGTGTCTTACCTTAAATCTACCACAGCCATCATCAAGCTTTCTATTAAACGAAGGACCATCAACGATAATTGAAGTAACTGCAGTTCCATGAAAATAATCATCATCACAAATTTCAATATTAGGATCAACCATATTTGTGTAATCTACCCAATCTGAAAAATAAACATTTGAATTAAATAAAGTATCAATGACACCTATTGTTGGCTCATTTCCTGGTTTTGGAATATCAATGCGTTGAGGAGCTAATTGTTCAAAATCTGTTTTGGTAAGTGAATTTAAATCCGTAACTGACATGGAAATTAAATAAGGAGCTTTTTGGTACAATAATGATAATGCATCCGGCATTAACAACATCGTTGTTCCATCTATTATATTGTTTGGTAAAATATTGATACCAATTTTCTTCATAAGATCGACAGTATTCACTCCTGTTTTATATATTGTTATAATGGAGTTTTCTTTAAATTCTTCATCAGGAACAGGTATAGCAAATTGTTCGACAAAGTAGGAATCTATGATAATTTTTGCAAAAGCATTTTGACTCAGATCCTTTTCATTATATTCTACTTTTTTAGAATTTAATTTCTCAATATCTTGGTCCGTGATTTTATCTGTGAATAATTTTTTTGCGATTCTTATTGTTTTTTCATATTTAGATATAGTATCTTGCAAAAGAGTATAACTGACGTAGTGCGTAATTATGTGTTTCAGTCCACTATCAGAATGAAATTTTGCTCCGACAACAGATTGATTAGAAAACACTCCTGGTCCAGCAAATGTTTCTGAAATGCGTCTGCTTTTGGCTATTACATCTATATAAAATACACTAATAAGAGCACCCTTTATTAAAGTCTCACTATTCCAATATTGCTGTAGTGATTTTAAATCATTTAGTAATTTCTCAATATGAGAAACTGAAACCTCTCCGTTCTTTGGTAATTTTGGCTTACCAAAACCGGATTTTTTTGATCGTTGCTCAAATATTCCTTTTAATTGTAAAATGTTATTAACCATTATACGTCCTTTAATTCTCTTGATACTTGGCTTTTAGATACTCCTGTTAATATTTCTATCTCTCTAACGGTAAATCCTAATTTTTGTAATTCTTTCAAATCAATATTTTGATCTTTCTTAATGTTTTCAAATAATTTGATTAGATAATCATACTTATGATTAGGACTACTAAAAGCTATTGATGTTTTTAATAAATTTTTTAATTCCCCTGGATACGGAATCTTATCCATTAATTTTATTATTTTCTTAAATAATTTTGTGTTTCTTTCTGAGATCTTAAATTTCAATAATAAATTATTTAGAATTATCTCTGCTATATTCACTAAATCTTCTTGAGTATATCTATTGAAATTTATAACAGCATCAAAACGTCTTATCAAAGCTTTATCAAAAGAGTTATAAAGGTTAGTTGTCGCTATCATGACAACACTACTGTTCAAGCTATCTAACCCCTTTAGTAGAGATGACGTAGCTCGTCCCATCTCTCTTACATCGTGATTATTGATTCTATCTAATGCTATTGCATCTATTTCATCAAATAGAATAATTATTTTATCTGGTTGAGATATATTATTTACTTCATCAAACAATGTCATCATATTTTTTTGTGTTTGCCCCAATCTGCTATCGATAATACCACTGAAATCAACCGCATATAAATCTCTTTCTATAATACGTGCAATTTGGCTAACTGTTTCGGTTTTTCCAGTTCCCGGATAGCCTTCAAATAAAAATTTATTAATTCCTACGTCTCTATTTATAGCATTAACTAAACCAACAATATCATTCTTGATACTATCTGGCAGTGGTAAAGGCTCAGTAGATAGTGTTACTTTTTTCAGAAAGACAGAATTATTATCTCTTATTTGTGGTACAAAGGCATTTTTATTTGAAATTAATGCCATGATATATTCAGCTAACTGATTATCACCGCTATCATAAAAATCTTTTGCAATTTCATATGCTTCATTTCTGAAAGCATTATCATTTTTTTCTGAATAGTACTTGATTAGATTCAAAACATTCTTTTTTTTCATAGGTATCCTCTTTTGTTCAAATATATTATAAACTCCATTGGGACAAAAGTCAATACATTTGGGACAACATATCAACAAATATAAATACGAAAATAAAAAATATTTTATACCTTTTGCATCATGTCTATTTATATGATTTTTTTGTAGGGCAACTGTTAAGTGTATATTTTGCATAGTATCGGTAAAGATCTGCTACAGTTCGCATGGGAATGTTATTTCCTTTTTCATCTGTCATTACACCTTTATGAGCGTTTTTACCAAATTGCATTTCATAAATCCACCAACCTAAGACATCTTTATCATTGTATATTCGTTGAAGAATATCAACCAGCGCAATTTCGAGTGTATCATTATATGTCGGCACAAAATTTCCATTAAACATTTCATTAAATGTTTTTTGCCATTTATGCATTTCTTTATAGGCCTTTTTTATTGCTTTTACACCTATTTTAAGAGGTTCTATCGTTGGTATCATCTATCTACATTCCCTTTATTTACTATTCATTACTAATCACATACCATTTTTAGTCACACCTACACGAAGGAGTTTCTTTTCATTTACAAGTTTCTTTATCTGCCATTCCACCGCTTTAGGTGTTATATTGATAATACAAGCTAATTCATTCATCGTCATTTTCGGATTTTCTTTCAGTATTGCAAGGATTTTTTGCTTTGTTTCTTTCCTGTTTTTCTTTCCGGCTAAACACCCATTTTCTATAACCTTATAATATCCAAGTAAACGCCTTATAAAACAGCAATGATCCATAATTTTTAATAATTCAAATGCGGTCAAACCTGTATTTTTATAATACCAATTGCGAACATTATGTAAGTTCAAATTTAGTTCTGTTGCTATTATTTTATAAGTATTTGATTTATAATGTTCTTTTAAGTGAAAGATGACGTCTTTTGACAATTCTTTATTGTCTTTATAAACACTTGCTGTTGTTTTAGTCTTGTACCATTTCTGGTGCAATTTAGCATTCGACATACAACTTTCCTCTAGTTATAACAATGTCGAATATCCATAGAAAAAACAATAAATAAAGAAGATTTTTTAATGGAGTGGATATAACTGTATAGAATTTGAGGAAAAATATTATGAAATTGCGCATATTATCGGATTTGCATTTGGATATTAATAAAGGTTTACCTTTTCGTATCAAAGATAAAGAAATTTTCACAATAATTTGTGGCGATACATCCGGTTACTTTTCAAAAACAGTAAAATGGCTTGAAAATAATGTAAAAAATGGTATTTTTGTTGCAGGTAATCATATACTATATAATAAAGGCGGACACTCACTACAGTATCAATTAAAGCAGTACGAGAAAAAATATCCATTATCTTCGCCAGTTTCATTCTTAAATGACAGTTATAAAATTGTAGGAGATATTGTTTTTGTCGGTGGCACATTATGGACTGATTATTGTTTGTTTGGAGCAGAAAGAAAAGACTTTTGTAAATGGTATGCATTTCGTAATATGAACGATTTCAAATATGGAAAAACTAATTTTGAGACAGATATCGAGAACGAAAAGAAAAACCAAAAAATAAAGTTACGACCAGAAGATTGTGAAAAAATGTTCTTTAACACTCTTTCCTATATAGATGGGGTTTGTAGCTGTTTTGTAGATAAAAAAATTGTAGTTGTTACCCACCATGCTCCGAGCGAAAAATCAATATCTCCTATCTATAAAAACGATTTTTTAAATCCAGCTTCCACATTATACTATTACATTAAAATTTGTTAATATATATTTTCTCTTTCCCATAGAAGCAAACCAGAATCTACCAATTGTTTATTTATTTTCTTCGCTAATATATCTCGTGCATCGAAAAATTTTTCAAAAATAGGTAAATACTCCGAATTTATGACATATTTTATCGTATTACGACCAAAACCTCTAGTTCCCTTCGTTGTTTTAGTTTTTGTAATTCTTGTATCATTTTCGGTTTCTAATTCACTAAATGTTGAAGTATCTTTGCCCATAATAGCATTAGTTACATCATAAAAGCTATCATTCCAATCCTTATTAGAATATTCCTTATTCCGATGATAAAATTTAAATATTTCAAGTGCAGCATTGTATAAATTTTTTGCTTCTTCTGAAAATTCAAACTGTTTAAGCCATTCTCTAAAATCAAAAGGCTTATCATGTAAATCATTTGAAAATAAATCATTTCCAAATTCATTAGGAAACAAAACGTTTAGATCATTTTTATCGCAATCTAATTCTTCTGCAGAAAACGGCATAATATAATTTTTATCGTCTTTATTTGTAAATTGATTATTCTTATAAAATAATGAAAAAATTATTGAATCGCTAAATAATTCTAAAGAAATATCCTCAATACTGCCTTTGTAACAGTGATAGTTTCTTTCAAAATATTTTGCATGTGTATTGAAACTTATTCCTTTTGATAACAAAACATATTTTAAATTATTTGTTGTAATTTTATTATCTTTTTCCTTTCCTCCATTGCCTATAACCAACACATGGGTTAAATAGCTCCATTGTCCTAGAATTGTCCCTGTCATATTATTTTTAATTTCTTTTTCTATTGATTTTATTAAATACGGCTTGGTGACATTATAATTGTAAGTTTTTATATATTCTAAATTATCTGTTTTTTCGTTAATTTCATATCTATCAGCAGGGATGCAATCGTCATTAAATTCATATCCATCATTTTTATCAAAAATTACTTGACTTATTGGCCACTCTGATAACAAGAAAGTTGTTTTTGCATTGCTGAAGATATGGGATTTAATTTTATATTCACTGTTTATATAATTCATCCTTTCATCTCTGAAGAAACTTTCCATTGTATAATAAAAAACAATAACTTCAGGATTTAATTTTAAGACTTTATTAAAAAACTCAATTGCCAAATTGTTTTTAAAACCTGTTTTATTCTGGTATGGTGGATTCATCACAATCATTAACTTGCGATTTTCTCGCTTACAAATGTCATTGATATCTAATAAACTACCTTTATATTTAAACTTTGGATGTTCATCATTTTCTAAATAATCAAATTTAACAGAATTTTCAAATCCTTTAATTTTGCACGTGTCGACATCCATCTGTTCAAGCGTTGAAAGATAACAGTACTCTTTATAATCCTTTCCAAATTGGTTTTCGAGATTGCCAACACCAGCACATGGATCAAATACTATAAAATCATTCATATTGTAATACCGTGCAAGAATTTCATTTTGTTTTTCTACAAAACAAGTAGGAGTATATTCGCCACCAGTATCTCTTCTATATTTATCAGAGTAAAGTCTATCACTTCTTTCGATAATTTTAAGAAATTCATGTTTTTCAGGGGGCCTTTTATATTTTTTCCAGAATTCCTGGTATTTTTCAGAATTTTTGATAGTATAATATGTTGATCTATATTTACCTTCATATTTAATACCGTCTACTTGGCTATTAGAATTATATACTATGGAATACTTGCTTAAATTAGTTCCTTCTCTGATTAAATCATTTTCTGTATCAACTTCACGAGTTCCTGTTTTCTCTTTACCAAACAACGTATTTTCTTCAATATCTTCATAGAAAGATTTTTTATAAGTTGTTCCATTTAAAATATCTATAAGAAAAAGATTAATTAAATCCTGTTCATCGCTGACATTTTCTCGGAAAGAAATTTCATTTTTCCAATGATTGTAAACATTTTCAACATTATCTTCTGTTATGTCAAATTGGACGTCCTGATCTTTTTTTATCCTCTTATATAACTCTACAATTTCTTCATTTATATACCTTGTTATTTTATTTTTAATACGGTCATTAATCCTGTCTATTGCATCTTTTGTCGGGTGACTTGGTACCTCTGATTTCCAATTAATATCGTTATTATACATTACACTATTATCAGAACAATCTATAAGTTCGAGAACATCATTTTTTTTATTATCTTGGTAAACAAGAGCAATTCTATTCATAATGCGGCTTTGTTTTTTATTTGTAATAATTACTTGTGCTAGAGCACTTCTGTACTCAGCATCATTTGTTATGATAAATTTCGCTTCTATATAAAGAAGAAAATTTCCCTTTTTATCTTTTAATAAAACATCAACTTTGTTGAGAACATCTAAATCCCAACACCCACTATCAAAGTACTTTTCACAGAAATTCTTTTTGTAATTAACTTCTTCAGATTTCATAAAACCTCCGTGTAAACAAATTTTAAGAGTCGCCGCAAAGTGTCTTTGATATGAAAAATCAAACGAA
>ULME01030958.1_pt1 | contig 21893 bp, 25 predicted proteins | sample 1951591 | NCBI WGS metagenome assembly ULME01 (sample SAMEA4835544, study PRJEB28245) | human gut metagenome | biome: gut microbiome; material: fecal sample | place: Denmark | collected 2008
GCAACAGGTTGGTCTTTTATCGATATGTCGCTTCGCAGAGCTTCTAAGTGGTCGGGGTTGTAGTTAAGCCGATTACTGAGATTTGCCCAGGAGTAGCTCTTGCCCAATTGCGAAGCTTTGAAAGCTATGCCTGTGTATTCGAAAGAGAAGCCGTTCATTTTACCGGTAGAGGCAATATTGGCCTTCCAGGATACTTCAGCTTCTTCCAGACGTTTTGTGAAAGTCAAAAGGTCCGGCTTATCAGATAAACTTTTATCAATAATCTGCTGTAAAGCTTCTTTTGGTGAAGGCTCCCCGGTTCGTTCTGAAAGCATCTGTTCATTACGGGAAACTTTTCTTCGCTTCTGTTGCTTTGGTGTAATGGAAGGGGCTGGCTTGGTCACTGTCAGACCGTGAGCGATTTCGAGTTCACTAATGATCCGTGTGCTGATAAGGTTTTCATTCCTACCCAAGTAGAGCTTACCTCCATTGAGGTCTATGCGACTTGCGATAATGTGTATGTGCTGGCCATCGTCGTCATGAAGCACATAGCAACGGAGATGAGTATCACTGAACCCCATCCTCTTCATGTAGTCGTCAGCTATGGTTACCCATTGGTCATTCGATAATGATTCACCATCAGGTAAGCGAAGCGAGTTGTGCCAAACGGCCTTCTGAATATCTGGGCGAAACTGTTTAGTCCTATCAAATTCAGCAATCAGTTCGAGAGCGGAGCCACCCAGTATATTGCCCCCGATTACGACTGGATCGCTTTTATGATGTGCTCCCGGCTGCAATGCATAATGAACAACACCAGCGAAGCTCTTACCCCTCTTGATCTTTCGCATACCCTTCACGATAGATACTCCCAAAATCAGTTCTTAGAAGGTTATTGCGAAGCTCTACGAGTAGTCGCTTCACTGCGAAAAGCTCTGTATGAGTGAGGTGACTATCTTTGCTTTTACCATCTATGTGGATCGCAATGCGATTTAGCTTTTGCGATATGTCTGACAACATTTTCCAAGCTTCAACATTTACTAATGGGATGTGGGTTGGGGTATGATTTAAAAAGGTTAATCTTAACCACTCCCCTTTTTTATGCTTGCCCCTTCTATTGTTTAAAAGCTCAAGCTCTGCCTGATTCAAACGCACACTGATACAAAAATGGCGTAACAACCTTAGATTTTTATCTTTCCTAAAACGATCATGATGCTGATCGTCATGATTAGATTTTTCCATAGCATTTCCTTATGCAAAAAATAGTGAATCGAATTAACTCATTGATTATGATGATAAAATACATCTACCAAATGAATTGTGTTTGTCAATCTGAACTTTATAATATGTATTGAGTTCGATGAACTTTAGCACTAAGGCTGATCGCTATGACCACGGACTTCATGTATACTGGTTTTTTATACAGTTATGGTGGGTGGTGTATGCTTAATGGATTTGCTCGTTATGCTTTGACTGCTAGTTCGGTTGCCCCAGTTTGCCTGACATTGGCATTCTTAGCTTATATTAATGATAACTATAAGATTCTTGTTTCCTCAATTCTTTTGGCTGTCGTAAGTGTGGTTTTTTGTGTCTTTATAATCAAACAAGCACAAAAATATAATCCGGTCACATTGAAAAACTTAGAATCGGCATCTCCGGCAGATAAGGAAATAACCAACTATTTCTTGACTTACTTATTTCCACTTATATCTGGGCCGACCACTTTTATGGATTGGCGATTAGCTCTATTTTTTTATTTAAGTCTTTTCTTCTACATAAAACACTCGTCTTCGTATAGTTTCAATCCAATTTTGTCTATTATATTTGGATTCAAGTTCTATGAAGCCGAAGATGACACTGGGGTGAGCTTTGTTCTTTTGTCAACAAAACCTCTTACCAATGCGAAGATCAAAGGTTTGAGGGTAAAGAAGCTTACTGAACATACCTATATGATTGTATAAGGATATTATATGGAACTTTTTGCGATTACAGACAGCGAGATACCGACTAGAATAATTAAGATTGACATAGATGCTCCCGCACAAACGGTAGTAGAAAATCTATTTAGAACTCAGAGAAGTGAGTTTATAAATGAAGATATCGAAGAGATAGACTTTTGTGCATCTTATAATGTTCAGGATGGTGAAATATTTTCTATCAATCCATTTGATGACGAAATAGGCATTATTAATGCAATCGAACGGCCTGATGCTGTTCCGGTTTGGGACCCTGATGATGTGTCAGTTCATTATTTTAAAGCGTTATTTACGGGTGAGCCAACTTCGAATGGTAATCCTACTCAGGTTTGGCTTCAATGTTTCGACAGACGACAAATAATTAATAATGAAAAATCCTTTTTCCAAGTAGTAACACAGCCTGGAAATAGATTCTCAGTGTCCACTCGTCCTGGTTTTTCGCTTAGTGATCGATTAACTGCTATCCTTGTGGGTGATAAATTATTGTTCAAGAGTTTCTTTATGCTCCGGCGATTTTTTAACATGGAAGAGTATTTTAATGAAGCTACTAGAGAGGATTTAGATAACTTTATCGGTAATGATATATTTCATGTGGAAAATGCTGAGGATTTTATGACGTTTGCAGATTCTGCAATTAAAAAGAAAGTATCTTTGATAATAAGTTCTGGAATACTCAACGATCAGCCTATTGAAAATCTAATTGAGTGTGCCCAGAAGATTGGATATCAATTAGGTATAACTAATGTGAATGGTGACAATAAAATCACTATGCCAAACTCAAAAAGAGAAGTGAAGCAACTATTATATTTCCTCGATCAGGGCTACTTCAATTCAATAATCACAAATGAGTTAATGTTGACGAATTCGAAGCGACCAATAAGAATTTGAGATTTTGCTTTCCTTTACTAATCGAAGAGCAAGTAAAGCAAGACTACTCAGCTTCGCTGAGTTAGCTCTTGCTTTTATAAAATATTAATATAGGTTGAGTGAAGTTATAATAAAGACTCTAAATTAAATAAGGAGTGAATGATGTTAAGGCGTGAAAGTAGGAAGACCATTTATTGTTTGCCTTTTATTGTTTGCAGTAATGATATCCGAATAGGTACTATAACAATCAAACCTATAAAAGCTTTAATAGATGATGAGAATTGTAAGGAGTTGCTGAAAGAAAAGGTTTTTGGAGATGATGGATGTGTTATAGAAATTGATGGTTTTCGTTCTGGTGATTTTTATAATAAGAATATAGATATTGAAATTAATCGAGCAATTGAAGCTTTAAAAGCTTCCTATTTTTATTATTCTCCACCATCGATCATGAATATTAAGGGTTTTATAGGGAATGAAACATTTGAATGTTTTCAGCTTATTGAAAAAATGAAGCCTATGGCTAATACTCATTTTGAGCACAAAATACAATTTTCTAATGGGATGTCTAATTTTTATCTAAGTTTAGATAAGTATTATAAATTCCGAGCTGAGTTTATTGATAATTTTAAATTAAGAATACATAAGAATGACTTTATGTATTACGGTCTCTTTTATGAATGTATTTCTATCGATCAGGTTTTTTCTGTTGTCAGACTTTATAATAAGTGTTGGGGCCTATATTCAGCAAATGATTTTTTTGATAAGGCTTTATACTCCAGAGTTAGTATTGAAGTATTGTCTAAATTTAAATTTAGCAAAGGCGGCAAACCAATACATGATGCCTTTAAATTTATATTTTTAAGGTTAAGAGAAACAATAGAAGGGTTTAACTATAATGACAAGAATGATAAATTTCTTTATAGTATATACTTGGATAATATAAAGCCATGTTTTGACTCAATCTGCAATAAAATTGAGAGATATTTTTTCGCATTGGCTGATGCAAGAAATTATATTGCGCATGAAGGAAAAGAACATTCTAATTTTTTAACTATTTCACCTTATTTAATATTTTTCCCTGTTTTCTTTACATTACTTTCTCAAAAAGATGAGACCACCTCCGATGTGTATCGGTATATCTTCTTGTTAGGTCTTTTTATGTATGATGTTGAAACATGGGATGATATTGATTTTAGTAAATTCCCGACGAGAAGAAGCCACTTGGATAGTTATTTAAATTGGGCAAAAGTTTATCCTAAATATTTAGAGCACAATAAAGAGGCTGCTTACTGCCTTTTACTTGGTTTTAAGACCTTTATTGAAGATGCTAAAAAACCGTAGTTATCTAAAGAGCCATTAAAAAAATGGCTCTTATTATGTATGCTTATTAACCACCGTTATAGACAAGCTTGATGAATTCTGCATTTTAAAATGAGCTATAGTTGACAATTACTAATTTAATGTTATTGGTTATATATTATTTTTATAAAAGACTATCAAATATTTTTTAAATCACAGGAGGGCTTGTGAAATATTTTATAATTTTCATTAAGAGTGAAGTTTATAGATTGTCATTCTTCACTGCGTATATTATTTCTTTCATATTTGGCTATAGTAGTTATAGTGAGAATGCTTCTTTTATTGGTATGATCGCTTCAAGCTTACTCGCTATGTCAATTGCACTTTTCCCTCTTTTTCTAATTTATTGCTTCATTCCTCTCTATCAAAAATTTGAAGAAATTGTTTTTTTTAACGAAAATTGATTTTTGATGTGATAAATATGCGTAATTTTTTAACACATTTGTAATATGATGCTTTGATATTTCTGGAGGTTTTCTTATTTTTGGAGAGTTTTGAGTTTTGCGATAAATAAATCATTCTTGCTTTAAATGTTTCATCGGCTGAAATGAAAAATTTAATGCTTGCAAAAAAAGCAAAAACAATTAGAAGAAGTATTAATGTATTACTTACGTAAGGGTTGAGTAAAATCACATCTGATTTTTTAGAAACAACCATAAACTTTACTATGGCAAGACAAGCTGTAACCGTACCACTGAAAAAGGATACAGTGTCAGCTATTTTCTTAAGATAATCCTTTAATTCAATATAACACATTGAATAGATCATGAATCCAAGCACTACGGGAAATAATAGCATGGCAATTACTGCAATGCTCTTGAAATAAATGGAATATAAACTTATTGCGCAAAATATAATGTAAGGAGTGAATGTTCTCCACAGAATAGCATTCATTAATTTTTTCTTGAAATATTCTTTTTGACCTAAGATAACATCACTATCTCCTTTTAAAACTAATTTATATGATTTTCTTTTATCTATTAACGGGAGTTTTAATATTTTAAAAGATCTTCCATATATAACTTCTTCGCTAATAGTAATGTTATTGGTGTCTATATTTACTGCATTTTTTCCAAAAAAAGAAATGCCCTTTCTCCTTAGTGAATCGGTCAATATAGTCATATTATTCCCCTTATAATTACATTATATTTCCGTTAGTTACTGTACTAATTAGATGTTGAGATTTCAAAGTTTTTTTATAGGGGGGGGCGATGATGAAATGTAAATCACCTGTAAACCAGAGCGGATTCGTGAATAACTTATTAAATTTCAATTAGTTAATTACTTATGACAAGATACTGCAACATCATTTGAGTATGTGATTAGATTAATTTCTAGTTGAACTGAATCTCAGAATTTTGACATACTCAGTAACATGTTTTGAAAAGTGTTATATCATTAAGCTATAAGAAAAATCCCTAAATGGAATAAGTATCTTTCCGTTATTATTCATTTTGGAAGGTAGTGGCGATGTGGGAAAAGATATTACAAAAAAATCTTTATTCTGAATGGGTTATCCGAAACACCCTATACTGGATGACTCCTGTAAGTCCATGGAAACTTGAAGAAAACACATCCTCTTGGATTATCTTCTTTGAGATAAGTGGCCCTGAATGTGAGTTTGAATTCGGAAGGCTGTTAAACGATTTTAGCCTCCGCGAGAAACTTCATCATCAAACCGGTCAATTGCGTGATGCCATTGTCAGCAAGGTTCTCCGAAGCATAGATGACAGGCTTGCATAATGATACTGATGCCTTTCAACTTCGACAGGATGCCTGACGGCCGGGTATTCATCAGTAACCTCGCTGGCTTTCATCATTTTTTAGGAGAGCAGGAATTTCTCGATCTGGTAAACGGTCACATCAGTCAAGAACAGTCCTCATCGCTTGAAAGCAAACTTTTCATTTGCGGAGATGAATCTTCCTCCGTTACCCCTTATGCACTAAGTTCGGCTTTTGCCAAACGACTCATGAATGAACTGGCGATCAGGCCAATCTTCATGATTGTACCTACTCTTCGTTGTGATCATACTTGCAAATATTGCCAGGTCAGTAGGGCATCGGTCACCGCTGATGGTTATGACCTCAATCCTGAACTGATACCGCAAATTGTCAGCACCATAAAGAAACTAGGTACACCTCCATACAAGATAGAAGTACAGGGCGGTGAACCACTTCTCAGGTTCGATCTTGTTCAGTCAATCTATCACGAGTGTGAGATTTCATTGGGTAGTGATGCTTTTGAAATGGTGATTGCTACAAGTCTGTCATTACTCGATGAAAGCATTCTCTCATGGGTTAAAGAGCGGAATATCACCTTCTCGGTCTCGCTCGATGGGAATGAAGCTGTCCATAACAAGAATCGCATCCTTACTGACTTTCAAGCTCATAACAAAGCAGTAACTGGTATTCGGAAAATCACAGAAGAACTTGGCGCAAACCGGGTAGCTACGGTTACCACAGTTACTAAGGAGCTGACTAAAGAGCCAGCTTCCATAGTAGATGCTCATTTGTCTCTGGGTCTTACAGACATGTTTATCAGGCCTGTTAGTCCTTATGGGTTTGCTCAGAAGCAGAGCTTCACTTTTTCAATGCCAGAGTATTTTGCTTTTTATAAAGAGTTGATGCAGGAAGTGTTGATTAAGAATGAAAAGGGAATACCTGTCATTGAGCACTCGGCTGCTATTCATCTCAAGCGAATTTTCAATCCATGCTTCAGTGGTTATGCAGATCTAAAATCGCCAAGCGGAGTTGTGCTGAACTGCATCCTGTTCAATTATGACGGTAAAGTCTACGGTAGTGATGAAAGTCGTATGCTTCAGAAAGTAAACCCGGAAGCAGATTTCAGTGCAGGAGAGTTTGCCTCACTCTCATTCAGTAGCAACGAATACTACCGTTCCGCTCTCTCATCTTCATTTAACTTCGCCATGCCAGGTTGTGACACCTGTGCATACCAGCCTTTCTGTGGAGCAGATCCTTGCCAGAACATTAGTGTTCATGGCGAACCTGTTGGTGACAAGAGTCGTTCTACTTTCTGCCAGTATCACAAAGGCATGTTCCGCTTCCTTCTGAATGAAATCTCTCAGGATGGACCGATGGCAAAGATGCTTAAAGGGTGGGCTTATGTCTGAGGTGCTGAGAAACGACATTTTCAGATTTACGGCAGATCTGCCAGTTCAGCAAGGTTTCTATCGCTTGTGCAAATCTAAGCCCGAAAATCCTCAATTCTATCTGCCAAATTTACTGGTCAGTGAAACTCAACTTGATTCCAGACTTCCTGCATATTTTGCAGACTTCGTTGTGAGCACTGATCTTTTCAATTCCATAGAAGATGGTGATATAGGGATTGTTAACAATGGCAACATGATTAGGGTGATTTTGTCACGGAGAGCAAACCATAACACTGTTCTGGTAACTGAAAGGTGCAACAACCGTTGCCTTTTTTGTTCTCAGCCTCCTAAGACAGGAAACGATGACTGGCTTCTTTACCAGTCAGCACTTGCCATCGCCTCTTTCTCCCTGAATGGTGTAGTAGGAGTGAGTGGGGGAGAACCTCTACTGTATGGCGAAGATTTCTTGCAATTTCTGGACTTCATAATCGAAAACTCACCTGAGACAGCTTTGCATGTTTTGACCAATGGACGAAAGTTTGCAGATGTCAGTTTTACTCAACAGATGAAAGAGCGAAGCGAAAAGCTCAAAATAACTTTCGGTATTCCGCTTTATTCTTCAAGGTCGTCAGTTCATGACTATCTGGTTGGAAGCGAAGGGGCATTTGATGAGACAGTTATGGGGCTTATCAATGCCGGTAACTCAGGGATCAACATTGAGTTAAGAATCATTCCGACACTGGCTAACTATATGGAACTGGACAAAATCATAGAGTTCGCTGGTCGCGTGTTTTCCAATATCAACCAGATTTCTCTTATGGGGTTAGAATCTATCGGCTGGGCACGTAAAAACTGGTCATCAATCTTCATTGAGCATGATAGCTATAGTGAGAAAATTCTCTCTGCCATAGGAACAGCACAAAGGTCAGGCATCACCCTAACAATCTTCAATTACCCATTGTGCCATCTTCCTGAAAGAGCTTGGGGATTTGCTACTCAGTCAATTTCTGACTGGAAAAATTACTACCCCAAAGAATGTGATGAATGTACTCAGAAGTCTTCCTGTGCTGGTTATTTCAGTTCATCAAAAGGCCGTTTTCATCAACCACCGAGACCAATTTTATGAAAAAATTTAATTTCGCTGCTCTGCTTCCGGGATTTTTAGCACTCAATAATTCTGTATGGGCAAGTGATTCCTCCACTGGTGCAAGTGATTTGCCCGGTATGACTCTTAATGAGCATGATTTAGTTATAGCTCCACTTAACACGGAAGTACCTTTCTACATTGCAGGGCATCGTAGTCATAGCTCCCATCGAAGCCATAGTTCTCATAGATCTTCGTCTGGTGGTGGGTACTATGGTGGAAGCACTCCTTATTATCCTAAAACATACAGTTCACCAAGCTCATCAGGCTCATCCACTTCAGGTACAAATTCGCCATCGTCTTCTTCATCTGTTCGTTCGCTTCGCTCTAATGACACCGATGCCTCTACGACCACAAACTCTGCTGGAATGAATGGAACTACTCGTGCAAGTAGTGGGCTGGCTTCTGATACTGAAAAGCGTAAGCGTTTGATCATGCGAGTGCAGTTCGCATTACTGGATAAAGGGTTTTATAACGGCAATATAGACGGAAGTATGGGGCCTGCGACACGAACTGCTATCAAAAATTACAGAGTTGCATATGGGCTTCCTACTCCAGTAAGAGAAACATTAGATGCTCAGTTATTGAACTCTTTGAATATACTGGCTCGTTAAAATATTAGGTAAAATAGAATGAAGATAAAACTCTCTATTTATAAAACAAAAAGGTTTAGCGATGATATTGATCAGGTTTTGAATTTGGAAAGGGTCAAAAGACCTGTTGAATTCGAGATGGAGGATGCACGAGCATATCTATATGTAAAGGAGTACATGGACCCAAAACCTCCTGAATGGACCACCTTTTTTATGGACCAAAATCCTGGCATAGAACCTGATTTCTTCGGTATGAATAGTAGCACAGGAGCAGTATTAGTTATTGAAGCTAACAATTCCAGATATCTTATTCCCTTTGGAACCGGTCATCACTTAATCAATGATGGCAGCATTGTCAAAGGATTTGGGCTTAAAACAACTCTTAATAGTATAGAACATAAAAAAATTCGCAGTTTAGATAAAGGCAGTCACAACGAAACGAACCTGTTAACTCGCAGTCAGAGCAGTAAAGAAGTCGATATATACAACCTAAAAATAGATTCTGAGATGGATATTCTCACAACTCTCACAGGCACTTCGACAGAAGATATTTTAGGAAGTAAAATTACTGGCAAAGATGCTTTTGTGATCATGCCGGATATTGAATTGAAGGCTATTCCAGCACTATTGACCAAAATAGACTCTATTTACTTATTACCTCTTCCTGAAGAATTCGAATGGGTTAACAATATCAAGGAGGCTGATGAACAAGAAGTTGAGATATTGGATTCGCTTTTGATTGATCGGATAAAGGAAAAAGACTTCAATGATTTATGGCTTGGAGAGCCAGAAATAGTAGACTGGGAAAATCAAATAGGCTATTGCTTTGATAAGAGACAAAGATTCATTCATGAAACCTTATCAATATACCATGTTTGTGATTATTTTGATGGTAAGAAAACTGAAGTAACTGTTGATGAACTCAAAAAAAATTACCTGCATGTTTTGAATGCCGATTTTGAATCGATAAAAAAATGGTCTTTATATAGGTGCCTCTATGCCGAGATAAAAGAAGGTGATCAGAACTATATTCTTCGAGACTCTATATGGTATGTTGCAGATAGGAATTTTGTATCGACTATTGATGATGAAATGAAAAAAATAATTCATTATGAGGAGTCGGATAAATTCCCTGTATATTCATATAAACGAGAGGAGGATTATAATAAAAAACTTTGCCAAGATGATAATTCCTTTACACACATGGATCAGAAATTCATTCATCATGGTGGTGGTAAAAGTAAGATTGAATTTTGTGATCTTATCAGAGGTCAATCAGATTTTATCCATGTAAAATATTATACTGGTTCGCAAAGTATGAGCCATCTTTTTTCACAAGGATTTATAGGTTCTGAACTTTTTATAAGTGACTCTGAATTTCGAGGCAAACTTAATGAGAAACTACCTGCTCATATAAAATTAGCCGATCATATAAATAGACCAGATGCTAAAAAATATAAACTAGTTTTCGCCATAGCTTCTAATAAAAATCTTCCCGAAGATTTACCTTTGTTTTCTAAAGTAAACTTGAAAAATTTCCACAAGAGTATTACCAATTTTGGGTATGAGGTCAGGATCTGCAAAATTGCTGTGGACCCAGATATTTATAAAAAGAAGCTATGTAAACCAAAAAAGAACAAGCTTTAAATAAATTTTTCAATGCCAGAGACGTTTGCCAGTTCATGCAGAAAATCGCTTTTGTAAGTTACAGCCCATGTATCTTGGTTTAGAACAAAGTGGTGTCAAAAAAGGTTTATGTCTTGGTGGATAAGGGGCTGGGAGATTTAACCTCTTATAGAGTTGTTATGCCGCAATAGCTTTAAATTTTTGAGCAATGACATAATCACTCCACCACTGCATGAGAATCACTCGTTCTGCCAGATATTCCGGGCGATTGTAAGCTGCAATTATTTCATCTTTCTTCGAGTGGGCAAGGGCCGCTTCTAAGACACCATTCCTGAACTTACCAGATTCGTCTGTCGCCGTTCTCACAATAGATCTCATTCTGTTAACCATAAGTTCACCTCCTTAAACCGTTCGAATGATTACGGCTTATACTGCCTACTTATGCTAATATCTAAGAGAAGCCATTATGGTTGTGTAAGTATACTTCATGGTTTATTTCGGATATATAAAACCATACCTATGACTGGCTGTTTTCAGCAAGAGTCTTATCATCTAAAGAATTAATTTTCGAAATTCTTTTTAACTCATTAAGATAATCAACCTCGTTTTCCAAGAACCAATGAAGAACTTTAGAGTTACCCAGTAATTTATTAATATATGACTGGATTATCACGAATTTCAACATATCTGAACCATACTCGGTTTGAAGTTTTTTTGTTTCTTCCGAAGTTGTTGCCATTTCCTGTTCCAGACGAAGTATGGTTTTTTTTATGTCCTTTTTATAGGGAGTGTTTTTCCCTTTATTTACTATCATTGATGCCGGTGTAGCATCCAAGATGCTCATTGCAAATTTTTTAGTATAATTATCAAAATTAATCATTGTACCGACTGCTTCAATTTGACGAATTGGCTTCATTTTCCTCAAAACATCAAATGTAGCCTTAGGTATAGGTTTATCAGAAAGTTTTGCAATTACACTTGGATCTATACCGTTCATCACATTAGCTTTATCTTTTATAGCATCAATAGATATTCCCAAAGCAGCACTAAGTTTTTCAATTGAAACTTTTGCCAAGGACTTGATTATCATTCTATGTTCTTCAACTACATTTATATGATTGACTTGTTTGTTAGGAGTGAACGCATCATCTATGCTCGAAAGTATACATGGAGCTTTTTCTATGCCTAAGTCTTTTAAAGCCTCAACCCTCAAATGGCCATCGAGTATCTTAATGGCATCTTTATCTTTGTCATAGAACACTATTATTGGTTCAATAATATCTAAGCTTTCAATAGAGGTAACTATTTGATGATATTTATGACTTAACTTTACATTTTCTAACAATTCCTTAGAGGGAATTAACTTGTTAGTTTCTAAATAAATAAAATTGTCGCCAAAACGTATCTGAATCATTTTGATGCCTCTTTGTTTATTGGATTGAGGATTTGAGATGGCAGTTCTGATAGATTCTCTTGTTCAAGTATATTTTGAAAGCTTTTATTCATCATTATGATATTAAAGATCTCATTTACTATCAGCAAATTAGTTTTAATAAATTTAGAGTTGTTATAAACAGATTTATGTTCAGCGATACTATTTTCATAAAGCTCAATTAACTCTTCAGCAGTCATTCTTTTTGATGGTTTGTGATAATAAAACCCGGCTGCTTTTGCACCTTTATTCCCTATTGTTCGCTGATTTAGAATGTGTTTTATCTTTATAATGTCCCGGCTTTTTATTAATTTTTTATCATATGCTTCGGTAAGAATATCTTGTGCTTCTTCAGTTTCACATCTTGCAAATTGCACTGCGAGATACAGAGGTAAATTCCCCCGTTCGACTGCAGAGAGAAGTTTATGCTCTCCCTTATCAAGAAGCATATTTATACTGCTCACCCAGTTCGATGAATACCCAGTAATCTCACTTATTTCGGAGTCTGAAAGTCCTCTGTTTTTCATATCTTTTATTATCTGTAATAACTCATTGGAACGTGGTCTCCTCCTTGCAATGTTTTCAACCAAACTCATAACATAAGCATCTTCTTCTGATACATCTCTTATAATTGCTGGAATAATGGTTTCACCTAATGCAACGAGAGCCTCTATTCTCCCTTGGCCACAAATTAAAGCATATTTGAAGTCGTCTTCATCAATCGCTCTTACGCTTATAGGCTTGCTTAATCCTCTTTTTTTTATACTTTCCTTAATTTCTTCATGCACTACCTTATTTCTAGTTCGCGGGTTAAGAAATTTTATTTTGGCAATTTCAATTTGGATTATTGGGAATTCATTTGATTCAGGCAGCATATAGTTCCCTCACTTTCATGCGAGTAATAATTTGTAGAAGTTTATCCAGATTATCAAATCTATACAGATCTAATCGAATGTTGTTTGTTTCCGTCATACACATTTTACTATATTCGTTTTCAATCTTTGGTATGATATAAAAATCAAGTGGTGAAATATTTTGTGAATCCATTCGTATAACAATTGTTATGTCTGCTTTCTGTGAGTTATCAAACCGGACTTTCCATCTAAGTTTACCCGATTTCATAGGTGTGCATTTAGTAATAAGGACGGAAATTAAAAGCTCATCATTGATGTAAAGCATTGGTGCATATTTATATTCGTCAATATAGCAGTTGCTTTTTAAAATTTCCCCCTTAAAATCCTCAATTATGCCTGAGTAAAATGATCTTAGTGCTTCATTTATTTGGATATAGCTGTAATCATGTTCTGGCTTATAACCAATCAAAGTATATGCTCTTAAAAGACCACCAAATCGGGTTCTGTAAACAGAAGATGAAGGGCCTGTATCATCTTCATCAATGATAAAGCCAGATAGTTTTCCATTAGATTCTAATTTTTGTTTTAGCTTTTCTAAAAGCTCTTCATTAGTCAAATGTACGGATCGGAGCTGAATTATTTCTTGAGCTTTATTATATTTTTTCTTTGAAATAATGGGTTTATATGCCTTGTCGCATCTAACCCATTCATTTTTGGGGTTTTTTACAAGCCTACTTTTTAGTTTAGATGAGGTTTTGTTATATATGTTATTTCCAATATATTTTTCATTTGTCAAGATTTGATGTATTTTTGCACGAGTCCATAATGTTCCATTTTCTGCAGGTATATTCTGTTCATTTAGTCTCTCAGCAATAATGAATTCTGGCATGTTATCATCTATAAAGAGATCATAAATGCTATTTACAATTTTGATCTCATTTTTTGGTCCCGGAATTAATATCACCCTATCTGTTTGAATACTCTTTCTTTTGCGGAAGCCCAATATTTCTTTAGCTATGCCATTTTCATCTACTAAAAGACGTCTTAGCCCATAACCAGCCATTCCGCCTTGATGATAACCAAGCTTTATTAAATTTACTTGCCCTATAAATACCTTTTCTGATAAATTCCTGCTGTGATATGCAGCACTAGATCTTTTTATATTCAGTATAACAGAAGACTCTAAAGGGAAATCTTTAGTGGGAATAGGTTCAGAACAGTATATAAGATCTACACCGTTTCTCTCAAATAGAAAGGAATAATATGCAGCTTCATCACTATTTTGAAAACGACCAAAACGGCTCACATCATAAAATAATACAGCCTGTATATCTATTTTCTTTTGTTCTACATCACTAAGTAACTGCTGCAAAGAATGCCGGCCTATGATACTGACTCCGCTCTTACCTGCATCATCGTAGGTATAAGCGATTTCCATATTGTTCTTTTCAGCATAATCTTTGATATATTCGGACTGATTATGTAAAGAATATTGCTGATGGTCGGTAGACATCCTCAAGTACTGTGCGACCCTAACTTTATGATTTTTATCATTTTCGCTAGCCATGCACGAAACCTCATGGATGATTCAATACAATGTAGAGGATAAAATTGATCAATTTTTAACCAAATTCAACTGTTTTATCATTGATTAGAGCGAATTTAGTAAATCTTCGAGGTGTATGATAATCGAGAAGAGATGTGAATTATTTAGCTGATATGACCGACAGCTTTCGTTATGTGGCCTCAAGGTACCCATTCGTAAATGGCTATGCTTAGTCCACATAGGTTAATAGTTTGATTATTAATTCTTTAACTAAATCAAGATAGTTAACCCATCATGGAAGAGTTATGCGGCAATAATTTTGTATTTTTGAGACGAAACAAAGTCACTCCACCACTGCATGAGAACCACCCGTTCTGTGAGATACTCTGCACGATTGTAGGCTGCAATTATTTCATCTTTCTTCGAGTGGGCAAGGGCGGCTTCTAAGACATCTGTTCTGAACTTTCCAGACTCCTCTGCGGCCGTTCTTGCTATAGAACGCATTCCGTGGGCTACCAGTTCACCACCGAATCCCATTCGGATGATTGCAGCATTCGCTGTTTGTTCATGCATATGATTGAGTGGAGCTTTGATACTTGGGAAAACCCACTCTCTGTGCCCACTGATGGCTTTCATTGAATCCAAGACTCGCAAAGCTTCTTTGCTTAGTGGAACTTTGTGAGGCTTCTTCATTTTCATAAACTCAGCCGGGATGTTCCATATCGAGTTGTCAGTATCTATATCGGCCCATCTCGCACGAACGGCTTCCCCTGGACGAACCCAGGTCAGCAATTGCCATTCAATCAGCAATCTTGTCTCCATACGAACTGAGGCATTGTTTAACACCATTAGGAAGCGGGGTAACTCGGAAGGGGGTAATGCTGGCATATTCTGTTTTTTAGGCTTACTGAACCGTTGCCCAAGGTTGTCAGCCGGATTAAACTCGATAAGTTCTTCAGTCGCGGCCCAGCGAAAAATCTCATTTAATCGGGAAATGATTCGCCGTAAGGTTTCGAGGACTCCTCGTTGCTCAATAGGGTCGAGATGTTGCTTTAAGAGTTTGGGTCGAATCTCATTGATAGGAACCTTACCCAAGCCGGGAAATATATTTCTCTCCAGGCTTCGCCAGATGTCTTCTGCATGGTCTTGTGAGATACCAGAGGTCTTAACCTTCTCATCCAACCATTTCCTTGCCACGGCTTGGAGAGTGTGTTCAGTAGCATTCTTTAAGGCATTAGCTTTATCGTTGTTATGAACTTGGGGATCAATGCCATTAGCAAGCAAGGAAAGGTATTCATCTCGTAAGGCTCTGGCTCTTGCCAGTGTAAGGTGAGGATAGGTCCCAAGGCTCATTTTGGTTCTTTTTTTACTCACTGGCACTGCATACCTGAAATACCAATTCTTCTTTCCTCCTTTCGAAAGGGGAGCGATTCGTAGTATCAAACCATCTCCGTCAAACAAGTTGATTTCTTTGTCGGCTGGCTTGGTGCTTTTGATTTCAGTGTCAGTGAGCTTCTTAGCGATTTTTGCCATTTTGGGACCCTCGGTTTTTGGACCCTTCTCAGTGGGTCCCATTCAGGGTGCCATATGTGATAGTTCTCAGCAATTCTCACTGGACGACAATAGACGTAAAAAAGCCCGCAGAGCTTGTGCTGTGCGGGCTTAGTGGACTTTACTGAACTTCAGTACATCAATATTTGGTGGAGCTGGCGGGAGTTGAACCCGCGTCCGAAATTCCTACATACTATTTTTACTGTAATAAAAACAGTGAATTACGTTTAAAAACAGTCCTTTAGTGTTATTTGCTGTTTATACGTTTTATGCGTTTTTAATGCTCTGCCGCCACTTTGTCGCCATTAAATGCGCTGGTCATTTGATATAGGTAAAATGCTTGTAAAGAGTTTTTCGTCATATAGTGCGTACTCAGGTATGTAATCACCATTGCTTTTACCTGTTTGGAAGATAGAGGGGTCCTTGTCGATTAAAACATATAACTCAATGAGAATATTTCTTAGTCCCCAAAGCATTTGCTTTAGTTGTTTTTCATCATTGAATGAGATGCTTATGGCTTCCGTATCTGGTTTTGGATGTTCAGGAATTATTGAGAAAAGATGTTCTTGGTATTTATAATCAATTCCAAGTAGTCTGCAAAGTTGAATTATGTTTGATTCTATGAGTCGTAGGCTAACTAATTGGTTGTCATGATTTTTGTTGTTGGACTTAAGCGATTTGTTTATGTTGTTATAATGATTTGTTGTTTTTCGAATAAAATCTTCTTCGATAGCGGTGCTATAGCCATTATCAATGGAAGATGATTTGAAAATATTTTTATAAAGAGTGTACGGATGAACTACAGATAGTTCAATACTGTCTATATCACTAGTTTCTTTATTTAATCTTGATAATTTAAATGTTGGTAGTGTTTGGAATATATCAGCGAAGCTTTTCAGATGTGAGTAATATGAATCAGTGGTGTTTTTTTCAATAACAAGATTGATTTGCTTTTGTGTTTTTTCTATTTGGTTCTCTGTTTGTGTGGTTCTATGTATATTGTTGACGATTGCTGCAAGAGGTACCGAAGAAGCTAAAATAAATAATGGCAATTTAGAGATGTCAAGAAAGTGATTAAAACCGTCTGATGTGAAATTTAAATCGTGGCCTTTCCAAGCCCAGAGGCCATACAAAACAAACATTTTTAACGGTACGATAATAGATGCTATGAATAATGGTTGTTTTAATAGATTTTTCTCATTTAGTTTAAGCCAATTGAAGCAATAGAACATAAGTATCAATCCAAGTATATAAGCTACACTAAAGAAGATAAAAACTCTTGGACGATTAGTGTATATCAATGCTAAGGCAATTAAGATAGTAATGATTGCGTAGGTAATGATTAATGTGAGCTTTTTTTTCATTCTATTAAACCAAATTATGTAAAGGATTTTTTGTAACAGCATCTTCTAGATGGTCTGGAGAAAAGTGTGCGTAAACCATCGTCATTTTTATATCGGCATGGCCCAATATTTCTTTAAGGACAAGAATATTCCCGCCATTCATCATAAAATGACTGGCGAATGTATGACGCAGCACGTGGGTGCATTGGCCCTCTGGTAGCTCGATGCCTGCTCGCTTTACTGCTCGTTCAAAGGCTTTTCTGCACGGTGTGAATAGTTTCCCTCTGTTCTTGGGGAGTTCATCATACAGATTTTGAGATATCGGCACGGTACGATTTTTCTTACCTTTTGTCTTGGTATAGGTGATCCGGTATTTTGATAACTGATGGCCCTGCAAGTTTTCTGCTTCACTCCATCGCGCACCAGTAGCCAGGCATATTTTTGCAATCATTAGTAGGCTGGTGTTTTGAGATTCGGCGCAGGCATTAAGCAGGCGTTTGATTTCGTCCGTGGAAAGAAAAGCCAATTCACCTTCAGCAATTTTGAAGGTTGGAAGCCCTGCCAGCGGGTTTGGTGCGGACCAGTGCCCTAGTTTTTTCAATGTACCGAACACCGATGACAGGTTACGCTGCTCAAGATTAACTGTGCGAGGTTTAACGGGTGACATGAACGAGCCGTCTTCATTTTGGACCTCCCCCTTTAATCTGGCTTCCCGATATTTTGTGAAATCACCTGCTGTCAGCTCAGAGGCGATGGGATCGCCTAGACCATTACAGATAATTCTAAGTTTCGCCATCAGGCGTTTGGGGTCTGCGAGTGTTTGACCATATAGGGAATACCACTGCTCAATCACTTCTGATAATCGCCGCCGATCTTCCTTCTCACCAAGCCATGGCTTTTTGTTTACTTCGTCCATGGTGAAGCTTTCAAATGCAATGGCTTCGCCTTTGGTAGCAAATTGCTTACGCACGCGCTTACCATTGCGTCCATTGGGATAGCACTCACACAACCATTTTCCGTTCGGCTGTTTTCTGATGGTCATAAGTTAGAGGTTCTTGATTACTTTGACTGCACGTCCTACGACTTCCACATCATCTACAGAACATTCAAATGAAGTGTCATCTTGGTTAACTACTATTTTGTTTCCGGGTATGCGCGCAATTTTGACGATGCTTTTAACTCCGTCCATATCGACTAACCAGAAACCATTACTGACTTGTTTAACGGACGTATCCACTACAAAGCTATTATTAGCTGTTTTAACAAATAAAGCGTTGGATGAGTCACCATCGAGCAGGCTGCTATCAAGAAGAATTTCATCACTTGCCTGCAGTTCGCCGTTCTTCAGTTCAACACGTTTGATGCTAGGAGCAACGATCTTAGAAAGTGGTCTTACAGTGACGGGAGGTTCATTTTTGAGATTTGTTTCTTCGTTCTCACACGCATACATATCTCCTTGACCAGTAGCCAGCCATAGAAGGGAAACTCCTGTTTCAAGGGCACATTGAATTACCCATTCGGCAGGAAAGCTATCCCTTAAGTATCTGTTAGCCATAGTGCTTTTGGATACCTCCAGATGTTCGCAGAGCTGCTGTCGTGAGCTGAAGTTGTAAGCCTTAATAAGCCTGTTAATTGCATCGCGCCCACCACTATCATTTCCCGCCTTGATCAAACTCATAATCAAACCCCTTGACGTATATAAAAAGTGATCCTAATATCCATTTATGGTTTGAAAAGCAAAACCAAACCACATAAAACAAGATAAAACGAAACCAAACTAAGAGATACTGCACTATGAGTACTGATATTTCAATTCGTGTACCAAAAGAGATGGCTACGCCTGCAGAGTTCGCGGAATGGGAAGGTATCTCCCGCGGCTCCGTGTATCAAAAAATTCACCATGGTCAGCTTGCTAAATACATGGTCAAGAAAGAAAAAAACAAAGGCCGCGTAAGCCTGCGTTATTTAATGTACAAAACCGATCAGGTCCGTGAATCCCTCGGTCATTCCAACTTCCGCGTCATTGTTGGTAAGTAAGTTCAATTATGAGAACTTTCTAAGGGGGTAGCATGTTTGATTATAAGATTTCCAAACACCCGCATTTTGATGAAGCCTGTAGAGCTTTTGCACTTCGTCACAATATGGCGAAGCTGGCAGAACGTGCAGGAATGAATGTCCAGACTCTGCGAAACAAACTCAACCCAGATCAACCGCATCAGCTCAATGCGCCAGAAATCTGGCTGCTTACCGATCTGACTGAAGATTCAACGCTGATAGATGGTTTTCTGGCACAGATTCACTGCCTGCCATGTGTACCGATTAATGAGGTAGCAAAAGAGAAACTGCCGCATTACGTCATGAGTGCAACCGCAGAGATCGGGCGTGTTGCTGCAGGTGCGGTATCTGGCAATGTAAAAACCAGTGCAGGTCGTCGTGATGCTATCAGCAGCATTAACTCTGTAACACGACTGATGGCGCTGGCTGCTGTTTCATTGCAGGCCCGTTTACAGGCTAACCCGGCGATGGCGAGTGCAGTTGATACCATGACTGGCCTTGGTGCTTCATTCGGTTTGCTGTGAGGTGCTTATGCTTACGAAAGAACCATCATTTGCATCGCTGCTGGTTAAACAAAGCCCGGCAATGCACTACGGTCACGGCTGGATCATGGGTGAGGATGGTAAACGCTGGCATCCGTGCCGTTCACAAGATGAATTGCTGGCAGAACTATCTACGAAAAAAAGGGGGAACAAATGGCTATTGAAGGCGCTGCGGCGACTGTTCCATTAAGCCCCGGTCAACGCCTGAATGGACTTAATCACATTGCGGAGTTAAGGGCGAAAGTTTTTGGTCTGAATATTGAGTCAGAGCTTGAGCGGTTTATTAAAGATATGCGTGATCCACGCGATATTAATAGCGAACATAATAAACGGGCACTGGCTGCCATATTCTTTATGGCAAAAATTCCAGCTGAACGTCATAGCATCAGCATTAATGAGCTGACCACTGACGAAAAGCGGGAGTTGATTAAAGCAATGAATCATTTTCGTGCAGTAGTGAGCTTATTCCCCAGACGGCTAACCATGCCGAATTAACCAACTAATGAAATTCATGGCGTAAACCCGCCGGGTATCCCTTTAGCTAAATTCAGGAGAATTGATTATGCGTAATATTGAAACCCTCACGACTAAAACCGGACCGGATGATGCAGGGCTTAATATTTTACTGACAGAGGCTCGTCTGGAAGAACGCCGGGCAAGAGCTGAAGCAATGGCAGCTCGCCTTGATAGCCTTGCGTGCCATATCACATCCCGCCAGCTAAACCACGTTGAAGCGGCTGAACTGCTGCGTGTGGCAGCTGAAGCAATCCAGAACGAAGCGCAGGAGATCCACTAATGGCTGATGCAATGGATCTCGTACAGCAGCGCGTTGAAGAAGAACGCCAGCGCCATATCCGTTCTGCCCGTGCCAAAACGCCGGGCGTGTCCCGCGTGCTTTGCATTGAGTGTGAAGCGCCAATTCCGCCAGCACGCCGCCGCGCCATTCCGGGTGTGCAGCTTTGCATTACCTGTCAGGAAATCGCAGAGCTGAAAGGCAAACATTACAACGGAGGTGCTGTATGAGCACCATCCTGAAATGGGCGGGAAATAAAACCGCCATTATGTCCGAACTGAAAAAGCATCTTCCTGCTGGCCCGCGACTGGTTGAACCTTTCGCGGGTTCCTGTGCAGTGATGATGGAGACGGAGTACCCCAGCTATCTTGTTGCGGATATTAATCCTGATTTAATCAACCTCTATAAAAAGGTTGCTGCTGATTGTGAATCGTTTATATCTCGCGCCAGAGCTTTATTTGAGGAAGCAAACAGGGAGGTGGCTTATTACAACATAAGGCAGGAGTTTAATTACTCAACTGAAATTACTGATTTCATGAAAGCGGTATATTTCCTGTATCTCAATCGTCACGGTTACCGTGGTTTATGTCGCTATAACAAGAGCGGGCATTTCAACATTCCCTACGGTAATTATAAAAATCCGTATTTCCCTGAAAAAGAAATTCGCGCATTTGCAGAAAAAGCCCAGCGAGCAACGTTTATCTGCGCCAGCTTTGATGAAACGCTGGCGATGTTGAAGGCGGGGGATGTGGTGTATTGCGATCCGCCGTATGACGGTACGTTTTCCGGCTATCACACTGATGGTTTCACTGAAGATGACCAGTATCACCTGGCATCCGTTCTTGAACATCGGTCATCAGAAGGACATCCGGTCATTGTTTCTAACAGTGACACATCCCTGATCCGTTCGTTGTATCGCAATTTCACCCACCACTACATCAAAGCAAAACGCAGCATCGGTGTGGCAGCTGGCGAGGGTAAATCAGCAACAGAAATCATTGCTGTTTCCGGGCCGCGCTGCTGGGTGGGATTTGATTATTCGCGTGGCGTGGACAGTTCTGCCGTGTACGGAGTACGTGCATGAGTCATGCCGATATGAACAACTGCTGCGGCTTTAACGAGGCTG